>RCNC010001927.1_pt1 | contig 13920 bp, 11 predicted proteins | sample 2041301 | NCBI WGS metagenome assembly RCNC01 (sample SAMN09708231, study PRJNA481090) | Marine sediment metagenome, whole genome shotgun sequencing project. | biome: marine sediment; feature: ocean; material: sediment; isolation source: Sewage treatment plant 13A marine sediment (STP13A) ... | reverse complement strand
TCCGGAATCCATAACCTCATTCAGGTTATAAAAGGCAGATTTCTTGGGGATCAAGATTTGTGAAGCTGACGATTTATAAAAAAATGATGCTTGGTTTCGGTGCCATCATCGTTATTATGATTATCGCCAGCACCTATATCCTGCTCAAGCTGAATGATGTTTCGAATTCTGCCGAAACGACCCTTACTGCCAATGTTAAGGCGGTGGATCTTGCCAAACAACTCCAGGATATTCTCCACGATGAAAACGTAGATGCTCAGAAATACCTTATTTCCCATGATGATACCTATTTTTCTCTATTTATTGCAAGCAGTCTTCGATTTGACAGTTATTTAGATTTGTTGCTTCATGCGCAATCGGATGAGGCGTGGCGTTCCCTTATTAAAAACATGCGTCGAACCCATGAAACATTTGTTGCCGGATTACAGAACGTTAGAAATCTTCAAAGTTCAAAAGATAATTTGGAGCGAAACAACTTGAAAGTAGACTCCGTGGAAACCCTGAACAGGTCCCTTGATCATCTTATCAATATCAATCGGGTGTCCATCGAGAATGCAATGTCGAAGATGAAGACAACGACAACCCGTTCCGCACAAATAGCATTGTTATTGATCATTGGGACGGTGTTGGTTGCTGTTTCGGCGGCTTTAATTATTACCCGAACCATCACCAGACCCATCGACGAACTGATACGAGGAACCCAGCAGATTGCACGTGGTAATTTTAAGCAGGTCCAAGTCTCTTCCAATGATGAAATTGCATTGCTCGTTAACGCAGTTAATGACATGAGCAATAAAATTAAGGATATAAATGAATTGAGAACGCATATGATGCAACAGATTTCTCATGAGCTTCAAACCCCGTTACAGGTGATGCTATCTGGGCACGACATCCTGAAAAATCAATGCTCCGGCTTGCTGAATGCTGAACAGATTCAGATGCTTGACTCCATTCGTCGGGGAATCATTAAACTGTCAAGCTTTAGCAGACAATATCTTGATCTTGCGAAGATTGACTCCGGCATGATGAAATATCACATGGTATGGACAGACCTTCTTCAAATCGCTGAGCCGCTTGTTAAAGATGCAAAGCTCATTGCCGAATCTAAAAATATCACTGTAGAGATGTCTTCCCTTCCTGCCCCTAAAGTCAGGGTGGATTCAAAAAAAGTTTCAATCGTTGTGAGCAACCTGCTCAGCAACGCTATTAAAAATACTAGAAACAACGGGATGGTCAGGGTGAAAGTAGGCCCCTGTCCTCTGGGTGCACAGGTGAAAGTTCAGGATTCCGGAATCGGTATCTCTCAGGAGGAACTTCCCAAAATATTTACAAAGTTCTATCAAGCCGGAAATATGGGCAGAATAAAGAGCGGAGGAACCGGGGTCGGTTTAGCCCTTGTCAAGGCATTTGTAGAAGGCCACGGGGGCAGGGTTTATGCCGAAAGTACTATTGATCGTGGTTCGACATTTACAGTTGAACTGCCGGTCGAGCCCGAGGAATTCCAAAGCCCGGCAATAAACTTAGCAATCCAAACGTAAGGATGTGCTCATGAAAATTAGTAATATAGTCATTATTATTTTGTGCCTCCTCATGACCGGTTGTTTGTCTAAAATTCAAGGCTCGGGGTCTGAATTGAAAGCCCGGGATTACATGGACCGCGCTGCAGCCCTTGAGAACGCAGAAGCATATCATCAAGCCGCACAGGAATACGCGATGGTGGCCGAGCATTATCCTTCCACAAGTTATCATAAACTCGCGGTTTGGAAGGCAGCATTGCTAAACATACATCCGGCCAATCCGGAAATCAATTATGCTGCAGCCCTTAGTTGGCTGCAAGTTTATCTCAAATTGCCACTATCTCCTAAGGAGAAAGATGCCGCAAAACTCTATGTTTTCATGGTGGAACGTGTTAATGATTTACAGGCCGAACTTTCCTCTATAGTTGAAGAAAAGGACAGGCTTCTGGAAATCACTCGAAAACAATCCAGTGATATAGAATCTGAGACCAATCGGCGAAAAGAATTGGAGGTTGAACTGGCCCACACCTGGGATGAACTTAAAAAAATGAAGGCCGTAGATGTGCGAATGCATCGGAGCGGAGTAGAAAAAAGCGTTGGCCAACCTTCTCAACCGGTTCAAAAGGCCCCGGAAACAAAGAGCGTTGGCCAACCTTCTCAACCGGTTCAAAAGGCCCCGGAAACAAAGAGCGTTGGCCAACCTTCTCAATCGGTTCAAAAGGCCCTGGAAAAAAAAAGCGATAAAGGAGAAACAACGCCGCAAAGCAGACAGCATGCCCCTGCAAAAAATCGAGAATTTTATCCCTATATGATTCAAGTCAGCTCTTATAAAAGCAAGGAAGACTCCATGCGGGAAGCAATGATACTAAGGGATAAAGGGGATTCTGTTTGCATCTCTCATGCCCGTATTGCCGGAAAGGGAGACTGGTATCGTGTGCTCGTCGGTTTTTATCAAACTCCCGAAGAGGCACAAAAGGCTGTTTTAGAATTGAAAACGCGTGAGTATCACCATGCCTTTGTGGTAAGACGGCCTTTTACTGTGGAACTCGGAATTTTTTCTGGTGATGAAAAATTGAAAAAACTTAAAGCTCATCTTATTTCAAAAGGATATTCGGCTTACAGCCTTCCAAACAGAGCAACCAAAAACAAAATCAGGCTCTTGATCGGCGCCTTCTGGACCGAAAAAGAGGCCGCAACAGTCACCAAAGATTTACAGAAAGAGGGTTTCAAACCCAAAGTGGTCCGGCGATAGAATACGATTCTCGGCGGATTCTTCACCAACAAAACACGTTCAACAATAGACAGCGTTGTTTCGGTAATCGTTACCCCATGAATTGATAAAACATATGTGTTCAGGGGGCAGTCATTCCCCCTTCACTTCGGTGTCTCCATTACTGGCTGCGGTTTCCCCCACTGCTAAATCAGTGAAAATACGAAGCGACTCCGCCAATAACATTATGGGGAAACAACTGCCCCCTGAATAGTTATGATGAAACCGATCTTTTTATCTGCCTTCACCTGAATACCTTGTCCGTTATCGTTAATATTTTAAATATTGTCTGAACATAACGTTTCGTTCAGTGCCGGATAACGATGAAAACACAACCATCGCCGCAAATGGATCGCTTTTTTAAATTGGAGGTGATGTAAGGATTCAAGCATTCAAACGACAGAAATTAAAAAACAGCAAAACATTCAGGAGTGATTATGAAAATAGGACAATACATCATCGTCATTTTTTTATTTTTCATTTTTTACGGTTACATGGGGTTTATATCAAACAGCCGGTCCGATATCGCTTTGGATCACAGCATTTATGCTAACCTTTTAAACAAGTATGTTCATCAGGGAAACGTCGATTATCTCGGCTTTAAAATGGAAGAATCAATGCTGGATCAGTACCTTAAAGTTCTTGAGAATGTCGATTCCAAGGGTCTTTCCAGAAATGAACAGTTTGCTTTTTATATCAATGCCTATAATGCGTGGACCATCAAATTGATTCTGAGCGGATACCCCGGGATTAAATCCATCAAAGACATAGGAAACATTCTAAAGACTCCGTGGAAAAAGAAGATTTGTCGCATCGACGGGGATGTTATCACTTTAGATGACATCGAGCACAATATTCTTCGGCCCAGGTTTAAAGATCCCCGGGTCCATTTTGCCATTAATTGCGCGGCGCTTAGCTGTCCTCCACTATGGTCTCAACCGTTTCTCGGAAATACTTTAGACCGGCAGTTAGATGATGCGACACGGGTGTTTATCAACAACACCAAACGCAATTATCTTGACGGGGAAACGCTTTATGTTAGTAAAATCTTTAACTGGTTCGGTAAGGATTTCAACGATGATGTCACCGGCTTTTTCTTAAAATACGCCGACGATAATTTAAAAAAGGAATTGGAAGTTAAAAAGAATAAAGTCAAAGTTAAATATCTCCATTACGACTGGTCTTTGAATGGAAAATAAATACGGAGGTCTAAAAATGAAACTTGCGATGATCGGCCTTGGACGAATGGGAATGAACATGGCCAAACGGCTTCTAAAAGGCGGCCACGAGGTGGTTGCGTATAATCGTTCTTCAGGAAAAACAGATCAGCTGGTCAAAGACGGCGCCATTGGCGCGTATTCTCTTTCAGAGGCGGCTGAAAAACTTTCTCAGCCGCGTATTGTGTGGATCATGCTTCCGGCCGGACAGGCCGTGGACGACCATATTCAAGAGCTTGAAGGTTTTCTTTCACCGGGAGATATTGTTGTCGATGGTGGAAATACGTATTATAAAGACGATATCCGCAGGGCAAAACACCTCGAAGATAAAAATATCTGGTATATGGATGTGGGGGTCAGCGGAGGGATATGGGGCCTTCGGATCGGTTACTGCCTGATGATCGGCGGAGATAAAGAGACATACCAGCTGCTGGAACCCATATTTAAAGCCCTGGCCCCTGAAGAAGGTTACCTTTACTGTGGGCCAACGGGTGCCGGTCATTTTGTTAAAATGGTGCATAACGGCATCGAATATGGGATGATGCAGGCCTATGGCGAAGGGTTTGAAATCTTGGAGGCATCCGACTATGCAACATCTTTCAACTACGCCGATATTGCGCATTTATGGAATCAGGGGAGCGTTGTTCGCTCATGGCTGCTGGAACTTGCCGAAGATGCCTTTAGAAAAGATGAAAAACTTTCGGATATCAAAGGATATGTGGAAGATTCCGGAGAGGGGAGATGGACCATCCAGCAGGCTCTGGAAACCGGTGTTCCGGCCCAAGTCATCACCCTTTCCCTGTTGCGGCGTTTTCGCTCCCGGCAGGATAATCCTTTTTCGGACCGAGTTATAGCGGCCCTTCGGCGGGAATTCGGCGGACATGCCGTGATCCAAAAAAATAATGTGTTACGATCGTTTTAAGTAGTGAAAAGAGTGAATACCATGAATCATCATGATAAAAATAATTACGGTTCTCAAAGCATAACCATCAAAGCAAAGGCGCCGGACCTGGGACTTGACCCCGAGGACTGCATAGGGGTTGAACCTGGCGAACCCTGCACCATCGTTATTTTCGGAGCCACAGGTGATTTGACCGCCAGAAAACTGGTTCCAGCCCTTTTCAATCTGTACGTAAATGATGGGATGCCCGATCCATTTCAGATTGTCGGGTGCGGCCGGACAAACATGAGCGAATTGCAATTCAAAGACCGGATGAAAAATGCTTTGGGTGCCATCAACATTCTAAACCATGCCAAATGGCCTGCTTTTGCCGATGCCTTGAAATACCGGTATGTCGATTATGATAAAGCATCTTCTTTTTTAAATCTTTCTGAATTTTTGAAAGATTTGGATCAGAAACACGGCACTCGAGGAAACAGAATCTTTTATCTGGCCCTGCCGCCGACCCTTTATCAGCCGGTCATTCACATGTTGGGACAGGCAGATCTGGGCAATGAAAGAAAAAACAATAACGGCTGGTCACGGGTAGTGATTGAAAAACCTTTTGGCCGTGATCTGAAAACCGCCGTGGAACTGAATCAGAGTATCGGCAGGTATTTTAGAGAACACCAGGTGTTCCGGATAGACCATTACCTGGCAAAAGAGACGGTCCAGAACATACTGATGTTTCGTTTTGCCAATGCCATTTTTGAGCCCATCTGGAACAGAAGATATATTGATCATGTCAACATTCTTGCTTCAGAGACTTTAGGTGTGGAACATCGGGCGGGCTATTATGAACAGGCGGGTGTTATTAGAGACATGTTTCAAAACCATATGATGCAACTGCTGGCCCTTACCGCCATGGAAGCGCCGTCACAATTTGAACCGGACCGTGTCAGAGATGAGAAGCTAAAAGTTTTTCGTTCTCTAAGGCCTTTTCCAATTGAAAAGCTCCGGGAACACATTCTACTCGGTCAATATGGCCGGGGTGAAATTGATGAAAATCCGGCTCCGGCGTATCGAGAAGAACCGGGTATAAATCCTGATTCTCTGACGCCGACCTATGCCAAAATGAAAATTTTTATCGACAACTGGCGATGGCAGGGTGTTCCTTTTTATCTGGTATCCGGCAAGCGTTTGGCCGAGAAGATAACACAGATCGTCATTGGGTTTAAAGAGGTGCCTCATACCATGTTTCGGAAAACCCTGGGGGAGACCATTGATGCCAACCGTCTCACACTCGGTATTTACCCGGATGAGAAAGTCACCCTTTTGTTTCAGACAAAGAATCCGGGTGCACGGGTATGCCTGCGGTCCGTCACCATGGATTTTTTGTATCATCAAAATTATACCGGGCCTGTTCTGGATGCCTATGAAAAAGTGCTCATTGATTGCATGCTGGGGGATCAGATGCTTTTCTTGAGACAAGACGGTATCGAGCATTGCTGGTCCTTCTTGACGCCGATTTTGAATGAATGCGAAACATTTTGCGACCGAGCAGAAATGCTTCAATTTTATGAATCCGGGAGTTGGGGACCTGGGTTATAATTAAAGGAACAAGATAATGGAAGAAACATTGGAACAACCCACAAAAAAAACATCGAAATCAATATTTAAGGCCATTGTTTTCTTGGCCTTTATAATCGGTGCCATTTTCTTAATTCGTTTTACACCGGTCAAAAATTATCTTACGGCCGACGCCCTGGGCGGTTTTCTTGAAGACGCCGGTCTATGGGCGCCGGTGGTATATATGATGATCTATACCGTAGGTGTTTGTCTGTTTGTGCCAGGCACCTTGCTGACCGGTTTAGGGGCCGCCATATTCGGGGCCTACTGGGGATTTTTATATGTATGGATCGGTGCCATGATGGGTGCCGGCGGCGCCTTTTTTATTGGGAGGACCCTGGGAAGAGACTTTGCCGCCTCACTGATCGGTGATAAACTGAAAAAATATGATGATGCTATCGAGCGTAACGGATTTGCGACGGTTTTATATCTTCGGCTGGTTTATTTTCCGTTTACGCCCATGAATTTCGGCATGGGACTGACCAAGGTTCGATTCTGGGACTATATCGCCGGAACCGGATTGGGCATCATTGTTGGGACATTTATCTTCACCTTTTTCATTGGAACGCTAAAAGATGTGTGGGCTTCGGGAAACTGGGGAGAGCTGATATCCTTTAAGGTTTTCTTTTCAATAGGGCTTTTTATCTTTTCATTTTTCATTCCCAAAATCATCAAAAGGATAAAGGGCGAAAAATAAAATATCGTTACACGGGGAAGCACACCCCGTGAACACGTACGTAAAAATCAGGGAGGCAACCATTCCACGATGATTAACGTGTTGTCAGGATTAATCTTTGCTGTTTATTTTTTGGCAGCCGGCGGTTTACTTCTGTATGGCTTGAATTGCTATGTTATGGTGTACTTGTTTCACCGGAAACGCAAGACAGCTGAAATCGCACGGCAGAAGGTGATGTCTTCCTTTGAAAAACTTCAGCTTAAAGACGATCTTCCTATAGTGACGACCCAGATTCCCGTTTACAACGAGTTCAATGTTATCGAACGTATTCTTCGTGCTGTATGTCAAATGGTTTATCCAGAGGGGCGACATGAAATTCAGGTTCTTGATGATTCAACAGATGAAACCCGTGCTCTCATCGACCGTGTTTCGGCAGATCTTCTATCAGCCGGACATGAAATTCAGGTCATCCGACGGGAAAATCGCGAAGGATTTAAGGCGGGTGCTCTGAAAGTCGGGCTGGAAAGCGCCAAAGGAGAGCTCGTCACTGTTTTTGATGCGGATTTTGTGCCGCCGTCGGATTATCTTCTGCGCACCGTTCCCTTTTTCCTGACAGATGACAATTTGGGGCTGGTTCAGACCCGCTGGGGCCATTTGAATCGTGGACAATCCTTGCTCACACGCGCCCAGTCCATCGGGATCGACGGTCATTTTATGATTGAACAGTCCGCACGGAACTGGAACGGTCTTTATATGAATTTTAACGGCACCGCCGGCCTGTGGCGTAAATCGGCCATCATCGATGGGGGCGGATGGCAATCGGATACATTGACCGAAGATATGGATCTTTCATACAGGGTTCAATTTGCAGGCTGGCAAACCGTTTACCTTCCGGATGTGGTGGTTCCTGCAGAAATCCCTGAAGACGTCAATGCCTTCAAGAGTCAGCAATTCCGGTGGGCCAAAGGGTCCATTCAGACTGCAATAAAACTGTTCCCCCGTCTTTTAAAAGCCCGGGTTCATCTGTTTAAAAAAGTTCAGGCCGTCTTTCATCTGACCCATTACCTGGTGCATCCCATGATGCTCACGCTGGCGGTCCTGGCACTTCCGGTTCTTTTGACATTAAAGATAAAATTAGCGCCGCTGCTCTTCACTGTTATCGCCGTTGCGTTGGGACTCTCCATGATTGCACCGAGCACACTCTATTTCGTGAGTCAACGCGCTGCATATCCGGATTGGTTTCGCCGAATTCTATTTTTGCCGATTCTGGTTGTCGTTGGTGTGGGGCTTGCGTTATCGAATTCCAGGGCTGTTTTCGAGGCGGTGATCGGACGAAAAAGCGATTTCGTGCGCACACCCAAACGGGGCGATCGTGAAATAAAGAAGTACCGGCTTCGCGCGCCTTGGATGGCGGTTTTTGAAATCCTCTTAGGGGCCTATTGCATATGGTCCCTTTCATACTACCTATCCTCGGAAAAATATCTCATCGGTCCCTTTCTCGCCATCTACGCAGCAGGTTTTTTATTTGTGGGTCTTTTAACCGTATTTCACAGCTTCAGATTGTTGAGATGAGAGAAACAAACGCCGGCACAATACCGATTCACACCGCTGTTTCAAAAGTATTGTTTTTCCTGGCCGCACTACTGATGTTTCTGCTTTGCATAAAAGGCGGACGATTTGGGTTTATCGGTGAGCATGCACTTTATCTTCCATGGTTAAAAACATCGCATCCATCGTTTATGCTACCCGGGGGGAAGTTCATCCTTCTTTTTTCCATCACCTGGGTCATTTGTCTGATTATGCTTCTGGCCTGGCCCCGGGGATTATCCAGATATAAAAGTTGGATCTTGATTCTAATCATTGCACTTTTCTGCCGCCTGGCGCTGTTGCCACATGAACCCTCGGACGATATCAACCGGTATCTCTGGGAGGGCCGTCTGATCCATGAGGGTATCAATCCATACAAGTATTCTCCGGACGATCTATCTTCTGCCGATATCGCAAAAAATGATCCGTTTTTCGAAAAGATCAATCATCCTCAAAGTCCGGCGGCATATCCGCCTTTGATGCTGTATATCTTTTCCCTTCTGGTCCGGGTCAGCTACACGCCTTTGGCCATGAAAACACTGATGATGCTGTTCGATATCGGTACACTGGTCGCCCTGTTCATGCTCCTTCAATACCGGGATCTGGAACCGAGGTGGTCCATTTTATATGCCTTTAATCCGGTGATTCTCTATGCTTTCGCCGGTCAGGGGCATTTCGATTCCATCATGATTTTTTTCTTCATGGCGGCCTTTGTTTGTTATGATCGAAAGCGCTGGGTATGGATGTATCTTTTTATGGGCCTTGCCGTGCAATCCAAATATGTTGCAGTGGTGATGCTGCCGTTTTTGATTCGTCGGGATACCATAAAATACCTGTGGGTGACACTTCTGGTGACGATTCTTCCTTATGTACCGTTTATATCAGAAGACCCATGGCGACCCTTTTACGGACTTATCAAATTCGGTGAAACCTATGCGTTTAACGGATCCGTCCATGGGTTACTGAGGGCAGCGCTTGGCGGCATTCAACCAGCCACAACGCTCTGTAAAGTACTTTTGGGTGCAACACTTTTATTTGGATACATTTACTTTCATCCCCAACGGAGCCGACGTTTATTAAATGATCCCATTTCAGGTTCTTTTTTTGCTGTGGGCGTACTTCTGGTTTTTGCCCCAACCATCCATTTCTGGTATATCAGCTGGATCATTCCTTTTTTGGTGTTGCGACCCACCAAATCCTGGATACTCCTCTGCCTGACCATCAGCGGGTATTTTGTCACCAACGGGATATACCATCACACCGGCCGATGGCACCTCCCCATAGGGATACAAATTTTGGAATGGTTACCCTTCTGGCTGCTGTTATTTCACGATATTTATCTCACATGGCATCGTATGAGAATGCCCTTTGACAGTCATCCTCCCCGATCAATATCGGTGGTTATTCCTGTCCGAAATGAAGCGGCCCGGATCAGCACCTGCATACAGGCGCTGAAAAAAGATGCTGCCGTTGAAGAAATTATTGTGGTTGACGGCGGGTCGACAGATCATACTGTCGATATGGCAAAGCAAGCCGGTGCAAAGGTCATCGAACAAACATCGTCCTCCAAAACGGATAACGGCCGGGGGGAGCAAATTTATGCCGGTATTCAGGACGCCCGGGGTGATGTGATTGCCATCGTTCATGCCGATACTTTGGTCACCGCACCGACGTTTCAAAGAATTCTCAATGTCCTTTCAAAGCAACCCATTCTTGCCGGCGGTGCCGTGGGAAGTGTTTTTGACGGAAACGACGGGTTCCTTCGCCTGTTGGAATTTGCCAACGACTTTCGAGCAGTGTTTTTCGGGATCAGTTTCGGTGATCAGGTGCAGTTTTTTCGGCGAAAACCGGTTGTAAAACAGAATCTTTTTCCATCAATACCGCTTATGGAAGATGTGGAATTCAGCCTTCGGATGCATCGAATCGGCCCTCAGGTTTTTCTTTTCGGCAGCGCCCTCGTTTCAGCGCGTCGCTGGCGCTCCGACGGGTTCAAACATTCGGTATTGGTGATCCGTCTTTTGGCTGTGTATCTGTGGCAACGGGTGTGGAAAAAACCGGACACACTTTCCCTTTATCGCCGTTATTATGGAAAATCATCTTAGAGCCTATTTCTATGTAAGCATTTTAAAACAATAGCGACAGATCAATAACTTAATCATACATGAAGCGATAATGTTCTCAATAGACTAAAGTGTTACCTATAAATGAGGATTGGAAAATGTCGGATAATATAAAGCGGGTCATCGTGCCGGATTCGGATCGACTGGCCGAAATGGGGGCTGAAATGTTTTGCGAAATCGCAAAGAAAAGTATTTCAGATCGAGGTCGGTTTGTCGTTGCCGTTTCCGGAGGGTCCACGCCCAGAGCCATGCACGGGCGCTTGTCTCAGGACCCGTATCTTTCGGATCTCTTTTGGCAAAACACACATATTTTTTGGGTGGACGAGCGAATGGTGGACTTTGATCATCCGGACAGCAACTTCGGTACTGCTCGAAAGGATTTATTGGAAAAAATTCCGATACCCTTCGATCAAATATACCCCATGCCTGTAACGACATCTCCGGAAGACGGGGCCGGACTTTACCAGATGACAATAAAGACCTTCTTTCAAGGTATCGGCAGCGATGATCCGGTGTTTGACCTCATTATTCTTGGTATCGGTAAAGACGGACATACTGCATCATTATTCCCGGAGCAACCTTTTACTTATCCGGCACAATCATGGGTCATCAGCGTTAAAGGTGGGAACCCGAAGGTCTTCCGTTTAACGTTCACGTATTTGGTTTTGAACAGCGCCAGGCACATCTTGTTTCTGGTTTCCGGAAAGGATAAAGCACCGATCGTTCAAACTCTGTTGGAAGACAACACCATCGATCTACCGGCCAAAAACATCAGACCCTTAAAGGGCACATTGACGTGGCTCCTGGATCAAGAGGCTGCTTCCCTGCTGTTCTGATATAACGCTTGAAGAGTAACCGACAATCAACTATCGAGTGAAAAAAATTAATAATCCAACCTATTTTAATGATGATAACATGCCCTTGATATCTAAAGAACGTCTAATCATCTTCACCCGTTATCCGGAAACAGGAACCACCAAAACCAGACTGATTCCACTTCTCGGAGCCAAGGGTGCTGCAAAACTTCAGCGAAAAATGACGGAACACACCCTGTCACGGATGATGGGGCTAACAGCCTCAGGCGATTTAACCATAGAGATCCGTTATGACGGCGGCAATGAAGAACTGATGAAGCAATGGCTTGGATCCGAATTCGAGTATGTTTTGCAGGGAGACGGCGATCTTGGATATCGTATGCAACGGGCTTTTGAGGATGCCTTTAAATTCGGGGCAGCCGCTGTGGTCATTATCGGCACGGATATCCCTGATTTAACCGCTGTGGATATAACAAAAGCATTTGCTGTTCTGAAACAAAAAAAAATGGTGCTGGGTCCGGCCAAAGACGGCGGCTATTATTTGATCGGGTTGCAAAAAAATGCCTTTTCGCCGGCTGTCGGTGATCTGTTTGCCGGAATAAAATGGGGGGAACATGATGTTTTGAAAAAAACCTTAAACATTTCAAAGCAACTCGGACTCAACTATTCTTTGCTAAAAGAGATGGATGACGTGGACCGGCCCGAAGACATTTTTATCTGGGAACGCTCTCAGGTTTTGGGACATGGTGATGTTACACCCATGAGCATTTCGGTGATCATACCGGCCTTAAACGAAGCCCATATCATTGCCGACACCATAACAAACACCGGTCATGGAAATAACACAGAAATTATTGTCGTAGACGGCGGAAGTATAGACAATACGGTTGCCATTGCAAAAACGCTGGGCGCAAAAATCATTCAGGGTTCACCCCCCCGATCTCGCCAGATGAACCAGGGGGCTGATGCAGCATCTAACGATATACTTCTTTTTCTCCATGCAGATACGCTGCTGCCTGAAAATTTTAAGCGGCACGTCCTTGGTGCTCTTATGCAGCCGGGTGTCGCTGCCGGTGCGTTCGAGCTTCGTATCAATTCCCCTGTTCCATCCATCAGGTTCATCGAACGCATTGCAAACTGGCGTTCACGATGCTTTAAGATGCCCTATGGAGATCAGGCCATTTTTATGTCATCCAGAGTGTTTCATCAAATGGGCGGATTCCCGGATATCCCGATTATGGAAGATTTTGAACTGATCCGGCGATTGCGAAAAAAAGGAGATGTGGTGACATTGCATCAGCCGGTGATCACATCCCCGCGTCGATGGCTGAACCATGGTATTCTGAAAACCACGCTGATCAATCAACTGGTCGTCCTATCGTATTTCATGGGTATATTACCGGATACCATTGCCCGACTGTATCGTCGAGACAAAGGAATATCCGGTAAAGATCGATAGCGCTTCAAAATATCCGGCGTTGCTTTATCGAGCTGGCTGTTCAATTTACCCCTAATTTCGGCAAATAAATCCTACATATTGCATCATTTTTTCCTTTACGTACAAGATATGCTTTTAGCCCATTCGCATTCTTATCAAGTTGCATACCCACCAAAGATTTAATTCATTAGTAATACTTAACTTATCGTTAAAACCTGCCGATATATTTGTAAATATAGATTCAAACCAACAGTGCTTGGTATTGTTTGAGCCATGATGCGCCTAACTGGCCGATTTTTATAACATATGAATGATCCAATGAAAAATAAGTCTTTGGACTGCGGGAATAGCGTAAACGATTTCGCATGTTCAAAGCGTTTTAATAGAAACGGTTGCAATAGAGGTTTTACGCTTATTGAGATAATGATTGTAATTGCGATTATTGGCACCCTATCTGCCATTGCTGTGCCGAATTATCTGAAATATAAAAATAATGCTAAAATCGTGGTGGCCGTCACAGATATCCGGTTGATAGAAAAACAGATATCCTTTTTACTTGTTGATAATCCTCAACTCCCTAACAACCTCAACATTGTACCCAATATTCCGACAAATGACCCCTGGGGAAATCCTTACCAGTACTTATTAATTAACGGCGGCAAACCACCGGGACTACGAAGAAACATGAGTGACAATCCGGTCAATACCGATTATGACATTTACAGCACAGGAGCAGATGGCGAGAGTAAACCGCAATTCAAATTTAAGACA
>RCNC010001926.1_pt1 | contig 13921 bp, 12 predicted proteins | sample 2041301 | NCBI WGS metagenome assembly RCNC01 (sample SAMN09708231, study PRJNA481090) | Marine sediment metagenome, whole genome shotgun sequencing project. | biome: marine sediment; feature: ocean; material: sediment; isolation source: Sewage treatment plant 13A marine sediment (STP13A) ... | reverse complement strand
CGGCGCGACCAGTGACGAGCTCGGTACTACCGGCAGTCGCCTCGACCTCGGCGCCGGTCCGGGTCTCGAGTTCGACGCCACCGTGATGTGCTCGGATCTCATCGGTGCCGAGTTTTCGCTTGGCGCCTCATACCATCGCCTTGATCTGGTCGGCGGCGACTGGGACGGCATCGACGGCGGGCATGTGTGGCTCGTGCCGTTGACCGCTATCGTCCAATACCACGTGCGAATCTACGGACCGTGGGATCCCTACTTTGGACTCGGTATCACCTGGATCCAACCGTTCTCCAGCCTCTCGAGGGACCTCCAGGACGCCGGCGTCGAGGACCTCGATCTCGAGGGGGGCATCGGGGTCGCCGCCCAGGCCGGAGTCAACTACCAGATGAACAACCGCTGGTACGCCAACCTCGATATCAGCTACCTCGGCGCCTCAATCGACGCGACCGTAACAACCGATGAGGGAGATCTTCCGACAGTGACCCTGGATATCAAGCCCTGGGTATTCGCCGTCGGCTTCGGCTACAAGTTCTGACGTTACACGTTAGAACGTTTGAGCGTTAAACGTTGAGATCTCAAAGCGCTGCGCAATATGCAGAGGGCTACCGGCTCACAACGTTTCAACGTTTTAACGTTATTGAGCCACCGGCTCATCGGCAAAGTCATCCGGGTCGAAGTCATCGCCGGCGCCGGCCTTCTTCATCTGCTCCCGCACCATCTGCATGTGTTCCACTTCCTCCTGCCGAAGCTCTGTAAAGAGCTCCCGCACCTCGGAATCGGTGATCTCGGGGAGCGCGGTGTCGAAAAACTCGAAGGCCTTGGTCTCGGCGGCCAGCGCGACGCCGAGGGCGTCCTGCAGGCTCATGAACGTCTTCGCAGCCTCGAACGCCGGCGCTTCCACGTCCCACAGCATCGAGCGGTCGACCGTTGTCGGCTGATCGCTGAAGAGCTCCTTGCGCTTGCAACGGAGCTCTGCACCGTGCTTGGCCTCGCAGGTCACCATGAAACGGAAGAACCCGGCCGCATCGCCTGTGTTGTGGAGCTCGAGATTGTCGGCCAGCTCGCGATACCTCTCCTCGGCCTCGTCCTCGACGAGGATCGCCAGGTCGAGGGCATCCTTGATAGAAAGATCCGTAAATTCAATGTCTACACTCATATTCCGATCAACTCCCTTGACCCATCGTGGTATTCCCGCCGACCGCTACCACGATAGTCGCAGCCGCGAGCCGGGCCGTGATTTCTTCGACGCTGCACCCTTTCAACAGGGCGATCTTGTCCTGCGACGACGCGCCGGCGACGATCTCCACCCGGTCCCGCCGAATCCCGAGAAACTCCGACAACAGTCGGATCACTGCCGAGTTGGCGCGGCCCTTCTCCGGGGCCGCACTGACCTCGAGCTTGAGCGCACCCCCATAGGCGCCAATGAGCCGCTGCTGACGACTGCCCGGCTTGACCCGTAGCCGCAGGCGAACGCCGCTCGGGGTCTCCAGGATTTCGACACCTTCGCTCACCCGAGGATCACACCCCGCTCGGAGGTCGCGATGAACTCGAGAACGAGATCGACATCCTCCTGACCGCCAAGCTCCTTCTCGATGAGCTCGATGGCCTGCGAGGTGTTGAGCTTCGGGCTGTGCAGCAGCCGCCACATCTGCTTGAGCGCTCTGCGGCTCTCCTCCGAGAACCCCTTGCGCTCGAGACCGATGGTGTTCGGTCCGTAGCATTTGGCGGGGCGATTGCCGACCGTGCTCATGAATGGAAGGCAGTCCCTGCTGGCCGCGGTGAAGCCCCCCAAAAACGCATGGGTTCCGACGCGGCTGAACTGGTGAATGGCCGAAAACGCGCCAATGGTCGCAAAATCGGCCACATCGACGTGACCGGCGAGGGTGGCGCCATTGGCGAAGATGGTCTGCGAACCGACGTTGCAATCGTGGGCCACGTGGGCGTAAGCCATGAAGAGGCTCTTGTCGGCAATCGTGGTGATGCCGCCGCCGCCCGGGGTCCCCCGATGTAGGGTGACGAACTCGCGGACCACATTGTCATCACCAATCACGAGTCGCGTCTTCTCACCCGCATACTTGAGGTCCTGCGGCGGCGCGCCAACCGAGCAATGGCTCTCGAAACGGTTACGGACGCCGACCACCGTGCCGCTGTCGAAGCGGCAAAACGGTCCGACTTCGCAGTCCGCGCCGATCACCACATCAGCCTCGATCACCGTGTAGGGGCCGACAACGACTCCGTCGCCTAGCTCGGCTGTGGAATCGACGACGGCGGTGGCGTGAATCTTCGCGCCCATCAGCGCTCCGCCATCGCGGACATCATGTGTGCCTCGCACACGACCTCGCCGTCGACCAGCGCCCGCCCACGGATCTTGGCGAAGGTGCTTCGCTTGGCCACCAACTCGACCTCGAAGATCAGCTGATCGCCGGGCACGACCGGTTTGCGGAACCGGCACTTGTCGATCCCGGTGAAGTAGATCAGCTTATCGTCGCGATCCTCCACCTGGCAAAAGAGCAGAAATCCTGCCGCCTGCGCCATCGCCTCCACCACCAGCACTCCCGGCATCACCGGCGTCCCGGGAAAGTGTCCCTGGAAGAACGGCTCGTTCATGGTGACGTTCTTCAACGCCCGAAGGGAGCCCTCTTCCATCTCGAGCACCCGGTCGACGAGCAGAAACGGGTAGCGGTGCGGCATCACGGCGAGAATGTCGTTGATGTCCTTCATGAATCGGACTCCTCCATCTCAATAAGGCGCGCCTCGAGTTCCTTCACCTTCCGGCGGAGCCCGTCGAGGCGCTGCACATTGGCGTTGGCCTTGAGCCACTCGCGGTGGGGTCTCGCGGGCACGCCTGCCATCGTCGCCCCGTCGGGCACGTCCTTAAACAGCGCCGCACGCGCCGCCAGCACGACGCCGCTGCCAATGGAGAGGTGGCCCGAGCATCCCGATTGGCCGGCAAAGACGGTGTGGTGGCCGATCCTGGTCGAACCGGAAATCCCGACCTGAGCCACCAGCAGACAGTGCTCACCCACCTCGACGTTATGGGCAATCTGGACCAGGTTATCAACCTTTGTCCCACGACCGATTCGGGTCTCCCCGAGGGCTGCGCGATCGATACACACGTTGGCCCCGAGCTCGACGTCGTCCTCGAGGACAACGATGCCCACCTGTGGCACCTTGTGGTGGACGCCGTCGACGGTTGCAAAGCCGAAACCATCCGATCCGATGACCGTTCCCGAGTGGATGATGCACCGGTCGCCGACGCGACAGCCATCCTCGATCACGACCCTCGGGTGGAGAACGCAATCGGCACCCACGGCGACCCCGCGACCGAGCACGCACCCCGGACCGATGATGCTGCGCTCGCCGAGCTTGGCGCCCGCTCCGACCGAGGCCAGCGGACCGATGCTCGCGCCGTCGCACAGCACAACATCCACACCCACGACCGCAGATGGGTGAATGCCGGACTCCGGCCGTTCGGATGGGTGGAAGAGCTCGAGGGCGCGCGCGAGGGCGAGATATGGTTCCGGGCACACCAGCAGATTGCGATCCGGAAGCACCGCGGGGTCGGCGACCAGAATCGCCCCGGCCGTGGACGACCGGGCCTCCTCGACATACTTCGGGTTGTGGAGGAAGCTCAGATGCTCCGGCCCGGCGGTATCCAGCGGCCATACGCCGCACACCTCGTGTTCTGGGTCACCTATGACCTCGGCGCCGAGCCTGGCGGCCAGCTGGGACAGCGCGAGGAATTTCGTCACTGGGCCGTGTTGAACTGTCGAATCACCTCGTCGGTGATATCGACTGCCTCGTCGGCGTACACCAGCCCAGACTGGAACTTGTTGAAGATCACGGTGATTCCCTGATCCTGACCGATCTGGTTGATGATCGGCAGGATCTGCTCCTCGAGCCCGCCGAGCTCCCGGCGCCGCGCCTCGTCGAGTTCGCGCTTGGCGTCATCCTCGAAGCGGCGGATCGCGATATTCTTGTCCTCGAGTTCCTTGGTCATCTCCGCCAGCCGTTCCTCGGACACCGTGAACCGCTGTTTGTTGATCTGGTCCCGGAGGGTTGCCATCTCCTGTTGCATGGTCTGGCCCTCCTGAACTTTGGCGTCGGAGACGGCCTTCAGCTTCTGGATCGCCTCCTTGCCCGGATCGGACTCGGCCACCACGCGCTGGACGTCGATCACGGCCACCTTGGACTGCGCCGCCGCCGGCAGCGCCGCCGCCATAACGAGTGCGGCCACTGCCGCCATGCGAAATATCGAACGATACATATCTTTGTCCTCCTATTAGAATGTCGTTCCGATCGAGAACTGGAAGTCGCTGTCCTTCTCATTCGGGAATGGGTCAAGATTAATACCATAGATGAACCTGATCGGCGCCTGGAAGATCGGCAGGAAAATCCTCACCTCCATGCCAGTTGTCCTCCGCCACAGGCTGAGATCCCAACCCTGCTCTTCGTGATAGGTATTCCCCATGTCGAAAAAGAGCACCAGCTTGACCGGCCCACCGACCCTGAACTGGTACTCGAAGTTGGCCTGCCAATAACGATCGCCGCCCTCTCGAGAACCTCCGGGCGAGAGGAAATACAGGCCCTCCTCGGTCCGGGGCAACACCGAGTAGTAGGGCAGGCCGCGCAACGAGCGGTCACCTCCGAGGCGGTAGCGCTCGTAGATCGGGATCTCAGAATCATTGTAGGTGAGGAACTGGCCGGCTTCAGCGTGGTAGGCCCAGGTGCTGCGCTTGCCCCACGGGATAAACTGCGTTATCCCGATCTCCGGCCGGAAATAATCGAAGTCGCCTCCCAGAATCCCGCCGGCGATCCGCAACCGACCGAAGAAGGCCGAACCCCGGTTGGGGTCGAACGGGTCGTCGCGGCTGTCACGGTTATAACCGGGCGTCAAGGAGTGGGTCTTTCCGGAGAAGGTCTCGAAGGCGCGGTCGTAGACCGCCCCGTCGACAGGCGGGATGTCGACCGGCCGGTCATGCCCCGCCGTCGGATCACCTGCGATGCCGGAATTGGTGACAACGAACCTCGAGAAGTCGTCCTGGAAGGCGAGCAGCGCGGACACCGAGGCAAAGGGGCTGACTCCGAGACCGGTCGAAATCGTCACGCCCTTGGTCGTACGTTCGTAGCTCGAGAATCCCAATTGGTTCGACTCGATGCTGGTCTGGAAAATCGAACCGCCGAGAAGGATGCGGCGATCGAGGAAGTACGGTTCGGTGTATGACAGCGAGTACATATCGGAACGCCGGCCGACCTGAAGAGAGACACCGAGCGTGTTGCCGCGGCCGAGGAAGTTACGGGTGTTGAACTGCCCCTGAACAAAGAAGCCGTCCAGCTCCGAGTAGCCGGCGCCGAACTGGACATCGTTGCGACCGACCTCGTTACCCTTGACGCCAACGTTGACCCGCTGGTTCTCGTCATCGAAATCGAAATCGAGAGGCTCCTCTTCGAGCTTCCAGTATCCGAGCGCGTTGACCTTGAAGACCGACGCTCTGAACATCGCCATGTTCATGTACTGGCCCTCTGAGATCCGGAACTCGCGCCTCAGAACCTTGTCACGGGTCGTCGTGTTGCCGACGAATTCCAGTCGCCCGAGCCGGAAACGATCACCCTCGAAGACATCGACCGTGACGTCGACGATTCGCTCTTCGCCCTCACGCCGCGACCAGGTTTCGTTGGTGTAGGCATAGACGTAGCCAGCGTTGTGATACCCGTCTCGGACTTTCTCCATTCCTGCGTCGACGATCTTTCGGTTGTAGGTCTCTCCTTCCTTGACTGCGAAAATCCTCCGCAACCCCTCCTCTTTGAAAACCTCTGACCCCGTCACGGTGAACGACCCGAGGGTGTATGGCTCGCCTTCCTCGATAGGGACGGTGATGTGCATCGTGTATTTTTTCTTTTTGAGGGTCTCCGCATCCGGGTCCTTTGCGACCAGATCGATCATCGGCTCGCCGATCTTGACGTCAATATAGCCGCGGTCGCCGTAAAAGGTCCGGAGGTTGTCGCGATCCTCGGCCCATGCCTCCTTGGTGTAGACGATCTTTTCGCCGAACATGTTCCGGAGGCTCTTTTGCTTGGTCACCTTGAAAACGCCGCGCAGCTTCGAGTCCGAAAAAACCTCATTCCCGGCAAAATCGATCGAGGAGATCTTTACCTTCCCGCCTTCATCGATGGTGTACACCACTTTCCTCTTGTTCGACGAAACATCCTCAACATGGAAGCTGATCTCCGCCGAACGGAATCCCTCAGCGTCGTAAACCTCCTTGACCGCCGCCTCGATCCGTAGCAGCTGAGCCATCTTCAGGGGCACGTTGCGAGGGATTTCGATCCCGAGCTCATCGAGCTTGTCCTTGAGGTCCGACGTCTTGACCTTCTTGTTGCCCTCGAAATCGACCGTGGTCACGAACGGCCTCTCCTTGACCACGACGTAGAGCGTGACCGTTCCGTCACCGTGATCCTCGATCTCGATACGAACCTCTTCGAAGAGCCCGGAGTCCCACAAGCGGCGATAACCTTCGGTGACATACTCGGTGTCCAGCGGGTCTTCAGGCTCCAACCCCAGGTAGTACGACACCGTGTCGACCGTCAGCGTGACGCCACCCTCGACCACGATGTCACGGATGATCGGGTCGTCCTCAGCAGCCGTGACTGCCGCTGCAACCATCACCAACAAGGTCGCAAGTACGAGACGAAGAGCGGTCAAGCGCCCTGCCCCTGGGTTACGACGTCTCTGTCTTTGGCATCCACAATCGGTCTGTCTTTCTCGACCCACATTCGAAGCGCAACATGGTCGTCGCTTCGATTTTGGATGAGGTAATCGGCCACCGCATCCTCGACCCAAAGTTTAACCAGTCGGCGCAGGGGACGCGCGCCCGCCTGCGGGTCCACGCCGCACTGGTCGAGAAGCCAGCCCGCCACCTCCGGCGAATACTGGATGGTGACGTTCTTCTTTGCAAGCACTTCCGCCGTTTCGCCGAGCAACAGACGCGCCACCTCGAGCATGCTGTGCTCGTCGAGTGATTCGAAAACGATCACCTCGTCCAGCCGGTTGACAAACTCCGGCGGGAAATGACGGCGAAGCTCGCGATCAACCAGCTCGCGCACCTTGGACGACTCGACACCCCCGCCTTCAGTGCCAAAACCAACCCCGTCCCCTTCCACCAATTCGCGACCACCGAGATTGGACGTCATGATGATCAGGGTGTTCGTGAAGTCGATCACGTTACCGAAGTTGTCGGTCAGACGGCCATCCTCCAACACCTGCAGCAAGAGATTGTAGACATCCGGATGCGCCTTCTCGACCTCATCGAGCAGCACGACCGAGTACGGATTGCGACGGACCTGTTCGGATAGCTGGCCACCCTCCTCGAAGCCGACATATCCGGGCGGCGAGCCGATGAGCCTCGACACGGTGTGCTTCTCCATGTACTCCGACATGTCGAAGCGAACCAGCCGGCGGGGATCCTGGAAGAGATAGCTCGCGAGCTGCCGCGCGACCTCAGTCTTGCCGACGCCCGAAGGTCCGAGAAATATGAACGAGCCGATGGGCCGGTCGGGACTGGTCACCCCGAGGCGGCTGCGGCGGATGGCCCTGGCCATGGCCTTGATCGCATCGTCCTGGCCGACCACGCGCTGGCGCAGGATCTCCTCCATCCGCTGCAATCGCTCCGCCTCGTCCTCTCCGATGGAGCTGACCGGGATACCGGTCCACGACGCCACCACGTCCTCGACGTCGGCGCGGCCCACCACTACCCTCTCGGGCGGTTCCTCGGCGTGGGTCTTCTCGAGCATCTCGAGTTCCTCGCGCAGCCGCAGCTCCTCCTCTCGGAGGTCCACCGCAAGCTCGAAGTCCTTACGCGAGATGGCATCCTTCATACGCGCCACCACACCGCGAATCTCGTGCTGCACCCCGCGCAGCGACGACGTCGAGGAAACCTGGCGCAGCTTGACCCGCGCACCCGCTTCGTCAATCACGTCGATGGCCTTGTCCGGAAATGCTCGATCGGTAATATAGCGTCCCGCATGGGTGACCGCCACCTTGACGGCGTCGTCCGAATAGCGGACACCGTGGAACTCCTCGTAGCGGCTCTGAATGCCTTCGAGGATCGTGATCGTCTCTTCCTCGGACGGCTGACGAATGTTGACCGCCTGGAACCGCCGCGACAATGCCCGGTCCTTCTCGACGTATTTCCGGTACTCGCGGACCGTCGTTGCGCCTATGCAGGTGATCTCGCCGCGCGACAGCGCAGGCTTGATGATGTTGGCCGCATCCAGGGAACCTTCAGCTGAACCGGTGCCGATCAGGGAGTGAATCTCGTCGAGGAACACGATGACCTCAGGGTGATCCTGAAGCTCCTTCAAGAATCCTTTCAACCGCTCCTCGAACTGGCCGCGGTATTTCGTGCCTGCCACCAGCAGTGACAGGTCGAGGGCGAGAATGCGCCGGTCGGCGAGTAGCATCGGCACCGAACCGTCGATGATGCGGGATGCCAGCCCCTCGACGATTGCGGTCTTGCCGACCCCTGACTCGCCAAGTAGCAGCGGATTGTTCTTGGTCCGCCGGCTGAGGATTTGTACCATCCTCTCGACCTCCTGTTCACGACCAATGAGGGGATCAAATCCTCCCTCGGCCGCGATCATCGTGAGGTCGCGGGAATACTCGGAAATGTGGGGAGTCGCCTGAGCCGACATCTCGGCCTCGAGCTCGCGGCTGTGGCGCTCGACCTCCTCGCGAAGCTGGAAGAGATCGAGTCCGCGCGCACTGAGATACCGGGCCGCTGTCGATCCCTCGACTCTCAGCAGACCGAGCACCAAGTGCTCCGAGTCGATACTTGGATGGCCCATGCTCTCCGCCTCGTGGACGGCAAAGGCGAGAGCCTTCTTGCTCTCCTCGGCCAGCGGAAGGTCGGGAGACGTGCTGACCCTCTCCAGAGCCACGCGGTCTCCCAGCAGCTTCTCACGGAGCTCTCGCGCATCGATGCCTCGCTCAGAGAGAAGCCGGTTGAAGGCAGGATCGGCTTCACGCAGCATCCCGAGGAGGACATGCTGGGTCGCAATTGACCGACTGCTCGCCCTGCTCGCCTCATAGCGAGCGAAGAACAGGCTGCGTCTGACGTGCTCGTTGAATCGTTCAAACATATTCAAAAGGTTGGCCCGCAGGCGCGAGGCGGAAGGTGCCGTCGCACATGCGGGCTAGCTCTTCGTCGTGAGTCACTATAATTGATGTCAAACCTGCCAGCAAATGCAGCTCACGCACGAGATCGAATACGTTTTCGGAATTCTCGCGGTCGAGGTTGCCTGTGGGCTCGTCTGCGAGCAACAATCTCGGCTTCATCGCCAGCGCCCGCGCAACCGCTACCCGCTGTTGCTCGCCGCCCGATAATTGGTCCGGAAAATGGTGCGCTCGACCGGTGAGCGACACCGCCTCCAGGAGCTCGTCGGCGCGGGCTCGGGCGGTGGCCGCAGTTTTGCCGGCGATCCGCAGCGGCAGCGCGATGTTGTCGCGCGCGTCAAGCTCGTCGAGAAGATAGTGGTGCTGAAAGATAAAACCGATATTCCGGTTGCGCAGGTGGGCGCGGGCCTCTCCGTCGAGAAGCTCGACATCATCGCCGTCGAGCATCAGACTCCCGTCGTCGGGCCGATCGAGGAGGCCGATCAGGTGAAGCAGCGTGCTCTTCCCAACTCCGGATGGCCCTACCACCGCCAGCATCTGCCCCTCCGGGACATCCAGGTCGAGGTCTCCGAGCACCTCGACCCTGGTGCTGCCTGTACCGAAGCCTTTGCTCACTCCACGAATCTCCACCAGAGCGCGCTCACTCATAGCGAAGCCCCTCCGCCGGTTCCCGACGGGCGATGAGTCGAGACGGAAACCACGACGCAGCGAGGGCCAGGACCAGGGCCACCGCCATCACAAACGCCACCATCGACGGTTCGACCCGAAAAGGCACCGATGACACGACGAAGACCCCGCGCGGCAGGGACAGGGCCCCGGTGCGGTCCAGCGTCACAGCAACCACAACGCCGAGGACAGCGCCCACCGTCGATCCCACCATGCCGATTCCCACCCCGAGGAGGAGAAAAAGTCTCCGCAGCGCGGCCGGGGGAAGACCAATGCCGGCAAGCACCGAGAGATCAAAGCGCTTCTCCGCCGCCACCATGGCCACGTTGCACAAGAGGTTGAGCGCTGCAACCACCAGCATCAGGCCGACCGCGACGAAGATCATCACACGCTCCAGCGCGAGGGCGAGAAGGAGGGGCCGGTGGAGCTCGTCCAGATCCTGGACCCGCACGCCTTCCCCGGCAAGCGCCGCCCGCACCCTGGCGCCCAGACGCCACGGATCAGAAGGATCTCGGAGCTCGATCATCTCAACCACCGGCATGCCCCACAGAAGTCTTTGGGCCAGCTCGAGCGGCAAACTCACCGACCCCGTTTCAGCCCCCGGTTCGGGCGACTGCACCTCCGCTATCTCGGTACGGACCCGCACCGGCAACGGCCCCATCGGCGTCAACCGTTGGCGGGGCGATATCACCTGAACCTCGTCTCCGACACCAACCCCCAATCGCGCCGCGAGAATCCGGTCGATACCGACATCGAGAGCGTCAGACCGGCCGGCCACAGATGCCGGAACGGCATCTGTGAGCGACGAAACGAGGCACGTTCCACGAACAACCTGCACCATCTCCACTTCGGGAAGCTCTGCTTGCAAGACCGAGGCCAACCTCACAGGATCAGCGAGCCGGCGCCCATCGATGGGAAGCACGCGCGCGTGGGCCGCTTTCGCGACAATCTCTTCTCGGATGCTCGACTGGAATCCCTCGAGCAGGGCAAGGGTCACCACCAGAGCCAGCACGCCAAGCCCCAGACCGACCATCGAGATCAGCGTCACGGTGGCAACATGAGTGCGCCGCCGCAAACCGAGGAGGTATCGCCGGGCCAGGTGGAGCTCAGCAGACATCTCACTCTCGAGGCCGTAGCTGGGGGAAGAGGATGGCGTCACGGATCGACTGCCGGTCTGTCAGAAGCATGATCAAACGATCGATACCGATGCCCTCGCCCCCCGTCGGCGGCATGCCGTGCTCGATGGCGAGCACGAAATCCTCGTCGACCTTTCCGCCGGCCTCCGCCGCCTGCGCCTCGAGGCGCCGCCGTTGCTCGACCGGATCGTTGAGCTCGGTAAAGGCGTTGGCCACCTCGAGCCCCCCAACAAAGAGTTCGAAGCGTTCCACGGTGTCAGGATCATCCGGCGTCGACTTGGCAAACGGAGAAATGTCGCGCGGAAAATCCATGATGAACGTGGGGTCGATCATCAATGGTTCCGCCGTCATCTCGAAGAGCTCGGCAAAGAGATTGCCGTCCGACCGCTCGTCGATTCGCTGCACGTCGAGCGAGCGCGCCGCGGCCTCCATCCGCGACCGATCCGTGAGGTCCTCGGGGGTCAGATCCGAGTACTCGAGGATCGCGTCGCGCATCCTCAGACGCCGCCACGGACGGCTGTAGTCGATGATGTGCTCACCCCACGGCACCTTCAGAGAACCGGTCACCTCTTCCGCAATGCCGGATATCAACTCCTCGGTGAAGTCCATCAGGAGCTCGTAATCCGCGTACGTCCAGTAGAACTCCAACATCGTGAACTCGGGGTTATGGCGGGTCGAGATACCCTCGTTGCGGAAGTTCCGGTTGAGTTCGAAGACCCGCTCGAAACCGGCCACGATGAGCCGCTTGAGATAGAGCTCGGGCGCAATGCGGAGGTAGAGGTCGAGATCGAGGGTGTTGTGGTGGGTGACGAAGGGGCGGGCCGTGGCGCCGCCCGGAATCGGTTGCATCATCGGCGTCTCGACCTCGATGAACCCGGCCGCCTCGAGGCGTCGGCGAATCGAGGAGATCACCTTCGAGCGCGTCTCGAAGACCGCGCGCGAGTCCGGGTTCGACAGCAGGTCGAGGTAGCGTTGGCGCGCCCGCGCCTCGCGATCCGAGAGCCCGTGGTACTTCTCCGGCAGCGGGCGCAACGCCTTGGCCAGCACCTGAAGCTCCTTGACCGCCACGCTCAGCTCGTTGGCGCGGGTGCGGAACACCCTCCCCTCGACACCGACAAAATCTCCGAGATCGATCTGTTTAAAGACCAGCCACGAGGTTTCGTCGATGTCGTCCTTGCGCAAATAGAGCTGGAGCTGAGAGGCGCCGTCCGACACATCGGCAAAAACCACCTTGCCGTGGCCCCGAACCGCACGCAGGCGGCCGGCTATCCGCACCGCCGGTTTCTCCGTCTCGAGCTCCTCGGCCGTCTTCTCCTCGTACCCCGCCCGCACCTGACTCACCGACTCCTCGACCCGGTACCGCCGCGGGTACGGGTCCTGACCGAGCTCATACAGCGCGTCGAGCTTCGCACGGCGATTAGCGATCAGTTGCTCGACCGGTTGTTGGCCTTCGTCCGTGCTCTGCAAAATTCCTCCCCGCCATCGTTGCGAGCGCGTCATTCTACCACGGCAATTCGCCCGCAGCGAATTGCATAGGGTAGTTATTTCAATGACTTACAGATTTTTCTTCGTTTGTGGTGAGGGAGAACGCCTGCTTGCTCCCCGAGAGCGGGTCGAGGGAGACCGCGATCTCGAGGGGCTCGGTTTTCCGGTCTTCGAGGTCACGCGGCGCAGCGACTTCACTTCATTTTCGCTCAGGGTTCGGAAGTCCCCGGGTTTCAGGGTGTCGTCGCGCAACGGGCCGATGGCCGTGCGACGCAGCCGCTGCACGTAATGGCCGGCGCGGAAGAAGAGCTCTCGCACCTCGTGGGTGCGGCCCTCGGAGACCTCCACCCGCCACCAGGTCGTCGTGCCGCCGCGACCTTTGGAGTCGCGTTGTGCCCTCACCGGTTTGACCTTCTTCCCCTCGATGACTGTACCGGCCATCAGCTTCCGGTACTCCTCCGGGCTGAGATCCCCGCGGATCTTGACCAGGTACTCGCGCACGATGCCGTGTCGCGGATGGGCGACCCGGGCCGCGAGCTCGCCGTCGTTGGTCAGGATGAGCAGGCCTTCGGAGTTGTAGTCGAGCCGGCCCACGGGGTAGACCCGCTCGCGGATCTCCGGATGCACGATATCCAACACCGTCTTGCGCTCCTCGGGGTCATCACAGGTGGTCATCACACCACGCGGCTTGTAGAGCAGGAGGTAGCGGGTCGTCTCGGGCGCTTTGAGAGATTTGCCGTCAACCTTGATGTGGACCTTCGCCGGATCCACCTTCTCACCAATCTCAGCCACCCTGCCGTCAACCGTCACCCGGCCCTCGGCGACCATCCGATCGGCATCACGCCGTGAACACAGCCCGGAACGCGCGATGATCTTCTGCAGTCGTTCTTCGCTCATCATCCCCTCCAGCGGGAAACTCCGCCTCGCGGCGGGGTCAGGAATGTAACACATCGGTGGGCCGCGCAAACGTTAAAACGTTAGAACGTTGAACGTTTGAACGTTCCACCCACCCGCCCTGAAAGGCGCGAAAACGTACAAAGACAGTGGGGGGCTGGGTGGGAATTCCTAATTCCTAATTCCTAATTCCTAATTCGATCAACTATCCTGGACCCACCATGCCCCGAATCAACCCCGCCGTTCTCGAAAACGACCTCCTGCTGCGTGGGGTCTGGGAGGGCCTTGGAAGCCCCGAGTGCCACGCCACCGGAGGGTATGTCAGGGATCGCCTGCTCGGCCGTGCGAGCGTCGACCTGGACCTCGCGCTGACCGGCAATCTTGACGACGCACGGGGCCCGGCACAAAGGCTCGCGGCGCGCCTCGACACCCGCGCCCACGTCCTCGGCCGGGAATCAAAACGCGTGTGGCGGATCGAGGCCCCGGAGATCAAGGTGGAGCTGTGGCCGCTCGGCGATCTCAGCCTCGACGACGACATTCGCCGCCGCGACTTCAGCTGCAACGCGCTGGT
>RCNC010001925.1_pt1 | contig 13925 bp, 15 predicted proteins | sample 2041301 | NCBI WGS metagenome assembly RCNC01 (sample SAMN09708231, study PRJNA481090) | Marine sediment metagenome, whole genome shotgun sequencing project. | biome: marine sediment; feature: ocean; material: sediment; isolation source: Sewage treatment plant 13A marine sediment (STP13A) ... | reverse complement strand
TTTCAAGGGACGCGTGACCGGTAAGCATCTCGCGGTAGGAACGCCAGTTACCCAGCGCCCCCCGCACAGACCCGGACGTGCGGTTTTCCCGCATCCGGTTCCTCGGTTGTACTCGCTTTCGCGCAAAGCATTAGACTCATGAAAACACTCGATGTCGCTTGGTCGATATTGGGAGTTTAGGTTTTGCTAACCCAAGGCGTTCTATGGCTCTACTGAAAGCCTTCCAGGTAAAGCTTTTACGCTTTCCACCTCGACGGTTTAGCCATTTGAATGCACATTCAATCGCCCAACTGTAGAAACGCCATAATGACCTTAAGTTGCCAACCACACTGTAATAATTATAGTGTCCGCGTAATCGACGATTCAAAGCCGTTATGAATTTCATCCCTTTTAAATGCCGATTTTCCTTTACCCAATCTTTGATGCGTTTACAGGCACCTTGCAACTTCTTACGCGCAGTGCGCTGCATGACCCTTGCCTCCCCTTTCAGGTCTTTGGTCCAGTAAGTCTCAAAACCTAAAAAGAGGATTCGTCTGCGTCTACTCGGATGAAATCGACTGAACCTCATCCAACCGGTTTTCTTCGGTGCGACCGATAGATCGAACTTATCAAGTCGTTTAGGCAGTGCTTTGAAAAACCTTATCGCTTCTTTACGGTAGCGAAATGCACAGACAAAATCGTCTGCGTATCTTATTATCATAGCATCACCTTTACAGTGAGCCTTGACAACATTTTCGAACCATAAATCAACCGCAAAATGCAGATAAACATTGGCCAGAACAGGCGATACAATCCCACCTTGCGGTGTTCCTGTTTCCGGATGGATAACCTTACCGTCCGTATCCAGGATACCTGCCTTCAACCATTTCCGGATTAAGTTCAAAAACGCAGCATCATCGATTCTTTCCTTGAGCATTCGTAATAGCCAATCGTGGTTCATATCGTCGAAAAAGCCTTTAATATCGGCTTCAACAATATATCCATATTTCCCGAACTGGAGATTAAAGCGCAGATCATTGACCGCATCTTTTGCACTCCGGTTTGGTCTATACCCATAACTATTATCGAGAAAGTCGGCCTCAAAGATTGCTGACATCAGCTTGGCACAGGCCAGCTGCACCAGTCTGTCTTCAAGGGCTGGAATTCCAAGAGGTCTTTCTTTGCCATTTTCCTTGGGGATGTAACATCGACGCACCAGTTTGGCGCGATAACGTTTTGCCTTCAATCGCTCTGACAGTGCTTGTATATTGGCCTCAAGATTTTACTCGTAGGCCTCGGCCGTCACTTCATCCACGCCACTGGCGGCCTTCTTGTTCAAGTCCTTCCAGCACGAGTGGAGAAATGGGGCATTCAAACTATGGGTCACATCTTTAAATATTAAATGTTGCAATCGAATATTTAAGATTTAAGATGTGACCCTTCTCTTTTCCTTTAATTAACCACACCATGATATTTCATCATGCCCAACGGCAAGATCACGCGCCGATTTATGCGGTCGCGTGAATTGTATTGTTATAAGGACATAGGGTCAAAACTTGAATAGTGAATAGAAAACATAGTCCAAAGTTTAAGTCACTATTCAAGCTTTGACCCTTTGTTTTTCTATTGACCCTTTGTTTTTCTTCAAGACTTTGGTAACACACACGAACTAAAACAATGAACAAAATTGAAAAACCGCAAGATATAGCCAGTCCTTCTCAAGTGATTTGTTGGGCAACATGCTCAGACCAAGGCTTAATTTTTAGTATTACATTATTCAAAGTACGTTCTGCAACTTCAGTATCGTGTGCTGCTTGAGCTCGCAGCCAGTACCCATTGGACAAACCGAAAAAACGACATAACCGTAAATCGGTATCGGCTGTGACCGAACGTTTTCCAGAGACAATTTCACTGATGCGCTGAGCAGGAACGTCAATTTCCTTGGCCAAACGATACTGGCTAATGCCCATAGGTTTGAGAAACTCTTCCAAAAGAATTTCGCCAGGGGTGATAGGTTTAAGTTGGTTCATAATAAATCCTCCTCAGTGGTAATCAACTATTTCCACATCTTCCGCACCTGCATCCGCCCAACAAAAGCAGACACGCCACTGATTATTAATACGAATGCTGTGTTGGCCGGAACGGTCACCTTTGAGTGCTTCAAGATGATTTCCGGGCGGAACTTTCAAATCTTCAATTCGATTAGCGATTTCAAGCTGTCTGAGCTTACGCCGTGCAACATTTGTGATATTTACAAATCGCTTGACACGCTGGCCTTTTGAGAGTGCTTTTGTGTATTTGCATTTAAACGATCTAATCATAAGACATAGTAACGCATGACATGATTAACGTCAAGCGTGATTATCGATAGCCAACGTCGCCGGTGAGCAGCGGCCTAACTGATATTCAAACCTGCACAACCTTTACGTGGAACCGCTATGATACCATGATCAAGCTTCACATCATATTCGAGCATTGCTTCTGGTTTGGTATATTTTTGCCTTTCCTTGAAAAAAAATCGGCTTCGGGCATTACACAAATTATACCGATCGTAAGGCTCTTAATTCCGTCCCCAAAGTCTTTATTTAGAAAGTGTTTTTCGATTAAGGCTGAAACTTTGGTAAAAACGTCCGCTCCAAAAGGCGAAACGTATATATAGAAATGCACATCCCAAGCGGTTGCGTTCCAGTACTTGAATTCAAAAGCTAATTGCATTTTGCCGTTATCAGGACCTGAAGTGAACAATAATCTTGATTCATCAAGTTCAAAGTATTCTTCAATAGGTTTTACAATTTCATCGGCGGTATTCAATGCTCGAACGTAACTATAAAGTCCGATAGCAGCAAACGTTAAAACTGCTACAATAAAGATGGTAATTATGATTTTAATTTTTCGTTTCACAAAAAATACATCCCTAACGCAAAACTAACCAGCGGCGGATAGAGAGGCACGGGCTGCCGGATAGTTCAAAAATGTAAATAGCAATTACGCTCAAATCGCCCCGCTTATAGCCATCTGCGTTTAGTGACAGGTTGGGCATTGGGATGTCATAAAAATTGAAAATTTCCCGTTGACACTTGTCACGTGACAGTTTACAATCGGTTCATGATAAAAACATTTGCCGACAAAGAAACGCAACTGCTATTTATAACAGGCAAATCGAAACGCTTGCCGCCCGATTTGATCAAAAGAGCCATAAGACGCTTGGAATACATAAACTATGCGATAACACTTAACGATCTCAAAGTTCCTCCTAGCAACCGGCTCCATGCGCTTGAAGGTGATCGAGATGGCCAGCATTCCATATCGATCAATAAGCAATGGCGAATATGTTTCCGTTTTATAGAAAACGATGCATATGATGTCGAAATAACCGATTACCATTGAGGGATACCAACATGAGCATACCCAACACAGTAAAAAGGCAAATACCTCCGACACATCCCGGCGAAATGCTAAAAGAAGATTTCATGTCAGATTTTGGCCTGAATGCTACTTCAATGGCCACAGCCTTAGGAGTATCACGCCAGACCATCAATGAAATTTTAAGAGAGCGACGGGCAATAACGCCCTCAATGGCTTTGCGATTGTCTCGTCTTTTTGGGAATTCTCCAGAATTTTGGCTGAATGCCCAGCATGCCTATGATTTGTGGGATTCGGAGCAACGCTTCCAAAAGGAACTCGCTCAAATTCAGCCTTTAAATGCCGCTTGATAGTAGCTTTATCTCCGGCTATTTTCAATTTTGTGCCCAACGGCAGCAATAACCAGCGCCGTTTCAAAACTTAATATTTTGTGAACCTGCCAATTTCCCTACATCTCGGGCAATGAAAACCGCACGCTATAAGGAGTCAGCGTTCATTGCTTTTGTTAGCCATTTAGTTATTCTGGAGGACCACCTTTTAAAACTCTGAGTTGCATGCGAAGTGTTTGTCCTTCGATTTCCTTTACCCAGACCTCATGATTTTTGATATCTTCTATCATTTTGAATACTTGGCGATATGTAACATTTGGTGGTTCTAATTCTGTATTATTGCCATCAACGATGGCAAGCTTAAGCAATCCACCCCCCAAAATGGCCAAATCCACTAAATTAAAGGGTTCCTGAGAACCACATTTGGAGCAATGAGTCAATAATGAGTCAGGTTTTTTGTTCTGAAGAACTTTTCGATATGCCCCACAAGAGCATGGGATTATATCGTTATCCATAATTTTAAATATTGCATGTTGAGTAAGAATTTCATCAATATGGTCGTCTTCTTGCATCTGTTTCCCTTTTATTCCTTCCAGGTTCTATTCTTTGGCTAACGTTTGAAGTAACCGGGCGCGCCTCGGATGGGGCGAATCGAAGGCCTTTACGCGAACCCGCACACATCTCGCGATCCGGTTTACTGAATTGTTAGCGCCTTTTTCTTAGTTGTCTCGAAATCCATGCTGGATCTCTGCGCATGGGTAAAATAGCGGCAACATACGCAATATCTTCAATAATTTCGTAGTAAATGGCATAGGGAAATCGTTTGGCAAACATTTGAAACAAGCCAAGCTTTTGACGATGAATACCAGCGTATATTATCAGTGATTCTATATCTGCGATGATACAATCCAAAAAATAGTCACCAACTCCTGGTTCTTGAAGATCATAAAAGGATCTGCTTTCATTCAAATCATCAACAGCTTCTTTTAAAATATAGACATCTTTGATTTTCATTGGTCACGGCTCGCCTTAAGTTCAGCAAGAGAGATAAACTTTGCGCTACCATTTGCTATTATTCTTTTTCTCTCCTCTATTATATCTTCATGCCATTTAGGGGTGTCAATTTTATCACTCTCATACAGCATTGAATCCCAAAGTGCCTCCATTGCTTGAAGGCGCTCAACCGTGCTCATTTTTTTTAATTCATTTATGTTCATTTTATACTCCTTTGCTAAGTACGCTAACGTTGCGGGTCACCTGTGGTGCAGGGGCATACACCACATGAATAAAGGGCCTAAAACATACGTACATCCATCGGTATCTCTAAGCGGCCCGGCCCCTGCAATCAGGTGCAACCGCCTTGTTGGGCATTCTTAGTCTATTTTCCTCGACAAACCTAATTTTTCTTGTCTAATGGGGCAGATGAAATATCCAAATGTATGTTTTCACTATCTATCCTTAGATCATGCCCAATAATAATAGTTCTAATACTGGGGAATAAATCTTTTTTTCTTTCATATAAATTTTCAAATACACGGAGCATTGTAGTTACATCTTGGGCCTCACAATCCTTAGGAAGGATCTCTTCGATCCATTTTTCTTGAAGTTCAATTTGTTCCTCCAGTGGCAAAAATGTCATGTTCCATAATGTAACTGCTAAAGATATTATTCCACGGACCCGAATTTCATTTCCCCAATACATTTTGATATATGGTTCAGCCAATTTTAAAATTACAGCTGACATTTTTATTTCATTAGGGTTACCGATAAAATCAATCTTTTCTGAATCAATCCCCTGTGCTCTGAGCATATCCTGTACCTTCATATTTAAATGATGGTACTTTGTTTGGGTTATTTTATCTTTTCCAATATTTTTATTTGTTAATTTGGAAGGCTTACTCTTCTTTTTCTTTGATATCTTGTATTTTTTCTTGCCCATTTTTTATCTCATCTATTTCATTATTTCGTGCGATGCCCAACGCCGCCGGTGAGCAGCGGCCTAAATGAGTGTCGAGTTTGCACGACCTTTACGTAAAACCACTATCTTCTCGCCGTCTGCTCCACTGGCTTGGTTATGATTACATCCCATATGAATCTAAATTTTGTGATTTTCTATATTTTTTCCAAGACCTTTCTAACTCTTTAAATTCATTTTCATTTAGTATTTTCATCTTTTTCAAGGCAAATAACATTGACCGTATAGAAATTTGGTGGAGGTCTGCTATCATGGTAATCTTGACAATTTGGACACCAATTCTTTGCAGGCCTTACGCGCGCGCTGTGCGTCGCATCCGTGAACATTTCGATTGTTGCCCCGATCAATTGACCCTGAAACAACGAGAACAATATTTTGCCGACCTGGTGGAGTCCCATTCCTGGAGTACTGTCAAGGTTGACTGTAATGGTCTGCAATTTTACTGGAAACACGTCCTTAAACGCGACTGGCAGTGGGTAAATATAGTCAAAGCCCCCAAAGTCCGTTCACTGCCCGATATTCTTACCGTCAAAGAAAAGATGAGGGTCAAAGCTTGAATAGTGAATTATACTCTGTTATTCACTATTCAAGCTTTGATCTTAAATTTTTCCGGAATAAAATGTCGTTTTGCTCGTGCCATAAGCTTCAGAAAAATTCCCTTTTTGCCCTTAAAAAAGTCAATATAGCCCAATTTTCGAGGGAAATCTTAATAGTTTTCCCTGAGATTTCAGATACTTTCCGTGGCCCGACCCCGGAGGCCCGCCGAATTGTAATTTCGAAGCTGTACCAGCACTTCAGGGTGCACGATCACCCCTGCGGCCTACAAGATTCTCTGCCTACGCTTAACCCATCTTGTTCGCTGCCTATCCTTTCCGGCAACTCCGCCATGGACCCAAGGCTCGATACGGGTGGGTGGCTAACCCTTACAGACAGGAAACCATTGCTGGTTTCCCTCCCGACAGGGATTTTCACCCTGAAAGATGCGCCGAGCTTTGCTCGGCGCGATAACGTTGCTTTTCAGTGGGCGCGATCCGCTGCAAAAGCCTTGTTAGCCGATTTAAATTTTTTTGTAAGTTTCTTCTACGATTTCAGATCCATACTTTCTTTCAAGACGTCTTACTATAAAATGCCCACGTGCCATATCCTGAAAGTGATCAATAAATATTGTGTTAATAATAGCACCTCCTGCCGCACCTATTGCGGGAATTGCCTGTGCGGCAGCTTTCTCTGTGACTTGAATACTAAAACGCTCAGCAATTCGAATGATTAGTCGAACAAGGGCTGGTGCACCTTCTTCAGCCAGACCTTTTTCTGCTATATATCCAGCTGCTTTTGTGACAGATTGTGCTAAGGCTGCACGCACTGTAAAATATCCAGATTCAGAAGCATCGTCACTCGAAGTCGGTCCACCTAAAGCAAATACTTCGATGCATGCTATTTTGGTCTCATCTGAATACATATTTTCTTCTTCACTTCTTGCAATATCAGCTATAGAGCGCAAAATAATTGTTGTTGAAATAGGTAGTTCTATTGACATTGCAGGCAATCCAAAAAAGCCACCAATGCCTCCTGTTGTAGCTACCGCCAATTTATGCCATATATTTGATGTTTCTTCACCAGGCGAATCTTTCATTGTGAAAATTGCTGCATGGACAGCCTTGGTTAATGCTGTTTGAGTAACTTCACCAATTTTTTTATTCCAATTGTCTGGTAATAATTCAAATCCCTTTTCAATTGGAGTGCCGATTAAATTAGTTATTTTTGCAGCAATACCAGGATTTTCCAGAATCTTTTTTGCTTTTATTAAATCATTCAAATCAGATTTTTTTAGTTCCATCCTTATCCTCAGTGGGGGCTAACGTTTTGAGCTAACCTGCCGGCCACCGTACCTTCGAGCCTGCACTGGCCATTACGTAAAGAAAAGATGAGGGTCAAAGCTTGAATAGTGAATTATACTCTGTTATTCACTATCCAAGCTTTGACCTTAAATTTTTCCGGAATAAAATATCGTTTTGCTCGTGCTATAAGCTTCAGAAAAATGCCCTTTTTGCCCTTAAAAAAGCCAATATAGCCCAATTTTCGAGGGAAAGCTTAATAGTTTTCCATTAGATTTCAGATACTTTTCGTGGCGCGACCCCGGAGGCCCGCGTCTCTATCTTGGATACTCTTTTTTCCGATTAGAGTCAAAACCTCAACGCACGTTATGATTTTATTTCGCCGAACGCCTCGCATCAGCGGCCAGCAAAACGCACAGCGGTTTGCTGGTCCGACTGCATGCGATTGTTAGCTGATATGTCTAGCTCCATTGCTTAGCTAGAAGGTTTTTTGCATCGTTAACAATAGAAAGCATGCATTCTTCTGCCGAAACTATACTGTCAACTAGCCCAGTTGCCTCACCCACAAATGTATTCGCTATATCCGTATCTCCGTTTATCCATGCGTCAGACCATCGCTGCGCCTCAGTGTCGGCTACCTTTTTTAGTTCATCAATATTTAAATGCCATCTATCTGTAAAACTATTTGCCAGTACACGCGCGGTATAACGATCTGGCCAATTTAAATGCCGGGCGATATCCATAACGCTTGATCGAATCGTCATGTCTCCATTTGCAGTCAATGCCTGATTGTGCATGTTGGGGTGAACCAAAGCTTCATGGGTGGCCCAAAATCTCGACCCAATAACCACTCCGTCAGCTCCAAGCATTAGTGCCGCCGCCAAACCTCGACCGTCTGCAATTCCACCGGCGGCACACAATAAAGCCTGCGGGTAGTGAGCAGATAAAAGATCAGCCACTTCAGGTACTAGCGTAAAAGTCGCTCTTTCTTCCCCATGCCCGCCAGCCTCGGAGCCTTGCGCCACGATAATGTCCGCTCCAGAATCCAGCGCACTTCTCGCATCAGCCATGGTTTGGACTTGGCAAATTAGGGGAATATTTGCATCCCGAATTTGATTTGCAAAAGGTCTAGGGTTGCCAAAAGATAAAAATATGGCTTTGGGGTTTTTTCCGATGATTACCGATAACAATTCGGGTTTTTCCTTCAGAGACCATGTAATTAGTCCGCATCCGACCGCAGCGGGGCTGGCAATATTAAATTGTTCTAGAATCCAATTTTTGTCGCCATAACCGCCGCCAATGAGACCCAAGCCACCAGAATTACTTACAGATGAGGCAAGAGCTCCTCCGGCCGCAAATGCCATCGGAGCTTGAATAATTGGATGATCTACATTGAGACTTTCTGTGAATCGAGTTTGTATCATGGCTAAAATTCCTGCGAGTAATATCAGCTAACCAGTGATTGAGTAGTTCCTGCATAATTCTACAAAAATACAAACCATTGATAAGAAAAATCTAATCTATTTGGCTAAATCAAAGCTGCATAACTACGCATATCGTGCTTATATAGAAAACTGGATAATAATCATGATACAAATCCCACAGATTACAAAAGTGCACTATGATGCGCTACTTGCTCAATACCAAAACCTTAAAAAGTTGTATCCCAACCACCTGAAATGGTAACGATATTATCTGAATCTTTGTCGAAATTTTCATTTTAAAGAATCTGAGAAAAAAGCCTTCCGCACTTCAAAAACAAACTGAAAGAAAAATACCGCAATTTTGGATTGATTGCAAAGCTGTTGTACGGTTGCGGCTTACGCTTGTTTGAATGCATGAATCTGCGGATTAACAATGTCAACTTCGACACCGGCATGTCAACCGTCCACGACGGTAGGGTAAAAATAGGTTTCAATTTTTAAATGCGTCATTGATCAGCTAACTGATGAATCAAATGGAACATGCTGGCCTGCGAGCCCCCATCAACGGACAGGTTCTCGCCGGTGACATAGCTTGAATCCTCGGAAGCCAGGAAAACGGCTGCTTTACCGATTTCTTCCGGCTCGCCATGCCGGTTCATGGGTATGCCTCGATTGCGGGCATTGAGCAAATCCGGAGTCGAATAGATAGCTTTCTGCAGAGGTGTCATCACCGGGCCCGGGCTGAGCGCATTGACGCGAATCCCGTACCTGGCCCATTCCACGGCAAGCAGTGCAGATAGGGATATGACACCGGCTTTGCTGGGTGAGTAGGCATTGCCGTTGAGTTCAGGCAGCTTGCCGGAGATCGAAGCGATATTGATAATAGATCCCCTGACTTTATTGGCTATCATATAGGTTCCGACCGCCTGGCAGCACAGAAACACGCCTTTTAAATTTACGGCCATCACCCGATCCCAAATTTCTTCTTTAAGATCTGCAACCCCGCCGCCGATGAAAATCCCGGCGTTGTTGACCAGAATATCAATTTTGTCGAACGTATCCAAGACTTTCTCTACCATGGCATTCACGTCCATGCTCTTGGACACATCCGCCTTGACGGTTAACGCCTTGTTCCCCAGACTGCGAATCTTATCTGCAAGGATCTCTGCCATTTCAATATTTTTAAGGTAATTTACAACGACATCTGCCCCTTCTTCAGCAAATTTTAAGGCAATGCCGCTGCCGATGCCCTGGCTGGAGCCCGTTATGAGTGCCACCTTACCTTCAAGTCTCATGGTTAAATCTCTCGATTACCAATTAAAATTTTCCTTCGGTGGATTGAAGTATCCGAACTTCAATTTCGGGAATTGTTTGCGAATCCTATTAAGTACTTTTTCCATCCCGACAGGCTCGCCATGGGCAGCGACCGCATTCATTTCCTTCCAGTAGCGAATCGGGTCAAAGTTCAGATTGCGCCACTGGATCATGTGAATCGGGTGCTTTTCCAAAAACCGGGCAAGGGCGTCAACTTCCCGGGGCGTGTCGCTAAATCCCGGGCAATTCAGGTAGTTAATGGCGACAAATTTTTCATGTGTTAGTGCCAAATCGATGCTTTTGAGGACATCTGCAAAACTGTAGCCTTGGGGCCGGAAATATGCATCGTAGCATTTTCCCTGCACACTGTTCATACTGATTCGAACGCTGTCCAGTCCGGCATCGAATAGACGTTTCAGATTAGCGGGCAGGCTTCCGTTGGTATTCATATTAATCGTACCTTCTCCGGTTTGCCGACGAATACGGCGAATGGCAGGCTCGATCACGTCAGTCGCCAGCAGGGGATCGCCTTCACAGCCCTGGCCAAAGCTGACCACACTCTTCGGCACCCGCCGGATATGCGCCTGGGCCACTTCCGTAATTTCCTGGGGCGACGGCGTGAAGGCAATGCGGTCCTGGCTATGGGGAATATCGCTGTTTTTCTGAAGCGACAGGCAACCCATGCAGCGGGCATTGCATTGTTTGGCCGTCGGCAGGGGTGCCTCGTAACGGCCCAGAAAGAAATTTTTGCCGGCCGGGCAGCCGTATGTCAACGCACATTTTTCAAGGTGCGCCCGCAGGCGGTTGTCCGGCAATTGCGTGCGCATCCGATCAACTCCGGTCATAACATCTTTGGGCTGCATGCGCCTGAGGTCCTGACGCGGTTCGGGATCTACCAGCACGACCGCAGACCGAAAGCTTTCTTTGTGCCACCCGACAGCTCCGTAAGAAAATAACGGCAGGGTTCGCGCCGTCTTAGTTTCATGATAGGCGCTGACGCGGGTAAGCACATAGCCCGGCGAATTGAAGGCAGCTACCGGGAAAATGTTTTCTCCCGGCGCATACGGATTTTCTCTCAGCGTTTCGAGCCGGCCGGTGTTGATATTCAGCAGAACCGGTTCTCTGTCGGGCAGATACATCAGTTCGCTGCCGTAAGGCATGCTGCAAGTTTGCTCCCTGGTCAGTGGTTCCAACAATGCGCCCGCCATCCCTACGGCCGCATAGCCATCCAGCTCAAATATCTCACCGGCCTGATTGGCGACCAGCGCGGTCAGCAGATGGGAATTTGCCTTCTGCGGTTTTTTAGATGCCACGTTTCCTCCAAGATCAACTACGACCAACAAGGAATGGATTCGATCTTTAATTCTTTTATTTGACAGGATTTACAGGATTGATTGCCCTGGTTATCTGCGCTGCGCCCCGATGAAATAAATGCAACAGAGATTTCATTGGGCAGGCTGTTCTTCGAACTTTAAACTCCGGACAAACAGGCTATGTTTAACTGGCAGGCGGTGTAAAGATTTTTTCCGCCTGCAGCGAGATACTTTTAAGCCGAAGGCCCTTCTATCCAGATGATCCTGTAAATCCTGTCTGATATTTCTTATAATTAGAATCCATTCCTCAAATTTTACGTTATGGTATTTTTGAATCTATGAATTTAGGTAATATTTGTTTCGATACCATTTAGTCCAGTATCGGCCTTATCGCAAGGAACTTGTTTTGTAATTGACCCAATAATGATTAATATCAAGGTTGAATTGTTTTGCAAGGGGGGGCAAATTTTGGCTCTTTTGATCTAAATCAAAGCAATCCGTTTATATATTAAGGTATATTAGCGCCCAATTGAAGGATTTAGGTATCATTATTTTAATTATTTTCATGGCTGGAGCCTTCTACCATGTGGACGGAATTAAAAAATTTAAAGGAATCAAACGAGTTTTTAAATCTTTTACTCGACAATATAAACTCAGCGGTCCTCATCGCCGATGAGAATCTTCGGATCCATCAGTTCAACGACTCTTTTCTTAATCTCTTCGACAAAGCGACGGAATCCGTGTTGGAAGCAACGTTTGGCGAAACCGTAGGGTGTGTTAACGCCATCATCGAAAATAAAGCCTGCGGAGCGACCTCGCAGTGTTCCCAATGTATTTTGCGCAGTTCCCTTATTCACAATCTCATCGACCGCGCACCGGTGAATAACCAGTCGCTGAACCGGGTGTTTTACATCAAAGGAGAACCCGTTGAGAAACATTTCCAGTTCAGCACCCGTCCGATTACATTTCAGGGACGCAAAATGTTTCTGATAATCATTTACGATGTTACCGATATCGAACTGCAAAAAATTGAACTGCAGAAAAAGCAGAAACGAATTGATCAGGATCTGGAATCGGCCGCAGCCATCCAACAAAGCCTGCTGCCGGATAGATCGCCAAGGATTGAAAACATTCAAGTGGCCTGGAGATTTGAACCGTGCGAACAGATCGGCGGCGATATTTTCAACATCCACAACATGGATGAAGGCAACGTGGGGCTTTACATGCTCGACGTTTGCGGACATGGTGTTCCGGCAGCTTTAATTTCGGTGGCGGTCTCCCAGTTTTTAAACAGCGGTGACGGCCTTTTGGGCAATAACTGCGCGCTCGTATCGCCGGATATTGTGTTAAACCGGCTGGACCATGCGTTTCCCTTTGAACGATTCGACACTTTCTTTAGTATTATTTGTATGACGCTGGATATGAATCAGGGTTTGCTGACATACAGCAGCGCCGGACATCCGCCGCCGGTGTTGGTGCATTCGAATGGATCCATCGAAATGCTGGAATGCCGGGGCCCCAGCATCGGCATCGGCAGCGAGGATACCATCAGTCAGCAGTCAATCAAACTGCAGGCTGGTGACAAAATATTGCTATACACGGATGGACTCCTTGAAAATCGCAACTCGGCCGGCGCATTTTTTGGCAAACAGCGTTTTTATGATAATTTAAAAAAATACCGCAACGAACCCGTTCAAAAAATAGTGGAGGCCGTATACGCAACGGCTAAAAAATTCCGTCAAGAGGCAAAACCTGACGATGATGTAAGTATTTTGGGGGTGGAGTATTGTGGATAGGATCTAGTCCAGACAGGTTTTTTCAATGTTTCCCCTCAGCGTTCTCGGCGATCTCTGCGGTGAATCGTTGGCTTTGAGCCTTGAGCTTTGAGCTTTTTTAGCTCACTCCTCAACATACATCACACACCGTGAATTTCGACCGTCCACCTTTAAAACAAAAGGACGGGCAAGCTCTACATGGGCAATAAAGGTGGTTTCTTTGACCACCGGAAGTGATGTCAGCCAGCTCCAGTCCAAAAAATCTTCCTCGTTATCCGATACCATAACATAGTTGATGCCCAGCGTTGAAATGTTGTGAAAAAAATGTGAGCCCTGGGACGGTTCTGCTTTCAAATCCGGCGAGGAAGTTTCGACCATCGCACCGACCCCGCAAATTTCCGCCCAGCTCACCGGAATCCCCAACCAGCGGTCCGCCGACCCCCATCTGCCCGGACCGATCAGAATATATTTTTTTCTTTGCCGTAGCAGACTGGCATTCAGTTCACCGATCTCACGCGCGATATCAGGCGTGCGTCCGGCATCGAAGGTATTCGGTTTTACATAGAGTATGTCCGCGATATCGGTTTTTTCAGCATTGCCCAGCGCGTGGAAGGAATG
>RCNC010001923.1_pt1 | contig 13938 bp, 13 predicted proteins | sample 2041301 | NCBI WGS metagenome assembly RCNC01 (sample SAMN09708231, study PRJNA481090) | Marine sediment metagenome, whole genome shotgun sequencing project. | biome: marine sediment; feature: ocean; material: sediment; isolation source: Sewage treatment plant 13A marine sediment (STP13A) ... | reverse complement strand
GATATGTATGTTTACAGGAGCCGTATACGAGGTCCGTACGTACGGTTCTGTGAGAGGGCTGGGGCGTGAGCCCCACCCTACTTGATTTGCCTGGAATTTGCTTCGGGCTGATGTCCCGAAATAGGCGAAAGCGAACGTTATCTAGACGCGAAAATTAGCTAAATGAAGGTCCTGTTTGTGCCAAATACGGTCTTCAAGGCCGGGCAAGGATTGCTTCTTGAGCTTGTTTGAACCGCGCCAGCCAGGGCAGGCTGCTGTGATCAAGACGCCACCAGGCAGCAACAGCGATACAGGGCAGGATATTCCGTTTTAACCTACTGGTACCAATGCGGTAGCAAAGCCTCAAAGAGGCCGCGTAGCTGATAAGGAGTGATACTTAGCGATACGTTAAGTTGCCGTAATATAAAGGGAATATTGGTAGCTACGGGTGGACTTGAACCACCGACCCCAGCATTATGAATGCTGTGCTCTAACCAGCTGAGCTACGTAGCCACAATCGTCGAATGGGACAGACTGTCCCAAAGAGGCGCGCATTTTCCGGATTTTTCCTGTTCAAGTCAAGGACTCTGGGTGGTGGAGGCAGCGAGCCCACGGTCTAGAGATATTCGTGTAGAAAGCGCAGCAGTCTGGCGTCGCTCTTGCTCCTTGTGGCATCGTCTCGCCCGATGGTGTACCCGTATTTGACGCAGTTTTTCAGGATTGCCCCGCTGCTCAGGCGCAGTGCGATTCGCTCCTCCCTGGAGGTATCGAGGGGCACATCCACGATGTATTGACCGTCGCTGAAGGAGTGCCCCTTCTCGTCGTACTCAATTTCACACCCGGCAAGGTAGGGTGATTCTTCTGAAAAAAATCGTTTCTTGTGATTATCCCAGGCGTGACCCGCACCTTCGTAGACCTCGGTTTCCACTACAGTGCCGAGTTCTTCCAGTTCTGTTTCACGTTCCAGGCAGGCACTGAGGTCATTGGAGGCATCCTCTGTCCCTCGCAGGGTCAGGATGGGAGCCCCTGTAAGAGCAGGGCTGTGCAAATTCTGAAAGCAGGGGCCGTAGTAGTCTACGTGCACAGCGAAGCCTGGTTGGTCTGCCAGCAGGGCGTCTGCGACCCGTTGGTCCAGGGAGAATCTCGCTGCCATTCCGCCATAGGAAAATCCCATTACGCCGATGCGGCTGGGGTTGATGTCGGGGTGTGTCTGCAGAATTTTGAGTGCTGAATAGGCGTCGGTGACGGCATCGAATTCGGTGATCGATAGCACGCGGAGCATGTAGTTGACGTCCTCCGTCGCGCCCCTTGGTGAGTAGTAATCGATGATGAAGGCGGCATAGCCGTTGTCTGCCAAGAACTGCCCTGTTTCCATTTCCCGGCCGGGAGAGATGCCGCCGCTGCCGTGTACAACGATCATGGCAGGCACTGTCGCTTCCGGGGAAGCCTGTTGGGGCAGGAACAGTGTACCGATGCCGGTGGTCGGGCGAGCCAGGGACAGGTCGTTGATCAGGACATCGAAGTCGAAGGGGGTGGCACTGGCAAAGTAAACCTTGCCACTCTCGCCGGACTCCAGCTGCAGCGAGGGTGCCGGGAGTTCAGGGAAATCCGGTAGGGCCATCTCTACCAGACCGGTGGCGCTGTCATTGAGCCGATAAACAGCGTAGATGATAAGGAGGAGAGCTGCTAGTGCGGTGATGTTGGTCCTGAGTTTTGACATGGGTGCTAGATCCCTGTGCTATGCAACAATGGGGTGCTGCCGCTTGGTACTATATAAAAATAGACTGTAGGCCAGCGCTGTCCAGTGCAGTTCAAGATCCACAGGTGTCTGCAGAAATCCTTTGCCCGTTTGGCCCCGCAGCGGTGACTTCACCCAGAGCACTGGCTAAACTGGCACCGCTTGCCATTAATGGAATCATCAATCGGAGGATCTACCTATGATCAAACGGATTTTTATGAGTGTTGTGCTGGTACTGGCCTCGGTTGCGAGTCTCGGAGTAACGGCCGGCGAAACCGGTGCGACGGTGCTCGTGACTGGCGCGAATCGAGGCATTGGCCTGGAGTTTGCCAAACAGTTAAAGGCGGGGGGCTTTCAGGTCATTGCTACCGCCCGTAAACCGGCCGAGGCGACGGAGCTGCGTGCCCTGGGTGTGCGGATTGAGCAATTGGATGTCACCGACTCTGCCAGCGTCAAGGCGCTCTCAGAGCGTTTGGAGGGGGTGCCTATAGACCTGCTGATCAACAATGCTGGTATTAGCGGTCACAATGCGCCCAGTTTCGCGGCGACTGATTTTGATCAGGTCGGGACGATCTTTGATGTGAACAGCCTTGGGCCTATGCGTGTCACACAGGTCCTGTTCGAAAACCTGTCGGCGGGGAAGGGGAAAACGGTTATCCAGATCAGCAGCATCATGGGTAGTATCCAGAGCAACCAGGGCGGCTACTATGGTTATCGCGCCAGCAAGGCAGCGCTCAATATGCTTAACAAATCGCTTGCAGCGGAGCTGGCGGATCAGGGTTTTGTCTGCGTTGTGCTGCATCCGGGCTGGGTGCAAACCCGCATGGGTGGAGCGAGCGCGCCTGTCTTACCGGTAGATAGCGTATCGGGAATGCTCAGCGTGATCGAGAAACTGCAGCCACAGGACAATGGCCGTTTCCTGGATTACCAGGGTAAGGAATTACCCTGGTAGGCATGCGGCTTGCCTGGTCGCCCTTGAATCAAACGTTGAAACGGAAGTGGATGACGTCGCCGTCCTGCACTACATAATCCTTGCCTTCAAGGCGCCAGCGTCCGGCATCTTTCGCCCCCTGCTCGCCGTTGTGGGCAATGAAATCGTCATAGCCGATGATCTCTGCGCGGATAAAGCCTTTTTCGAAGTCGGTGTGAATAACGCCGGCCGCCTGTGGCGCGGTAGCACCCACTTTCACCGTCCAGGCACGAACTTCCTTTTCACCTGCGGTGAAGTAGGTTTGCAGATTGAGTAAGTCGTAGCCGGCGCGGATAACCCGGTCCAGTCCCGGCTCTTCCATACCCAGGTCTTGCAGGAATTCCAATCGCTCCTCGTCATCCAATTCTACAATTTCGGATTCGAGCTTGTTGCAGATTGTGACAACCACGGCATTTTCCTGCGCGGCAATGTCCTGCACCACATCCAGGTAGGGGTTGTCTTCAAAACCATTCTCATCGACGTTGGCGATGTACATGGTGGGTTTGTTGGTCAGTAGAAATAGTTGTTTTGCCAGGGCTCGTTCGTCGTCATCCATATCCAACGAACGTACAGGTAGTGCTTCATTCAGGTGGGGTAACAACTTGTCTTCCAGCAGGGCCTTCATGGCGATGGATTCCTTGTCGCCGCCCTTGGCGGTGCGGATCACCTTCTGCAGCTGCTTTTCGCAGCTTTCCAGGTCCGCCAGCGCCAGCTCTGTGTTGATGACTTCTATGTCGTCCTTGGGGTCGATCTTGTTGGCGACATGAATGACGTTCTCATCTTCGAAGCAACGCACCACGTGGGCTATGGCATCCGTTTCGCGGATGTTGGCCAAAAACTGGTTGCCCAGGCCCTCGCCCTTGGAGGCACCGGCGACCAGTCCGGCAATGTCGACAAACTCCATGGTAGTGGCGATTTCCCGCTCCGGCTTAACAAGGCCAGCAATCTTGCCCTGGCGTGGATCAGGCACCGGAACCACGCCAGCGTTGGGCTCTATGGTGCAGAAAGGAAAGTTCTCCGCACCGATGCCCGCTTTGGTCAGGGCGTTGAACAGGGTTGATTTGCCGACATTGGGTAAGCCGACGATGCCGCAATTAAAGCCCATAGATAATTCCTGTCTCTGTTGGCGGCTCAGGCCGCACTAAAACTGTGTAGGCGTGTCATCGCCTTGGTGGTATCCCCGTCCAACGCCAGGGGCAGGGCCGCGATGGCCTCATCGATGCAGGCGTCAATACGTGTTCGATCAACCTGGGACGGTGCGCCCAGCACGTAGCCGGTTACTTTTGAAGCGTGGCCCGGGTGACCAATGCCTATTCTGAGTCGGTGAAAGTCTTTGTTGTTGCCAAGCGCAGGGATGATATCGCGCAAGCCATTGTGACCACCGTGCCCGCCACCTTGTTTAAAACGGGCGGTACCGGGAGGGATATCCAGCTCATCATGGGCCACCAGAATGCTCTCAGGGGCAATTTTGAAGAATCCGGCAATAGCCGCCACGGATTGGCCGCTGCGGTTCATAAAGGTAGTGGGAATGAGTAAACGGAGGTCGTGGCCGGACAATGTCGCGCGTCCGGACAAACCAAAAAACTTTGATTCAGGCTGCAGGGTAGTCCCGCATTGCCGTGCCAGTTCCTGGACGAAATCGGCGCCCGCGTTGTGGCGGGTGCCCCGGTATTCATTCCCGGGGTTACCCAGCCCTACGATCAATTTGATGGCAGTCAACGCGGATTCCGTTAGCCGACGACCGCTACAGCGAGAGGTTTACTCCTCGCTGTCGCTGTCGCCTTCTTCGGCTCCTGCTTCTTCGTCATCGCCTTCAACGGCTTCGACTTCATCATCGGCTTCGTCGCCACCTTTCGGTGCGTACACAGAAGCAATTGCCAGGTCATGAGATTCACCCAGGCTCAACGCCACAGAGGTAACGCCTTCTGGCAGGGTCACGTCTGACAGGTGAACGATCTGGCCGATGATAACGTCCAACATATCCACTTCGATATACGATGGGATATTGGCTGGCAGACACTGTACTTCAATGTCAGTCACCTGGTGCTGGATCATGCCGCCTTCCGTCTTGACGCCGACACAGGTGTCTTCGTTGAGGAAGTGAATCGGTACGTGCATCTTGATCGCCACGTTGTCGTCGATGCGCAGGAAATCCACGTGCATGACGCGCTCTTTAGCGGGGTGGCGCTGCAGGTCCTTGAGAATCGCTTTTTCCTTGCTCTTGCCAACCTTGATAGTCAGCACGTGGGAGTAAAAAGCCTCGTTCTCCAGCGCCTTTTCCAGATCCTTACTGACCAGGGTCAGGGGCTGGGGGTCTTTGCTGCCACCGTAAATAATGGCGGGGACCAGATTGTCGAGACGACGCAGGCGGCGGCTCGAACCTTTCCCCTTGTCTTCACGTACTTCTGCATTTAATTCAAATTGGTCTGACATAGTCATGACTCCTTTGATAAGCCATTACAGCACCTGCGACCGGCGCGGTAATGGGTTCATGTAAACGCTGCTTCTACTGAAACAGCGCGCTGATTGATTCCTCATTCGCCACCCTGCGCATGGACTCGGCCAGCAGGTCGGCGATGGTGAGTTGGCGAATCTTGCTGGTAGCCTTCGCTTCCGCACTCAGGGGAATCGTGTCTGTTACCACGAGCTCATCCAGCTCGGAGTTCCTAATATTTTCCAGTGCGTTACCAGACAGTACCGCATGGGTACAGTAGGCCACGACCCTGGCTGCACCTCTTTCCTTCAGCGCATCGGCGGCCTTGCACAAGGTGCCGGCAGTGTCGACCATGTCGTCCACCAGCAGACAGGAGCGGCCTTCCACTTCCCCGATCAGGTTCATCACCTGTGCCTCATTGGCCTGGGGGCGGCGTTTATCAATAATTGCCAGGTCAGCTTCATCAAGCTGTTTGGCTATGGCCCTGGCCCTCACTACACCGCCAATATCGGGCGATACAACAATCAGGTTTTCGTAGCTACTGGCCTTGATATCGTCAATCAGTACCGGTGAGCCGTAGACATTGTCTACCGGGCATTGGAAAAAGCCCTGAATCTGTTCTGCGTGCAGGTCTACCGTTAACACCCGGTCAACGCCCACGGTCACCATCATATCTGCCACTACCTTGGCCGTGATGGCCACCCTGGCGGAGCGCACTCGTCGATCCTGGCGGGCGTAACCGAAGTAGGGCACAACCGCCGTGATGCGCGATGCTGAGGCTCTGCGCAGCGCATCAATCATGACAATCAACTCCATCAGGTTGTCATTGGTCGGTGCGCAGGTGGATTGCAGGACGAATACGTCCTTGCCCCGCACATTCTCATTCAGCTCTACGGCTATTTCGCCATCGCTGAACTTGCCGACTTTTGCCTTACCCAAAGACAAATACAACCTGCCTGCCACTTTACGGGCCAGCTCCGGGTTTGCATTACCCGTAAAAACCATCATTTTTGAGGACACTGCGCTCTACCCTTGGGTTTTTAGCGAAAAAGTACCGCACATGAAAATGACGCCCTGCACCGCCGGGTGCAGGGCGCCGATTGTATGGCTGGGGTGGCAGGATTCGAACCTGCGAATGCTGGGATCAAAACCCAGTGCCTTGCCGCTTGGCGACACCCCAATCAATCTCTCGGGTTAGACTAAAACCGTTGCAATGGGCGACTCATTTACGCCCTTTGCCAGAATGCAATTACACTGCTGTGGTAGCTGTTTCCGGGCTGCTGCGGCTTGCGCCGCTGTAGCGAAGCTGGCGAATACACAGGCTCCGGTACCGGTCAGTCTGGCCTCCGCAATATTACCCAACAATTTCAATGCTTTATCCACTTCGGGGTGGATTTGCCTGACAAGTTGCTGACAATCGTTACGGTGGTCCCCCTCAAAAAAGGCCGCCATTTTGATGGGGAAGGAGTTGCGTGTCAATTGCTGGTGGGAAAATATTTCAGCAGTGGACACATGGCAGGCCGGCACCAGGATCAGGAACCAGCGCTCCGGGAGCTCTACCGGGGTGAGGATTTCGCCCACGCCCTCCGCCCAGGCGCTGTGGCCACCGACAAAAACGGGAACATCGGCGCCCAGCGTGGCGCCCAGTTCCTGCAATTGCAGTGGCGGCAGGCCCAGGCCCCACAGGTGATTCAAGGCCAGCAGGGTAGTTGCAGCATTGGAGCTGCCGCCACCCAGGCCACCGCCGGTGGGGATGTGTTTATCCAAAGTTATCTCGGCTCCCAGAGAGCCGGACTGCAGCAGGCGGGCCGCGCGTACCACCAGGTTATCCTCTGCCGGAATACCGATATCGCTGCCCAGAAGTGTAATTTTTCCACTATTGTCCGCAGTAAACTGCATCTGGTCTCCCCAATCCAGTAGCTGGAACAGGGTTTGCAGCTCGTGGTAGCCATCCGGTCGCCGACCTGTGATATGCAGGAACAGGTTGAGCTTGGCGGGCGACAGCAGGGACAGGGTGGGGGACATCAATGGCCTTCGACATGCCACTGGCGAATGATCAGCCGCACGCTGGTGCCGTTTCGCTGGATGTCCAGCCGGGTGGGCAGAACGAATTGCTGGAACTTCTCATATTTTCCGTAGTGTATTTCCCAGCTGTCCTGTTGCAGCTTGCTCAGGAGTTGCGTCTGCGGATCGAGTTCCAGGGCCTCAATCGGGTAAGCGGGAGATGGTATCCCCTTGAGCCAGTAAGGAAGGGCCGCCAGGGGGAGCTCCCAGCCGGTGTTCTCCTTAATAGCCCGGGGAGAGGAGATGTCCACTGTCCGGTGTTCTTCTCCGCGGTAAATGTCGAGCTGCAGGCCATCGCTGTGAATCGTTGTGGCGCCAACGCCCAGTGGGCCGCGCAGTTCCAGGTGGGTTTGTTGCTCCTGCTGGCGCCAGTTGAGGGTGGCAGATTCAGAGGCGGTGCTGGAGCGCAGGGCCAGTTTGCCGCTGGCCGACCAGTGCTGCAGCAACTGTACGGTCTCCTTGTGCGCAGCCCAGCCAGCGGATGTAACTTCACGCCTGTCTGGTCCGGCACAGGCCGTGAGCAACAACAGCATACAAATTACGGGGTACCTGCCCGAACGCATGCTAGGGGGGCGTCCCGGCCTTGGTATCATGCGCTGTTGTATCGCCCGTTAACTCCACGCCGAGACGTTCCAGGGTGCTGCGCAAAACTACGTGATCCGGGTCACGCAGGGCGGCGCCCTGCCAGATGGTCATAGCGGCATCGGTCTTGCCGGCGGCCCACAGCACTTCACCCAGGTGGGCGGCGACCTCTCCATCGGGAAAATCTGCGTAGGCGCGGGTCAGGTATTCAATCGCTTCGTCGTAGTTGCCCGTGCGATAGAGCACCCAGCCCATACTGTCGAGAATGGCGGGCTCGTTCGGTTGTAACTCCAATGCACGGCTAACCAGTTGCAGTGCCTCATCGTAGCGTTCCGTGCGATTGGCAAGGGTATACCCGAGGGCGTTGAGCGCGGTAGTGTTGTTCGGGTCAGCTGCGATTATGGCGCGTAGATCCCGTTCCATGGCGGGCAGCTTGTCGACCTGCTCATAGAGCATCGCGCGGGTGTAGAGCAGGGCGGTGGAATCCGGCCTGGCGGCCAGGCCCTGGTTGAGTGTCTGGATAGCGGTATCGGGTAACCCTGATTGCGCCAGTAAGTCGGCCTCCAGCCCGTACAACTGCTCATTCAGTTCGGGGAAATTCTGGCGTTGTTCAGCAAAGACGGCCTGTACTTCTGCGGTTTGCCCCTGTTCGAGCAGCAGTTGACCAATGCGGCTGTTAGCGGGCATGAATTCCCTGCTATTGCCAACCTCCTTGTAAAAGGCAATTGCCGCGGGCGTTTCGCCCCTGTCTTCGGCGATACGCCCGAGGTAGTAGTTTGCTTCATCCACTCGTTGTTGCAGTGCCAGCAACTGGCGCAGGTAGGCGTTGGCGGCAATTGGGTCATCCATTTCGCGGTTGATCAGGGCAAGGGAAAACAACAAATCCCCATCGCGTGGTGATTGGGCTGATAAAATCTCAAACTGTTCCCGGGCAGCTTCTATGTCTACTGCAGTCAGGAGCCTGGCATATTTCAGGCGTAGCGGCTGGTTTTCCGGGTCATCCTTGAGTACCCGTTGTATCCGCGCAAAAGGTTTTTTCGCTTTCTGGTTTACCAGAATCTCCGCCTCCAATATCAGGGCTGTAAGCTGCGCGGGTTCCAGCTCAAACAATTGGTCGAGTTTCCCCAGTGCCTGCTCGTACTCTTGCAGTTCGGTGTACAGCAGGGCCTGGGTAAGCATCAACTCGGTGTTTTCCGGGAACTCTTGCGCCAGGTCATCGATGCCCTTGGTCAGTTCTGCGCGCTGTTGTTCGTCCAGGTGTTGAAAGCCATTGAGCAGCGCCGGGAAGCGCGGCGATTTGCCTGCCCGTTCCACCCGCGCCAGTAGCGGCAGCGCTTCCACGGTACTGCCCTCTCGCACCAGCAATGCGGCAAGGGTGCTGTTGGACTCTATGTTGTCCGGATCGAGCTCAACCCAAAGTTGTGCTGCTTCCAGGGCCTCTTGATCGCGCTTCAGGTACTGGCTTAGGTGAGTTGTGTGGGCGCTGACACCGGGATCCCGCAATACCGGCGCCAGCGCCGTGTACTCTCTCAGCGCCACGTTGTACTCGCGGCGGCGCAGGGCAAATTCCGCCAGTAGCAAGGGGTAGACGCTATCGTCGGGGAAAGCCCTTTCAGGAATCTCGACAGCAGTATCGGTGCTATTGCTATCCTGGACAGCGGCAGTATCTGGCGCTGGTTCAGTGACTGGCGAGGAACTGGCGCAGGCATTTAGCAGCGCGCAGGCAAAGGCGAGGAGTATAAAGCGCGACATTTTGGTCTGGGGCGAGGCAATCCGGCGATGAGACAGGCTTTATGATGACACAGACGAACGGTGAAACCCACTGCGTGGCTCGCAGGGGGGTAATGCCCGTTAATGGAGCGGCTACATCATCGCTGTCATTTGTCAGCTAACTTGTTAAAATCAAGGGAATTTTTCACCAGATGTGCTAAAGTTCGGCCGTTTTTTCAGAGGTCGTTTTTAAGTGGTCAATCCTATGGGTTGAGACCCGCCGCAGCATACCTTGGAGTCAGCAACCGTCGACATGAACTTGATCGCTTTGGGAATCAGCCACAACTCGGCCGCCGTGGAAGTGCGCGAGCGCGTGGCTTTTGCGCCCGAGCAGGTCAGCGAAGCCCTGGTGGATGCCTGCGAAGCGGTTAAGGTGGAAGAGATTGTTATTCTGTCGACCTGTAATCGCACCGAGCTTTACGCCATTGCACCCGAAGGCAGCAACCTGGCCGACAAGGCGCTGGAACTGATCGACTGGATGGCCAATTACCATCACCTGTCCGCCCAGGAATTACACCAGTGCGCTTACCACCACGAGTCCGCGCACGCCCTGCGTCACCTGGTGCAAGTGGCCAGCGGCCTTGATTCCATGGTGCTGGGTGAACCGCAGATATTCGGGCAACTGAAATCTGCCTATGCTGTGGCCGGGGAGGCGGGCAGTGTGGGTAGTGAATTTGGACGCCTGTTTCCACGCATATTCTCTATTGCCAAGCGTGTGCGTACTGATACAGCGATTGGCGAAAACCCTGTTTCTGTGGCCTACGCCGCTGTGAACCTGGCCGGGCATATTTTCTCGGACCTGAGCCAGTGCAACGCCTTATTGGTGGGTGCCGGGGAAACCGTCGAACTGGTTGCCCGTCACCTGATTGAAGCGGGTGTGAGTCGCATAGTGATCGCCAATCGGACCTTGGGCCGGGCCCGGGAGTTGGCGCAGCAATTCGGTGCCGAAGCCGTGTTACTGGCGGAGATACCGGATCAGCTAAGGGATGCGGATATCGTCATTACCTCCACCGCCAGCCAGTTGCCAATCCTGGGTAAGGGCGCAGTGGAGCAGGCCCTGAAAGTGCGCAAGCACCGACCTTACCTCATGGTGGATATCGCCGTACCCCGGGATATCGAATCACAGGTGGGTGAGCTGCGGGATGTGTATTTGTATAGCGTTGACGACCTGCGCGAGATCGTCGACCAGAATATGCTCAGTCGTCGCAGTGAGGCCTGCAAGGCGGACCTGATTATTGACGAGGGTGTTCGCCTGTATGTGGAAGAAATGCGCAGCCTCGGTGCTGTGGACGCGGTGAAAGAGTACCGGAATATGGCCGAGCAGTTGCGCGAGCAAGAACTGCAGCGCGCCCAGCGTGCCCTGGCCCGGGGGGAGGACCCTCAACAGATTATGGCCCGTTTGGCCCGCGCTATTACCAATAAACTGATTCATGCACCCACTGCCGGCTTGAAGCAGGCCAGCGCGGAAGGTCGACAGGATATTCTGCACAGCGCCTATAAACTTCTGGGCCTGGGTGGCGAGACACCCGACCCATCCTCTGGTGGGGCAGATTCCGCTGCCGACGAAGATTTCGAACTGCCCACGCCAACCGTTGAAACCACCAGACGAACCCTGCAATGAAAGCATCACTTGTCACCAAGCTGGAAACCCTCACTGACCGGCACGAAGAGGTATCGGCGCTGCTCGGTGACAGCGAAACCATTTCTGACCAGAATAAATTCCGCGATCTGTCCCGGGAATATTCCGAGCTGGAGTCTGTGGTCTCCTGCTATGCCGACTACACCCAGGTGCGGTCTGATCTGGATGAGGCCGAACAGATGTTGGGCGATAGCGATCCGGATGTGCAGGAAATGGTGCGTGAGGAGCTGGAGACAGGGAGTGAGCGACTGGCAGTCCTGGAAGATCAGCTGCAGACCCTGCTGTTACCGCGTGACCCCAACGACTCCCACAATGTGTTCCTGGAAATTCGTGCCGGTACCGGCGGTGATGAAGCGGCTATCTTTGCCGGTGACTTGTTTCGCATGTATTCACGTTACGCCGAGAGCCAGCGCTGGAAGATTGAAGTCTTGTCTGAGCGGTCAGGGGATCACGGCGGGTATAAGGAAATCATTACCCGCGTTGAGGGCCGGGATGTCTACGCCAACCTGAAGTTTGAGTCTGGCGCGCACCGCGTGCAGCGCGTACCGGAAACCGAGTCACAGGGGCGCATCCATACCTCGGCCTGCACTGTGGCGGTAATGCCCGAGGCGGAAGCGGTGGATGAAATCGAAATCAACAAGGCCGACTTGCGCGTCGATACCTATCGCGCCTCAGGCGCCGGTGGCCAGCATGTGAATAAAACCGACTCTGCCGTGCGCCTTACCCACTTGCCCACCGGGGTGGTGGTGGAGTGCCAGGACGAGCGCTCCCAGCACAAGAACCGTGCGCGGGCTATGTCTCTGCTGCAGGCCAAACTGCTGACCAGCGCCCAGGACAAGCAGGCCGATGAGCAGGCCGCAACCCGCCGTAACCTGGTGGGTACCGGCGATCGCTCAGACCGCATTCGCACGTACAATTTCCCCCAGGGGCGACTGACCGACCACCGCATTAACCTGACGCTCTACAAGCTGGCGGAAGTCTTGGAAGGTGAAATTGATGCCGTCATCGGGCCGCTGCGCCACGAGTACCAGGCAGATCAATTGGCGGCAATGGCCGACAGTTAATGGCCACGGTACAGGAGTTGCTGCACGCGGGCAGTGATCTGTCGACAGACAGTCCCAGGCGCGATGCGGAAATTCTCCTGGGTTACTGCCTCGAAAAAAATCGCACCTGGCTTTATACCTGGCCCGAAAAAGAGGTGTCTGCGGAACATGCGGCAAAGTTTGAGCATCTGCTGGAACAGCGCCGCGAGGGTGTGCCTGTCGCCTATCTTATCGGTGAAAGGGAGTTCTGGTCCCTGTCTTTGTCAGTCAACCCGGCCACACTTATTCCGCGTCCTGAAACAGAAACCCTGGTTACATGGGCATTGGAACTGGAGTTGCCCGCTGCTGCGGCGGTTTTGGATCTTGGCACCGGTTCCGGTGCGATTGCACTGGCGCTGGCGAGCGAGCGTCTGCACTGGCAGGTGAAGGCAGTGGACTCCAGCGCTGAAGCCCTGGAGGTTGCCTGTGCCAATGGGCTGGCAATGGCTTTGCCGCAGGTAACTTTTAAACAGTCTGATTGGTACCAGGGGCTCGCCGGTGAGCGGTTTGACCTACTGCTGGCCAACCCGCCCTATATCGACGCGGATGATCCGCACCTGGCGCAGGGTGACCTGCGTTTCGAACCCCGCTCGGCGCTGGTGGCGCAGGACAATGGCCTGGGCGATCTCGTCCATCTGGTGGCAGGCGCTCCCGCCCATCTGATGGAGGGGGGTTGGCTGCTGCTGGAACACGGTTATGAACAGGGACCTGCAGTGCGGGCCATGCTATCAGGGGCGGGCTTCACCGCAGTGGGCACGCGAATGGATATGGCAGGACAGGAGCGAATTACAGGAGGTCGCTGGCATGCTGAGTGACGCGCAACTGATGCGCTACAACCGCCAGATACTGTTGCATGATTTCGACATTGCGGGACAGGAGCGCCTGCAGCAGTCGCGCGTGCTGGTAGTTGGCCTCGGTGGATTGGGTTGCCCCGCGGCGCTGTACCTGGCTGCGGCGGGTGTCGGGAGCCTGGTGCTGGTCGATGGCGACCAGGTGGAACTGGGTAACCTGCAGCGTCAGATAGCCCATGGTGATGCAGACATTGGCGTCAACAAGGCACGCTCTGCCGCCGCTGCCATCACCGCGCTGAATCCGCAAGTTGAGTTGGAGATCCTCGAGGAAGCCCTGACCGAGGACGCCATGCCTGCCCTGGTGTCGCGGGTCGACCTGGTGCTGGATGCCACGGACAATTACCCGGCGCGTTTTGCCCTGAATCGCGCCTGTATCGCCCATGCCATACCATTGGTGTCGGGTGCCGCAGTACGCAGTGAGGGGCAGCTGGCGGTGTACGATCCCGCCCGGGGTGGACCCTGCTACCGCTGCCTGTATAGCGAAACCGATGCAGACACCGCCCTCAGTTGCAGTGACAGTGGGGTGCTGGCGCCGCTGGTTGGCGTCGTAGGCTCGATGCAGGCAATGGAGGCCATCAAGGTCCTGTCGGGCTTTGGCGAGCCATTGCGCGGCAAGCTGCTGCTGATGGACCTGAGGACTATGGATATTCGTCGACTCGAACTTCTGGCGCGCGCGGATTGTCCGGCCTGCGCTCACTTGCAAACATGAGCTTGGCCCATCGTCTTTTTCAGGGCTTGCTGCCCCCGGACTGGTTCAGGGCAGTGGCTTTTGTAGTGTCTTGTGCAGGCGCCAGAGCAGCACAATACAGCTGAGGGCAGTACCGATAAT
>RCNC010003427.1_pt1 | contig 13948 bp, 12 predicted proteins | sample 2041301 | NCBI WGS metagenome assembly RCNC01 (sample SAMN09708231, study PRJNA481090) | Marine sediment metagenome, whole genome shotgun sequencing project. | biome: marine sediment; feature: ocean; material: sediment; isolation source: Sewage treatment plant 13A marine sediment (STP13A) ... | reverse complement strand
AGAAAAAACCAAGTTGCGTTTCGATCAGGAAGGAATCACCATTGCCTTTCCGCAGGTGGATGTGCATCACTATCATGGAGACTCTTTACTTGAATTCCAGGGAGAGGAAAATAATATGTCCTGAAAGCAGGTTAAGCAGCTCGGATCCTGGTGAAAATGCAAAAAATTTGGAGGAGGCGTAAATGAAAATTAATGAAGCATTAAAAGTGATTGATGGGGGCTGGGTGAGAAAACCAAAGGGCTTTCGGGTTCATTTTCAAAAGTATGTCAATTCCGATTGGGTGACTGAATACTCTCCGGGTGAAAAAGAAAAGGCTTTGAATTCTGATGTAGTAGCGTGGAGGCTGGCCTGGAAGCTCTCTGAAGCCACAAAATCTGATAAAACTGAAATTGTAGAAGGAGACCTTGTAAATATCTATGTTGTTGATGATCTGGGTCATCCGATAAGATATTATGCTTCGAATCAATTTGAGGTTTTTAACAGCAGGGATGCCAAAAAGGATTAAAAATTGAGTCCAACACAGAAATCTGCCAAAATAGGACGTTTTGCAAAGGTCTCATTATGACTCAAGGCCGGACTAATCTTTTCAGCCGTATTCGTAGTTCTATATTTTGGTCGCCAATTTTTCCCCAAAATGAACGTGACCGCAAAAAATTCCTGTTAAACAACTTGATCCTGCATTTTCGTCCACGAACGGTTCCTGAACAGTCACTGAAATTCACACATACCTGGGGGCTCGGCGGAATTGGTGCAGTACTCGTATTACTTCTTTTTTTTACCGGCATTATGCTGAAATTTATTTATGAGCCCTTTCCCGGCAGGGCCTATGACTCAATTATTCTTCTTCAGCAGGATGTCTGGTTCGGGCTGTTTATTCGCAACATTCATCACTGGAGTGCCAACATTCTGGTTATTGTTGTCTTTCTGCACATGCTGCGGGTATTTTTTACCGGTGCCTTCCATCCCCCGCGCCAGTTTAACTGGATAATAGGCCTTATCCTTTTTTCTCTTGTTCTTATCTCAAACTTTACCGGATATCTTCTGCCCTGGGACCAGCTTGCATTCTGGGCAATTACAATCTGCACAAGCATGTTTGAATATATTCCCGGTGTAGGAATGTGGCTGCAAAAATTAATCAGAGGAGGAGCGGAGATCGGACCGGAGTCTCTCAAAACCTTCTTCACCCTGCATTCGGCAATTGTCCCTGCATGTCTTATCATGCTCATTCCCTTTCATTTCTGGCGCGTGCGAAAGGCCGGCGGTGTGGTCACACCCCGTTCTTTACCAGAAGAATCAGAAACCACTGTCAGAAAAGTTTCTACTATCCCAAATCTGATACTTCGTGAACTGGTGGTCGCACTGGTTTTAATCGCTTTTATCCTGGTCTTTTCCATTATATTTAACGCACCGTTGGAAGCTAAGGCGAATCCGGGTCTTAGTCCCAACCCGGCCAAGGCTCCCTGGTATTTTCTGGGTTTGCAGGAACTGCTTTTGCACTTTCACCCTTTGATTGCCGTTTTCATTATCCCGATTTTTATTATAGGTTTCTTAATCTTTTTGCCGTATTTAAAATATGATTCAGATATGACAGGTTCCTGGTTCATATCTCAAAAGGGACGCCGGATGGCGGTGGTTTCCGCTATTTGCGCTGTGATCACAACTCCCATAGGAATTATAGCAGACGAATTTTTCATTGATTTTACCGCCTGGCTGCCCGGCCTTCCGACAATAATCAGCAATGGTTTGCTGCCGGTTGCTATTGTGGTCGCATTAGTTACCGGCTTTTATCTGCTTATGAAGAAAAAATATGAGGCCACAAATAATGAGGCCATCCAGGCTGTATTTATTTTGCTGCTAATTTCATTCATTATTTTGACAATTATCGGCATATGGTTCAGGGGGCAAGGGATGGCGTTGACATGGCCGTAGAAAGTAAGTGGCAAATTATAGGCAAGAACGTATGCGGGAATACCGTCTATGTTAAATAATACAAAAAGAAAAGAACCTGAAATTGAACCATCCAGAAGATCGTTTCTGACAAAACTCTGGATCGGCCTCGGCTTTATCGCCCTGGTTGAATTTGTTTTGGTATTGATTTCTTTTATGAGGCCGCGCAGGCCCAGGTTGAGTCAAGCAAATGCGGAGGCCATTATCACTGCCGGACCGGTGGAAAGTTTTGCACCGGGTTCTGTCACCGCCTTTGTCAGAGGCCGCTTTTACCTCTCACGATTAGAAGACGGAGGCTTTCTGGCGTTGTCGCGAAAGTGCACCCATCTGGGATGCACGGTCCCCTGGGTTGAAAAAGAGAACAAGTTTGAATGTCCCTGTCATGCATCGGCCTTTGATATCACCGGAAATGTCATCAGGCCCCCTGCGCCTCGGGCTCTGGATATATATAAGGTTTTTATTGAGAACAATATCGTTAAAGTGGATACCGAAAAATTGATCAAACGCAGCGAGTTTCGCGCTGAGCAAGTTACATATCCTAAGTAAAAACAATGACTAATTGGAAAATAACCGGCATTATAGCAACAATCGTTATTATTCTCTCGATACCGCTATATACTTTAAAGACAAAATACATCCGATCCTTGTCCGATAGTCCACCCCAGTACCAGGTTTCCACGTTTGTGGGCAGTAAAAAATGTATGGACTGCCACAAAAAGGAATACGACAAATGGCTCAATTCCCATCACGATTTGGCAATGGACGTGGCCAATGAAAACACGGTTTTTGGAGACTTTGATAATGCCGTTTTTGAATATTTTGGTGTGATGTCCCGTTTCTACCGCAAGGATAGCCGGTTCTTTGTTCATACCCAGGGACCGGACGGCAAAATGGGCGAGTTTGAAATAAAATATACTTTCGGTGTTGATCCCCTGCAGCAGTACCTGGTTCCCTTTCCGGGAGGGCGTCTGCAGTGTCTGCCCATTGCCTGGGATGTCAAAGCCAAAAAATGGTACCGGCTCCCCCATGGAACCGATGATCCAAAAGACTGGCTCTATTGGACAAATGCGGGGCAAAATTGGAACGGCATGTGCGCCGAGTGCCATTCCACCAATCTTAAAAAAAATTACGACCCCGATACCGATACCTATCAAACTACGTGGTCGGATATCAATGTCGGTTGTGAGGCCTGCCACGGAGCAGGTTCCAGACATTTGACCTGGGCTGAAATGCCGGGTATGGCCAGACCTCGGACGGAAAATTATGAACTGGTGGTGAAAACATCCAATATCAACTCACGGGAACTGGTGGAACTTTGCGCGCCGTGTCATTCTCGCCGGGCAGCCCTGGGGGACTATCAACATGGCGATCCGGATCTCCTTGACAGCCTGCTCCCCAGTCTTTTAACCTCGGAGCTGTATTTCGCAGACGGCCAAATTAAAGACGAGGTCTATGTCTACGGTTCGTTCACTCAGAGCAAGATGTACCATCGGGATGTTCGCTGCAACGATTGTCATGACGCGCACAGCGCTAAACGCCTCAAAGAAGGCAATGAGTTGTGTTTGCAGTGTCACCGGGGCGACACATATGATACCAAAGCCCACCACTTTCACAAAAAACCCGATGAAACGGGTAAACCGATCCGGACAGCGGCGGGCCAGATTCTTTTCGATGTAGGCACCGGTGCCGATTGCGTGGGGTGTCACATGCCGGGTCGCACTTACATGGGCAACGACTATCGTCCGGATCACGCTTTCAGAATACCTCGCCCCGATCTCAGCGCCGCCCTCGGGACACCGGATGCCTGCCTGCGCTGCCATTACAATAAAACCACAAAATGGTCCGATGGAACCATCACGAAATGGTACGGCCCAGCCCGCAGACCCCATTACGGATCGGTGATCCAAGCCGGCCGAAACCGGCAACCCGGAGCTGGGAAGGGCCTCATACGATTGGCCGGCGATCCCCTTTATCCGGTCATTGTTCGAGCTACGGCCTTATCCCTCTTATCCGCCGTCCCTGGTGAAGACACCGCCCGGGCCATGAAGTCGGCGCTGATGGACGATGAAGCCCTGATTCGTCGAACTGCGGTTGAAATTATGTCACTCCCTGACCCTAAAGAAAACGCCGCGCTCATCGCCCCCCTACTTTATGATCCGGTCAAGGGGGTTCGCATCGAAGCCGCACGAAGGTTGGCGGAGTTTCCTACCAGACAACTGAATCCGGACCAGGAAAAAGTCTTTCCCACCGTGCTGAAAGAATTTGAAGACGCCATGACCTATTCCGCTGATTTTTCATCCGGCCGTCATAACTTGGGCAACCTTTACGCCGCAACGAATCGAATTGAAGCGGCCATTAAAAGTTATCAGGCGGCCATTCAAATCGACGGTATGTTCTACCCGGCCAAGGTTAACCTGGCCATGATCTATAATCAAAGGGGCGAAAACAATAAGGCTGAAAAACTCCTGCGAGAAGCCGTAGACGCATATCCGGAAATGGGCGAAATCGCTTACTCTTTGGGACTTTTGCTGGTGGAAATGAAAAAACATGAACCGGCGGCCTTATATCTCCATCGCGCGGCAAAAAGATTGCCAGGCCGTGCGCGGGTCTATTACAACCTCGGACTGTTGCTGCAATCTCTGGGACGGGACGGCGAGGCCGAAACCGCCCTTCAAAAGGCCCATGACATCGATAAAGATCATATCGATTATTTATTTGCCCTGGCCGACTTCTACCTGAAACGAAACCGGCTCAAGGAAGCCAGGCCGCTCGCGGAGAAAATGGCGGCCAAATATCCGGAACAAGCTGTCGGGCAACGACTGCTGAGATGGATTGACGAAAAAGAGCAGACGGAATAGGGGGATTGTCCCAGTTGCGGATACCTTCCTTTACTGCCAGAAAAGGAGATTTTAAATCGAAAACGGGAAAAGCGAATATGGAAGGCGTATAAATGCCCTCGAACAGAATCGGCAAAAGCTTGCCGCAAAAGTCGAATCACTCACGCGGGAATTATCCGAATCCAACCGGCAGCTCGACAGACTTCATCGGGAGTTGGAGCAGCGGGGCGATGATCGCACCAAGGAGCTCCAGAAAAGCGAAGCCATACTGAGGGGATTCATCGATGGCTCTGTAGATGCGATCTGCATTCGTGATCGGGATCGTCGGCTCATTCTGTGGAACGAAGCGTTCGCGCGCAGTGTCAAGACCAATTGCGGAATCGATGTGCAGGCCGGTATGCGCGCCGAAGACTACGTTCCGGAGGAGGTGTTTGCACAATTCGACGAACAACGCAAACTACTATATCCTGCCATTGATGGTGAATCAACACAGGTGGAGTACGCCTTTCCCTGCAAGGACGGTGAGACACGCTATTTCGACGTACGGTGGACTCCTGTACGCCTCGGTGGAGAGGTTGTTGCCGTGGCGGAGATCACTCGGGATATTACCAATCAGATAATCGCCCAGGAGGAACTGCATCGCAGTGACAAGAGATTCAGAGGTTATTTGCGATCCAGCACCGAGGCAATCTGGGGCTTCGAAATTGAACCACCCATGCCCATGGATCTAACCATCGACGCGCAATTGGATTACCTCTATGACCATGCCCGCATTGTCGTCGCCAATGATGCCTGGGCACGGCAGGCCGGGTATAACCACTGGGAAGATATGATTGGACTGCGGCTGGATGAAATCGTACCAAGATCGGACCCGGAGAACGTCGCCGTCATTAGGCAGTTAGCAGAATCGAACTATCACTTGGAAGACTTCATTACGCGCGATCTCACTAAGGAGGGAGAACTACAGATCATTCTCAATAATCATAGCGCTGAGATCAAAAACGGCCATCTTATCTGCACATGGGGGGCCCATCGTGACATTACCGAGCAAGAGGTCGCCCGGCAGGAAATCCGGGAAGCCGAAAAGCGCTATCGAACTGTCGCTGATTTCACCTATGACTGGGAATACTGGGAAAGCCCTGAGGGAAAAATGCTATATGTTTCACCCTCCAGTGAACGCATTTCCGGTTATGCGGCGGAAGCGTTTTTAGACAATCCCGATTTACTTGAACAAATCATTTATCATGAGGACCTTGATAAATGGAAGAACCACAGGCAAGACGCTGGTTTAAAAAAAGTTTTTAGCGAAATCGAATTTCGCATTCGCACCAAAGACGGAGAAAACCGCTGGATCGAGCATGCCTGCCAGCCGGTGTACGATAACGATGGTGAGTATCTGGGCATTCGCGCCAGCAACAGGGATATCACCACGAGAAAGCATACCGATGAAATGCTGGCCAAAAGCAAGGATTTTAACCGCGCGATTCTAATGTCGATGCAGGACCATATCGCTGTTTTAGATTCAGCCGGAGACATCCTTTCCGTTAATCAAAGCTGGCTTGATTTTGCACGTGAAAATGATGCGTTTTCCATGGAACTGATCGGTGAAGGGGCTAGCTATTTGGATGTCTGCCGCCGTGCTTCCGACGATTCGGACGAGACCGCGCAAATGGCCCTTCGGGGTATAAAGCGTGTGCTGGCCGGCTCGCAAAAACACTTTGAGTTGGAGTATCCCTGTAACTCCCCGTCAGAAAAGCGCTGGTTTTTGATGAGCGTCATCCCCTTTAGGGGAGAAAAGGGCGGTGTTGTGGTTGCACACAAGGACATTTCAGCCCGGAAGAAAGCAGGGGACGAGTTAAGACAAAAGGACAAACTGTTGGAAGAAGCTCAAGCCATCGCACACCTTGGCAGCTGGGATTTGGATATCCTGACCAATGAACTCACATGGTCGGATGAGGTCTTTCGTATATTCGGCCTGACGCCGCAGGAATTTAAGCCGACTTACGAAAACTTTCTCGAAAGGATTCATCCGGACGACCTTGCAGAGGTGAAAAAAGCGGTGGCTCGATCCATCAAAGATTCTTCAATCGCTTACAATATTGCGCACCGTATCGTTACACCACAGAGAATTGAACGGGTGGTCCGGGAACGGGGGAATGTAACCTTTGACAAAAAGGGCCGAGCGATTCGTATGATCGGCACGGTGCAGGATATCACCGATATTAAAATCATGGAGGCGGAAACGCAGAAGATTAGATCGGAACTTGCGCATAAGGATCGCAGCAGCATGATGGGGGTACTTACCGCCGGTATTGCCCATGAAATCAACCAGCCATTGGCCGCCATTCTGAGCAACGCCCAGGCGGCCCTTCGTTTCATGACCAAAGATCATCCGGATATCGGTGAAGTCGAAGAAATCCTTCGGGATATTATATCAGACGACAAACGCGCCGGCGAGATCGTGCACAGCATTCGCAATATACTGGGGCAATCGGAATCAGCAAAAGAAGAGATCGACCTTAATGAAACCATCCGAGAAGTTTTAACGCTGATCAAAAGCGAAGTGATTAACCGGAAAATATTTCTTACGGAAGATCTTACGCCTGATATTCCAAAAATCCTCGTCAACCACATCCAGATTCAGCAGGTTATTCTTAATTTGCTTATGAATGCATTGGAAGCCATTGACGTTGATCACAGAAAAATTTCTGAAATCCATGTCTCCACCCGGATAGATGAGAATCAGAAAGTTGTGATGAGGGTGTGTGACTCCGGCTCCGGGATTAAAACCGATCAACTGCCCACCCTCTTTGAAGCCTTTCATACCTCTAAAAAAGGTGGATTGGGTGTCGGCCTTTCCATTTGCCGGTCCATTATTAAAGATCACGGCGGCCTTATCTGGGCGGAGAATCGACCCGAGGGCGGGGCCGTATTTTTCGTTAAGCTGCCTTCCGGAGAAAAACGAGATGAATAGTCACAATCCTGTTGTTTTTATCGTGGATGATGATGCTTCCGTCAGTAAAGGATTGGGGCGCCTGCTCAAATCCGCGGGATATATAGTTGAAAACTTTGGTTCCGCACTAGAATTTCTTGAAGCCGGCCCAAGGTACGAGGGACCGGCCTGCCTGGTTCTAGATATGGAAATGCCCGGCATGACCGGGGCCGATTTGCAGCAGACGCTTCAACAAAAAGAATACGCGCTGCCCATCATCTTTATCACCGGCCACGGTGACATCCCCATGGGCGTGAAAGCCATGAAAAATGGCGCTGTCGATTTTCTCACCAAACCGTTTGATGAGAACGATCTGTTAAACGCTGTAGAGGAGGCGCTCCGAAAAGACACTGAAAAACGGGAAGCCATCAATGAACGCCAAAACATCCTCAAAAAGATTGAAGCGCTGACCCCGCGGGAATACGAAATTTTAACTTACGTAATTACCGGCATGCTGAACAAACAAATTGCCTATGCCCTGAAGATCAGTGAAAAAACCGTAAAGGTGCATCGGGGGAGGGTCATGGAAAAACTCGGCCTCGATTCCGTAGCCCAGCTGGTCCGTCTGGCCGGCAAGGCCGGTATTCAGCCTGCGGAGGTTCCAGAGTGAACTAAAGTGACTAAAGTTGATGAATTCTGTTTTGACTGGCTTGTGCGGAAAAACCTTTCTTTTGGTACAAAACCCTATGTTTTATGAGGGTCGAAATACCAATGGGGTACCATTTTGACAGGTATGCCATTCACTTTGACTTCATCGTACAATTTTTGTGAAGTAATAAATCCACGTAACGGTTCATATTTTTCCAGGAAACTTCTAAAGGACCTTGAAACGGACGGTTTATTGAGGGTTGTTTTGACTTCCAATGGGATTATTTCATCCCGGTCCTCGATAATGAAATCTACCTCAGCCTTGGATTTAGTTCGCCAATAGCGTATGGAATAACCTTTTTTTACGAGTTCCGTGGCAATAAAATTTTCGTTTAAGGAACCGACATCCGTTCTGCTCGATACCGGAAGGAAATTCTTGATGGCCATATTTCGGAATCCATTGTCAACGAAAAAAAACTTAGGTGATTTTACCAGTTCCAGCCGTTTATTCCTGTAAAAAGGCCTGCTTCTTTGAATAACAAATGTTTTTTCAAGGATATCGATCGCTTTGAGCAGATCCTTGTGGTTGAATCCCGTGACCGATGAAAGTTCGTTATAATTTACAGTGCTTCCAACCTGAAGGGCGAGTGCGTTGATAAGCCCGGTTAATTTAAATTCATCCTGATAGTTTAGTATCTGATTGATCTCGCGGAGCAGGTAGGTATTAAAAATGTTCTTGATAACGATTTCTTTTTCTTTGTCGGTTGCCGAAAGTGCAACCCTTGGATATCCGCCATAGATTTGAAAATCGGAATAATGGTTATTGATCCTTTTTATAATTTCCGGACCGACCTCCGTTCCGACATCCATCAGTTGGCCCAGTTTGGGTTCCTTGAATTTTAGATATTCCTTGAATGAGAAGGGATAAAGATTAAAAAAAAATATCCGCCCCACAAGGTATTGTATACTTTGTACGGATAATTCGGTTGAGGACGAGCCGGTAATAAATATTTTTACAGGAAAATGGTCATAAATATATTTTAGATTTTTCCCTCCTTCGGTTGCGTATTGGAATTCATCAATGAAAAGAAAATCCTGACCCCTTACGTAAAGCTCGGTAAAGGCTTTTATATCATGCATGAAAAGGTTGAGTTCATCACGGTCTTCGAAATCAACCATACGGGCTTTTGGGGATTCCAGATTAGCGGCAATATGGTGTAAAAGCGTTGTCTTACCGCACTGCCGTGGACCTATGATGGCGATTATCTCCGGTGATTTCGAATAGGCATTGAGAACATCTTCAAGAAGCCTTGGAATATAATTTTCTGTTTTAAACATAATAACCCTGCTAAAATTATTTAAACTGGTATAAAAACAGGGTTAAAATATCAAAATCGGCAAAAAAGTCAACCAATTATTTATTATTTCAGCCATACGTGTTCTTCCAAATGAGAAATATCCCATATTTTCCGTCTATTACAAATTAAAAAGACTGAATTTGTCAACTTTAGCCACTTCAGGCACTTTAGCTCACTTAAGTCACTCCCATTCCCCTCCATATAAGACCAAGGTCCAATATACCTTATACTTTAAATAAGGTATGAACATGGATGAAAAGGCAATAAAGCCTATATCTATTTTACGAGGATAAAATGGGAAAAACAAAAAAGCCGGTGATCTATATCGTCGATGATGATGACTCGGTCCGCCGTGCCATGGAAAGATTGTTCCGTTCCACAGGCATGGATGTTCGGATCTTCGCGTCCGCCCAGGAGTTTTTGAAATACAAATACAGGGAAAAAAACTCGTGCATGATTGTCGACATCAAGCTGGGGGGAAAAAGCGGTCTGGAACTTCAAGATGAGCTCCGGGCCAGGGGATCAAAACTACCCGTATCACCGGGTACGATACCCCGGAAACCCGAGATCAGGCAAAAAAATCAGGGGCAGCCGGTTATTTTAGAAAACCCATCGATGATCAGGCACTTCTGGACTCCATTCATTGGGCTTTGGCCAAACAGGTTCAATGAAGAAAAAGAGGAAAAGAATAGAAGTCATAGTTTATAGAAAACCCAAAATACATTTGATAAACGTATAAAACTTAATTTTCAGCAAAGGAGGCAGACATGAAAAAACTACTCACGGTAGCAGTCATTTTCAGCGTTTTTATTTCAATGCAAATTGCCATTGCGAAAAGCGTGAAAACAAAAAAAGTTAAAGGGTTTGAAGGGGTCATCGCCGAACGTTATGAAGACAGCAAGGAATGGTGGCCCAAAGAGAAACACCCACCAAAGGGGGCGCCCAACGTCCTGATCCTGCTCTTGGACGACGTCGGGTTCGCGCAACTTGGACAGTCTTTCGGCGGACTGATCGAGACACCCAATATTGACCGGCTGGCTCAAGGCGGTCTTCGCTACAACAACTTTCACACCACCGCACTGTGCTCCCCGTCGCGTGCGACCCTGATGGCAGGTCGTAATCCACACTCCATCGGGCTCGGCAGTCATGCCCTTACTGCTATGGGATTCCCGGGTTATAATGCCATTGTGCCGGAGACGGCGAAATCGGTTGCCAATTACCTCCAGGAAGCCGGCTATGTGAATTACGCACTGGGTAAGTGGGACCACACACCCCTCTATGAAGTCTCACAGGTGGGACCTTTCCATCGCTGGCCGAGCGGAGAAGGATTTGATCACGCTTACAGTTTCATGGCTGCGGATGTGCACCAGTTCATCCCGGTGATGTGGAATGATCATACACCCGAAGAATACAGAAAGTCAGAACACCTGGACCAGGATCTGGCCGATCGTGCCATTCACTGGATAACCGGTCACAAATCAATCAAGCAGGATCTGCCTTTCATGATGTTGTGGGCTTCCGGCTCCATGCACTCACCGCATCAAGCTCCTGCGGAATATCGGGCCAAGTATCGCGGCAAGTTCGATATGGGCTGGGACAAGGCGCGGGAAATGATACTCAAGAATCAGAAAAAACTGGGTATCATACCGCCTGATACCAAACTGACTGAACGGATCGATGCCATTCCCGCCTGGGATTCTCTCGATGAAAAACATCGGCAGGTGTATGCCCGTCAGATGGAAGTGTTTGCGGCTCAGATGGAACATGTTGACCTTCAGATTGGCCGCATCATCGACACGCTGGAACGTATCGGAGAGCTTGATAATACACTCATTTTTGTCACGGCTGATAACGGTGCCAGTGGAGAAGGCGGTCTGGCCGGGACCTTTAATGAGACCTATGTTTTAAATGGTATGCAGACGCCATTCGAAGCCAACCTGCGAAATTATGACCGGTGGGGTGACGCCACAACCTATCCGCATTATCATGCCGGCTGGGCCATGGCAGGCAATACGCCGTTCCGCTACTTCAAACAGAGTGAGCACCGCGGCGGTCAGACTGATGCCCTCGTGGTGCATTGGCCAAACGGTATTAAGGCCAAAGGAGAAATCCGCAACCACTACCACCATATCTCCGATATCGCTCCGACAATCCTTGAGGCCTGCAAACTGAAAATGCCCAAGAGCTATCATGGAATCAAGCAGCAGCCCATGGACGGCACCTCGATGCTGTATTCGTTTAACAATGCCAAGGCACCCAATGTCAAGAAGCGTCAGTACTACGAGATGTTTGGCAATCGCGCGATCTGGGTCGATGGTTGGAAGGCGGTGACGCTGCATGGCAAGCGGATGCCATGGATTGTCGGGTCAGTCACTCCATTCGAAGAAGATGAATGGGAGCTTTACCACGTCGCGAACGATTTCTCGGAAAGCACCAATCTTGCCGACAAGTATCCTAAGAAGCTTGAGCAACTGAAAAAGATCTTTGACGAGGAGGCCTGGAAATACAACGTTTACCCTCTTTATGACAATATGCTCAAACGGTTGGCCGGGACACAGGACATCCTGTTTGGAGACAAGAAGGTATTCACCTATTTTGCGCCGGGTGCAGTCCGGATTGCTGAAAAAGCATCGGCCCCCGTGAAAAACCGGTCGCATACCATTGAGACCACGATCAATCTCAAAGGGCATGAGGAGGGGGTCATCATGGCGGTTGGCGGTATGACCGGCGGTTTTACGATGTTCATTAAGGGCGGCAAGCTCTATTACGACTACAACTTCCTCGACGGTGTCTACTACACCATGGCGTCCCCATTACTGCCGGAAGGCAAGACGGACTTAAAGTTCAACTTCATCAAGACGAAGGAGTTCGGTGGTACAGGTGAATTGTACGTCAATGGGAAGAAAGTCAGCGAACAGTATATGCCACAGATGCACATCAGCACCTACTCGCTGGCCGAGACCTTCGATGTGGGCTGTGATACGGGCACCCAGGTATCCAAGATCTACGCTGGCGATCCATTCGCTTTCAGCGGTGATCTCGACCGCGTGACCGTTACGCTGACAGATTAAGCCTGTGCGACACAGTATTTCGAATCTAGAAGGCGGACATGACGTCCGCCTTCCGTTGCCAAAAACACAAGGAGCGGACGCGCTATCCAGACATAATAACCTTTGAAGGAGGAACATCAATATTATAAGCAAAAAAGTTCCTAAAAAAGTAAAAATGAGACATTAAAAGATCTTCTTCCCAATCAGAACCGTCGCGATTTTATAAAAAATAGTGCCGTAATTGCAGGTGACGCGGAAAAAATGAAACCAACTGAAACTAAAATTTCTCAAAAAAGATTTTTTAAAAACAATTAAATTCATATGAAAAGTAATCAAATAAAAATAGTTGTCCTGACAGTTTTAGCAGTATGGATCATGTGCACTGCAATAACAGAAACAGCGGTATCGGCTGATAAACCGGATTTTAAGGTTTTAATCGGAGATTGGGTTCGGCCAGATGGCGGTTATATTGTTCGTGTCCGGGATCTCAATCCTGATGGATCGGTCGATGCAGAGTATCTTAACCCCAATAAAATTAATATCACGGAAGCCAATGTGTCCATGTGGAAAGGTTTTATAAAACTATATATCAAGTTACAGGACAAGGGGTATCCCGGATCGACATACACTCTTTATTATTATCCCGAGAAAGACGCTTTGGCGGGATTCTACTATCAGGCCAAAATGAAACAGACCTTTGAAGTCGTATTTATTCGGAATCCGAGTCGGTAAACTTCTAGTAGAAGTATTTAACCATAAAAAAGCATTCTATTAAGAAAGGTGAACTAATGAAAAAATTAGTATCAATTGTCTGTGTGGCAGCGCTTATCTGCATGACAAGTACCGGGAAGTAAATTCCACCGGGCTGCGATGGAGCCTTTCTTTCGTAGCCCGGATAAACCGATAGTGTTCTGTAATTTAAGACAGGGACCATGAAAACCTGCCCAAACATAAAAAATAGAAACACTCATCAAGAGGAAAAAGGAAAATGAAAATACATACAACCCTCATAATAGCTTGTCTGTTGCTTATGGCAAGCAGCGGGTATGCCCAGGATAATTACCCCAATACAACGGCCAAAACTGAGTCTCCCATTGGTACTCTGGAGTACAAGGGGGGCTTTCCAACCGAATCCACGATCGATAAAGCCTTTGCTCAACTGGACAGGCAGAGGG
>RCNC010002679.1_pt1 | contig 13951 bp, 8 predicted proteins | sample 2041301 | NCBI WGS metagenome assembly RCNC01 (sample SAMN09708231, study PRJNA481090) | Marine sediment metagenome, whole genome shotgun sequencing project. | biome: marine sediment; feature: ocean; material: sediment; isolation source: Sewage treatment plant 13A marine sediment (STP13A) ... | reverse complement strand
CCGTATTTCAGGGTGCCGTAGGCCTGGAAGCTCACCGCCTGGATGGGTGTGCCGTCCAGTTCGAAGGCGCGCACATGGGGGCCGAACACCGCTCCCGGGCCGGGGCCGGTGACGATCTCATCCATCCCGTCTCCATCGATGTCGCCCAGAGCCACGTTGGTTCCGAACTTGTCCACACCGTAAGCGGTGAAAGCGGCGGTGGGGCCGGCAGCCACGTTGGCGCTGTCGTAGACCCGCACCTCGGTGGGGTTGTTCTCCCCGGGACCGGCACCGGTGACCCCCAGGTCGGGGTTGCCCCAGAGGGTCCACTCGTAGATCTCGAATTTGTCGTCGTACCACAGGCCGTTGACGTAGTTCTGGCGCAGGGAATATTGATGCGCCTCGCCCTGGGTCATTTCGGTGGAGGTGACCTTGGTGGTGAACCAGTAGTCGCAGGACTGGGTCGAGCCGTCGTAGGGGTCGTTCCAGCCACCGCATCCGTAGGCCACCTTGGTCGCTCCGACAAAGCCCACCGCCCCGCTCTTCAGCATCTGGCGGCCGATGTTCGCCTCGTCGGTATCGCTGTTGGAGCAGGCGTCGGCCCAGATGATTGCCGGGTAGTCGTCGTTGAGCTGGCTGCAATCGCTGCTGTCGATGAAGGCCGGTGCCCCGTAGCCCATGATGTGGCTCGAGCGGTGCGAGCCGTGGCCGGCCCAGTTGACGAAGCAGAAGCTGCCGTTGGCCCAGGCGTCCATCACATTGGCATGGGTGATTTCGTGATCGCAGGGGAAGGTGGAGTACACGGTGCTGTTCTGCTCGTACATCCGCACCGAGGTCCAGTCGGACATCCAGGGCTGGTCCCACTTGGCCTCCATCAATTCGGCGGTGTCAGTGTCCGCCCAGAAGAAGGAGCCGAGCAGCAGGATGTTCTTCTTGAATGCCGGGTCATTGTTTTGCTCGAAGGCAGCCGATTTGGCGCAGATGCTTGAGACGGTGGCCGCGTCGCTCCAGGGGATGCGGCCCACATTGACCTCGTTGTAAAGGTCCACGTTGTCACTGTTTTCGCCATAACGGTGGTCGCCATCGCTGTCCCAGCCGTCGGCGTCGGCTTCGGACAGTTCGGCGTAGTAGAAATCGGTGCGCGGCTTGCCGTAGCCGATGTCCTGCCAGGCCTGGCGCATCGGCACCTCGTCGTGGTGGCCTACCAGCAGCACGTCGCGGATGCCCCACTGGGAGGAGGGATACTTGTCACGGAGGAAGTTGCGGATCTGTTCCGCTCCGTCATAGCCGCTGTAGTTGGCGTAGATCCACTCCACGGTGACCACCTCAGGAGTCCGTCCCTTGGATGCCTCGTGGTTCACCAGCGCGGTGACGCTGGAGGAGAGCGCCTCGGTGGTGATCAGCACGAAGTCCCTGGTGGTCCCCGGTGCAGCGGTTTCGGGATACCAGGCCTGGGCCTGATGGTAGTTGAGGATCACGCTCTTTGCGGTCTGCTCCATCTGGGGGACGCTGTCCTCGATGGCCATCCGGCCGGCACTCTCGTCGAGAGTGTATTCCACTGTCACCTCCAGCACCGGGTAGTGATAGAGCTTCCCCGACAGCGGGTGGTAGCGAAACGGTGAGATGCGTACGTCGGCCAGGTTGTACTTGCGCAGCCCGGCCCTGCGGACGAACTCCACCGGACTGGCCGGCCAGCCCTGGTTGCTGGAGTAGATGCTGTCCCTGGTGGCCGTCCACCGGGCCAGCTGCTGCTTGCGGATCTGCGGATCCTCCTCACCGATCACCCGGGGCAGTCCGGCCGGTTCAATGGCGAACGTGCCGGGAAGGGCGATGGCCTTGCCCTGGTAACTGACGCCGGTGACGTCGGCACCGGGGGGCAGGGCAATGGCAAAGATTTTGCCGGGCAGCCGCGGGCCTCCGGGGGTGCCCACTACGCCGAACCCTTCGAGGTTCAGTTCGGCTCCGCCCCCGGATTCGGTAAAGCGATATTCACCGGTCTCGATACGGCAGGTGACGCTGCCGGCGGTGGCGGCGGTCACTGTTGCCGGCGCCACCAGGCACAGCACGGCGAAAAGGCAGGCAAGGCGGATGGACCACACGTGCGCAGTTCTACTCATTGATGATTCCTCCAGATGACAGCGCCGGCGCCCTCGTCCATCCTTGACAGACAAGCCGGCAGGCAAGGCAGCAACCCTGGCGGGGGTTTTGACCGGCTATAGAAGCTTTACATCCTGAAAATACACGAACTTGGGAGGATTGGCAATGACGGATGGGGCCAATTTCGATTCTGGTATCAAAGGGATATTGCTGTCACTTGTCAGAAACAGACGGTGGAATCACTTCGGCCGTGCAGCTTTTTTCAGCAATGTCGCCGGAAGGACTGTAGGGCGGCTGGTTCCAGGGGGGGGGAGTTACATCGATCACGGTGAGGTCCAGGCGCAGTTGGCCGACGAGCGGCTGGAGGGCTGGAATGTCGACGCTCCAGCTGATGTATTGGCTGCCGTGGCCGGCCAGGTTGTAGTAGCCGTTACGCCAGTCGCTCCAGGTGCTGCCGTCGGGGAAGTGGAGGTCAGCACGGCCGGCGGCCCGCCGCGGCCGCGGCCTGAGGTTTTGCAGCCCCACCGAAATCTGCCAGGAGAATGGCAGCGTCGCCGTATTCGGGGTGCAGTTGAGCGAGCAGTCGATGGTTTTGATTCGGGAGTTGTAGTGGAAACCCATGTCAACGGTGCTGGTGTCGGCGGCGCCGTCCAGCCGCGTGGTCCGTTGGTCGAGGCAGCCCGGACCGCCGGATCCGGTGAAGCAGATCTCGCTCGCCGGTCCCGAACCGCTGCCGGCACAGGGGCTGTCCGCCGGGTGGCCGGTGGCCAGCTGGGACAGGTAGTATTCACCCGAGATGGCCGCCCAGAGCGGGTCGCTGTCGATGTTCCCCGTACCCCAGGATACATCACCGTTCCCGCCGATTTCCGACTGGCCGCCATGGAGGTCGGTGTGGCTGAACAGGACCCAACCGGTGCCGGAGATGTAAACCTGGTCCCCGCCCTCCAGGGCCCGGTTACCATAGATGATGCAGTTTTCCAGGGGCACGGGGGAGCCGGCGGCCCGGGCGAAATATCCGCCGCCGCCTTCCTCCTCGGCAACATTGTTGGCCACGGTGAGGTTGATCAGGGTGGGGGTGGATTCGCGGGTGACGTAGATGCCGCCGCCGTTGTATCCGGCCTGGTTCTCCACGATCAGGTTGTTGATCGCCACGGGGGAGGACTCCCGCGTAATCAGCAGCCCGGCCGCGCTCCACTCCACCATGTTGCCCCGGATAATGTTGTCGGTCACCGTCGGCGAGCAGAGGTCGATGCCGATCCCGCCGGCATCGGAAGAGATGTTCTCCTCGATCAGGTTGCCGGTGATATATGTCCAACCGGTGCGGAAGCAGGCAATCCCACCGCCGCCCTGCACGGTCTCGTTGCCCCGGATCAGGTTGTTCACCACCCGGGCGGCGGAGAGGGTGTAGCAGTAGACACCACCGCCGGCATAGGCCGTGTTGTCGGCGAAGGTGTTGCCGCGGACCAGCGGGGCCGAGCGCTGGTCACAGAAAAGGCCTCCGCCGTAGCGTCCGGCCGGATTCCCGCTGATCCGGCAGCTGAGAACCTGGGGGGAGGAATCGTTGTGGCAGTAAATGCCGCCGCCATCATCGTCGGAAATGTTGTCGGAGATGGTGCAGTCCCGGATCGTCGGCGAGGATCCGTCGGTGAGGTGGATGCCGCCGCCGTTGTTGTGTGCGGTGTTGCCGGTGATCACGCACCGCTCCAGCACCGGAGAGGAGGCCGAGCAGTAGAGCCCTCCGCCACCGTGAAATGCGGTGCAGCCGTCGATCGCCACCTCGATCAACTCGGGGTTCGAGTCGCCGAGGGCCATGCCGCCGCCGTCACCGAAGGGGCTGGTGCCGCAATTGCTGATGCTCACCCGCTCGAACGCCGCCGAGGAGAGGGTGCAGCAAATCGCCCCGCCGGCGTTGAGTGCGGTGCAGTCGGCCAGCTGGCAGTCGGACACCGTGGGTGAGGCGTTCTGGCAGAAGATGGCCCCGCCAAACTGGGCCGAACCGCCGGTGACGGTAAAGCCGCGGAAGACCGCATCACTCCCCTCGCCGGAGTGGAAGTGGACCGCCCGGTCCACCCCGTCGCAGTCGATCACCGTGGTGGCCATGCCCGACTCCGATTCCACGGTAATGGACTTGCCGGAGTAGTCGAGGCCGATGTTTCCCGGGCCGCTGTAGACGCCGGAGCGCACCACCACCAGGTCGCCGTTTGCGGCGGCATCGATTCCGGCCTGGATGGTCAGGACATCCCCGCCGCCGGTTCCGTCCACCACGATGGTGGCCGCCGGTAGAGCTGCCGCCAGAAGAAACGACGCGATGAGGACAATTGTTCGAAGCATCGACCGCCTGTCTGAATCGAAAGGGCCCACCGGGCCCGGAGACGGATACATCACCTGATTTCATCATACGTTCGCTCCGGGCGTGTGGCAAGGAAGGCTTAAAGGAAAACGGCTTGTTATTTTCGGCCCCACACTCTACATTTATGGTATGCGAAGCGATCCTGTGCAATCTGCAGCCCGGCTGTTTCCGGTGATCCTGCTGCTCGCCATCCTGCCGGTCACCGCCGGAACCCTGGAATTCGATCTCCAGCCCGCTCCGCCCCGGCTGGCGGAGGCCGCTGACGGATCGGTGCTGGTGGAGGCGGACGGCCAGCGGCTGTTGGCCGATCCAGGGGCCCCGCTGTTGCCGGTGCTGCCGCTGACCCTGCTCCTCCCCCCCGGCGAGGAACTGCTGGATATCCGGGTGGAAGCGGACGATGGCCAGCTCCTGGAGGGGACCTGGTCGGTGGCTCATGCCCGGCAACCGCACAAACTGTCCTCGCCGGACATCGATGACACCCCGCCGGATGAACGGATCTACTCCAGCGATACTCTCTTCCCGGCGGCTCTGCACGGCGAGCCGGTGATCTCCCGCTACCGGGGTTTCGGCCTGGTCACCGTGCTGCTCCACCCGGTGCGCTACCGGCCGGCCAGCGGCCGGCTCTACCACCACCCCGGGCTCAACGTCGTGCTCACCACCCGAGGTGTATCGACCCCCGGAGTCCCGCCGCGGTTTCTCGCCCTCGATGACCACACGGTGAACCGCGTACGCGGGATGGTGGCCAACCCGGATGCGGTGGATGCCTACCTCGACCTTGCCGACAATACCGCCCGCTCCTCCTGGGGTTGGGACCAGGTGGTCATCACCAGCCCGGCACTGGCCGAACCATTCCGCCACTTCGCCGACTGGAAGACCCGCCGCGGCGTTCGTTGCCTGGTGGTCACCCTGCCTCAGATCTACGCCCAGTTCACCGAGGGGCCGGACCAGCAGAGGATCCGCGACTTCATCACCATGGCCTACGAGGACTGGGGCACCCGCTACGTTTTGCTGGGGGGTGACGACGAGGTGGTTCCGCACCGCGGGTTCATGGCCGACGAGATCTTTTATATCGACCTCGACTGTCCGGCGGACCTCTACTACGGAGCCCTGGACGGCACCTGGAACGATGACAACGACGTCTACTGGGGCGAGCTGAACGAGGCCGATTTCCTGCCCGAGGTTCACGTGGGACGCGCTCCGGTGGACTGTGTTGCCGAGGCGGAGAACTTTGTCGCCAAGGTCGTTCGCTACCTGGAATCGCCGGTGATGGCCGACTGCGAAACCGGGCTGATGATCGGTGAGGAAACCTGGTGGGACGTGAAGGCCAAGGCCTACAAGGAGGAGATCCGCCTGGGCACCGACAACTGGGGCTTCACCACCGCCGGCTTCCCGCCGGAGTTCCTGGTGGGCACCCTCTACGACGTGGAAGGCGTCTGGGACGCGGATGCCGACCTGCTGCCGCTGCTCAACCGCGGGCCCAACCTGATCAACCACGCCGGTCACGCTGACACCTTCGTGGTGATGAAACTCAGCGACTTCATGATCAACGAGGACAACCTGCAGAACGACGGAGTGGAGAACGGGTTGAGCATCATCTACTCCCAGGGGTGTTACTGCGGGGCTTTTGACAACCGCGACTGGGATTTCCACTATCTGGACGAGGATGCGGTGGGCGAGGAGTTGACCACCATCGCCACCGGGGCGGTGGCCTGCGTGATGAACAGCCGCAACGGCTGGGGCAGCTACGTCGACACCAACGGCCCGTCGCAGTACTTTGACCGCGAATTTTTCGACGCCCTTTTCGGCGAGGGGATATCCAGTATTGGTGAGGCGGCCGACGACAGCAAGGTCGACAACATCGGGATGGTGAGCAGCAGCTTCTACCGCTACTGCTATTACACCTTGAATCTTCTGGGCGACCCGGAGATGAAGGTCTGGACTTCGATGCCTCGGCCGCTCCAGGTGCTCTATCCGGCAGAGGTGGGGATGGGCAACGTGACCGTGCCGCTCCGTGTCATGCGCGACGGCCTGCCGCTCTCCGGGGCGCGGGTCTGCCTCTTCCAGGAGGGTGGTGGCGATGCCTACGCCCGTGGTGACACCAACGCCGACGGCCGGGTCTGGCTGCCGGTACGACTCTCCTCGGTGGATCCGTTGAAGGTCAGCGTCACCGGCCCGGACAGCCTGCCCTTCGAGGGCTCGATCACACCCCGTTCCCTGGCCGCCTGGGTGGGGTATCTCCAGCACCAGGTCGATGACGACGCGACCGGGCCCAGCAATGGCGATGGCGATGGTGTGGCCGGTAACGGGGAGACCGTGGAACTCGCGGTGGAGGTCAGAAATTTCGGGCTGCAACCGGCGGATGGGGTGGCCGCCGTGCTGACCAGCGATGACCCGAAGATCACGGTCATCTCTGGTCAGGCCGAATACGGCCGGGTGGATCCGGGCCAGGCATCTGCACCTTCCGCACCCTTCGTGGTCACGGTTCAAGGTGGCGTTCCCGACGGTTTTGCCGCACCCTTGACCCTCACCGTCACCGACGGACTGGGGCGGGAGTGGGTTTCGTCATTCACCCTGCCCCTTTCGGCACCGCTGATCCTCTGCCAGGACGTTCAGGTGGCGGATGTTGGCGGAGGGGCCGCCGAAGTGGGCAACGGGATTCTCGAACCGGGTGAAACCGCAGAGCTTATTCTCACCGCGGCCAACCACGGCTCACGGGCCGCGGGGGGGCTGCTGGCCCGGGTGGTGAGCCAGGACCCGCTGGTGGAGGTCCTGCAGTCCACCACCACCTTTGGCGATCTGCCACCGGGGGAGAGCGCCACCGCTGGAACGCCGGTGCTGATCCGGGTTTCCGCCGCGGCGCCTTCGCCCTACCGGCCGCAACTGGACGTGGGCTTCAAGGCCGACTGGGCCTTCCGCGCCCGGGGATCGCTGAGCCTCGACGTTGTGGCCCTGGGGCTTGCTGAAGACATGGAGGCCGGCGGCGCGGACTGGACCCACGCCCCGGTGAAATGGACCGCCGATGACTGGAGCCTCAGCTCACAGTACGCCGCCGGCGGCACTGGCCAGGCCTGGAAGTGCGGCCCACCATCCGTCTGGGAAACCTACAGCGACCGGATGGACGCCGCCCTGGTCTCTCCGCCCTTCGGACTGCAACCCGGCTCGATGCTGACGTTCTGGCATGCCATTGACGCCGAGGACATGGACACCTACGAATACACGGCGCTGGACGGCGGCATCGTGGAAATCAGCGTGGACAACGGGGTCTGGGAGCCGCTGCGGCCCCGGGGCGGCTACGAGATGACCATGTTCCCCTTCTGGGTCCCGGTTGCCTTCCCCACCGACACCCGCTGTTTTTCCGGCCTGTTCGAAGGCCGCACCGATTCCTGCTACCTCGACCAGCGCCAGGGCGTGGCCCGGCTCCGCTTCCGTTTCGGCACCGACCATTACAAGTCGAGCTTTCCCAATGACAGCCGGGGGTGGTTCGTGGACGATGTGACGGTCCAGCCGGTGGAGGGACTGGCGGCCAACCTCGAACCCACCTGCAAGATGGTGGTTGCCCGCGGGGTGGACTCGATCACCGCCGACTGGGTGCTGGCCAACCACACTGATGGGAGCGTCAGCGGCTGGGCCATGGTGGTGCTGCTCCAGGAACCCTTCCAGGGCGGGCCGGTGAGCTGGGTGGTGGAACCCTGGCCGCTGACCCTCGCCCCGGGGCAGACGGTCCGCGGGTCGGTGGACTGGTTCATCCCCATGACCCACGGCTGGGACCGTCACCGGCTGATGGTTCGTCTCGCTCCCTCCTTCTGGGGCATCCCCCTGGTGGAGGACAGCTTCCCCCTCACCATCTACGGCGAATAAACTCAGAACCTTGTTTGCGGCTCGTTCGCCGCGTTTACTCGACCGCTATGGTCGGGATGAACTGCGGGATTCTCCGAGGCTGGGCTGCCTGCTCGAAGGCGTAGGCTGCGCGGAGCAACACCGGCTCACTGAACGCCGTGCCGAATATCGAGAGGCCGATGGGCAGCCCGTGAACGGCTCCCATGGGCAGGGTGACGTTGGGATATCCCGAAACGGCCGGCAGGGTGGAGCTGGAAACAGAGGTGCCGAAGTTGTCGCCGTTCACCAGGTCCACCACCCAGGCCGGGCCGTTGGTGGGTGCGATAATCAGGTCCAGGTCGTCATTTTCCAGCGCCCGATCGATGGCTTCCCTGGCCAGCCGTTTGCTCTTTCCCAGGGCGTCGAGATACTCCCCCTGGGTGAGCGGCCCCTTCTCCGCGGCCTTGATAAATATCTCTTGGCCGAACCAGGGCATCACCTTCCCGCTGTTGCCGTTGTTGAAGGCGATGAGGTCGTCCAGACCGCCCATGCCGTTGGGCGAGCCGTGGGCCCTGAGATAGGCGGCCAGGTCGGCCTTGAATTCATGGAGCAGCACCGTGTATTCGGCGGCATCCAGCCCCTCCCGGTCACCGAGGTCTGCCGGATCCACCACTTCGGCTCCCAGTTCTTCCAGGGTGGCGATGGCCGCTTCGAATATGGTTTCCACCGCATCATTGTTTCCGGCGCCGTAGTAGTCGCGCATGACGCCGATGCGCAGGCCGTCGAGACGGTCGTCCCCCAGGGCAGCATGGTAATCGGGCAGCGGATCCGGCAGTCCACCAGCCGCCGGATCCTCCGGATCCTTCACCGTCATGGCGGCCAGCATCAACGCGGCATCCTTCACCGAACGGGCTATGGGGCCGGCGGTGTCCTGACTGTGGGCGATGGGGATGATGCCGTCGCGGCTGATCAGGCCCAGGGTGGGTTTGATCCCCACCACGCCGTTGGTGCCCGCGGGGCAGACCACCGAACCGTCGGTTTCGGTACCCACGGCCAGCGGCGCGAGACCGGCGGCCACCGCCACCGCCGAACCGCTGGAGGATCCGCAGGGTGAGCGGTCGAGCACGTGGGGGTTCCGGGTCTGGCCTCCCTGGCTGCTCCAGCCACTGCTGGAGTGCTCGGAGCGGAAGTTGGCCCACTCACTGAGGTTGGCCTTGGCCAGAATAACCGCGCCGGCCTCCCGCAGCCGGGCCACCAGGAAGGCGTCCTGCCCGGCCAAGTGGCCGGCCAGGGCCAGGGACCCGGCGGTGGTGGTCATCTGGTCGCCGGTGTCGATGTTCGCCTTGAGCACCACCGGAATGCCGTGCAGCGGCCCCCGGGGGCCGATCTGCCGGCGCTCCCCGTCCAGTGCCGTGGCGATCTCCAGTGCTGCGGGGTTGATCTCGATGATGGCGTTGAGCCGCGGCCCGGCATCGTCAAATTCGGCGATGCGGTCCAGGCAGTGGCGGGTCAGTTCCGCGGCGGTCAGTTCCCCATCCTCCATCAGCGATTGCAGCGCTGCAATGTCATGGTGGTCAAGCTGAAACTGAGCGTGCTCTTCCGCAGCCGGATCGCTCTCCGATCCGCCGCAGCCGGGAAAGAACAGTAGACCGGCCAGGATCAGGGCCAGGCCGGTGGCTCGGCGAGCCCGCAACAGTGACAATAATCCGCCCGGGATGCCTGAATGCATGACTGCCCTCCGTTGCGCTGACGTGCGCAAAACCTACTTTTTCTGGATCACGTCGTCCTTTTTCTGGATCACGTCGTCGGCCCAACTGATGGCCGCGGCAACCTTGGGGAAGCCCACCGTGGAAACCAGAATCAGCAGAGCATGGTAGATCTCGTCCGCGGTGGCTCCGGCTTCCAGCGCCCGCCGGGTGTGGCTGTGTACCGCCCCCTCGGAACTGGAGACCGCCGCCGCGGCCAGCTTCACCAGGTGGCCGACCTTTTTCTCCAGTGGACCTTCCTCGCGTACCGTGGATCCGAGATTTTCGATGGCGGCCATGGTTTTGGGGAAGCGCTGTTTCAACGATTCATAGTGATTGGGGATATCTGCGGTACTCATCCGGTCTCTCCTTGTTGATTTCTGTGTGTCACGATCCGCGGGACTGGAGGTAGCCGGACACCCCTTCGGCGATCGCTGCCATCCTATCGTAGTCGAGGGTGTCCGGCGTGTCATCGATCGTGTGGTAGTGTGGATTGCGCATGAAAGCGGTGTCGGTGACCATTACCGCGGTGAATCCTTCGGCCCAGTAGTTGCGGTGGTCCGAGAGGCTCAGTCCTCCCGGGTCGGGCCCGTTGTAGGAGACGGCGTCGATACCTGCTGTGCCGTCGATCCACGAACGCACTTCCCGGGCCAGTATCCGATCTGACCAGCGGCCCGCCACACCGATGAACTCGCCCCGGCCGGGGAAGGCCAGTTTCAGCAGCCACACCGGCCAGGGCTGCACCTCGCTGTAGTAGCCGAGCATTTCGAGACAGATCATACCGGCCACCCGGTCAGCGCTGGCGGCCAACTGGCGGGCATGGACAGAGCTGCCCATATTCGTTGAAGCGAAATAGGGTGGTTCTTCGGTGCAGAAGGCGACAAAGACGATGCGTGCCTGGAGATCTTTCCCGCCCAGCAGGCGGGCGATCTCCATCAACACCGCAGTGCCGCTGGCATTGTCGTCCGCCCCGGGACGCTCCATGTAGGCGTCATAGTGCGCGCCGACAACATAGGTGTCTCCGCCCGCCGGCCCCAGAATTCCCACCACGTTGCGGTAGGTCTCTCCGTCAGCCTCGTATTCCTGGAACCTGGCCTCCAGGCCGGCCTCTTCGAACGCGGCCCGGATGTAGACGGCAGCGGTCAACAGATTGTCCGGGTTTCCGGCATCCCGGGGAAAGCAACTCTCGACGATGAAACGCAGGTCCTCCTCGATCCGCTGAGCGCTGGCCAGTCCCTCGAAGTCGTTGCTGCTCACCGCGGCCATCGGCTGCCGCACCAGGCCGATAAAAAATCCGAGGAGGAGAAAGACGCCGACGATGACACCGATCAGGATCTTGATGATTGTCCGGCAGCGTTTCATCGTGGCCTCAGGAATCGTCACCCAGCACGAAGAGGGTGAGGATCGGTTCGGCGATGGCCCAGGCCTGCTCCCACTGAGACTCCGGGGATTCGAAATACATCACGAAGAGAGTCCCCGTATTCTCGTTGCCGATGGCCAGGTAGTGCATCACCAGGGGACCGTTTTCGGAGGCCACCCGTACCCGGCAGCCATATCCTTTCAGCTTGCCGCCCCCGGCCTCGAACGGTTCTTCCAGTACCTCGTTCTCCTTTACCAGGTTGAGCACGAATGCCCCGGCGTAGCCCACCGGGTCAAACTCCTCGCCCTTGCGCAGAACGTTGATCGTCAGACCGGTCGTGAAACTCCCCTCCGTGTCGATATTTTCCCGGGTGATGAAGTAGGCGCGGGTCTGCTTGACCTCAGTCTCCTTGAAATGCCATGAGATGGGCACGAGAAACGCCGAATCGATCTCTTTGATGTGTTTCCAGTTGTAGCCCGCCGGCGGCGTGGGCACGTCGATGGCTACGGCCGCCGACGGGACGAGACCCAGCAGCAGCAGTGTGAGGACCAGGTGGTGCAGTCTCATGGTGATCATCTCCAGTAGTGCCTTTTGCCGTTTCTCGATCGGCGTTTTCTCGCCGACGGTCCACCTCCCATGAACCCGCCACTCAGTTCGACCCGGGCCCCGGCATGACGAACCAGAGAATCAGGTAGACCAGAATCCCGGGAAATCCGGCGCTTATTATCGAGACGAGGATGTAGAGGATCCTCACCATGGTGGGTGACCAGCCGAGCCAGTCGGCCAGCCCGCCGCAAACACCACCCAGCCACCGGTCCCGGGACCGGATCAGTTTGCCGCTCTTGCTCATTGTCGCACTCCTTCAGAAACGTGTTTGCCTCAAAGCTGCTCACCGGCCCAGCGTCTTCTGCATTTCCTCCAATGGCACACCCCGGGTCTCGGGCACCATAGCTTTGACCCAGATCAGTTGCAAGACCATCATCAGACAGAAGAAGGCGAAAATATATCCCGGCGCGAAGGTCTCGGCCATCCGGGGGAAGACCAGGGTCAGCAGCGCGGCAAAAATCCAGTGGGTGCCGCAGCCCAGGGCCTGGCCCGCGGAGCGGTCACGGTTGGGAAAGATCTCGCCGATGAAGACCCAGATCACCGCACCTTGCCCCACGGCATGGGAGGCGATGAAGGCGAAGATGCAGAACGGCACAAGGCCGAAGTTTTCAGAGAAGAAGCCCCAGGCGCAGAGGCCGAGGGAAAGAATGTAGCCCACCGAGCCGATGTAGAGCAGGGTTCGCCGGCCCATGCGGTCGATGAGGTAGAGCCCGACAAAGGTGAAGACCAGGTTGGTGACCCCGATACCCACCGACTGCAGCAGCGCTGCCCGGGCGCCGAGGCCGGTGAGTTCGAATATCCGTGGGGCGAAGTACAGCACGGCATTGATCCCGGAGAGCTGGTTGAAGAAGGCCACCAGGATCGCCAGCATGATCGGGTAGCGCAGCCGGGAGGTCCAGAAACGGCGTTTCACATTCTGGTCCCCGGCCCCGGCTGTGATCTGGTCCACCCGGGCCGAGAGTTCCTCCTCGCTCAGTTGCGGATCGACACGGCGGAATACGGCCGTGCCTTCCTCCTGCCGGTTGTGCAGGATCAACCAGCGGGGGCTCTCGGGCAGGCCGAGGCAGAGCAGGGAAAAGATCAGGGCGGGGATCGCCTCCACCCCCAGCATCCAGCGCCAGGCGTGTTCACCGATACCGGCGAGCAGGGCGTTGGAGAGGAAGGCGACGAGGATTCCGAAGACGATATTGAACTGGAACATGCCCACCAGGCGCCCGCGGTAGCGGGCCGGCGAGATTTCGGCGATGAAGAGCGGAGCCGCCACGGTGGAGATGCCCACCCCCAGGCCGCCGATGAAACGGGCGATCATGAAGGTGTAAACCTCGGGGGCCAGGGCCGAACCCACCGCCGAGACCAGGTAGAGGACGCCGATCCAGAGCAGGGTGGTTTTTCGGCCGAAGCGCTCGCTGGGCCAGCCGCCGGCCAGTGCCCCGATCACCGTGCCCCACAGGGCCATGCTCACCGCCAGCCCGTGCTGGCCGCTGCCCAGGCTCCACAGGGCCTGGATTCGCTGTTCGGCACCGGAGATGACCACCGTGTCGAAACCGAAGAGGAAACCGGCGAGGGACGAAATGAGCGACCAGTAAAAGAGGCGTCTGTAAGGCAGCGTCATTCGGCACTCCTGCAGGGGTCAGAGGGACGTCAGCCGTTGTCCTCGCCGTCATGGGACCGGGACAGGAGGTAACTGACACTGAACAAAACCATCAGGGCGCATTCGATCAGGAGCACCGGCAACAGGGAAGAGAGCTTGGTGAACCCGGCCAGTGAGGCGGACAGCCCGCTGGCCAGCATCCCCAGGATCACTATGACGGTGATCGGCAGCACACCGCGGCGCGCCACCGGGTCCCGGTCGGCCCAGATCAGCAACAGGGTCCAGCCCACCATCAGCGAGCCGCCCAGCCCCATGGCGTAGCGGTAGGGCAGTTCTGGCGTGTAGTGGGTCAGCGGGCTCTGCTGGCCGAAGATCGCCTGGCTGAGCATCATCATCGCCGCCAGCGC
>RCNC010001921.1_pt1 | contig 13951 bp, 9 predicted proteins | sample 2041301 | NCBI WGS metagenome assembly RCNC01 (sample SAMN09708231, study PRJNA481090) | Marine sediment metagenome, whole genome shotgun sequencing project. | biome: marine sediment; feature: ocean; material: sediment; isolation source: Sewage treatment plant 13A marine sediment (STP13A) ... | reverse complement strand
AGTTCGATGAAGACACCGCGGCCGAGACCCTGGGCATCGATAATCGTCTGGTCAGGGCCCGCACCGCGCAAGGTGACGCCCGATTTCATGATGACACAAGCCGGTGTCGTACCGGCCCCCTCCGTAGGGTGGACGCAGTCGTTCCAGGTGCCGGCGGCGACGAGCACCGTATCTCCGGCAGCGCAGGCCTGAACGGCGGCGTTGATCTGAGCGTAGTCGCCGGGCACGTTGAGCACGGCGGCTTGGGCGCCGTCGACCGCAACCAGACCCGAGATCGTCAACACACCGAGACAAAGCAGGAGCAGGCTGTTGTGTTTCATCAAAATGTCCTTTCCATTTCCCACCGGCTGGCCGGGCGCTGGCCAATCCAATCCCCACCGATGGAAAGCTGCTGAACCGAATACGTGACCAAACAATATACCAAATAATGGGAGTCGGTTTCCACTGAGAAAGAATCTCTTTTCCGCCACAGAAATCACACACTCAAGTGCAATAACGCATAATTAGGCAATTATCGTCGCGCAATTGTGACTATAAAGCTGCCCAGCAACAAATCATATCTGGTATAGTTGTCGTGGGATTCTCCGGCCGGTTTGGCAGTATGCCACCAGGCGCCGGAATCTCTTCGTGATTTCGCCCAATCCATCGGGCTACACATTATGTGCGCGCCAGCGGCCGCAGCCCCGCGGCCGGCGGCGTCGGAGGAATTCTATGTTACAGCGGCACCGGGTCTTGATTCTCACCAGCACTTTGCTTCTGCTGGGCAACGTGTCCATGGCAGCCATGGACCTTGTCCCGCTCGGCCCCGCCGCCGATGACCAGTCTCCGGCTGTTGTCCTGACGACCCAGACAGGCACCGGGCTCGAACTGAGCTTCCGAGCCCCCTATCTCGAAATCGAAGCCCAGGAGCAGGACGGTTTGACCTACCAACTGGTGGGCCTGCCCGGAGCCAGTTCCGTTGGTCGAACCGGCCAGCCAGCGCTGCCCCAGGTCACGCGCCTCGTCGCACTGCCCGACGGCATGACGCTACGGATCCGCAGTATCCAGCATGATGACACCGAGATTCCCGGCGTTTTCCGCCCCTGGCCTGCCCAGGGCCTGCAACCTGCCGATGCCCGGGAATTCGTCCTCGACGCGCCCTTCTACGGTGGCTTCCAGAAAGCCGCGGCCCCGCCATTGGTGGCTGTCGGTGAAGCCGGCCTGATCCGCGGCCTGCGGGTCGTGCCCGTGCATTTCCGGCCCGCCAACTGGGACGCCGCCAGCGGCCAGTTGAAGGTGGCCGCTTCAATCGACGTCACCTTCGACCTAGTCCCGGCCGCCGATGCCGCCGTCAGCCAGGCGACAGGTCGGCCGCTGCCCCAAACCTTCGCGGCCATGTTTGCCGATGAGGTGCTGGGCTACACGGCCCAGTCCGCCGCCATGACCGGCCCGGGCTCCTACCTGATCATCCACCCGGACGACCCCACGGTGCTGGACAACCTGAAGCCCCTGCTCGAATGGCGCCAGCGCCAGGGCTACAACGTGATCGTCGCCAGCACGTCCCTGACGGGCACGACGACCGGCAGCATCAAGACCTACATCCAGAACCAGTACGACACCCTGTCCATCCCCCTGGAATTCGTGACCCTGGTCGGCGATGCCACCGGCGCGGTGATGATCCCCACCTACAACGAAAACCTCTCCGGCTACCACGGTGAAGGCGACCACGAGTACACCCTGCTCGAGGGAGGCGACGTGCTGTCTGATGTGCACCTTGGACGCCTCTCGGTGACCAGCGCCGCGATGCTGACCACCGTTGTCAACAAGATCGTCAAATACGAGAGCGACCCCTGGCTGACCGATGATACCGGCTGGTTCACCCGCGCCGGGCTGACCGGCGACCCCGGCACTTCGGGCTACTCCTGCATCTGGATCAACCAGTGGGTCAAGGAACAATTGCTGGAGCTGAACTACACCAAGGTCGACACCATCTGGAGTGGCAACTTCGCGACCGAGATGATGAACACCGTCAACGCCGGCGAAAGCATTTTCACTTACCGCGGCTACTTCGGCATGAGCGGACTGCATAACGGCTTCATCGATGCGATGAGCAACGGTGAAAAACTGCCTTTCGCACTGATCGTCACCTGCGACACCGGCAGTTTTGAGTCCGACCAGGCCTGCCGCTCGGAAGCTTTCTTCCGGGCCACCAACGGTGGTGCCGTCGCTTCGATAGGCACCGCGACCATCGGCACCCACACCCGCTACAACAACTGCATGTTTCAGGGCATCGTGGAGGGCGTTCTCAATCGCGGTGACAACCGCGTGGGACCTGCCCTGACCCTCGGCAAGTGGCATCTCTACCAGAACTACTATGCCCTCGAACCCAACAATGTCACCGTCTGGTCGACCTGGAACAATCTGATGGGTGATCCGGCCACGGCCATCTGGACGGCGATCCCTACGGCTTTGACCGTCGACTACCCGGCGAACCTGACCACTGGCGCCAACAATCTGCCCGTCAGCGTCAGCGATGGCGGCACGCCCCAGGCCGGCGCCCTGATCACCGTCTACCGCAAGGACGTCTTCCAGGCCAGCGCCGTGACCGATGCGTCGGGCCTGGCGAACATCCCGCTTTCCGCCCTGGTTGACGGCGAATACCTCGTCACCATGACCGGCCACAACCTGCTGCCCCACCTGGGCGGCGTGAACGTCGGCGATCTGGACGCTTCGGTGAACTTCGCCGCCGTGGCGCTGACCGATGACGGGACCGGCGTCAGCAGTGGCAACGCCGACGGCCTGGCGAATCCGGGCGAGACGCTGGAACTGCTGGTGGACCTGACGAATCACGGGACCGGCGGCGCCGCCGACGTGACGGCCGAACTTTTCAGCGGCAACAGCCTCGTTACAGTGACGCAGTCCACGGTGGACTACGGCTATCTGGCCAGCGGCGATACGACCGGCGGCCTGCAGAGCTACGCCATCAGCCTGGATGCGGCCCTGGCCGGCGGCACGACCGTGCCCCTGTCGATCGTAGCCACTGACGGCACTGAATCATGGACCTCACTGTTGGAAATCGGCGTCGCGGGCCCTGCGGCCCAAGTGCAGAGCTATGTCCTGGACAGCGGCACCATCGATCCGGGCGGAACGAGCAACCTGGTCGTGACGATCGAAAACGTGGGCGACCTGGCCACCGCCGGCGCCACCGCGACCCTGACCTCGAACAGTCGCTGGCTCAGCGTCACTGACGACGCCGCGTACTTCGGCGCCACGAGCGCCGGCGACAGGTCCAACAACGCCGTGGACATGTTCTCGGTGGAAGCCGGTGTGGAATGCTATCCCGGGCACACCGCGACGCTGACCATCGATTTCGTCTTTGCCGAAGGCGGTACGGCCAGCCTCCCGGTTCTGGTGACCGTAGGCAGCGCCGTGAGCACCGATCCGGTCGGCCCGGACAACTACGGCTACTACGCCTTCGACGACACTGACACCGGCTACGCCCGGGCCCCGGTCTACGACTGGGTCGAGATCGCGCCGGACGCCGGTGGTGCGGGCAGCGAAGTCGGCCTGCAGGACTTCGGACGCTGGCAGGACGACGTCCTGACCATGGACCTGCCTTTCCCCTTCACTTACTACGGCAAGGTGCACACCAAGCTGAGCGTCTGCTCCAACGGCTGGATCAGCTTTGGCGGCACCGACCAGCGCCTCTACCGCAACTGGACCCTGCCCAGCCCCGGCACCCCCGACAACCTCGTGGCCGTCTACTGGGATGATCTCTACGTGCGGGCCAGCAACAGCGGCATCTATCAATGGTACGACGCGGCCAACCACCGGCTGATCATCGAATGGGACAACGTGGCCAACGGCGTCACTGACGTGCCCGAGACCTTCCAGGTTATCCTGACAGATCCGGCCTACAGCGCCGGCGACACCGGTGACGGCATCCTCACCATGAACTACCAGAGCATCACCCAGACCGACTATGAAACGGGCTACGCCACGGTGGGCATCCAAAACGAGTCCCGCGACGATGCCGTGCTCTATTCCTACTTCAACCTCTATCCCGGCGGTGCCGCGCCCCTCGGAGCCGGCCGCTCCATCACCTTCCGCACCATCGTCCCCCAGGTCCAGGGCAAGCTGCAGGGCGTGGTGACCAACGCCCTCGGCGGTGCCCCCATCGACGGCGCGACTATCAACGTCATTGGCGGTTCGGTCAACCTGTTCAGCGACATCAGCGGCGCCTACCAGGGCGGCTTGTCCATCGGCACCTACGACGTGGCGGTCTACCACCCGTCGTTTGCCCCGGACACCACGCGCAACGTGCTGATCGAGGAAGACATCGAGACGGTGGTCGACTTCGCGCTGACGGATATCGCCGGCCCGACGATCACCCTGCAGGTGCAGCCCGAAAGCACCAACGATACGGTTGGCCCGTACGACATCGTTTTCAGTGCCAGCGACCACAGCGGCGTCGCCGCGACGCACTGCTACTACACGTCCAGTGCGACCGGCGGCCCCTTCGAGTTGCCGTTGGTCGCCGAAGGGCCGACTGACACTTGGCGGGCCTCGATCCCGGGCCAGCCGGACAGCACCCTGGTCCAGTACTGGCTCACGAGCACCGATCTGCAGGACTTCGCCACCAGCGAACCGGCCGGAGCGCCCTTCAACGTGTACAGTTTCATGGTCGCCGGTACGACGGTGCTCTATGCCAGCGACATGGAAAACGCGACGGATTGGAGCGCCGGAACCCTGAGTGACGACGCCACAGCCGGCCTGTGGGTCAATGTCGACCCCAACGGCATCTTCAACGCCGAGACCGAAGTGGCGCCGGAGGACGACTTCAGCGATCCGGGCACCATGTGCTGGGTTACGGGCCAGGCGCCGGTCGGTTCGAATCAGGGCAACGAGGATGTGGACGGCGGCACGACGACCTTACAGTCACCGGTCTTCGACGTCAGCGCCTCGACTGGCCTGGTGGTGCAATACCGCCGCTGGTACACCAACGACACAGGCAACAGTCCCGGTCAGGACAACTGGGTCGTGCAGGCGCAGGACGATCTGGGCACCTGGGTGGCCCTGGAAAACACCGCGACCAGCAACCGCAGCTGGCAGGAGATGAACTTCGTGCTGGCCGATCACCTGACGGTGGGCAGTTCGTTGCGGCTGCGGTTCATGGCCAGCGACCTGGGTTCCGGGTCCGTGGTCGAAGCCGGTCTGGACGAGTTCCAACTGACCAGCGTGGTCCTGTTGACGGACAGCGCCGCGCCGGTGGTGGGCCTGACCAGCCCCAACGGCGGCGAATTGTTCCTGCCCGGCGACACTTCGGATGTCACCTGGAGCCAGAGCGACGACGTGGGGGTCGTGCACGTGGAAATCCTGCTCAGCTCCGACAGTGGCGCGACCTTCGACCGGGCCCTGGCCAGCGGCGCCTTCAACGGTACGTGGAGCTGGACCAAGGACGGCCTGATCGGCACGACCTATCGCCTGAAGGTCATCTGCCACGACAGCGCGGGCAATAGCACCGAAGCGGTCTCGGCGGCGGATTTCAGCATCGACGGGCCCACGGCCGTCGGCGACCTACCGGTCAACCGCCTGACCCTGGCCCAGAATTCGCCCAATCCCTTCAACCCGCGCACGACGATCCGCTTCGCCCTGCCCACCCGGCAGGATGTGCAGCTGAAAATCTACAGCGTGGAAGGGCGCCTGGTCCGCACCCTGCTGCACGAGTCCCGCGAGGCCGGCACCCACGACATCGTGTGGAGCGGCAAGGACAACCAGGGCAGCCAGACGGCCTCCGGCCTCTACTTCTATCGCTTGGTGACGGACAGCGGCACGCTGACCCGCAAGATGACCTTGTTGAAGTAGGTCGTATCGCCACCTGCCCCCTCTGGCTTCAGCCAGCGGCGGGCAGGTGGACCGGCCCGTTTCCTGATCCCGCAGAAGGAGCTCCCGGTGGAATTTCGCACGACGTTGGCCGGCCTCGGAATCGGTCTCATCTTGCTTGCCCTCGGCGCCTGCACCGATTCTGACTATCGCCAGGCCCACGCCACTCCGACCACCACTTCGCTCACCACTTCGGCCGATAGCACGGCCTTCGGGGTCGACGTGACGCTGTGCCGCAAGATCGGCCGCAAGACCGGCCGCCGCATCGGAGTCGGCACCACGTTCCGCATGTCCGAAAAATCCCGGGTTCAGGCCGTGGTTGATTTCACCAATGTCACTGCAGGGAAAGACTACACGGTGCATCTGGTCTGGATTCGGCCTGACGGCCGCGAGATGTACCGCCGGTTTGCCGAAGTCCGGCAGGAAGCCGTGGCGGCGGAAACCTTCCGTACGGTCGTGCGCTGGCTCGATGCCGAGGACCTGCACAAGGTGCGGGCCGATACGCTCGACGGGGCGGCACCGCAATTCACGCTTGATTCGCGCCTGAACACTTCGCTCACCAAGCAACGCGAACCGGGCGAGTACCTATTGCGCGTCTATCTGGACCGGCGCTTGTTGCGCGAAGACACCTTCACCCTGACTCAGGACTGACTTCTGCACCCCAACCGTGTGGTATCAGAAGGTCCAGTTGACGAACGGGAAGACCTTCAATTTTTCTTTGCTCTTGATGATATTGATGAGACCGATCTGCAAGCCACTGCGCATGACCTCGGTGATGTTCACGACGCCCACTTGCAGGCCGCTGAAGTCGTCGGAGGTGTTGAGAAGGCCGAGTTGGATACCCGACGAACCGCCGCCAGACTTGGTGTAGGCCCCCATCTGAAGGCCCTGCATGTTGCCCTTGGTGACGGCGGCGAGCCAGCTGTTCTGCCAACCGGTGAAATCACCGTCGACCATGCCGACCGGCGTCCATTGCAGGCCGGTGAAGGACCCGGTGTTCTGGCCCACGATACCCAAATCCAAGCCCGTCATGTTGGCGTTCCGGCCGGTCGAGCGTGACACTAAATCGAAACGCTCGAATCTTCCAGTTCAAAAATCAACAGTATCCTGTTTTCTACTCTTCCCCCACGACATTTGGAGTTTCAGTGCAACCCGGCATGGTGCTGGGGACCGCAGCCTACATGAGTCCCGAGCAGGCCCGGATGGCTTGGGGGGCTTCGTCCTGATTGGATTCATCGGCGACATCGCCGCCCACCGTGTGATATTTTGTCCGCACATCCATTCACCATGTGCCGGAATTCCGCATCCGCCACGCGACCGGGAGAGCCCTGGAAATGTTCGATACCGTGGAGCTTTGGCAGGTCGTTCTCCTGTTCGCCGTCGGCACGGTGGCCGGGGTGCTGAACGTGCTGGCCGGAGGCGGCTCGCTGCTGACCCTGCCTGTGCTGATCTTTCTGGGCCTGCCCACGGCCATGGCCAACGGAACCAACCGCGTGGCCATTCTGGTCCAGAACATCGTGGCGGTGCAGGGGTTCAGGCATCGCCGCGTGCTGCCGATGAAACTGGCCCTCATCTGCACCGTGCCTGCCTTGGTGGGCAGTATCCTGGGGGCCAAACTGGCCATCGACGTGAGCGACGAGGCGTTCCGGCGCATCCTGGCCGGAGTGATGATCGGTGTCTGCGTACTGATGCTGGTGGATCCGGCCAAACGCCTGAAATTTGATCCGGCGACCCTCACCCGCGGGCGCATGGCCGCCCTCGCTCTTATCTTTCTGGGAGTCGGCGTCTACGGCGGCTTCATCCAGGCCGGGGTGGGTTTCCTCATCATCACGGGCCTGCTGGTGCACGGCCTGGACATGGTGCGCATCAACGCCGTCAAAGTGTTTGTGGTGATGGTCTACACGGTGGCTGCGCTCGTTGTTTTTGTGCGCGCGGGCCAGGTGGATTGGGGGCTCGGCCTGGCCCTGGCCCTGGGCAACGCCACCGGCGGCTGGTTGGGCAGCCAACTTGCGGTCAGCAAGGGCCACGAGTGGTTGCGCCGGCTGGTGCTCCTGGTTGCCGTCGCCTTCGCCGCGCGATTGCTCTGGCGGTAGGCCGCGGTATTGGTCACGGTTCTGGTCGCCAGAAAACGTCAATGGACTTCAACAATAGAAACAGTGGAGATCAGGAATGGGAAAATCCAGCGAGGTGTTGTGCAAGTGGACCAAGTCGAGAATCCGCAAGGAATCGGCCACCCTGCTCGCCCTGGTCGAACACCCGACCCACGTTTGCCTCGACTGCGGGCGCGCGGCAGGGTCCAAAAAAGTGCTCTGTGAACCCCAATCCCTCGCTAAATTGCGCGACAAGTCCTGACGGTATCCGAAATTCCCCAATTGGCGTTGACCAGGGGCTGGCACGGGTTAGAGAAGGCAACCCAATCATCCCCGGTGGACAGCTAAGGGGTTTAAAACTATCCTGATTGCTGCTTCCACACCTTCTTCATGGAGTCTTCATGCAACCCGGCGACAAACTGGCCCATTGCAAAATCAAAGGCCCCTTGGGCAAGGGTGGCATGGCCGAGGTCCACGACAAGGCCATCGTCAACCAGTCAGCCGAAATATCTGACATTTGGCTGCTGACGTTGGAAAAATAGATCGGCACAATAATCCATACCGCAGCAAGCCAACGCAAAATGTCGGTCTCCAGAGTGAGCATGCTCATCGTCGTGGCGACGATCGGCATCACCAACATCAGCGACAACCTCGTCGAGATGGGCCTGGCCGCGATTCCTTCGTGGATCGGCGTTGCCGTGCTCTATTTTCTGCCGCTGGCGATGATTCTGGCCGAATTCGCGTCGGACTCCGGCAGTGAGACCGGCGGCATCTACAGCTACATGCGCAAAGGCCTCGGGCCCACCTGGGCTTTTGTTGGCACCTGGTCCTACTTCGTCTCCAACCTGATCTACCTGCAGATGGTTTTCAGTCGGCTGCCGATCCGGATCTCCCTGGCTCTCACGGGCCGTGACGTCTTCGAATCCGCCGCCGTGCTGCTTCCTCTGCTGGGCGCCGCGATCTGCCTCGGGCTCACCTTCGTCAGCTCATCCGGGGTGCGGGTTTTCTCCCGTTTCGCCGACTGGGGCGGACGGCTGGTCCTGGCTCTGTCATTCCTGTTGATCGTTGTGCCGGTGGTCTTTGTGATTTTCGGCGTGCGGAGTCCCGCCACCACCTACAGCGGAGCGGCTCTGGTTCCGGCCTTCGACCTCAGCTATTTTTCGACCTTCGCCTGGTTGCTCTTCGCCGTTTCAGGCGCCGAAGTGGCGGCGCCCTATGTCAAGCAAACGAAGAATCCTGGCCGGAATGTCCCCCGGGCCATCCTTCTTTCCACCCTGCTGATCGGCGGAGTCTATATCCTGGGTACGGTCTCGGTCACGTTCCTGGTCGAAGTCGGAGTCCTGACCAAGGCCACGGGCATGTACGAGATCTGGCGCGGGCTGGGCGAAATTCTTGGCCTGCCTGGAGAGGCTGTCTCCAGAGCCTGCCTGTCGATTGTCGTTCTGGCGTCCATCGCCAGCTACGTCGTCTGGATGGAGTCGCCGATTCGCGCCATGTTTGCCGAGGTTCCGGCCGGAACTTTTCCCCGGCTGCTCACCCGCAGGGACGGGCAAGGCACCCACGTGCAGGCGCTGTGGTCCCAGGCATTTGTCGTTGTGGCCATCACCTTGATCCCGCTGTTTTCCATCCTGGCCGGCCGGTCGGGGTCCGAGAGCTTTATCGCACTGCTCAATGACCTGGCGGCCCTGGCGGTGGTCGTGCCCTACGTCTTCATCGCACTTTCCTACATCCAGTCGCGCCGCAAGGGCATGGACGCCCCGTTCAAGATGGTCCGCTCCACACCGGTGGCCATGGGCATCGGTGGTCTCACGCTGGTGATTTCCGCGTTGGGTTACTTCGGGGCCGGGCTCTACGCTGTTCAGGCCGACCCCATCGACTGGCTCTACGTCGCGATCGTGTATGTGGGGCCGATTGGGTTGATTGGTCTGGGGTTGTTATTGCGGTGGGTTTCGCTTCAGCGGGCGGCGCGGCGGGCAGCTCGGTCCGGATCTTAGCGCTCCACCAGCTCCTGAAACTCCGAACTCGCAACAAACCCGCTCCAGCGCGGGTCCAAACGCATCAACGGAATCGACAAGACGCCGGGACGGGCCTGCAGCCGCTCTTCCGCCAGCATTCGAGCCGTGTCGTACTCGCCGAGGATTGCGTAGGTCAACGCGAGATTGTTGGCCGGCCAAACAGCAGCTTCAGCATCCGTGGAACTGGGCATCAGTTCCACAGCGCGCCTGGCCGCGGCGATCGCTGGATCCTTGCGACCAAGAGCAGCCAGGATCGGTCCCAGATCCGAGTACGGGCGGAAGTCCGACGGGGATTCCGCCACTCTCTTCTCCAAAAACTCCACGGCGTCTTCACGAGCTGATCGAGCCCGAGCCGTGTCCCCCATAGCTTCGTAGCAGAGGGCTTGTTTAGCCGCTCGTGAACGGAGAGAGATCTGGTCTTCATAAAATTCGGGGAAAGAGTCTGCCAGCTCAAGCGCAGCCTGGTACTGGCCGTCGAAATATTCGAGCTCGAATCGATAGCCTTCAGCAAGCTCATGGTCCGTCGAAGGCATGCGTTCGAGGACTCGCCGGATCGCCTTGATGTCGCCTCGCCAAGCTAAAAAGGCACGCGTCTGGAAATAATAAGAGCCTGCCACATCGGGAGAGATGGAGATGGCGCGTTCGTACGCGGCGATCGAGTCCGCGTAATTCCGGTAGAGATAGTGGGAAGTGCCGAGTTCCTGTGCCGCTGAATGATCCATCGGATCCAGTTCGAGCACGCGCGTGTTGAGCCTGATGGCCTCATCAAGATTACCCTGTCGCTTATTCAGTGTCGCTTTCCACGAAAGAACATCGGTGTCGTTGGGGCGGTCGCGCCCAGCCATATCGATTTGGGCCAAGGCACGGTCGTAGTCGCGGAAGCAACGATAGTAATAGAGCCCCAACGCCATGTGCGAGTCCGGAGCATTGGGTGCGAGCCTCAACGCTTCGTCGGCCGCGTCTTTGGCGGCTTCACAACGACCGCCGTCACGGTCGCCACCGTGGTAGCGCCACGAGTGCGCCCGGGACAGCCACGCCCAGGCCTGATAAAAATTGGGATCCATTTCCACCGCACGCTCGAACATCTGCTGGGCGACATCGCCAGTCGGTTCCCTGTTGAGGGCAGCCTGCCCTTTAAGATAAGCCTGGTAAGCGTCCTGATTCGCCGTGGGTTGTTCATCGCTGGTCGCGCTGTGACCCGCCACCAGAACAACACCAAGCGCCTCGATGACCTTGGTTGCGATCGTGGTCTGGACCTGGAAGATATCATCCATGTCGGAGTCGTACGTTTCTCCCCACACACCGGTGTCGTTTGCAACGCGGACCAGTTGCGGCGAAATGCGCACGCGGCTTCCCTCGCTGTTGCGAGCCCAGCGCACGGTGCCGTCAAGGATGTAGTCCACGGCGAAGTCCGACCCGATCTGCCGCATCGTCTTGCCGGCGCGGTCGTATTGGAACGAACTGCTGCGAGAAATCACTTCGAGATTCTGGACCGAAGCCAGCCGCCCGATGATTTCTTCGGTAACACCCGAGGCGAAGTACTCATCGTCCGGCGCGCCGAGATTTTCAAAGGGAAGCACAACGATGCGCGGCCCCTCGGCGGTCGGATTGGCAACGGCTTCGCCCCTGGCCGCCATACTGTCCCGGTCTCCCGCCGCATCATTTCCGCCCCGCTGCGACACAACTCCGATGGTCCCGGCGATCAGCGCGACGGCCACCACGGCTCCGATCAACCACGACTTTGCGCCCCGGCGGCCCGACGTCGCAACGATCTTCTCGGTTTGTGTGCCGCGCCCCGGGATCGACACCCGGCCGGTGCCGAGGTCGCGTTTGAGGTTTCGCAGGTCGGTGACCATGTCGTCGGCCGTCTGGTAGCGACGCTGCGGTTCTTTTTCCAAAGCCTTCGTCACGATACGCCCAGTTTCTCCCGGCACATCATCCACGAGTTCGGAAATCGGCTGTGGCTCATGAGACAGCGTGGCGCTGAGCGCCTCGATAGCGGTGTTGCCATTGAAGGGAAAGCGGCCTGCCGCCATTTCGTAGAGCAGAACACCGAAAGAAAAGATGTCGCTGCGATGGTCAACCTCGTCACCGCGCGCCTGTTCGGGCGACATGTACGCCACCGTTCCCATGACCACGCCGGCTATTGTGAGTTCACGGCTGATCGTCTCCAGTTGCGCGGTCGCGCCTTTGTCCGCACCGTCGTCAGAATTGGGGTCGAGCAGTTTGGCCAATCCGAAATCAAGCAGTTTGACCTGCCCGTCGTCGGTGACCATCACGTTGTCCGATTTGAGGTCGCGGTGCACAATACCGTTCTTGTGCGCGTAGGCGAGAGCCGAAGCAATGGGAATGGCGAACTCGAGCCACTTCGATACTGGCATCGCACGCATGCCAACGACCTCACGCAGCGTCCGGCCGACGAGCAACTCCATCACGAGGTAGGGCGTGCCCTCGTATTCACCCACCTCATGAATGACCGCGATATTCGGATGCGACAAACCCGCCGCCGTCTCGGCCTCTCGTTGAAAACGCAGCTTGCGTTCGGCGTCCGCAGTCAAGCCAGGCGGCAATATCTTGATGGCCACGTTACGCTTGAGTTTCGCGTCCTGCGCACTCCAGACCTCGCCCATGCCGCCCGAGCCGACCTTCTCGATCAAGCGGTAGTGGAGTATGGCCTGGCCGGGTTTCATTTCCATAAACGAGACATTCTGAAGGGGTGGTTGGGCTAGTAGGTGTGTTGGATGGGGCAATATAGCAGAGAATCGGTCGAACTGCAGTGAATTCCTAGTGTAAGCCTACCCCAACCAGGTACGCGTGGGGAGCCACGATCCCAGACGCTATTTCAACAACAGCATCCTGCTGGTGCAAGACACACCCTCAACATCCAACCGGGACAAGTACACACCCGATGCCAATATTTTCCCGCCTTCACCTCGACCGTCCCAGGTGAACATTTGTTCGCCTGAATTCAGCGCCATGCCAGCGGCCAACACCCGAACCAATTTCCCTTCCACGTCGTAGATTTTCAAACTGACCTGGCTCGCTGAGGCCAGACGAAAACCAATTCGTGTCGAGGGGTTGAAGGGATTCGGAAAAACCGTGGGCCCTGCCAAAGCCAGCGGCAAATCCTGGCTCACCGCTGAGAGGGGAAGATTGAACAAGGGGACGATTTCGTCATACAGAACATCCGTCAATTGCCCGTAGTAAGAATTCGGAGAGCCCAGCCGAGAGTGGACGCCAATGATCAGTGGTGAAAATCCCCCGAAAGGAAGGATGGATTTAGGCATATTTATCGCACGTATTGCATTATTTCCTAATTTCGATAATTGTCAATCAATATCCTTGTGGTCCGGCAGGAATTAGCGGAAAGGAAATCCAACCGCCCCTTTCCGCAACCAGAGTCGAGTTTCGCAACGGAGTCATTCTTCTCTTCGGGATCATGTCCCTGTTGTGGGGCCTCCGGTTCATCATCCGGGCTCCAGCCATCCCTCTGATGATCGGCGGCGAGCCGGAAATCTGGGCCCTATTCACCCGAGGCCTGGCCCATTTCAGCGCCCCGCCCGCCTGCGGCGATGGCAGCAAGACAGGGGGCGGGAAGTGTGGGAGAATCAGCATGGAATCGTTGCACGATCCCGCTAAAGCGATGACGGTGGGCGGACCGATAGAAACGCGTGGTTGTTTTGCCGATCTCTAGGACAATAAATGAGCTTCTTTTCCTCTGAAAACATATCTGTCCAACTTGCCCCACCTGTGGTGAGAGCTGTCAAAAAAGGACACCCCTGGATTTTTGACAAAGGAATACTGAAGCAGAACAAAGCAGCTCAACCGGGCGACTTGGCCATATTGTACGACCAAAGGCGAAAATTCATCGGGATCGGTCTGTTTGACCCTGAATCGCCCATCAGAATTCGTGTTCTTCATCACGGGAAACCCGCGACACTTGATACCGAATGGGTTAAGGAAAAGCTGGGGAATATTTTCCAG
>RCNC010007640.1_pt1 | contig 13955 bp, 14 predicted proteins | sample 2041301 | NCBI WGS metagenome assembly RCNC01 (sample SAMN09708231, study PRJNA481090) | Marine sediment metagenome, whole genome shotgun sequencing project. | biome: marine sediment; feature: ocean; material: sediment; isolation source: Sewage treatment plant 13A marine sediment (STP13A) ... | reverse complement strand
GTGCGGAAATTGGTCATCGTCCCGCCCAGCCATCGGTGATTCATGTAGAACATGCCGCAGCGCTCGGCCTCCTCGCGGATAGCGTCCTGGGCCTGCCGCTTGGTACCGACGAAGAGCACGTTGCGGCCGTTGGCCGCGAGATCCCGAATGAACTCGGCCGCGTCTTCGAAGTGGTGGAGGGTCTTCTGCAGGTCGACAATATGAATGCCGTTCCGCTTGCCGAAGATGAACGGTTTCATCTTCGGGTTCCATCTCCGCGTCTGATGCCCGAAGTGGACTCCCGCTTCGAGCAACTCCTTCATCTGGATATTCGCCACGAAAAACTCCCTTATCTTTTGGAGAATTGGAAGCGCTTGCGGGCCTTGGGCTGGCCGTACTTTTTGCGCTCCACTTTACGCGCATCGCGGGTCAGGAAACCGACGGCCTTGAGCTGCGGACGCAGCTCGCCGTTGTACTCGAGCAGGGCGCGAGAAATTCCGTGGCGGATCGCGCCTGCCTGACCGGAGGGGCCGCCGCCGTCGACATTGACGAGAATGTCGAACTTGTCAGCCGTCTCGGTCAAAAGTAACGGTTGCCTGATAACCATCTTGAGAACCTGGTTGGGGAAGTACTCGTCGAAGTCACGTCGATTGACCACGATCTTGCCGCTTCCCGGCCGCAGGTAAACGCGAGCGACCGACGTCTTGCGTCGCCCGGTGCCGTAATACTGGATATCTGCCACGAGCTTCCCCTCTCAGATCACAGACTATGGGTCTTGGGCTGCTGTGCCTCATGCGGGTGTTCAGGTCCCGAGTAGACCTTGAGCTTGCGCAGCAGCTTGCGGCCGAGGCGGTTCTTGGGGAGATCACCCGCTCAGGATACTTATCGAGCCGCTCGCGGGCGGTCTCCGACTTCAGCGATCCGGGGCGGCCAGAATGTCGATAGTAAACCTTATCGTCGAGTTTGGCACCGGTAAGGTGCACGCGCTCGGCGTTCACGACGACTACAAAATCACCTGTGTCGAGGTGCGGCGTAAAATCAGGCTTGTGTTTGCCGCGGAGAATACGCGCAACTTCGGTGGCCAGACGGCCGAGCACCTTGTCGGCGGCGTCCATTACCACCCACTCGCGCGAAATCTCACCCTCTTTTGGTACATACGTTCGCATCTTCATTTTCACAAGCCCCCGCGGGCACAGGGGAACAAGACTCTACCCAAGCGAAACCCGCCTGTCAAGGCGTTTTAAAGCAGTTTCTCGCCAAAGTCCGCGACTAAAACGCCTATGCGGCTATCCAGCTGTGCGGCTCCACAGCCGCTGAGCACTGGAACCACCGCCGAAAGGGGCGCCGTATAGCCGTCAGACCGTATAGCCGTCAAGCCAGATTCAGTCAGAAATGGTGCCGGCGGGCAGAAGGCGAGGGCCCTTTCTAGGCAGCTCGCGAAGACCGCCGGAACCGAACCAAATGTGGAGGCTGCGCGAGGTTCCCTGGACCGTTAGAACCTCGAGCATCAATTCCTCTGGCAACCACTCGCGAAGATCGACGACCACGATCCCGTGACCGGAAAATACCTTCAGCAGTGGACTGTCGAACGCCCGCAACGCAAGCTCGACCGCCGTTCTCGGCACAGGGATGCCGCCAAGAGCACGGAGCCTTCGCATGCGCAAGCCAAGGTGTCTATGGCGGAGCCTGATTTCCGCCAGCTCGATGCCGACGCGGGCGGGGACTCCCTTCCACAAAACCGTCACTTCTGCTGCCACAGCGTCGCCCTCGCCCCTCAAAGAGAGATCACGAAGGTCTTCCCGTGCCGAGAGCAACACATTGACATGTTGCTCCACACGATCAAGATCGAGCGCCAGGTGAAGCCCGTCCCAACGGGCAAGCGGCGGAGAGAGGATATCTGTCACGGGGTAAGTATAGGGGCTCGAATGAGGAATTAGGAATTAGGAATTAGGAATTTCCGTTCACCCACGTCCTCGCTTTCTCATCCTCTCACTACACATGAATAGTGGATACGGCCGTCGAGTTCGGGATCGGGAACGGGATCGGGATCGAGTTTTGAGCTAAACTCACCAACAGAATGAGCGACACGAAACACTACCTGGAAATCATCGATCGGTTCGGCGACTGTCGGGTTGCGCTCTACGGCGACCTCGTCCTCGACCGCTTCGTTCTCGGCACCCCAAAGAGGGTGTCACGCGAAGCGCCGGTTATCATTCTTCGTTTTGAGGATCAGCGTGACGTCCCGGGCGGCGGTGCCAATGCACTCGCCAACCTCGCGGCGCTTGGTGTAGAGGTGGCGGCAATCGCTGCGGTCGGCGATGACGAGCCGGGAAGTGCACTGATCGCTGCACTGAATCATCGTGGGATCGACACTGGGCGAATCGTTACCGTTCCCGGTTATCGAACTCCGACCAAGGTTCGAATCCTTGGCGGCGGCCAGTCGTCGCTCAAACACCAGGTTGCACGATACGACATCGAAGACGTACTCCCCAGCGACGGTCCGTGGCGATCCTCACTCCGTGAGCACCTGGCCGAAGAGATGAAGGCGGCGAGCGCGGTCGCGATCTCCGATTACGGCTATGGATGCGTCCAGACCGAGGTCTTCCAGGGCCTCAGCAGCAAATCCGGCCCTCCGCCCTGGCTGTGCCTCGACTCCCGGTACCGGGTCGGGTCGTTTACTGGCATTGACGGCGCGACACCAAACCTCGAGGAACTCGAGGCTCACTGTGGACGACGGCTTCAAAACGATTCCGAGGTGGCCGCGGGCGCTGAAGAACTTCGGCGAGATCTCGACGCCCGTTTTTTGCTTGCCACCAGAGGAAACCGCGGCATGACCCTTGTCTTGGCCGATAGCGAGCCGTCCCACATCCCGGTGTACGGCACCGACGAAGTGGCCGATGTCACGGGTGCGGGCGACACGGTTCTCGCGGTTTTGACCGCCGCCCTCGCTGCCGGAGCAGCACCGCCGGCAGCCGCAGACCTCGCCAACATCGCCGCGGGGCTGGTGGTCATGAAGCTCGGAACCGCGACCGTTTCCGCAGCCGAGCTCCGAGCCGCGGTGGAAGCGGTATGACGAAGCCGGCAGAAAAGCTGCGCACCCTCGACGAACTCGCCGAAGAATGCGCCGAATGGCGGGAGCAGGGACTCGCAGTGGTCCTGGTCAACGGAGCGTTCGACGTCCTCCACGTCGGCCATCTGCGCTATCTGGCGGCTGCCCGCGACCTGGGGGATCGCCTGGTCGCGGCGGTCAACTCCGACCTTTCGGTACAGCTGAGCAAGGGAGAGCAGCGCCCGATCATCCCCGAGATCGAGAGGGTGGAGATCCTCACCCATCTGTGGATGGTGGACCGGATCTGTCTCTTCGACAGCAAGACGGTGTCGCCGGTTCTCGAGCGGTTGCAGCCGCAGATCCACGCCAAGGGAACCGATTACACCGTCGATACGGTCCCCGAACGAAAGGTCGTGGAGGCGTACGGCGGCCGAACCGCAATTTGTGGCGACCCCAAAGACCACGCCACCACAGATCTCATCGGCATCATCGTCGAGCGCTTCGGAAGCTCTGAGTGAACGCCCTTCTCGTGAGGATGCCAGGCACGCCGATTCGCGGCGAATCGGGATGCCAGGCACCTCCGATCAACGCGCCCTGTACGCAGCCTGATGGGCACGTGGATGAAAATCCGAAATCCGAAATATCCACGGGGTGGGCGGGCGACATTCCGAATTCCGAATTCCGAATTCCGAATTGGGCTGGAGGGCGAGCATGAGGATTGTCCTCGTCCGTTTGTCCGCCCTTGGCGACATCGTCCACACCTGGCCGTTGGCCTGCGCCCTTGCCTCGTTAGAGTCCAAGCCCCATCTCAGCTGGGTTGTCGAGGAACCCTTGAGGACGCTTGTCGAGGACCATCCCGCCATCGACTCCGTCTTCTGCACCCGCACCGGCCCCTGGAGGCGGCGGCCCCTGGGGGCGTCGACTCGATCCGAGGTCGCGGCTCTCAAGGCGCGGATGCGCGAGCTGCAACCAGATCTCGCAATTGATCCACAGGGGACCTCGAAATCGGCGATGGTGGTGCGCTGGACCAGAGCGGAACAGCGGATTGGCCTTGCCCGGCCTTGGCGGCGCGAGCGTTTGGCGGGCCTCGCCTACACGGACACGGTCTGCGGCATTCCAGGGCAAGCGCACATAGTAGCCACCAATCTCGCGATGGTGGCGGCCGTCGGCGCAGAGATCCCAGAGCTCTCTCCGCCCGATGGCTCCTGGCTGTTGGATCGGCTTGGCGATCGTGCTCCGTCAGGCGAATGGTCGATGCCGTATGCGGTGCTGTTGCCGGGGGCCGGTGGCGCGCACAAGGTCCTCGCCGAAAGCACCCTTGCCGAGGTTGCGCGTGGTCTCGCCGGAGAGGGACTCGAGGTCGTAGTAGCGTGGGGCCCTGGCGAGGAATCCCGAGCCAGAGCGGTGGTTGAGGCGGCCGGAACCGGTATCTACCTTGCTCCGCCGACCGACCTTCGAGAGCTCGCGGCGCTGCTCGGCGGCGCAGCCCTGGTTCTCGGCGGCGACACCGGCCCGATGCACCTCGCTGCCAGCTTCGGATCACCTACATTGGCGGTCTTTCTAGCCAGCGATTGGCGACGCAATGGCCCCCTCGGCGCCCGCACCGCTGTTGTCTCCGGTGCTGCAGACGCCACCGCAGTGCCTTCCGGAACGGCACGCACCCGACCTCAGCGGGAAGTCAATGCAGCAGAGATCTTGGACTCGGCTCGCGGGTTGCTGATCCGGTAAGCCATCTATAAATACCCGTTAATTCGTGCTGGATATCACTCTTTTCACGCGGCTATTTGGTACGATAGATCGGGTCCTCAAAGGACATGTGACCGCTAACAAGCTCCTTCCTGACGAGCCAGGTGCTACAATTTAATCTGAGAACGTCTTTCGAATTGGATTGAACGTATGGCCCTAAAAATCGGCGAACTCCTGATCAAGGCAAGGCTGATTACAGACGCTCAGCTGGCAAAAGCTCTCGAGGCACAAAGAGAGAGTGGTGGACGGCTCGGCGAACACTTGGTGGCGCTTGAATACGTCACCGAGGAGGACATCCTCGACTGTCTTTCGCAGCAGTATGGTGTGCCCTCAATTAACCTGAAACACTTTGACATCGACGAATCCATCATTCGCCTGATTCCGGCCGACGTCGCGCGCAAATATCAGTTCATTCCCGTGTCGAAGACCGGGGCGACTCTGACGGTGGCTATGACCGACCCATCCAACGTCTTTGCGATGGACGACATCACGTTTATCACCGGATACCGGGTTGAGCCGGTGGTGGCCTCTGAGGAAGCGCTGCGGGAAGCCATTGACAAGTATTTCGGCTCATCGCATTCGATCGAACTGAAGAAGGTCATGGAGGACCTCTCAACGGTCGAGGAGGCATCGCTCGAAGTCCTGGAGGAGGAAGAAGACCTCGATGTCGCAGACCTCGAAGCGGGCGCGGAAGAGGCGCCTGTCGTCCGCCTGGTGAACCTGATCCTCACCGATGCCCTGAAGCGGGCCGCGTCGGACATCCATATCGAACCGTACGAAAAATCCTATCGCGTGCGTTTCCGTATCGACGGCATTCTCTACGAGATCATGAATCCGCCGCTGAAGTTCAGGGACGCCATCTGCTCTCGTATCAAGATTCTGGCCAAGCTCGACATCGCCGAGAAGCGGCTTCCCCAGGACGGGCGAATCAAACTCAAGATGAAGTTCCAGGGCAAGGTCAAGGAGCTCGACTTCCGCGTTTCGACCCTGCCGACGCTGCACGGCGAGAAGATCGTCATGCGCCTGCTGGACAAAGACAATTTGATGCTCGATATGACCAAGCTTGGTTTCGAAAAAGCGAGCTTGAAGTATTTCGAGGAGGCGATCTTCCAGCCCTATGGGATGGTTCTGGTCACCGGGCCCACCGGCTCGGGAAAGACCAACACTCTGTACTCTGCGATCTCGCGGATCAACAGCCCGGAGGTCAACATCATGACCGCCGAGGACCCCGTCGAATTCCAGCTGGTCGGGATCAATCAGGTGCAGATGAAGGAGTCGATTGGCCTCAACTTCGCGGCCGCCCTGCGATCCTTCCTGCGGCAGGATCCGAATATCGTACTGGTTGGCGAGATCCGAGACTTCGAAACCGCGGAGATCGCGATCAAGGCGGCGCTCACCGGACACCTCGTCCTCTCGACCCTCCACACCAACGATGCGCCCTCGACGATTAACCGCCTCATGAACATGGGTATCGAGCCGTTCCTCGTCGCGACCTCCGTCAATCTGATCGTTGCACAGCGGCTCATTCGCAGGATTTGCGAGAAGTGCAAGCAGCCGGAGGAGGTTCCGCTGCAGGCACTGCTCAATGTTGGATTCTCGGAGGCCGAGGCACCCAACATCACACTCTTTCGGGGACGCGGCTGCGAAGAGTGCAACCAACGCGGTTTTAGGGGACGCGTCGGAATGTATGAGGTGATGGTCGTCGGCGAAGACATCCGCGAGCTCATCCTCTCTGGCGCATCGGCGGTCGAGCTGAGGCGCAAGGCAATGGAGGAGGGTATGATCGGTTTGAGACAATCAGGTCTGCAGAAAATTCGAGACGGCATCACCACGATCGACGAAGTGGTCCGCGAATCGATCCTGTAGTCGGGGGGAAGTCGATGACCGTAAGCCTGCATCAACTGTTGAAGACCATGGTGGAAAAGGGTGGCACCGACCTCCACATCACCACCAACTCGCCACCCTTGATCCGTGTTGACGGCATCCTGGTGACCCTCTCCCACCCGCCGATGACTGCGGTAGATACCAAGAAACTGGCCTACTCCGTTTTGACCGACGCCCAGAAGCACCGTTTCGAGGAACACCTCGAACTCGACATTTCATTCGGCGTCAAAGGTCTTGCGCGCTTCCGGGCCAATGTCTTCATGCAGCGTGGAGCTGTGGCCGGCGCCTTTCGACGTATCCCATATGAAATCCTTGGTTTCCGTGAACTCGGGCTGCCGCCGGCGGTGGAATCGCTGTGCAACAAGCCTCGCGGCCTGGTCCTGGTCACCGGTCCGACCGGATCCGGAAAGTCGACGACCCTGGCCGCGATGATCGACAAGGTCAACCGTGAAAATGCGCTCCACATCCTCACCATCGAGGACCCGGTAGAATATCTCCACTCCCACAAAAAATGCATGGTCAACCAGCGCGAGCTGCACGCCGACACCCTCTCGTTTCCCGCCGCACTGCGCTCGGTCCTCCGTGAGGATCCTGACGTGGTGCTGATCGGTGAGATGCGCGATCTCGAGACCATCGAGTCCGCTCTGCGAATCGCCGAGACTGGCCACCTCACGTTCGCGACCTTGCACACCAACTCAGCGCCACAGACCATCAACCGCATCGTTGACGTATTCCCGGAGCACCAGCAGTCGCAGATCCGCGCCCAGCTCAGCTTCACACTCGAGGGCATCATCTGCCAGTCGTTGTTGCGGCGCTCGTCCGGCAAGGGCCGCGCCCTGTGCTGCGAGGTCCTGATTCCGAGCTCGGCGATCCGCAACTTGATCCGCGAGGACAAGATCCATCAGATCTACTCGATGATGCAGGCAGGCCAGGTCAAACACGGCATGCAGACCTTCAATCAGGGGCTGGCGACGCTCTACCACAGGCGCATGATCTCGCTGCAGGTTGCACTCGCGTACAGGACATGATCAATCGGGGCGTGGGCACGGTCAACACGACCCCTGACGCACAGCGAGCAGGGAGGAACTGAGATGCCCAGTTATGAGTGGAAGGGCCGCGATCGAAACGGCGCGACACAGACTGGCGTGCTCATTGGCGACAGCAAGGATGCGGTGATCGCAGCACTCCGTCGCCAACAGATCGTCGTCACAACGGTCAAGGAGAAGGGTAAAGAGATCGCGTTGCCAAAATTTGGCGGCGGGGTCAGCTCGAAGGACATTGCTGTCTTCACCCGCCAGTTCTCGGTGATGATCGATGCCGGTCTGCCGCTCGTGCAATGCCTCGACATTCTCGGCCAACAGCAGGATAACAAGACCTTCCAAAAGATCATCCTGCAGGTCCGGCAAGACGTGGAGGGTGGCTCTTCGCTCGCCGAAGCGATGCGGAAGCATCCTCCGGCCTTCGACGATCTTTACGTCAACATGGTCGCCGCTGGCGAGGCCGGCGGTATCCTCGACACCATTCTTCAGCGTCTTGCTACGTACATCGAAAAGAATGTCAAGCTCAAGGGTCAGGTCAAGTCCGCCATGGTCTACCCGGTTTCGGTGGTCACGATTGCCGTGGTCGTCGTCTACGTCATTCTGTGGAAAGTAATTCCGGTCTTCGCCGCCCTCTTCGAGGGCCTCGGCGGCCAGCTCCCGTTCCTTACCCAGGTCGTTGTCAACATGTCGAATTTCATCGGCAATTTCTGGTGGCTGATCTTTATGGTCGTGGGAGGTGGCATCTTCGCCCTTCGCCAGTACTATCAGACCGATGCCGGCCGCTATCAAATCGACAAGATAATCCTCAAGACGCCGGTCCTCGGCATTCTTCTCCGCAAGATCGCCGTTGCTCGTTTCTGCCGTACTCTTGGCACCCTTCTCAGCTCAGGTGTGGCGATCCTCGAAGCACTCGAGATCACCGCCCGGACCGCAGGCAACGCGGTCATTGAGGAAGCTCTCATGCAAGTCCGCAAGGAGGTCGAGGAGGGCAAGACCATCGCCGAACCGCTGACCCGCTCCGAGCAATTCCCTCCCATGGTCTGCCAAATGATCGGGGTTGGTGAGCAGACTGGTGCGATGGATACGATGCTCTCGAAGATCGCAGACTTTTACGAGGACGAAGTCGATGCCGCCGTCGAAGGCATGATGGCGCTGATCGAACCCGTGATCATCGCATTCCTCGGCGTCGTCATCGGCACCATCGTGGTCGCCATGTACCTGCCGATGTTCTCGTTGATCAGCCAGATCGGCTGATGGACGGGCGGTCGCTCGAGACCGCTGAAATCGGGGGCGTGGCCGCGGCGGCACCCCCCCAGTTTCCATCGCAGAATGGCCTGCGGTGGCTTATGGGCCTCCGACTGGTCGTCATCTCGGCCCTGTTTCTCGGCATTCTGCTGATCCAGGTCAACAGTCAGCGAATTCTACCGCTGAGAAATTTCTACGGTCTGATTCTCTTCAGTTACGGACTCTCTCTGATCTACCTCGTCCTCTATGCGCGAAGGCTTTCGCCGCGCGTCCAGTCGTGGATTCAGCTCATCGGCGATATTGCGGTGGTGACCGGTTTCGTCTACTTCACCGGCGGCATCTACTCACCGTTTTCGTTCCTCTACCTGACCGTAATCGCGGTCGCCGCAATTCTGATGCGAGGCGGCGGGCTCATCTTCGCCGGTATTTCAGCGGTTGCCTACGGCCTCCTGGTCGACCTCATGGTCTTCGAGTTGTTGCCTGTTCCCGATAACCTGACCGGAATCCAGATCGCGATCCCGGCCTCGCGGGTCCTCGTTCAACTCTTGACGAACGTAGTTGGTTTCGTATTGCTCGCGGTTCTCGTGTCCTACCTGGGCGAGTCGCTGCGCAGTGCCCACAGCAGGTTGCAGGAAGAGACCGAACGAACGAAGCGTTTCGTCGCTCTCACCGATCACGTGGTGCGTTCGGTGGGTGCGGGCATCGCTGCGACCGACCTCGACGGCAAATTGCTCCACCTCAACCCTGCCGGTTTGCGAATCCTCGAAATAGTCGATGGAGAAGCAATCCTCGAGTCCAATATCGAGGACCTGATCCAGCTCGAGGACCTCCCCTGGGGTCTCCTGAAGACCCGGGCCCGTGATCGGAGCGTCGTACGGCTCGAAGGCACCGCGTCATCTACGGCCCTCAAGCTCGGTATGACCATCGGTCCGCTCGCGGATGAGCACAACAGTGTGGTGGGATTCATCATCACCTTTCAGGACCTCTCGGAGATCAAGGTCGAAGCGGAGCGTCAACGGATGCAGGAACGAATGGCTGCGGTCGGCGAAATGGCCTCGCGCATGGCCCATGAAATCAAAAACCCTCTCGCCTCGATCTCCGGATCTGCACAGGTGCTGGCATCAGCCGGAAACCTCAGCGACAAAGGCCAACGATTACTCCACATTCTGGTCGACGAATCGCGCCGACTGTCTGGCATCCTCGACGGTTTCCTCGAATACGCGAGGCCCGATGCGGCGACCTTTGGGCCTTGTAATCTGGGCGCCATGCTGCGCGACTGCGTCAATCTGCTTGAACGATCAGACGAGCGACGAGATCATCATCAGTTGCGCCTCGATGTTCCCGACAAACTCTTGCTTCGCGGTGAAGAGCATCTGCTCCGACAAATTTTCTGGAACCTCTCCCGAAACGCTTTGCAGGCGATGCCCGATGGTGGGGAACTGGAGATATCAGCCAACCAGCAGAGCGGTCAAGTGGTCCTGCAGTGGCGAGATAGCGGTGTCGGCATGACCGAAGAGATCAGGCGTCAAGCCTTCGAACCATTCGTAACCACTCGACCCGGCGGCACAGGCCTCGGCCTCGCAGTGGTATATGCCGCCGTCGCCGAACACAACGGAACAGTTTCTATCGACAGCGCCCCCGGGTCGGGCACAACCGTCAGGGTCGAACTGCCGATGCATAAGGAGGCCGCATGAGTCGTGGCCACCTCCTGGTTATCGACGATGAGCGATCGCTGCGCGAGTTCCTGACGATCCTCCTCGAACAGGAGGGGTACGAGGTCACAACCGCCGACACGGTGGCGTCCGGGATCGAAGCGGTACTCAAGGGCAACTTCGACCTCGTCATGTGCGACCTCAAGCTTCCCGACGGCAGCGGTCTCGAGGTCCTTGCAAAGGCACGAAATCAGCAGGTCCCGAGCCCCTTCATCATCATCACCGCCCACACAACACCGCAGCATGCACTCGAGGCGTTACGGGCAGGCGCCGCTGAGTACCTGTCGAAGCCGTTCAACGTCGAAGATCTCAAGCTCATCCTCGACAAGCTGCTGCGGGCCGGGGAAGCCGGGGCGGAGGCCCAGGAAGTCCCCAACTTCATCGGCTCGAGCCCTGCCATCCGACGCATCCTGGATATGGTGCCGCGTCTCGCCGCGACTCCGTCCACAGTTTTTATTACAGGAGAAAGCGGCACCGGAAAGGAGCTCCTGGCTCAGGCGATCCACGCATTCTCCGCTGCCGCTAACGGTCCTTTCCTGTCAGTGAACTGTGGTGCTCTGCCGGAGGGCCTTCTCGAGTCCGAACTGTTCGGCCACGTCCGCGGCTCCTTCACAGGTGCGGTAAAGGATCACAAAGGCTTATTTGTCGACGCAGAGGGCGGGACCGTGCTCCTCGACGAGGTCGGTGAGCTGACGCCTCTCATGCAGGTCAAGTTGCTGCGAGTCCTCCAGGAACGCCGTGTGCGCCCAGTCGGTTCAAGCCATGAGGTCGAGATCAACGTCCGAGTGCTGGCGGCGACCAATCGCGATCTCGAACGGGCCGTCAAGGACAACGAGTTTCGCGAGGATCTCTACTACCGCCTCAATGTCCTGCACATTCACCTGCCACCGCTCCGGCAGCGCAATGAAGATCTTTCTGAACTCGCCCGCCACTTCGTCGAGCGGACCTGCGAGAACTTCGGAACTCCTGCAAAAAGACTGACCCCCGACGCGTTACGAGTTCTCCAGGCGTATTCGTGGCCAGGCAATGTGCGCGAGCTCGAGAATGTCATCGAACGCACGGTTGCCCTCGAATCAACTGAGATGATTTCCTCTGGCAGCCTGCCGGAACACTTGCGCGGCACTTCAGAGGAACCTGCCATCGAGCACATGGGTCTCCCCGAAGAAGGTCTGGACATCGATGAGTACGTGGACAATATACGGAGGTCGTTGATGCGCCAAGCGTTGGAAAAAACCGATGGTCATCAGAAGAGGGCCTCCGAACTCCTGCGCATGTCCTATCGCGCGTTCCGCTACCATGCGGAGAAGCTTGGTCTGGCCCGCGACGACTGAGACCTTAAACAGCGATCTTGGAGACTTCATGAATCGAGCCTTTTTCTTTCTCATTGCAGCGCTGTTCGCCATCACAGCGTGCACCCAACCCACACAAACCTCGACGGCCGACGCGGGCGAAGAGCCGCCTCCAAGCCACGTCCCGCTGCCGCAGGCGGCTCTCCCCGACGGTTTCATGGTCAATCTCGAGCTTGCCGAGACCCCCGAGGAGATCGCGAACGGGCTCATGTTCCGTCCCTCGCTGCCCGAAAACCGAGGAATGCTGTTCCTTTTCGACGAGCCCCGATACCCCGCGTTCTGGATGAAGAACATGCTGATCCCCCTTGATCTCGTATATCTGGACGGATCCGGCACAATCGTGGATATCATTGCCAATGTCCAGCCGTGCGCCGCCGAACCTTGCCCAAACTACCCTCCATCGAGTCCCGCTCTGGCGGTCCTCGAGATCGTCGCCGGAGGAGCCGCAGCGCACAGTCTCGAGGTGGAATCCACTATCGCCTTCGACCGCGTCTCGGGTTATCCGGTTTCCATGGAGGAGTGAGTACCCCTCCATTCCAAGCGCGAAGAGACATCGATGACACAGGAGCCACTCCGCCCATCTGAGGCGCATAGCAGCATCGTCGACACAGGTGCCACTCTTCGCATTGTTTGCCCCTGAAGCGAAACTGGATTTTTGGAACGTCGAATTCAAACAATGCGAAGGGTGGCACCATGCACGCCGCCGCGAGAAGCGTCGAGCCGTTCAGTCTGTCTTCTTGGTGGAGTCTTCCTTCTTTGGCTTCGACTCTGTCTTCGGCGGTGCGTCTTCGGTCTTCGCGAGCGCCGTCGATCGGCCGTCATTCCCCTTGCCATAGTCGGTTACATACCATCCACTGCCCTTGAACTGGAGAGCAGGCACGCCGAGGAGACGGCGAACTTTGCCACCGCACTCCGGACAGCTCACCGATGATGCGTTTGCGACCTTGCGAATTCGCTCGAAACCATGGCCGCAAACGAAACACTCGTACTCGTACAGCGGCATGGAACACCTACCCCCGAACCTGAATGAGGATCTTGCCGCTCGACGAGGGGTCGACTGTCAACATCTGGAGCTCAGCCAAAGCATAAAGGACTCGGGCGTTGGCACCTGCACTTGCGGGTCCGCTCTCGCACAGCTCATACAATGTCTTTTTGCCGTCGACCAATTCCAGCAGCTCCCGTTCATCGGGCTCGAGGCGGAACTTCTCGAGATGGGGTGGACGCGGCAGTTTCTTCAGAAGCGCACCGCGACCGCCCATCCTGGCAGTGATCGTTTTCGGGTCCTCGATTCTTCGGCAGCCGGCTATTATCGCCCGTGCGGTGGGAATCTTGATCTTGAAGATCTCGTCGTCCTTGGCGCTGCCGACCTTGAAGCTGACCTGTCCCTCTCTCCAGTTGAAGAGGCTCCACAGAATCGCTTGCACCTGTTTGCGAACCGCTGCTCCCAACTTCTCCCGATCGAGGAATCCCATCTTCACGAGGATCTCGCCGTGGCGGGCGCCAGGAGAATTGGAGAGTTTATCCGATGACTCCTGGAGCTCTGCAGCAGTGATCTCGCCGGCGCGTACCAGGTAGTCCCCCAACGATTCGCCGCGGTCCGTCGAGGTGGCAAAAATGATGTCGCCGTCTAAAAGGTAGACTCGTTTGACCACGTCGCCCTTTACAAGCTCGAGGACTCCGGGCACGCCGTACCGATTCACCGTTGCCAGAATCTCCGGCAAAGGCGCCTTCTCGAGGTCGCTCCTGTAAACGAATTCGTCGCTCGACATCAACCTCGACCCTCAGAATAAAAAACTCGCGTACGCATCCGCCAACCAGGCTCTGGTGGCGGAAGCGCAAGGGAATCGAACCCTCCGACCGACCCGACTGAGGCCGGCCCAACGGATTTGAAGTCCGCGGAAGCCACCAGGCCCCATGCGCTTCCTCGCAGCGGCAATTCTAGCATTCCATC
>RCNC010001920.1_pt1 | contig 13956 bp, 8 predicted proteins | sample 2041301 | NCBI WGS metagenome assembly RCNC01 (sample SAMN09708231, study PRJNA481090) | Marine sediment metagenome, whole genome shotgun sequencing project. | biome: marine sediment; feature: ocean; material: sediment; isolation source: Sewage treatment plant 13A marine sediment (STP13A) ... | reverse complement strand
TCACTGTCATCGTCTTCGTTCTGGCGGCGTTGGCTTCACCGGGACCGGTTGTAGCGCAAGAAGCATCCAGCCTGGCGTCCCTTCCGCTCGACGACATGGAGTTTCGGCTCATCGGACCATTCCGCGGTGGACGATCGGTCGCCGTGGCCGGTCATCCCACTGAGCGTCTGACGTTCTACTTCGGATCGACGGGCGGGGGTGTTTGGAAGACGGAGGACGCGGGGCATAACTGGAACAACGTGTCTGACGGGTTCTTCTCGACCGGATCCGTTGGTGCACTCGCGGTCGCGCCGTCCCAGCCCGAGACCGTGTACGCCGGAATGGGCGAACACGCGATCCGGGGAAACACTTCACATGGCGACGGAGTTTACCGCTCAGACGATGGCGGGGAGACGTGGCGTCACCTGGGACTAGAGGACACTCGCCAGATCTCCAACGTGATCGTCCATCCCACCGATCCGGACGTGGTCTACGTCGCAGCGCTCGGACACGCCTGGGGACCCAACGAGGAGCGGGGCATCTACCGTTCGCGTGACGGCGGCACAAGCTGGGACAAGGTGCTCTACGTGAACGAGGACATCGGCGCTGGCGATCTTGAGATGGACCCCTCCGATCCAACGGTACTCTACGCCGGGATGTGGGAGGTGCGCCGCTTCGCCTGGGGACTTCGTGGAGCCGGACCCGGCACCGGGCTTTACAAGTCGACCGACAGTGGAGATACCTGGGAAGAGCTGACGAACAATCCGGGGTTGCCAACGGGGGAGAATCGAGGCCGAATCGGCGTGACGGTTTCGGCGGCCAACCCGAACCGTGTGTGGACGATCATCGAAGCCGAGGATGATCAGACGGGTGTCTTTAGATCCGACGACGCCGGGGCCACCTGGGAACTGGTGAGCCAGCGGGCCGAGCTTTCACAAAGGCCCTGGTATTACCACAGGATCCATGCACATCCCACTGACCCGGACCGAGTGTACATTCAGAACACCCGGCTATGGCACTCCACCGATGGCGGGCGCAACTACACGATGATCCCGACCCCGCATGGGGACAGCCACGATCTTTGGATCGATTCGGAAGATCCGGAGCGGATGATCGAGGCCAATGACGGGGGCGGAACGGTCACGTTCAACGGCGGCGGTTCCTGGTCGTCCATCTACAACCAGCCGACGGCCCAGTTCTACCACGTGACCGTGGACACTCGCTTTCCATACCGGCTCTACGGAAATCAGCAGGACAACTCCACACTCTCGATTCCGAGCCGCTCGGACACTGGGCTGATCGATGAAACCGAGCTCTATACGATCGGCGGAAACGAGGATGGGTACACTGCTGTCCATCCTGAAGACCCTGACATCATCTACTCTGGCGATCACCACTGGCTCACCCGCTACAATCACCGTACGAAGCAGGTGAAGTACATCTCGCCGTGGAATGAGATCTGGTGGGGTTGGGGAGCTAAGGACCACAAATACCGGTTCCAATGGGTGTTCCCGGTCGTGATCTCTCCCCACGACCCGGAGGTGCTCTACGCCACCTCGCAGGTTGTGCACCGTTCCCTCGACCGTGGCGATTCGTGGGAGGTCATCAGCCCGGACCTGACGCGGGCTGACCCCTCGACGTTGGAGTCTACCCCCGGGATCGACGATGACCCCGACACCGGCCCGTACTGGGGTCCCATCAAAAGGGACAACACCGGCATCGAGTGGTACGCCACCATTTTCGCCTTTGCGGAATCACCCCTTCAGGAAGGTCTTTTTTGGACGGGTTCCGACGACGGAATGGTGCATATTTCCCGTGATGGTGCAGCAACGTGGCAGGACGTGACGCCGAAGGGATTCCCCGACTTCACCCTGGTCAGCATCATCGAAGCGTCGAGCCACGATCCCGGAACGGCTTACCTCGCCGCGAATCGTTACAAGCTCGACGACCTTAGCCCATACCTCTTCAAGACGACGGACTACGGCGCCAACTGGACGCTGATCGTCGACGGAATAGATGCGGACGACTTTACCCGGGTTATCCGTGAGGACCCGACGCGGCCGGGGCTGCTTTATGCGGGAACGGAAACCGGGCTATACGTCTCGTTCGACGACGGTGGCTCTTGGCGTAGGTGGCAGGCGAACTTCCCAGTAGTACCGGTCCGCGACATGGTAGTAAAAGACGATGATCTTGCTATTGCCACGCACGGTCGCTCCTTCTGGATGTTCGACGATCTGGCTGTGCTCCGCCAGGCCGATTCGGGAGTTGTCGCCGACTCAGTTAAACTATTCCAGCCAGAAGACGCCGTCCGATTCCGAGAAGGAATAGCCGGCAGTCCTCTTAGGGGACAGAGCCCACCGGGCGCGTCGGGGAAGAACCCGCCGGCCGGTGTAACTATCTGGTACTACCTCAAGGACCCCGGTAAAACGGTGACCCTGACGGTCCGGGACGAGAGCGGGACCGAGGTCGCGATGTTCAGCAGTGAAGCAGACCCTGACCGGGTAGGCACGCCGCGGAACCCGCCACCGGACCCGATCGCGGCCGACGCGGGGCTGAATCGCTTCGTCTGGGACCTTCGATACCCGGGCCCACTTCAGATTCCCGGCGCGATCTACCGGCGTTACGACCCCACCGGGCCGATCGCGGCGCCCGGCCAGTATGAAGTCGAGCTGCGGACCGAGGGATTCAGGTCGAGCCAATCGTTCGAGGTTCTTCCAGACCCGAGGTTGGACACGACTCAGGCGGAGTTCGACGAATTGAACCGTTTCCTCCTCGCCATACGTGACGAGATCACCAGCACTCACGAAACCATTTTTGGCATCCGTAGCCTACGGGATCGGATCGAGGTCCAGATCGGCAGCGATGTTCTTGGCAAGAACGCGACGCGCGATGCAGAACTCGTCGTGCGCGAGCTTCTCATCATCGAAGAGAAGCTGATCCAGTTCCGAGCCAAGGCGACGCAAGACCTCATCAATTACCCGGTGCGCCTAAACGACAAGCTCTCGACGTTAGCCACACTGGTGGAGATGTCCGACTCGCCTCCGGCAGCGCAGGACTACGAGCTCTTCGACGACCTGAAGGTGCGGATTCAGGAGGTAGTCGTCGAACTCGACGATCTCGTCGAGACCACGGACTGGACGCGAATTGGAATGGAAGTGAACTGAGCCGTTTACACTCACCTCGTCGTGCCGGAGGAGGTGGGTGAAAAACGGCACGCAGAGCCCAGAACTCAGTTTCAAGACCCTGGCAATCCACGCTCAACGTCAGATCACAATAATGCTCAACGCATGGGCTTCCTGTGACTGATCCAGTCCACCGTGAATTATCGTTGCTCGAATGGATTCGGACAAACAAGTTGGAGGCGTCCCGGCGGTTGGTGATTGGGTCGATTTTGGGTGGCGTCCTTTTGTACATTTACGGAGAGATCGTTTCTCGCGACAAGGTGGTCGTGCCATTTATTGTCTTGGTAGGGTCTATTGCCTTCTTCTTAAGTTAGCCAACCACACGATGTCCGCTTTCCGTCCGAAACCGGACATTGAGCTACAATCAGCCTGAAGGGCCGCTTTTGACTGCGACGTCATCCGGTCGACGCAACACTTTGGTCAAAACGTGAAGAGAGTCTGATTATCAACGAGGCTTCAGGCGTAGTATCTGCGTAGAGCAGTAACCTCGAAAGATAGATCCCAACTCTCACTCGCGAACTCAACACAATGCCCCAAAACGAATAGAAACGATGCAGAGAGACTTACGACTTGATGCAATTCGAGGGTTTCTGCTGGCCGAGATAACGTTCGTCCATACCCATGCGCCAGGTTCATTTATAGTGAACGAGTTCTTTGGCCGCGTTTCCATGGCGGCGGCCTTCATATTTCTCTCGGGTCTGGTAGCCGGGGCTGTCTATGGAAAGATTGCAGACCGTTCGTTGTTGAACTGCTCTAACGTTGCGGTGCGACGTGCTTTTTACATTCACAAGTACCACGTCGCCACATTTGCATTTCTGATTATAGTTGCGCTGCTATTGCCGCAGTACATCGACTACTTCAATTTCGATTGGATCACAAATCCGTCCGAAGCATGGCGCAATATTGTCAAGTTCGTGTTCTTGGGTTATCAGCCAAGTGTTTTTGACATTCTTCCACTCTATACGCTGTTTGTATTGGCAATGCCTTTAGCGTTCTTAGGCTTCAAAAAGGGCCATTCCACCACTGTACTGGGAATTTCTCTTGGTATATGGATTCTTGCGCAACTTGGATTAGGTAACGACAAGGCATTTGGTGGCTCAGACTTCAATCCGTTTGCATGGCAACTTCTCTACTTTTCCGGTCTGTATTTTGGTTATTTTCAGATACACCATCGGCAAGAAATCGTGCGATTTCATCGAGGTCTGATTGCGATTTGTTTCTCAATCGTAGTGTTAGGATTCAGCCTGCGTTGGAACCTGGTTGACTGGCCAAATTACGTACAAAAAGGAACATTCCTGTCGAACAAATCGAGTCACAGTATTCTCTATGTAATTAATTTTTACGCTTTTGTATATCTGGTTTGGTGTGTAGCACGGCGTTTCCCCAGTCTCATAACCATTCGACCATTTGTGTTTCTTGGAAAGCATTCAATTCAGGTGTTCTCGTTTCACATTTTGATGATCTATTTGACGCTGCCGCTAATGCAGGCAACACGGCAGGTTTCGCCCTGGATTGGACTGTTTCTTGGGGTGCTTATCGTAGGGAGTCTTTTCATACCGGCAATGATCCATCATTGGTACAGAGAAAGGGAAAAGATCAAGAAGAAACCCGGTGGCGTTTCGGGTCGGCAATCGTTAGGTACGGGACGGACAAGGAAATAAACTTGATTGACAGTGCGAACATTGAACGAGTAACCGAATAGATTTCAGGCCAATGAGCGCCCGCTTTCAGCCGAAAGCAGCCATTGGCCTGGACCTGATAAAATGCTCCGCTATTGACCCATAGCGGCCATCATCGAATAAACAACGTCAATCGAGTACATATTGTTTGTTACGCGGGGCTTTGAAGACCGGCGCAACATTTCTAGCATCACTACAGTGTTTGTCCTTAGCTCGTGCCCAGGATCAACGACACATAGTTGACCTGCATTTAAACAATAGGAGTGCAACCAGATTCGGTAGTCCGATTGCCGTTTGCACTAACGAACAGGACGTTCACTTTCCCGGACTCGAATCCCAATCGGCCTGATATCTGTCCAGACTCGAGAATGATCGGTGCCGATTGATCTTTAGTCATTGGCCAGGAAGTATGTCAACCCTTCGCTGGGGAGTTCGCCTCGGGGAGGCAAACGCAAAAAGGTCCCCGAATAGGGGACCTTTTAGTGTTTGGCTCCCCGACCCGGACTCGAACCAGGGACATATTGATTAACAGTCAATCGCTCTACCAACTGAGCTATCGGGGAATTATTAGCTGACAAACTACGTCAGGCGCGGCATTTTGATTCAGCCCCAATCTCAAGTCAAGGGACCATTCAGGGCATTTCAGGCCTGCCGCGGCTTTATTTTACATCAATGCAGAGGAAATTCTGTTTACCGCTTTTTCAAGCTCCTCTATTGAGCAGGCGAAGGATATCCGCAGGTAGCCGGGAGCGCCGAACGGGGTTCCTGGTACCATGACGACGTCGCCCTTTTCCAGCAATAGTTTGACCAGTTCGCCGTCATCCTTGAGCCCTTGTGCCTCAATGGCACCGACGACCTTTGGAAAGGCATAAAAAGCCCCTTCGCCTTCGCGGCATTCAAAGCCCGGTATTCCGTTCAGTGCAGCAACGATGTAGTCGCTGCGAGATTTGTAGGCTTTGAGCATCTCGGCAATGCATGATTGGTCGCCATCCAGAGCAGCCGCTGCAGCCACCTGGGAGATGCTTGATGGATTCGACGTTATCTGGCTCTGGATGGTCTTCATTGCCTTGATGACTTCAGGTGGACCGCCAGCATAGCCAATGCGCCAGCCGGTCATGGCGTAGCATTTTGAGACGCCATTTATCGTGACCACCTGGCCGGTCAGGTCCGGGCAGGCGTCAGCAAGGCTGCAAAAGGGGTCTTCCGCCCAGTGAATGTGTTCGTAGATGTCGTCCGCGAGGACCACAATATTCGGGTGTTTTACCAACACATCGCCGAGCGCCTGCAACTCTTCACGTGTGTAACAGCTGCCGGTCGGGTTTGAGGGGCTATTGAGAAACAGCATCCGGGTTTTGTCCGTGATCGCCGCTTCTAGTTGCTCTGGCGTCACTTTGAAGCCGTCTTCGATGCCGGTTTTTATGATGACCGGCTCGCCGTCGGCGACACGGACCATGTCCGGATAGGAGACCCAGTAGGGTGCCGGGATAATTGCCTGGTCACCTGCGCTGAGCACTGCCATACAAGCGTTAAACAAAGTGTGTTTTGCACCGCAGGAGACGAGGATCTGATCCGGTCGGTAAACAAGGTTGTTGTCGCGTTCGAATTTCCGCTGAACGGCTGCTTTGAGCGCGCTGGTGCCATCGATGGCCGTATATTTGGTCTGGCCCTCTTTAATCGCCTGGATCGCGGCAGCCTTGATGTGATCTGGCGTATCAAAATCCGGCTCACCCGCACCCAGGCTAATCACGTCGCGGCCTGCTTCACGCAATTCTGCTGCAAGGCCCAATACGGCACTGGTCGCTGAGGGCATTACCCGACCCATACGTTCTGAAACTGATAGACTCACTGGTTACCTCCCATCCCGAAAATGAACGAGCATGGTACGTCAAACAATCAATCTGCCCAAGAAAACTGTATCTGATGATCGGGATCGGCTGACGCTGGTTTCGAAATTCAATCCTGCGGGGGACCAGGAGGGTGCGATTGCCGGGCTGGTCGAGGGGCTGAACGATGGCCTTGCGCGGCAGACGTTGTTGGGTGTCACTGGATCCGGCAAGACCTTTACGATTGCAAATGTCGTTCAGGAGACGCAACGACCGGCTATTATTTTGGCGCCGAACAAGACGTTGGCGGCTCAGCTGTATGGAGAAATGCGCGAGTTTTTTCCGCGCAATGCAGTCGAGTACTTCGTCTCTTATTACGATTATTACCAGCCGGAGGCGTACGTTGCTAGCTCTGACACTTATATAGAGAAAGACGCATCCATCAACCAACACATCGAGCAGATGCGCCTCTCAGCGACCAAGGCGCTTATCGAGCGGCCAGATGCGATTATCGTGGCGACGGTGTCAGCGATCTATGGTCTCGGTGATCCGGAAGCGTACTTCAGTATGATTTTGCACCTTACCCGTGGCGAACGGATCGATCAGCGCTCCATCCTGCGTCGCCTTGCGGAAATGCAATACAAGCGCAACGAGCTTGATCTTTCGCAAGGTAACTATCGCGTGCGTGGCGATGTGATCGACATTTTCCCGGCCGAGTCCGAGCGTGATGCCGTACGTATCGAATTGTTCGATGACGAGATCGAATCGCTCTCTTACTTCGATCCGCTAACCGGTGAGGTTATTCGCCGTGTACCGCGTCTCACGGTCTTTCCAAAGTCGCACTACGTGACGCCACGGGAAAAACTTCTGGCGGCGGCTGACGAGATTAAAGTTGAGCTGAGGAGCCGTCTTGAATATCTCAGAAAGACAGAAAAACTTGTTGAAGCTCAACGACTTGAGCAGAGAACCTTATTTGATTTAGAGATGATAAAAGAACTCGGTTATTGTCAGGGCATCGAGAATTATTCGCGCTACCTGTCCGGTCGCGAGGAGGGCGAACCACCGCCTTGTTTGTTCGACTACGTGCCGGATAACGCAATCCTGGTTGTCGATGAAAGCCATGTCACGGTTCCACAGCTCGGCGGCATGTATAAGGGTGATCGGTCGCGCAAGGAAACGCTGGTCCGGTACGGCTTCAGATTGCCATCTGCGCTCGATAACAGACCGCTGCGCTTCGAGGAATTCGAGCAGCTTTCGCCACAAACGATCTATGTTTCGGCAACGCCAGGCAATTATGAAGGCGAACACAGCGACAACACTGTCGAACAACTGGTCCGCCCAACCGGGCTGGTGGATCCGCAGATTGAGGTCAGGCCTGCCAGGTCCCAGGTTGACGATGTTTTATCTGAAATTCACAAACGTGCCGCGGTAGGAGAGCGAGTTCTTATAACGACACTGACCAAACGCATGTCGGAGGATCTGACTGATTATCTCTCTGAGCACGGCGTCCGGGTTCGTTATCTGCATTCAGATATTGGCACCGTGGAGCGCACTGAGATCATTCGCGATTTACGACTTGGCGCATTTGATGTCCTGGTTGGTATCAACCTGCTGCGCGAAGGTCTCGACATGCCGGAAGTCTCGCTGGTGGCCATCCTTGATGCGGATAAAGAAGGATTCCTGCGCTCGGAACGCTCACTTATTCAAACCATGGGTCGAGCTGCTCGCAACCTGCATGGCAAGGCATTGCTGTATGCCGACAAAATGACGGGGTCGATGGAACGTGCTATTGACGAGACCAATCGCAGACGGGAACGGCAAATGGAGCACAATGAGAAGCACGGCATTACACCGGTATCCATCGTCAAGCAGGTTGCCGATATTATGGAGGCTGCTTATCCGGTGCCGGGTCGCGGACGAAGACGCATCGCCGAGGATGCGACCTCGTATGAATCACTGACACCTGAACAGTTGCTGCGTAAAGCGCAGAAGCTGGAGAAGAAAATGCTCAAACACGCTCGTGACCTGGAGTTTGAGGAGGCAGCGCGTCTTAGGGACAAGATTCAGGAGATGCGTGAGGTTGGGCTGGGCTTAAGTAACAAGCTTGCAGGATAGGGGATTTTGGTAGCAATTCGTGGGAGCGGCTGTCGAAACAATTGTGCTGATACCAGGTTTGTAGATGTGTATGAAAACGAAGTTGCCGCGATTGATAAATTGGCGGCTGGAAGCCGCTGCCACGAAATCTGTTGCACCCAAGGTAGTGCTTGAGTATCTTTATCGCCCGAATTTGGGCCTTAGTGCAGGGCGAATATGAGCGGATGTAAATTCGCGATCGGTTGGCAGACTGCTGAACGAATGTCGCGACGAAGCACAATGATTGTTAGAAAGTAGGGCGATTAGCTCAGAGGGCACTCCAACGAGGGCACTTTGTTGAAAGTAGATTTTCCAAGTAGGGCGATTAGCTCAGGGGTAGAGCGCCACGTTGACATCGTGGAGGTCGGTGGTTCGAGACCACCATCGCCCACCAAGTTGGGTGCCACGGCGAAGATTTCGAATGGTAATTTGATAATTCGTTTGTAGTAGCCGCACTTGGATAATTGTGCGTTTGTGCCGCAAAAACGCATACCTGGTCGATTTCCTCTCCAAATCTATCGGCTACAGGTATCGATCGAGATCGGGTCTGGCAAACTGTTCGGGAAGGCGTTGTTTGATAGTATTTGCAATGACCGGATCAGTGCCCGTTTGCTTCACAAGAACCTGACTTTAATCGATTGTTCGATTGCTTCGATCGGCCGCAGATGTCGATCGCCAAGCCCCTGGACAGACCAATAAATTGGTTATAAGGCCATTTTCACCTATTTACCCCGAATTTTATTGCAAATCAGCCATTTCCGGGCTTGTTTCCGGTTGGTTACGGCTATAAAATTCGCGTCCCGCGGAGATGGACACGCCCATTTATGGACACTCCTGCTGCGGATATTGTTTTCATCAGGAGGATTGACGAATCGCAGGCTCAAAGCGCGTACGACGCAACGAAGAAATTGATGCATCACAAGTCAGAGTAATTGACGCCGAAGGTGAGCAAGCCGGGGTGATGCCCCTTGCAGATGGGATTGAAGTAGCGAAAGCGGTTGGGCTGGACCTGGTAGAGGTTTCGCCGACTGCCGATCCACCGGTTTGCCGGATAATGGATTTCGGTAAATACCTGTTCGAACTCAATAAGAAAGCACAGACTGCCAAGCGCAAGCAAAAGCAGGTGCACATTAAAGAAATTAAGTTTCGTCCGGGAACGGACGAAGGTGACTACCAGATCAAGCTCAGGAAACTGACCGAATTTCTGGAATATGGTGATAAGACCAAAGTCACATTGAGATTCCGCGGTCGGGAGATGGCGCACCAGGATTTGGGTACGAAGCTTCTGGCCAGGGTCAGAGATGACCTGGAAGAAATCGGTTCAGTTGAGCAAATGCCGCAGCTCGAAGGGCGGCAGATGATCATGGTAATTGCACCGAAGAAAAAGTGAGTAACGGCCAAGCCCGATAAGGGTGAAAGCCAATACCCGCCTGCAGCGGCAGCAAAATATTTTGCTGTACGTAGCAAGGCTAATAAATTTGGAGTAGACATTGTGTCTAAGATGAAAACCAACCGGGGCGCCGCGAAGCGCTTCCGCCGGACGGGTAAGGGCGGCTTCAAGCGAGCCCAGTCCCATCTCAATCACATCCTCACGAAAAAGAAGTCCAAACGTAAACGTCAGTTGGGTTTGACCCTGCAAGTTGCGGATTGTGACGTCAAAAGCGTGAAGCGCATGCTTCCTTACAGTTAGGCGGAGATTGAGAAATGGCAAGAGTAAAACGTGGCGTTGTCGCCAAAGCTCGTCATAAGAAAGTCCTCGACAAGGCTAAGGGCTACTATGGCGCACGCAGTAAACTATTCAAAACGGCAAAACAGGCCGTCATCAAAGCGGGTCAATATGCGTATCGTGACCGTCGCCAACGCAAGCGACAGTTTCGGGCATTGTGGATCACGCGTATCAATGCAGCGGCCAGGATGCATGGTTTGACCTACAGTCGCCTGATTAACGGCCTTAACAAGGCGGAAATCGAGGTTGATCGCAAAGTGCTGGCAGATATTGCGGTCCGTGATCCTGAGGCATTTGGTGCGATCGCCGAGCAGGCAAAATCGGCGTTAGTTGAGTCCTGATTTGGGAGTGGCGCATTTATTGCGTCGTCCGGACAGGAAATCCTGATGCAGGCACTGAGCGAGCTGGTACAGCAGGCGGAGTCAGAAATTGAGTCCGCTTCTGATCTGACCGCGCTGGACGCGGTCAGAGTCACCTACCTTGGCAAAAAGGGTCAGCTTACTGCGCGTCTCAAAGATCTCAGCAAGCTGTCGGCTGAAGAGCGTCCGGCGGCTGGCCAGGAAATAAACAAAGCCAAAAAAGCAGTTCAGGAAAGCCTCAATGTGCGCCGTGATGCGTTACAAAGTGATGCGCTGGCACAAAAACTGATTGCTGATGCAGTGGATGTATCACTGCCGGGTCGCGGTTTGTCGATGGGTGGTCGTCACCCGGTGTCGCGCGCAGCAGTCCGCATCGAGAAGATATTTCGTGATGCAGGTTTTGGTATCCGCACAGGCCCGGAAATCGAAGACGATTTCCATAACTTCACAGCGTTGAATATTCCAGAGAACCATCCGGCTCGTGCGATGCACGATACGTTCTATTTTCCCGGTGGCAATCTGTTGCGTACACACACGTCACCGGTGCAGATACGCTCGATGGTGAAAGAAGGCGTACCGATTCGAATCATCGCACCCGGTCGCGTTTACCGTTGTGATTCTGATCAGACGCATACACCGATGTTTACCCAGGTCGAAGGTCTGGTGATAGACAGAGGCGTCAGTTTTGCGAATCTAAAAGCAGTGCTGCACCAGTTTGTGGAAAACTTTTTTGAACGCAAAGTTAAATTGCGATTTCGAGCTTCCTATTTTCCGTTCACGGAACCCTCCGCAGAAGTTGATGTGGAATGGGAAGAGGGCAAATGGCTCGAGATTCTCGGTTGCGGCATGGTGCATCCGAATGTGCTGACTAACGCTGGTATCGATCCTGAGGAATTTACTGGCTATGCATTTGGCATGGGCGTCGAGCGGCTCGCCATGCTTCGTTATGGCGTTAAGGATTTGCGTACATTTTTTGAAAACGATTTGCGCTTTCTGCGGCAGTTCAACTGACGTGGCGGCAATGCGATGAAGTTTTCAGAAAAATGGCTGCGTGAATGGGTGAATCCGCCTCTCGATATAGATGAACTGGCGCATCGGTTGACAATGATTGGCCACGAAGTAGATGCCGTTGAACCGCAAGGCCAGGGTCTTGATGGCGTGATCGTTGGTGAAGTGCTGGCGGTGAAAAAGCACCCTGATGCGGACAGACTGCGAGTCTGCCAGGTATCCAGCGGCAGCGACGAGGTGCTGGAAGTGGTTTGCGGCGCACCAAATGTCGTTGCTGGCATGAAAAGCCCATTCGCGCCGGCCGGAACTCGTTTGCCGAATGGCATGAAGCTTCGCAAGTCCAAGATTCGCGGTGTCGTCTCCAATGGCATGCTGTGTTCCGCTATTGAAATCGGGCTCGGCGACGAGTCCGATGGCATTGTGGAATTACCGCAAGACGCGACCGTTGGTCAGCCACTCGGTGAATTTCTTGATTTGCCGGACAACAGTATTGATCTGGATCTGACCCCAAACCGCGGTGATTGTTTCAGCGTCCTGGGCATCGCCCGCGATGTCTCCGCAATGACCTCGACGGCGATGAAAGATCCGACAGTGGCACCAGTCAAAGCGTCCATCAAAGACGAACACCCGGTCGATCTGGTGCTGCCTGAGGGTTGTCCCCGATTTGCCGGTCGGGTCATACGCAATATCAGAGCGAATGCAGAGTCGCCATTGTGGATGAAAGAGCGCCTGCGGCGAAGTGGCTTGCGGGCGATCCATCCGGTCGTTGATATCACCAATTACGTCATGCTGGAGCTTGGACAGCCGCTGCACGCCTATGACCTGGGGCTGGTGCAGGGCCCGATTCGTCCGCGACTGGCCGAAGACGGCGAAAAGGTGACCCTGCTGGACGAGCGGGAGGTGGAGCTCAGAAGCAATACCTTGGTCATCACGGACGATTCCGGGCCGATTGGACTTGCCGGCATTATGGGTGGTCTGAGCACCGCGGTTAGCGACCAAACCAAAGACGTGTTTTTTGAAGCTGCATTCTGGCCGCCCGCATTCATGGCCGGGATTGCAAGGCAATATGCTTTGCACACCGACGCCTCTCTCAGGTTCGAACGCGGCGTCGATCCCGCCGGGCAGGCACGTGCAGTAGAACGTGCTACCGAACTGTTAATCGAAATTGCAGGGGGCGAAGCCGGCCCATTGTCGGACCACGTCGTCGCCAGACACGTACCGCAAAACGCAGCGCTTGAGTTACGAAAATCTCGTCTTGCAAAAGTATTGGGTACCGATATCGAAGCGGATCGGGTCGGCGAAATTTTGTCCAGCCTGGGGCTGGAAACGGTGCCCAGTGACACCGGATGGCAGGTGCAAATTCCGAGTTTTCGCTTCGATATAGACGTGGAAGATGCGCTGGTGGAAGAGGTCGCCCGAATCTTCGGCTACGATGAGATACCGGAAGAGACCGCGATCGCGGAAACGCCGCTCGCGAGGGCGACGGAAACGACAATTGACCTGGATTTGATCGCCAATACCCTGGTCGCGCGTGATTACCAGGAAGTTATTACATACAGTTTCATCGACGAAAAACTGAACACGCTGATAGCGGGTTCGAGTTCTGAATTGGTATTGAGCAATCCGATATCTACAGAGATGTCGGTCATGCGCAGCTCAATCTGGCCGGGAATTATTGCGGCTGCTGCGGCCAACGTCGCACGCCAACAAGACCGCGTGCGCCTTTTTGAAATAGGCACAACGTTTCACGGCACGCTTGATAAACCGGTTGAAACAATTCGCGTTGCAGGTTTGGCACTGGGTGACGTGGTTCCGGAACAATGGGGGAGCGGCGCGCAGGCTGTTGATTTTTTTGACATAAAGTCCGATGTTGTTGCGTTGTTGGGCATGACCGGTACAAATTCAAAGTTTAATTTTGTGGCGGTGGAGCATCCGGTTTTGCAACCGGGACAAGCGGCAAATATTGTGCGTGATGATGCAGTCGTTGGCGTCGTTGGCAAGTTACATCCAGAAGTCGCGCGCGTGTTTGATCTTGATAAAGATGTACTTGTTTTTGAACTGGATGCC
>RCNC010001919.1_pt1 | contig 13962 bp, 6 predicted proteins | sample 2041301 | NCBI WGS metagenome assembly RCNC01 (sample SAMN09708231, study PRJNA481090) | Marine sediment metagenome, whole genome shotgun sequencing project. | biome: marine sediment; feature: ocean; material: sediment; isolation source: Sewage treatment plant 13A marine sediment (STP13A) ... | reverse complement strand
AGTTCTGCCACTGTACAGCCGCCTTTTGCGAAAAATTCATGGTTCGCTGGAGCAACGCCTCCCGGACCTGTTCGAAGACCTCTCATCGCAATTGGATGACCTGCTCTATCCCGGGTTTCTGAGCGACCTTGAACCTGACCGGCTGAGTCACTACCCGCGCTATCTGAAAGCCATCGAGGAACGGTTGATACAACTGGATCAGAACCCGGTTCGCGACCGGCAGCGCATGGATCAGATTTCGCCGTGGTGGAATCGCTACTGCGAAGCGCTTGCAAATGATGCGGTATATGATGAAGCCATGGACGCGTTCCGCTGGCTGCTCGAGGAGTTCAGGGTATCGTTATTTGCGCAGAGATTGGGCACTGCTTGTCGCGTGTCAGAAAAACGCCTTGCGGAGGCCTGGAAAAAAACAGGATGTTGATACACTATCGGTTCAATGAACAGGATTGATGACAACGCGGGAGGGATCCCGCGACATAAGGGTTCCGGGCCGCGCGATAAGACTCACTTATTGCAGTGGGTGGATAGCTATCGAGCATCGGCTGGAGAGTCGGCTGAGGGCTGCGTGGTACTGCTGCATGAGCTTCTGGCTGGCAAGGCATATTCAGCCGCTGCCATTGATCGTTTACTGGAGTTGCTTGAGATCCTGGAAAGCCTGTCGGCCGATCCGATTACCATCAGTTGTGCCGCGGTTCATGTTGCCGGCCTGAAAAAAGAAGTTGATCCGGGCATCATCAGTGAATTGCCCGGCGAAGTGCGTCGGCAGCTGGAGCAGCTGACTCAGCTCAAATACTACGAGTCAGGACAGTCTGAGAACGTTACAGAGCGTAGCGCAGAAGGTCTGCGCCGACTGTTGCTCGCCCTGGTTAATGATGTGCGCGTTGTACTGATCGACTTGTCCTGGCAACTGGTCTTGCTGCGGCGCGCGAAAAAAGACAAAAGGGCGAGTGAGACCCTGGCCAGGGAAACCATGCTTATCCACGCGCCCCTGGCTAACCGGCTGGGTATCTGGCAGCTGAAATGGGAGTTGGAGGATTTGGCCTTCCGCTACCAGGAGCCCGAACAGTATCGAAAAATTGCGTTGCTGGTCGCAGAACACCGGGCCGAACGTGAACGCTTCATTAATCAGTTCATGGACAAACTTTCAGCATCTATGGAAGAAGCCGGAATCCAGGCGGAAGTTAAGGGCCGTCCGAAGCACATTTACAGTATTTGGAAAAAAATGCAACGTAAGGGGCTGGATTTCCACCAGCTGTTTGACGTTCGCGCAGTGCGCGTGCTGGTAGATGACCTGCCGGCCTGTTACAGCGCCCTGGGTCTGGTGCATTCGCTGTGGCAGCCTATTCCGGGCGAGTTCGACGATTACATCACCACGCCCAAGGGCAACAATTACCAGTCCCTGCATACCGCAGTGGCTGATCGCGAGGGCAGGGCGGTTGAAATCCAGATTCGCACACGTGAGATGCACGAGCATGCGGAACTGGGTGTCGCGGCACATTGGCGCTACAAGGAAGGCGGGCCTACCGACCCGGCCTTTGATAACAAAATCGCCATCATGCGCCAGTTGCTCGATTCCTCGGACGAGGACCTGGATGACCAGAGCCTGCTGGACAGCTTCCAGTCAGCGACCTCCGAAGACCGTGTCTATGTATTGACGCCGCAGGGCCAGGTGGTTGATCTGACAGCCGGTTCCAGCGTGCTGGATTTCGCCTACCACGTGCACACTGAGGTCGGGCACCGCTGCCGGGGCGCCAAGGTTAATGGCCGGATCGTGCCCCTCACCCATGTCGTAGATACCGGCGACCGGGTGGAAATACTGACCGGAAAGCACCCCAAGCCCAGCCGTGACTGGCTCAATCCGCGCCTCGGATACATCAATGGCGCCCGTGCACGGGCAAAGGTACGGCAGTGGTATAAGCGTGAAAGCAGGGACGAAAACCTGAGAGCCGGCAAGGAATCGCTTGAAAACGAGGCGCGCAGGATCGGTATCGTGCTGTCTGACCTCGAAGCCGTGCTGAAGCGCTTCAATATGAACTCGGTTGACGACCTGTTTGTGGCTGTCGGCAACGGCGATATCAACACAGGCCAGATCTTCAACGCACTGGAGCGTATCAAGGCGGAGCAGGTAGTCCCTCAGGCCGAAGACCTGCTGACCAAGTCGCCCGTCCGCCAGCGGCGCAAGGCCTCAGCTGGCCGGGATGACCTGATTATCGAGGGTGTCGGCAACCTGATGACCATCCTGGCTAAATGTTGCCACCCGGTGCCAGGTGACCCCGTGGCAGGCTATATCACACAGGGCCGGGGCGTCACGATTCACCGCGAAGACTGCGGCCAGGTTGTGCACTGGCGGGCGGAGAACAACCCGCGATTGCTCAAGGTTCAGTGGGGTGCGCAGCCTGAAACAAAGTACCCGGTTGAAGTGCAGGTGCGGGCTTTTGACCGCAGAGATTTGATCCGGGATATTTCCACAATCCTTTCAACGGCAGAAACCCAGGTCACCGATATCAGCAGTAGGTTGGACGAAAGTAACGACGAAGTCTCGATACGCCTCAGGGTCCGGGTCAAGGATTACGAACAGCTCAGTGACCTGCTCAGCCGGCTGGGCAGTATTCCTAACGTGACCGAGGCCCGTCGCTTACGCCAGGGTGCCTGATTTCTCAGCGCAGCGAGTGGAGCAATTCCTGCAATCCCAGGCGGGCCGTTTCCAGCGAAAAATACTGGCGGACGTTTTCCAGTCCGGCCAGCGATACGCTGTTCCAGAGTTCTTCGTCGCGATAAAGGCGGACCACTCCGGCTGCGAAGTCGCGCGCGGTTTCTGCAACTATCACGTCCCTTCCCGACTGTGCGAACATGCCTTCCACCGCCATCGGGGTTGCAACGACGGGCTGGCCCTTGCTCATGCTCATGTTGACTTTGCCCTTCACGCCTGCCCCGTAGCGAAGTGGCGCAACCGCAAGTCTGCAGCCATCCAGCCAGGGGTCCAGCGTTTTGACGAAGCCGTGAAAATGTACGCCGTCGCCGTTTAGCGCGCGAATCTGTTCGGGAGCCTTGCTGCCGATCAGATGAAAGGTCATGTCGGGTTCCTGCTCATGAATCAGTGGCCAGATTTCGCTGACGAACCATTGCGCAGCATCTATATTGGGCGGGTGTTGGTAGCCACCGACGAAGAAAATATCTTTGCGTTCGGCGAAAGGACGTTTGCTGCCGGTGACTGCGTGGATGTTGGAAATCACGTGGACTTTAGCCCCGGGCGCAGACTCCGCCAGTACGGTCTTTTCCACCGGGCTGACGACCAGTGTTGCATCAGCAGCGTTGATGACAGCCAGTTCTGACCTTCGGGTCTGGGCGGCGCTGGTTTTTAGCGCCGGGTTACTTTCCAGCTCCGCCATACGCTCTTCGCGCAGGTAGTGCAGGTCGACCGTATCAAAAATGAACCTGGCCCGGGGGCAGTAGCGCCGGATCTGGGAAACGTAGTTTGAGGCCACGTAGTGACGGCTGATCAGCACGAAGTCAAATTCATTCCCCCGCTCGCGGAAAAATACCGGTAGTGATTCCGTCCAGGGGTCGTAAACCACCTCCACACCCGCCTGTTGCAGCGCTGTTGTATAACGGCCCGCATGGGTTCTGTTATCGGCCATGAAGGTCACGCCGTAGCCCAGTTCAATCAGGCAGTCCATCAGGTAACAAAGACGGACGCTGCCTGAGTCCTGATCCGGCTCAGGGGTGTACGCATCAATGATCAGTACCCGTCCTTTAAGGCGGTGATCACGCGCGCGGCGGATTTCGCTGCCGTTGTCCGGGTCGTGGATTGGCTCGGGGTAGGAGGCCAGTTCGGAATTCCAGCGTTCGAGGAATTTCTCGCGGTTAACGGCCTGGTAACGCTTGGCGCCTTCATTGATATCAGTACCCGAGGTGATCCCCTCATGGTGAACGATGACCGCCCTCGGCTGGAGGCGTACTTTGAGGCCTTTCGACCGTATCCGGAACGCCAGGTCGGTATCTTCATAATAGGCGGGTGCATAATGCGGATCGAAGCCGCCGAGCTCACGGAACAGGGCTGTTTCCAGCATGATACAAGCGCCGGAGCAGTAGTCGACTTCGCGGCTGTAGTGGTATTCGGGCCGCTCTGGGTTATCACCCTTGCCGTAGTTCCAGCCAGACCCGTCCCGGAAAATGATACCGCCGGCTTCCTGCAATGTGCCATCAGGATAGACCAGGCTGGCACCGGCTATGCCCGTATCAGGATGGCGCTTGAAGGTTTCCAGCAGCGCGTCAAGCCAACCTTCCAGCACCTGGGTGTCATTGTTCAGCATCACCACGTAGCGGCCCCTGGCGGCCTCAGCCCCGCGGTTGCAGCTACCGACAAACCCCAGGTTCTGCTTGTTGCGCAGGTTCGTCAGACCCTTGACCTGTTCCAGTCTGTCCGGTGTCTCATCGCTGGACTGGTCATCCACGACGATCACTTCAAAACTGGTTTTACATGCTATTTCGGCCAGAGAACGTAAACACGCTGCGCTGTAGAGCCACTTGTTGTAAACGGGGATGATGATGGAAACGTCCGGATCCTCAACATCAGGAAAGGCTGAGGGCGCTTCCGGGTCACCAATCGATTCGATATCAGCAGCGGCCGGGATTTCCGGTTTGTGGTGTTTCGCCTGGCTGGATTGGGAGCGGTTAAGGGCACCGCTTAGGCCATCGGTGCTCAAGGTGCGAACCAGCTGGGAGAGTAACAACGGCCAGCGCAGCGGATTATATGCCCGGGCCTGTTTAAGGTTTTTGAAAACCCGGCCCAGCACCCGGAACGGCCTGGTCCAGCGCCAGGAAGCCGTGGCCAACACCCAGTCGTGTATGGTTCTGAGGTCTTCCAGGTGCTGGTTGGTCTGGCGATGCGCAGCCTGCTCATGTTCCAGCTGCTCTTCCAGCTGGGCTACCCAGCTGATGCGCCGCTCGACTTCCTCCAGCCGGGATTTCTCACTGTCTTCAGCCCAGCTGCTGCGTTTTTCCACCTCGGCCTGAAGGCTCTCTGCCTGTTTGGCCAATTGGCGTTTTTCTGTTGTGAGCTCAGTCTTTTGAAAGGCGAGGGCAGCCGCCTGTGCTCGATCCGGACTTTGTGCCGTGGTCAGTCCCCTCGTTGCAGATAGCGGTTCACATAAGGCCTGATATTGGCCGACCATCTGCGTTGTGCCGGATAAACTGACGTCAGCCAAATTGTCTCTAACCGCTTGGATTTCATCCCGATTGGAAGCCAGCGCCCGCAGCTTTTCAACCAGTGAGCCCGCATCAGGTTCGATCAACCAGCCGGTTTCGCCATGCCGGACGCGTTCTGCCAGGCTACCCACGCGTGTGGCGATTACCGGAATGTCCAGTTGCTGCATTTCTGAGAGCGTATAGCTGAACGTCTCGGGGACGATCGACAGCAGGCCTGCGACATGTGGTCCGATCGTCGCCAGCAGGCCGCGCAGGTCTTCACGGCGATACTGGATGATGACATCGACACCCGACTTGCCAAAAAACACTTCGCCCTCTTTGCCGGCACCGAGTAAATATACATGGGCGAAGCGGGTGATTTCCGGCAAAGCTTCGAGTAATAACTGCTGCCCTTTTCCGGCTTGTATACGCCCGGGAATCACGACCCGCAGGCGACCGTCCTCGCGGTCTCTCGGCAGCACTGGAATGTTTCCGGGCAACTCCGGCAAGCCATGCGGAATGATCTGCGTGCCCATCCCGGACCAGCCGGGGTCCAGGTCGCTCAGCAGGTCTGCGACTGACTGGCTGGGAGCGACCGTACACACGGCATTGTTTTTAATACACTCCCGCCATTGCTGTCCCAATAGTTGCCATCCAGCTGTGTCGCGGTCCCGGAATCCAGGTAACAGCTCATGTTCCTGCAAGGCTTTTGTCAATCGTTCGCCAGGCATGTTGCCGGGGTAGTGTCCGGGGTGGATCCCCAGCAGCGGCCATAGCGGGTAAAAATCATGCAGGACCTGGAGCGTCGGCAAACCGGTCGATAATGCTTCCAGGCTGTGCCCGATCAGGGACGAAACCATCACCCGGCCTATGCCATAGCGTTGCTGGATCTCGAGCAACACGGCCCGGTACTGAGCATGTTCGCGCACGGTTGACTGGATGGAAGGTTGTAACCACCAACGGGCAACCGGAGTTTCGAGTTGATTGCCCAGGTACAGAGCCAGGCGCTGCCCGTACCCCTTGCCGGACTGCGGGCCCTCGGCACATAATTGGAGGTTGACGCCGCTGTCATCCGCTTCGATGAAAGATTCAACCCATTTCGCCACACCTCCACCCCAGCTGTGTGTGATATGCAGTGTGACGGGCTTTTTCGTTTTCCTGAAATCTGCAGCAAGCGGTGCCCAATCCATTGGATGTGGACTGTTCTGAAGCTGCAGCCATTGTCCCAGCCGCTCTCGCAATTGGCCCCAGGCGGAAGGCCGTTGCTGCTCATGGGGTTGCAGAGTATCTGACTGAAATAATTTATTCGACGGATCGTGTAGAAAGACACTGTCTGCCAGCAACAATCTGCCACCCGCCTCCTGCAAACGTAACAGCGCATTACCGGACGACGTATCGGCAGCGGAAAGGGCCTGCGCCGCTTGCGCTGAAACCAGGATGCAATGGTCCGGCCAGTCGTTCCATTCTGTTATCTCACCCGGGGCCAGCAGGTTAACCAGGCTTGCAAGCTGGTCGGGATCGGGGACATCAACCGGCGCTATTGCCAGGCCTGCAAACGGGTTGAGGTCGGGCACCGAATTACTCAGAACGGTCAGTACGACCGGTCCCGGGTTAGTGGCCTGAACCTGCTCCAGAAGGCTGCAGATTGCCGCTTTAAATGAATCGGGAACAGCGATGCCCTTGCCCAGCAACAGCAAGGGAAGCCCCGGACATTGCACGCAATGTTGGCTCAGCAATTTCCCAAGGGAATTGGGCTCGTTTTGATGGTCTGGTAAAGTCGTGGTCATGGGGGTGCTTTCGGCACGAAATCCCTTCATTATGGTCAATGCTCCGGGTGATGTCACCCGCTTATGAGGCATCTGCTTAGATGACTAAACGCAAAAAGAAGACTGCGGCAAAAAGAAAGAAAGCAGCCAAGCCGGTATCGAGGCGCTGGGCCGGGAAAATATGGCGCTTTGGATTGTTGCTGTTTGGCGTGTCTCTCGGACTGTTGGTGCCCTGGGTAATCTATCTGAACTACCAGGTGACCACTGAATTTGAAGGTCGTAAATGGGATTTGCCGAGCCACGTCTACGCCCGGTCCCTGGACCTCTATTCCGGTGCCTTGCTACCGGTCCGGGACCTTGAAATGGAATTGAAGGCTGCTGGTTACAGGAGTGCTGATCCGGTGTCACGGCCGGGACAGTTCCGGGTATCCGGCAGCAATGTTGAAATTTACCGCCGCTCTTTTCGTTTTCATGACGCGGATGAAGAAGCCAGCCGTTTCCGGGTGCGGGTTGCGGGTGGAAAGGTCGCGGCGGTTACTGCGCTGCCTGGCGGCAAGGCGCTGGACCTCGCGCGAATCGAGCCCGCTGAGATTGCCGCCATCTACCCGCTGCAAAAAGAAGACCGCAGCCTGGTGAAAGTGGCAGATGTGCCTCCGCTTCTGATTACCGGTTTGCAGGCCGTTGAAGATCGTAACTTCAAGCACCATCCGGGCATTGACCTGCGTGGCATCCTCAGGGCGGCGTTCGCCAACCTGAAAGCAGGCAGGGCGGTGCAGGGTGGCAGTACGCTGACCCAGCAACTGGTCAAAAACTATTTTCTGACCCACGACCGGACCATTGCGCGCAAATTCAACGAGGCCATCATGGCCCTCCTGCTGGAAGCGCACTACGACAAGTCACAGATTCTCGAAGCTTATATCAACGAGGTTTTCCTGGGGCAACAGGGGGCTTACGCCGTGCATGGTTTCGGACAGGGCAGCCTGTTCTATTTTGACCAGCCCCTGCAACGGCTGGAGCCCAACCAGGTTGCACTGCTGATCGGCCTGGTGAAGGGGGCGTCCTATTACAACCCCAGGCGCCACCCGAAACGGGCACTGGCCAGGCGTAACCAGGTACTGGCCGCATTCGCCGAGACGGGTTTGTTGTCCAAAGCAGAGGCCGGGCGCGAGGCATCCCGGGGGCTGGGTGTGACGGAAAAACCCCGCTCAAAAGGTATTCGCTACCACGCCTTCGTCGACCTGGTGCGCAGGCAGTTGGCGCAGATCTATCGCGAGAACGATTTGAAGACAGAGGGTTTGCGGATTTTTACGACCCTGGCGCCTTCGGTGCAGGAAAAAGCTCAGACCGCCGCAACCCAGGGTCTTCTCGAGCTGGAGAAACGGGGTTTGCCGGCCAACTTGCAGACGGCCATAGTAGTAGCCGATGTCTCCACGGGTGAAGTCCAGGCGCTGGTAGGCGATCGCTATCCGGGCCGGGCCGGATTTAACCGGGCCATACACGCGCGTCGCCAGATTGGTTCGGTCATCAAACCATTGGTCTACCTGCTGGCTCTGGAGCATAACGAAAGTTACAGCCTGGTCAGCCGGATCGAGGATGAGCCGCTGACCCTGAAGCAGGCGAATGGAAGTAACTGGAGCCCGGCAAATTATGATGGTAAGTCTCATGGTGAAGTCAGCCTGCTGGAAGCACTGACCCGTTCCTATAACCAGGCGACCGTGCGGCTGGGTCTTAAACTGGGTGTCAATAACCTCCTCAACCGCATCCAGCAACTGGGCGTGGTTGCCGAGATCGACGCCGTACCATCCATTTTCCTGGGCGCTGTGGAGTTGACGCCGCTTGAGGTCACCCAAATCTATCAGTCCATTGCAGCCGGGGGCTACAGCGTGCCTTTGCGATCGGTCATCGCGGTGCAAACGGCGAACGGTGACGAACTGGTTCGCTACCCCTTAAGGATGATGCCCCAGCCCCATCGAGAGGCGATCAGCGTTCTTAATTACGCACTTACCCAGGTGGTCGAGCAGGGAACCGCCAAAGCACTGCCCGGCTTGTTAGGCAAGGCTGGAAGCGTGGCGGGGAAAACCGGCACCACCAATGACAAACGCGACAGTTGGTTTGTCGGATATACTCGTAACCAGGTTGCAGTAACCTGGGTGGGGAAGGACGACAACAGCCCTGCCGGAGTGACGGGAAGTAACGCGGCAATGCAATTGTGGGGTCGCCTTTTCCGTCAGTTGCCCTATGAGCCGGTTGACCTGAGAATGCCGGATGGTGCCTACTGGCTCTGGGTAGATTCCCGGAGCGGCTACTTGACCGGCAAAGGCTGCGACGGGGCTATACAAATACCATTTATTGACGGCTCTGAGCCGAAGCAAAGCACGGCGTGTTTTGCGGCACAGGAAGAAGATGAAGAATCATTCTGGAAAAAACTGTTTGGCAAGAAGAAACAATAGATTGACGCGCGCATTGCGCGCAACCTCAACTCTATTGGCCGTGGCGCTGGTCGCGTTCCTCAGCGCCTGCGCCACGAGCCCTGAACCTGCGCCTTCAACGGACCGCGAAGTGGACTCGCGGGTGCGTGAACCGGCGAAAGAGGACAGCGCCGGCGTGCAGGTTTTCCCATTGCAAAACCCGGCGGTGAAGGAGTTGCTGGCTGACGCCAGTACGGCAGAGTCTAGCGGTGATTTTGGGCAGGCGGCCACGCTGCTGGAACGCGCGCTGCGGATCCAGCCGCGTGATCCGGAAATTCTCCAGAGCCTGGCGGAGGTCCAGTTGCAGATGAAAGACTATGAGCAGGCGCTTAACTTTGCCACCCGATCCTATGATATTGGTCCCAGGGTGGGTGAGATATGCAGCCGAAACTGGCGCACCATAAGCGTTTCCCGCGAACACCTCGGCGACCATCCCGAAGCCGCGAAGGCGGAGCAAAAGGCCAGCGCGTGTATGAACACCAAGCCCCGGGGTCTGTGACCGTAGCATGATGGAATCTCCGGGCAAAAGTGCCCGTCTGCTGGGTGCGGACGGGCCGTTCTCAGAAAAGCTGACCACCTTCGCACCGCGTGATGCGCAGATCCAGATGGCTGAAGCAGTGGAGCAGGCGCTGGCCGGGCGGCAATCACTGGTGGTGGAGGCCGGAACCGGCATTGGTAAAACGCTCGCTTACCTGGTTCCTGCCTTGCTCAGTGGGGAGCGGGTCATCATTTCCACTGGAACCAAGACACTGCAGGACCAGTTGTTTTTCAGAGATCTCCCGATGGTGTGCGAGGCGCTGGGTTTGTCCATCAAGCCGGCACTGTTGAAGGGTCGTGCCAATTATCTTTGTCTGCACCGCATGATGTTGGCCCGTACCGAGGGCCGTCTGCCCAGCCGTGAGGCGGTCACAGAGCTGGAAGCAGTGATGGATTGGTCTGCCCGTACTTCGGATGGTGACCTGTCGATAGCCGGGGTGATCACCGAAGACAGCGGCCTGATGCCATTTGTCACTTCGACGGCGGAGAACTGCCTGAGCGGTGAATGCCCGCAGTTCGAAAATTGCCACGTGGCAAAAGCCCGAAGTGAGGCGCAGGACGCAGACGTGGTGGTGGTGAATCATCATCTGCTTTTCGCTGATATGGCGATTAAGCAGAGTGGTTTCGGGGAAGTGCTGCCCGGCGCTGCCGCCTTCATCATCGACGAAGCCCACCAGGCACCTGAAACGGCTACCCGCTTCTTCAGTATTTCGCTGACCGCCAGGCAGATTCAGGATCTGTGCCGTGATTTCCTGGCCGAGTCGGCCGAAGTCAGCGGCGCGATGGGAATATTGCGCGAACCGGTTGCGGACTGCCTGCAGAAATTGAAGGAAATTCAACTTGTTATCGCACAGAGGATGCCTGATCGGGGCTCCTGGAGCGATCTGGTCCGTGACGCTCCTGTCCGCGTCGCGTTACAGGAACTGGACCATGCGATTAACGCACTGGCTGGCGCGGCGGAGCAACTGGAAGGCGGCGCACGCAGCATGGACGGCTGTATCGAGCGGTTGGGTGAGTTACAGGGCAGGCTGGACCGGTTCGACACGCCGCAAACAACCGACGAGGTGCGTTGGTTCGAGAAACGCGGGCGGGGTTTTGCGCTGCACATTACGCCGTTGGAAGTCTCTGAAGTATTCAACCAGTTTATGGAAACCGTGGAAGCCGCCTGGGTATTCACCTCGGCGACACTTTCCGTGCGGGGTGATTTTTCCCACTTCACCGACCAGATGGGTCTGGCTGATGCAAAGACTCTGCAGCTGGATTCGCCTTTCGATTACGCGACTAATGCACTGATGTGGCTGCCTGAAGAAATTCCGGAACCGCGCGATGCTGAATTTGTACCGGCCTTGCTGGAGCAGGTGGTTCCACTGCTCAAGGCGAGTCAGGGGCGGGCCTTCCTGTTATTTACTTCACACCGGTCGTTACGGCGTGCGGCAGAACTGCTGGACGGTGAAATTGAGTTCCCGTTATTCGTCCAGGGTGAGCAGCCCCGTAGCCTTTTGCTCGAGCAATTTCGGGAGTCCGGACAAGGTGTCCTGCTGGGTTCGGCCAGTTTTTGGGAGGGCGTGGATGTGATCGGTGAAGCACTGTCGTTGGTGGTAATAGACAAACTGCCCTTTGCTGCACCGGATGACCCGGTGATGGAGGCACGCAGCGATTCTCTGCGCCGGTCCGGTGGAAATCCGTTTACGCAGTTATACCTGCCGCAGGCGGTTATTTCCCTCAAGCAGGGTGCGGGCCGTTTGATTCGGGACGTCAACGACCGGGGGGCCCTGGTTATCTGTGACCCGAGAATCAGAACGAAATCCTATGGCCGGGTTTTTCTGGAAAGCCTGCCACCCATGAAACTCGCGACAGGGCGTGCCGAAGTAGAGAGGTTTTTCCATGACTAAATTGCTGGCGGTGGAAACATCGGCTGAAGCCTGTTCGGTGTGTCTGGATTACGACGGTGAGATCAGCGAATTTTTTGAGGTCGCGCCGATGCGTCACGCCGAGTTGTTGCTGCCGGCTATCCAGTCCTTGCTGGACCAGGCGGGTTTGCCGCTGGCTGACCTTGATGCCATTGCCTTTGGTCGCGGCCCGGGTAGTTTTACCAGCCTGAGAATCGGCATCGGCGTTATCCAGGGGTTGGCCTGGGGCGCCGGCTTGCCTGTTGTTCCGGTGTCTTCGCTGGCAGCTGTTGCACAGGAGGCAATCGAACTTTCCCAGGGTTCTGCACATTCGGTTTGCGTGGCAATGGATGCCCGGATGAATGAAGTCTATACGGCCGATTTTCATTGCGCAGCCGGGGCATATGTCGAGGTCCTGGGAGAGGAGAGAGTATGCCCGCCCGATGCGGTCTCCACACCTGTGGCCACTCCTTTTGTCGCCGCCGGTAATGGATTTAGTCGATTCACTGAACTGGAATCACTAGGGTTTGCGGCTATCGCTTGTCATGCCGAAATCCGGCCACGTGCGGAAACGGTAGCCAGACTGGCATTGAATTGGCTGAAATCCAATGAGCCGCTACCGGCAGGGCTTGCACAGCCCGTTTATGTCCGTAACAAGGTGGCTTCCAAACCCGCCCAGGGTAAATGATCTTAAGGCAATGCGGAGTAGATCGAACGGTATTTCGCGGCTGCGGCGTTCCAGTCCAGGCTGTCAGCCAGTGCCCGACCGGCCATGGCCAGTTTCCTGGCCCCGTCGGGGTCTTCCCACAGGTCTATGATGGCGTTGATGATCTCTTCCCAATCGTCCAGCACCAGGGCCTGTTTGCCGGGCTCGACGGGTATGCCTTCGATTCCTTTACGGGTGCTGATGACCGGTAGGCATGCTGCAAAACAATCGATGATTTTCATCCGCGTTCCGCCGCCTTCAACCAATGGGATTACCGACAGGTCAGCGGCCTTCAGCCACGGCGCGACTATTTCGACGCTGCCCGTCAGGTGAATCCGCGGGTGCGGAGGAGTGGCGGGTGGATTGCGTCCGACCGCCAGCAAGTGACACTTGAGTCCCCTGTCTTCCAGTCCTGGCAGCAGAATGTCAGCGAAAATCTGCAATGCCTCCCGGTTGGGCGGGTACGAATAGGTACCGTGGTATACCAGTAAGGGACAATCGTCTGCGATGCCATATTCCGCGCGGGCGTCTATGATGGATGGCGCATCAAATTCGGTCAGGTTGACGCCGTGCGGCACCATGTGAAGCAACTCCGGATGGACGCCATCCTCGCCCAGCTTCTGGCGGTCGTTGTCTGACACGCAGACAACGGCATCACAGCGGTTGCAGAGGTCGATTTCGATCGCTTTGAGGTTTTCATACTGCTCCTGCGTGAGTTCAGGAACCTGCGCTCTGATACGGTCATATTCAACATTGTGCTGAACCATTGCCACACGGCAGTCGAGCGTTTCGCGGGCCCTGATGCAGGGCAGCGCATAGGCAGGAAATTCGGCCTGCAGCACGCCTGCATGGAGGGCGCGGGAGGCAGCGATGGTTCGCCAGAAAAACGAACCATCAGTCATCGGCAGATACAAAAAACTGTTGCTGTAGGGCAGGTCTTTGGAAAAGTGCAACAGCTTGGCCAGCGGGCCTGGGATGCTTACTAACCGGGTCCACACAGGGTATTTACGCGCCACGGTATCCTCACCGACCAGCTCGAACCAGTGTTTGCGATCGTCGGTGACGATGCCCACCCGGATGCCGCTGCGCGCGAGTGCTTTGGCACTTTCCACCGTGCGCACGGCGGCTCCGTGGTCCGGCGGGAACAGGTCACCACGCGTGACGATTATGATTCCCTGCCCGCGATCCTGACCGAACAAACGGTTCAGCAAAACGGTCCAGGCCAGTCTGAACTGCCGTTTCAGCCGCTCGCCAAAGGGTGGTACGCCGAGCACAGGTGCGGTTTCCCTGCTGATGGGGCCGGTCTTGAGCCGGGCTGCCTTTTGCGGTGATTTTAACCAGTCCAGCAGCGGCTCAGTAGAGGTTTGCGGTTGTAATGCGACTTTGACCAGTTTCTGTGCGTTGGCCGA
>RCNC010001918.1_pt1 | contig 13964 bp, 14 predicted proteins | sample 2041301 | NCBI WGS metagenome assembly RCNC01 (sample SAMN09708231, study PRJNA481090) | Marine sediment metagenome, whole genome shotgun sequencing project. | biome: marine sediment; feature: ocean; material: sediment; isolation source: Sewage treatment plant 13A marine sediment (STP13A) ... | reverse complement strand
TCGAAACGCCAGGTGGCTTGAAGATTCAGACGATCCATTCGTTTTGTGCGTCTCTATTACGGCGCTTTCCGCTGGAGGCAGGGGTAAGTCCGCAGTTCAAAGAGATCGAGGACCGCGCCGCCGAGTTACTACGCGCGGATATACTTGATGAGATCGCTGACGGACCTGACGCCCACTTGGTCGCTGATCTGGCGGCGCATTATACGGGCGAGAGCTTCGCCTCCCTCACCCAGTCGATCACAGGCAAGCGGGAGTTGTTCGCAACGCTGCCCAACGACCTTGATGTGCTTTTTGATCTGCCAACTGGATTTGATATAAGGACGCTACCCGCTGATGTGATGGACGGAGCGGTGGCACGTTGGATGCCCGATGCGATTGATGTGTTCGCCAGTCAAAAGGCTGTGACCATGACGCGGCTGGCCGATGCGTTGCGCAACATTGATTTTGCCGCCCCCACAATCGCCGATCTGGACAAGCTCAAGGCGCAGATGCTCACCCAGAAGCTCGAGTTGCGCAAAAGCTTTCCGACCAAAGATACCAAGACAGCCCTTGGCCCGATGCTCAGCGCGTTTGAGGATTTGGCAGAGCGTACGCTTGAAGCGCATGACCTGCAGATGCGTGCCCGCAATGTGTCACGTACACGCGCGCTGCACCGCTTTGCTGAGAAATTTATCGACCGATATGAAGCGGAAAAACAGCGGCGTGGCTGGCTCGATTTCGACGATTTGATTTTACGTGCGCGTGCTTTGCTCAACGATCCGAAAGTTGCCGCGTGGGTGCTGTACCGCATTGACGGCGGCATTGATCATATTCTTGTCGACGAAGCGCAGGATACCTCACCGCGCCAATGGGACGTGATTGAAAAACTGGCGGATGAATTTGCTTCCGGTGCAGGTGCGCGTGATGAGGAGATGGACCGCACACTGTTTGTCGTAGGTGATAAAAAGCAGTCAATTTACTCGTTCCAGGGAGCTGACCCGCGTGAGTTTGATCTCAAACGCGCCTCGTTTGAGGAGAGCCTGCTAGCCGCCAATCTCAAGTTCCAGAACGAGAGCCTTGATTACTCCTTCCGTTCGTCCCCCGCCGTGCTGCGAGCAGTGGATCAGACGTTCAACACCCTGCCCGATCCGCGCATGGGAGAGGAAATGACGCATATCGCGTTCAAAGACGCCCTACCCGGCCGTGTGGATATCTGGCCTGTTGTTGAACCGGATAAAACCAAAGAAGAAGAGCCTCACTGGACCGATCCGGTGGACCGAAAAAGCGAACAACACCACACGGTCATTTTGGCGGATCAAATCGCCACGCAAATAAAATATCTCATCGACGGAGAGCATTACATCCCTGATGAGGCAAAGGACCGCAGCATGGTCCGCCGCCGCATTACTGCCGGTGATTTTCTGATTCTGGTACGGGGGCGCAAGACAGGGCTGTTCTCCGAGATTATTCGCGCCTGTAAGGTTGCGGGATTGCCGATTGCGGGCGCTGACCGGCTCAAGGTTGGTGCAGAACTTGCCGTTCGGGATATTGGCGCGCTTTTGTCTTTTCTTGCGACGCCTGACGATGCGCTCTCGTTGGCAACTGCGCTTCGCTCACCACTGTTTGGTTGGAGTGAACAGGAGCTGTTTACGCTCGCCCATCACCGACCACTCAAGCAGGACCTGTGGCAAAGTCTCCGCAGTCAGAAAGAGGCTTATCCCGAAACGCTCGCCGTTTTGCGTGATCTTCGGGGCCAAGTTGATTTTCTGCGCCCTTATGATCTGATCGAGCGTATTCTCACCCGCCATGAAGGACGTCGCAATCTGGTCGCACGCATGGGGATGGAGGCCGAAGACGGCATTGACGCGCTGCTGGGCCAAGCCCTTGCTTATGAGCGGACAGAAGTTCCGAGCCTCACAGGGTTCTTGGAATGGATGCAAGCCGACGATCTAGAGATTAAACGCCAAATCGACAGCGCCTCTGACCAGATCCGCGTGATGACGGTGCACGGGGCCAAGGGTTTAGAAGCGCCGATTGTGATCCTGCCCGATACCGGGCTGAAAAAGAACGATGTGAAGAGTGAGATTATCACCCTCAAAGACGCTCCTATCTGGAAACCCAACGCAGCGGAAATGACGCAGAGCATTGCTGCGCAGATTGATGTGCTGAAAGAGGCGCAAATGCAAGAAGGTCTGCGGCTGCTCTACGTGGCCATGACCCGCGCAGAAAAATGGCTGATTATCGCCGCTGCGGGTGATTTGGGCAAAGAGGGCAGCTGGTACCAGATGGCGGAGGATGCACTGCACCATCTGAATGCGGTGCCGTTCAAGGATGGACCCGCGCATGGCTTGCGTCATGAAGAAGCAGGCTGGGATGCACTTCCAACAGTTTCCGTACCTCCAAAAACCGTCAGTAAGCCTTTATTAGAGCCTGTTTTCAAAACCATGCCTCCAGCCGCGCCAGTTCGGCCAGAGGTCGTCTCCCCTTCAGAGTTAGGCGGTGCAAAGGCCCTGCCCGGAGAGGCGGGCATGAATGAAGATGCCGCAAAGTTTTATGGTACGCTGGTGCACATGTTGCTGGAACATCTCGCGCAGATTGATCGATCAAACCGCACCAGTGCAGCGGAGCAGCTGTTACGCACGACCGATGCCGATATTGCAAAAATGGCCCTAGCTGAGGCGCTGGGGGTTCTCGATTCCTCAAAACTCGCCCCGATCTTTGCGCCAAGCACCTTGGCCGAGGTCGCGGTCAGTGCTGATCTGGGCACAACCCGCCTCTACGGGATTATCGACAGGCTAATCGTTAAGCAGGACCACGTACTGGCCGTTGACTTCAAAACCAACCGTACTGTGCCCGATACACCCGATGCGTGTCCCGAGGGGCTGCTGCGCCAAATGGGCGCTTATGCGCACGCTTTGTCGCTGGTTTATCCCAATCACCAGATCGAGACCGCGATACTATGGACCCACACCAGCACCCTTATGACATTACCCCACGATACCGTGACTGCTGCGTTGCAGCGCACTGGTCACCTTGACGCAGGCACCGTGTCTTCTTAGGTATCACTCATACCCGAACCCATGGAGAGCTTTATGGCCACCGTTGCAGTAACAGACGACACATTCGACGCCGAAGTGAAAAACTCAGACATCCCCGTAGTTGTGGATTTCTGGGCGGAATGGTGCGGCCCGTGCAAACAGATCGGCCCATCCCTTGAGGAACTGTCCGCCGAGATGGACGGACAAGTCAAAATCGTCAAAGTCGACGTAGACAGCAACCCGAACGCCGCCGCCCAAATGGGTGTGCGCGGTATTCCGGCGTTGTTCATCTTCAAAGACGGCGAAGTTGTTTCCAACATGGCCGGTGCGCGCCCCAAGGCAGCATTGAAAAGCTGGATCGAAGAAGCGATCTAACTCAACTGCCAAATTGATCGACAGTGTGCGCGTCAGGTGAAAGCTTGGCGCGCAATTTCTTTGAGACGCTCCAACCTCAACATGCTTTTTAGCGTTGTCTTATCCTGCATCCTGTTCCAATCAGTCAGAACCTGAACCTTGCTAAGAAAAATGACGGTTGGATCATCGGGTCCAACCAGATCGTACCCAGAGAAAAACGCATCCCACGCACGCTTCGGCACAGCGAACCCTTTTGAGAGGTCGTCAATATCTCCGACCATCTGCGTGTAACTTTGCAAGAACCGCGCGATATCGTAGGCGACGGGCGCATTGTCCGCCCCCAGAAAATCAAAAGCTGCTGTCGCGCGGTCGGATATAAGGATGTTGTGCGCGTTCAAGTCGCCGTGTTTTGCCGCAATCGTACCGATATGGCCTTCTGCATCACTCGCGAATTCACCAATACGATCGGCGAAGGCGACAAACTGGCTTTGGCCGCTGATACGCCGTTCCCCTGCCCGCATCTGACCGGCCAGTTTGTGCATGTGCCGCACCATAAAACGCGGCTGAAATGGGCGCTTTTGCTGAACGGTGCCTCCGTGAAACGCAGCCAGCCAAGACCCTGCTTTGCGCAGAAGAGTCGCGTGGTCAGTCTGGTATCGGCATAGCTCCAGAAATGTGTCACCAGCGATGTATTGCATCAGGTAGGCTTGCGCATTGCGGTCCTCAGCCAGTATCTCGGGAACGGTGTTGATTTCCGACCATTGCAACGCCGCCTGCGCACCATGATGGGCATCGAGTATCCGCGCGAAGGCATCCGTATCAACCGGACGTTGGGCAAATTTCAGAACCACAGACGGCGCACCAGATTTGTCGTAACGCTGTACGATGTGCAGCCTGTTTCGGTCATCCTTTATCCACTCGGCACAGCACCTGTAGTCCTTCACCACCAGATCAGCCTGCGCGCCAAGATCGCAAAACAGCCGATGCGCCTCCGTTTTCAGGCTCTTTATCTGAGGCAATTGATATCCTTTCTGGTAATGGCCTTGCTAAACACCAGCAGGGTTTTCATATAGGATTCAACTATGGAGGCTTTATGGCAACGCAAGAATTTCCCGGCTGGCACGGTACAACGATCATTGGTGTAAAGAAAGATGGCGAGGTTGTGATCGCAGGCGACGGGCAGGTCAGCCTTGGTCAGACCGTGATCAAAGGCACCGCGCGCAAGGTGCGCAGGCTCTCACCCGGCGGCTATGATGTTGTGGTAGGCTTTGCCGGCTCAACAGCTGATGCATTCACGCTGCTGGAAAGGTTGGAGACTAAGCTCGAAGCTACGCCTGGTCAGTTACAGCGCGCGAGTGTTGATTTGGCAAAGGACTGGCGCACGGACAAATACCTGCAAAAGCTGGAAGCAATGTTGATTGTGACCGACGGGACCGAGCTCCTGATCATCACCGGAGCGGGTGATGTGCTGGAGCCCGAGCATGACATTGCGGCGATTGGCTCCGGCGGTAACTTTGCCCTCGCCGCCGCCCGTGGCCTGATCGACAGTGACCGTGATGCTGAAGCTGTGGCCCGTGATGCCATGAAGATCGCCTCCGAAATTTGCGTTTATACCAACGGCAATCTGACCGTGGAGAAAATCAAAGCATGACCGACCTGACCCCCCGCGAGATCGTATCCGAGCTGGACCGCTTTATCATCGGCCAGAATGACGCCAAGCGTGCCGTGGCCGTAGCCCTGCGCAACCGTTGGCGGTGTCGCAACCTGCCCGATGATATCCGCGCCGAAGTGTATCCCAAGAATATTCTGATGATCGGACCCACAGGCGTAGGCAAGACCGAGATCAGCCGCCGTCTGGCCAAGCTTGCGCGCGCGCCCTTCCTCAAGGTTGAAGCGACGAAGTTTACCGAAGTCGGCTATGTCGGCCGAGATGTGGAACAGATCATTCGCGACCTGCTGGATGCCGCGATAGCGATGACGCGAGAGCATATGCGTGAGGACGTAAAGACAAAAGCACAGAACGCTGCCGAAGAGCGTGTGATTGATGCCATCGCAGGGCCGGACGCACGCGAAGGCACGCGCACTATGTTCCGCAAGAAGCTACATGATGGGCAGCTTGATGAGACGATGATCGAGCTTGAGGTTGCGGATACGTCCAATCCGTTCTCGGCGATGGAGATACCCGGCCAGCCGCAAGGTGGTGGCATGATGAACATCGGCGATTTGTTTGGCAAAGCCATGGGCGGACGCACGACGAAAAAGCGTCTTACCGTGCGCGACAGCTATGAAATCTTGATTGGCGAAGAGGCCGACAAGCTGTTGGATGATGAAACTGTCACACGCGCCGCGATTGAAGCCGTCGAGCAGAATGGGATCGTATTCCTTGACGAGATTGATAAGGTCTGCACCCGCGCCGATGCCCGTGGGGGTGATGTATCGCGTGAGGGCGTGCAGCGTGATTTGCTGCCCCTGATCGAGGGAACCACGGTGAGCACCAAACATGGCCCGGTGAAAACCGACCATGTATTGTTCATCGCATCGGGTGCGTTTCATATCGCTAAACCGTCAGATTTGCTGCCCGAATTGCAGGGCCGCCTACCGATCCGCGTCGAACTGCGCGCGCTGACGGAAGAGGATTTTGTGCGCATCCTGACCGAAACCGACAATGCACTAACGCTGCAATATACCGCACTGATGGGAACCGAAGAGGTCGAAGTGAGCTTTACCGCTGATGGGATCGCCGCGCTGGCCAAGATTGCGGCAGATGTGAACCAATCGGTTGAGAATATCGGTGCGCGGCGCCTCTACACCGTGATGGAGCGGGTGTTTGAGGAGTTAAGCTTTACCGCACCAGACCGCGCAGGGGAGAAGATTGTGGTCGATGCCGCCTTTGTGGATGCCAATCTGGGCGAGCTGGTGAAATCCACCGATCTGAGCCGCTACGTGCTTTAACCCCTTCCCATTCTCATGCGTCCACGTAATCAAGGGCGCATGAGCTATTTCCGCTTCCTCATCGATAACCGGCTGTTCCTGCTTGCGGGATTTCTGCTGACGTTAACCTCATCCTTTGGGCAGACCTATTTCATCTCGCTTTTTGCGGGTGAGATTAAAGGCTCATTTGGCCTCAGCGATGGCGGTTGGGGCGGCGTCTATACCATTGGCACCACGCTGTCCGCGATCACAATGATCTGGGCGGGCGCGCTGACGGACCGTTTCCGTGTGCGGCAATTATCTCTCGGAGTGATGGTGCTGCTGGCGCTCGCTTGCGTGGCGATGTCGCTGGTGCCGAACGGGTTCCTGCTCGTTTTTGTGATCTATGCGCTGCGCCTGATGGGGCAAGGAATGCTTTCGCAACTGGGTGCCGTGGCCATGTCGCGCTGGTTTATTGCAACACGCGGGCGCGCACTTTCGATTTCTTCTATGGGATTCGCTGTGGGGCAGGCGATGCTGCCCGTTGTTTTTGTAGCACTGCTGGCGACTGTGGATTGGCGCAATTTGTGGCTGGTGGCCGCGCTTTGTATTGTGGTGCTGATCCCTGTGATGCAGATTCTCTTGCGGCAGGAACGTACGCCGCAATCCATGGCGGACGATTCACAAAGCCTCGGGATGGGCGGACGACACTGGACACGGAATGAGATGCTGCGCCATCCGTTGTTCTATATCCTGATCCCTCTGGTGCTTGGGCCTTCCGCATGGGGAACGGCGCTGTTCTTCCAACAGGTGCATCTAACGGAGGTAAAGGGCTGGAGCCTTGTCTCCTTTGTCGCACTTATGCCGATCTATACGGTCGCGAGCATTTCGTTCACCTTCATCACAGGCTGGGCCGTTGACCGTATTGGTGTGAAGTGGATTGTACCATTTCAGATGGTGCCATTTGGCATATCGTTTCTGGTTTTGGCGTACGCAGATACGATCTTCATGGCCGGAGTAGGCCTTGTGATTTTTGGCGTAGGGCAGGGCACACAAGGCACGGCAACCTCTGCGTTTTGGGCCGTGTTTTATGGCACAAAAAACCTCGGTGCGATCAAAGCGGCGGCGGCGGCGTTGATGGTGTTTGGCTCAGCCATCGGGCCGGGGATAACGGGCGCTTTCATCGACTTCGGTGTGGATTTCCCTGACCAGATGATCCCGATTGCGGTGTTCTATTTCTGTGGGGCGCTGTTCGCCGGTTTGGGCATCCTACGCTACCAGCGAGACCTACCTGTGACGGCGTAGATAGACGTAATACGCACCACCACCCCCGTGGCTGACATGTGCCTGCGCAATTTGCAGAACGACTGATTTCATCGGCTGCATGGTAAGCCATTGTGGTACCTGATGACGCAACACGCCATGGCGTACGGGGATCGGGCCACCCTCATCGCGTTGCTTCCCTTTGCCTGTCACAACCAAAATTAACCGCTTTCCCTGCGCGTGGGCGTTCATGACAAAACCCGTCAGCAAAGGATGCGCACGGTCAAGCGTCATACCGTGCAGATCGATCTTTCCTTCTGGCCGCATCTTTCCGCGTTTGAGCTTTCCGAAAGACTTGTTGTCCATTTGCACGGGAGCCTGCCGAATATGATCATGAATAGCAGGAGCGAGATTGTGCGTTGGACCGCGTGAGGGGCCGACAGGTTTACCAAGGATGACCGATTTTGCTTTGCGCAAGTTGCGGGGTGCGGGTGCGGGCAGGCTCACATCAGGGTCGAACCGCTCCACTTCAAGGTTGCTGCGCTCCATCCTCTCAGTGTTGGCACGTACACGATCCCACAGCTCCCGATCCTCAGCGGTTAGGCGACGCCGTTTCAAATGGCGCTTTCAGGGAGCAGAGCATAAGCACGCTGGATCGGCATCAACACAATCAAGCGACCTGGATCACGTAGTGTGCCCGCCTGACGCCCTGCCTCATCACCTGTGCCAAAAAATACATCGGCGCGCTGGGCGCCTTTGATCGCTGACCCGGTATCTTGGGCAATCATCAAGCGGCGCAACGGAGATTTACCATCCTTCTCGATCCACACGGGGGAGCCTAAGCGCACAAAAGATGGGTCAATCGCCACCGTTCGCATGGTGGTGATAGAACGGTTCATCGCGCCAAGCGGTCCTTTATCGCTGGGGACACCACTTACCTCACGAAAGAAGACATATGAGGGGTTATGATAAAGGAGCTCCTGCCCCTGGACGGGATTTCGCCGGACCCAGTTCTTGATCACTTGCGCGCTCACTTGATGCGCTTGGTAGACGCCGCGACGGACCAATTCTTGACCGATCGAGCGGTAGTTATGACCATTGGAGCCGCGATAGCCCACGCGCACATAACTTCCGTTCGGCAGGCGGATACGACCTGATCCCTGGATTTGAAGAAAGAAAAGCTCCACCGGATCATCAACATAGGCAATCGCCAGACCCTGCCCCTCCATCACGCCGCTCTCAAGGATATCACGGCGGGTCAGCCATGGACGGTTCTCCCGTGCTTCGGCGGGCATTTTATAGACGGGAAAGCGGTAGCGGGCCGTTCGGGTGAGTGAGCCCTCGAGTTCGGGCTCGAAATATCCGGTAAACAGCGCCTCTTTTCCATCGTCCATAAGGACAGGGCGGAACAGAAGTTCAAAGAAATCGCGCGGATTGGGACGCGATTGTGCATAAGCACAGATCGCATTCCAATCAGGGTCTTTCATATCCTTACAGGTATTCAGAAACGTCTCGAAAGCGGCGGCATGATCGTCCTCCGCCCAACCTTCCAGTTGGTCAAACGACAACACATCGTATTTCACCTCAGACGCCAAAGGCCCCGCCAACAGCGAGGCCCCGATCACGGCACTGATGCGAAGCGCGCATGTTACCCGTCTGTAGAAACCAAGAACCAATTCGGATCATCCGAGCCCATGTGGCGGGCAAATACCCACGTGTCTTTTTGCTTTTTAGCATCAGTGATGCTGCCTTCGACAATCTCGCCTTCCGCGTTACGGACAGCCTGCGTCAATTCCGCCACAAATTTCAGCGTCATCTCCGCCTCTTTTGTGTCGGGGTCGAGGGTGACATTCTCAACGTTCATCTCACGCACACCGATGAAGTTGGCCTCGATCGTCAGCCCCTGATCTTCGCGCGCGGCAACACCGTCGACAAAGCTCTCGTAAATATCCTCGGACAGGAACAACTTGATATCATCAAGCTCGCCCCGCTCGTACCCCATGATAATCATCTCATAGGCACCACGTGCGCCCGCGATAAAATCCGTCACGTTGAAGGAGGGCTCGATACGCTTCATCTCGGCCAAGGCCCGGGCCTGCGCCGTTCCTTCGTCAAAATGATCAGTAATATCGAGATCAGGACCACCTTCGATTACTTCAAAGGCAGGACCACTGCGTTTTTCCTGTGGGGTGGGAAGAGGTGGCTTCTCAAAGCCCTCTCGCGTGCCAAGCACGTTCTTAAGCCGCAGGATGAGAAAAACCGCGATTGCGGCAAGCACCAGAAGCTGGATAAGCGGCGAATTCATATGGACCTCTTAGGGACTAGGCGTGGAAACAATGCTCTGAGCACCTTATGTAGGTGCGAAGGGGCCCCAAGTCCACTCTAGCCCCGATGAAAGGAAGCAATAACATGTGGCTTTTAGTCGTATTCATCGCCGTTCCGATGATTGAGATCGCGCTATTCATTCAAGTTGGCGGCTTTATCGGCCTCTGGCCCACTCTGTTGATCGTCATTTTGACAGCCCTTGCGGGGACATATCTGGTACGTAGTCAGGGGCGATTGGCGCTGAGCCAGCTTCAAAGCTCGTTCAGTGACCTACGCGACCCGACAGAGCCGCTGGTGCATGGCGCGATGATCCTGTTTTCAGGCGCGCTTTTGCTCACGCCGGGATTTTTCACCGATGCGGTTGGATTTGCGCTACTGATCCCCGCGTTTCGCACAGCCGTATTCAAGGCGATCCGCGCCCGAATCAACATCCAGAGTTTTGGAACGCCCGGCGCTGGGCGGCAACATCCGCAACATACGCCTCATGACAGCAATGATGTGATTGACGGCGAATTTACGGAATTGCCGGATGATGACGCGCCAAAAGGAAATTCTGGCTGGACCAAAAACTGAGTACCAAAACTAAGCGATTGAGCGATTTGACCTGACCTGATAAGTCAGCCGGAGTAATTTAACCTCCAAAGAGGAGCGCCTGATATGGCCGAGGCCGAAGCAACACCACCAGCAGCCCCAAAACTACGTGTCTTGGGCCAATTTATCCGTGATCTTTCGTTTGAAAACATCATGGCCCAAAAAGGTGCACCGAGCGATGTGCAACCCGATGTACAGGTTCAGGTGAACCTTGATGCGAAAAAGCGCACCGCCGACAATCAGTTTGAAACTGCAATCAAACTGAACGTGACATCGAAAGCCAAGGGCGCTGATACAACGCTATTCGCGCTGGAAATCGACTATGTCGGCATTTTTGACATTCAGGACGTGGCCGAAGACCAGCTGCATCCGTTCCTGCTCATCGAGTGCCCGCGCATGATCTTCCCGTTCCTGCGCCGCATCGTGAGCGATATCACGCGCGACGGTGGCTTCCCGCCGCTGAACCTTGAGAACATCGATTTTGTTGCATTGTACCGTGGCGAGATCGAACGCCGTCAAGCAGAAGTCGTAGCATCCGCTGACGCGTAAAACAGTCTAGCTTTTTAGCCAGACAGCATCGCCGCCCAATGTACCGACAAACTCGGCGTGGGCGGCGTTTTCTTTTTCAGTGAGGCGTGTCGGCAGCGGTGTTGGCCGTGGGCGTGGCATCCATTCAGTGCTGGCCTCGCCTGCTTTCGGCTCTGCACGGGTGGAGAGGCCGAAGTCAGGCTGTTTGCCACCAATAAGCTCCAAATAAACCTCAGCCAGAATTTCACTGTCAAGCAGAGCGCCGTGAAGTGTGCGCGCACCGTTATCAATACCAAAGCGGCGGCACAGTGCGTCGAGGGATGAGGGCGAGCCGGGGAATTTCTTGCGCGCTATCGCGAGGGTATCCACCGCTTGCTCCCATGGGAGCTGGCGCAGGCCCATTTTGCCCAGCTCGAAATTCAGAAATTTCATATCAAAAGAAGCGTTGTGAATGATCATCTTGCTGTCGCCAACAAAGTCCAGAAATGCCTGCCCCACTGCCGCAAATTTTGGCTTACCGCGCAGGAAATCATCGCCAAGGCCATGCACTTCAAACGCCTCTTGCGGCATGCCACGTTCAGGGTTGATGTATTCGTGAAAGGTTTGGCCTGTAGCGACATGACCCATCAGCTCAACCGCGCCAATCTCGACGATCCGGTCGCCTGTTTTGGGGTCAAAACCTGTGGTTTCGGTATCTAGGACGATCTCACGCATGATGTTGGCTCCGAATGGTTGCAACGATGTATTGAACCTGTGCGCGGGCGTGTTCAAGCGTTTCGGTCTCGATCACATAGGTAGCGCGGGCGCACTTATCTGCGGCAGGGAGTTGCTTGGCTTTGATACCAAGGAACTGGTCGCGGGTCATCGTGCCACGCTCCATCACACGGGCTTCTTGCGTGACGTCATCCGTGAAGACACAAGCGGTGGCATCCACGCGGGCATCGCCGCCTGTCTCAAACAGCAGCGGAATATCGAGCACAACAATATCCGCATCCGTCCGGGCAAGGAAATCTGCGCGATCTTGACCCACAAGCGGGTGCACGATGGCCTCAATCTGCTTTAGCGCGGACGGATCAAGTCCAATGATCTCTTTGAGAGCAGGGCGTGAAACGGCACCATTAATCACGGCATCGGGAAATTCTTGAGCGAAGGCCGCTACAGCTGCGCCGCCTTCGCTATAGAGACGGTGTACCGCAGCATCGGCATCCCAAAGCGCGCACCCTTCATCCACGAACATCTGCGCCGTGGTTGATTTTCCCATGCCGATGGAGCCGGTCAGCCCGAGCAGAAACATTAACGCAGCGCCGCCGCACGGGTCGCGCGGTCCACGTCTGGGCGGCGGCCGAACCAACGCTCGAACGCTGGAACCGCCTGATGTAGTAACATGCCCAGACCATCAACTGTGACACAGCCAGATTCCTCTGCGGCGGCAAGCATGTTCGTCTTGAGCGGGGCATAGACCAGGTCAGTAACAATCGTTGATGCGCGCAATCCATCCAGCGGCACGCGCAACTCGGACTTCCCGATCATGCCCAACGATGTGGTATTCACCAAGAGGGCCGCATCATCAATCATGTTGCCGGCCTGAACCCATTCATAAACGCGAATCCGGCTGCCAAAATCCTGTTTAATCTTATCCGCGCGCACGCGGGTGCGGTTTGACAGTCTGATCTCTGGCACGCCCGCTTCGATCAGGGATGAGATGACAGCTCGCGCAGCGCCTCCAGCACCCAGAACAGCAGCGGGGCCAGAGCGTGGATCCCACTGTGGGGCACCTGATTTCAGGTTCTCGATGAAGCCATAACCATCTGTATTATCAGCATGAATTTTACCATCTTTACGGAAGATCAGCGTATTGGCCGCCCCGATCAAGGTCGCGCGATCTGTTACTAGATCAGCAATGTCCATCACCTTCTCTTTGTGCGGAATCGTAATGTTCACACCAACAAATCCCATCTGGGGCAGGGTGTGCAGAACGTTCTCCAAGTTCTCGGCGCTGACATCCATCGGAATATAGTGCCCCGCGATGCCATATGTTTTGAGCCAATGGCGATGCAGTTGGGGCGATTTTGAATGGGCGATGGGGGAGCCGATCACGCCAGCCAAAGGGATGCGAGGCAGTTCGGTCATTGTGCAATATCTCCACGAAGGGTCAGGTAGTTCAGAATTTCCAGCAAAGGCATGCCAAGCACATTAAAGTAATCGCCCTCAATACGCGAGAAAAGCCGCACGCCTTCTTCTTCCAGCTTATACGCGCCGACAGCGTGGCGAATGCTGTCCCAGTTTCGCGCGACATAGTCTTTGAGATAGGCATCACTCGCATCACGCATCCGAAGGCGCACTACACCAATATGCCGCCAAAGGGGTTTGCCGTTCTCATAGATTACCGCAGCAGACAAAAGCGTATGTCGATCCCCGCGCATCAGCTTGAGTTGGGTCAGCGCATCTTCAGGCGTTTCAGGTTTGCTAAGGAGCGTACTATTATGCTCAAGCACCTGATCACAACCGATCACCAAAGCGTTCGGGTTTTTGTCGCTGACTTTTGATGCTTTCATTTCCGCCAATGCATCGGCAATATCACGGGGTGGAGCACCCTCGGCGATAAGTGAGGCTTTGATCATATCCTCATCCACCCGCGCCTTTTGGACTTCGTGAGGAACGGCCGCTTGGCTCAGCATTTGGGTACGGATACTGGAACCGGAAGCTAGGATGATGTGGACACTCATGTGGATAACTCGTGCATAATGCTAAGATGTTCTCATCAACAACTTGTCGACAATTACGGGTTAGGGTTCAAGAGGGGGATAAGGGGCCATCTCCACTGCCTTAACCGCAGATTCGTCCACGGTGGATAAGGATAATTTTACCATTTGATAACTTTAGTTAATGTAATCTACTGCACAGAGTTACCCACAGAGGTAGAGCAAGATATATTACTTTAAGTTATTGATAATTAATTAATAAATATATAATTAT
>RCNC010001917.1_pt1 | contig 13966 bp, 11 predicted proteins | sample 2041301 | NCBI WGS metagenome assembly RCNC01 (sample SAMN09708231, study PRJNA481090) | Marine sediment metagenome, whole genome shotgun sequencing project. | biome: marine sediment; feature: ocean; material: sediment; isolation source: Sewage treatment plant 13A marine sediment (STP13A) ... | reverse complement strand
GTGATTATGGGCCAACGCAGTCGGTCAAGACCGTCTCCATGTCCCGCGACGACACCAGCGGTGAAAAGATGCCTCTGGACGACTTTCACCAGGCATTGAAACAAGGTCTGAACGGCCGACGCTTCGAACTGATGGTGTTTTTTTCCTGTCTGGCCAACATGGTGGAGGTGGACTACGCCATGAGTGATGTGACCCGATATCTGGTGGGCAGCCAGGACGAGATCCGACTGGTGAACGAGCCGCCGGGCCAATACCAGATCCGCGGACTGCGATTTGAGAAACTGATCGCTGGGTTGAAGCAGACGCCTGCAGCCGATATCCGGGAGCTTGGTCGGGCCTTGGTGGACAGTCACGTCGATAGTTACGATCAGGATGTGCGCTTACCCACAGGTGACGGTGTGGGACAGATCTGCCGCTTTTCCGGTGGTATGGCCCTGGTGGATGCCGCTGCGATGCCCCAGCTGGTGACTGTGCTGGATCTCCTGGCCCAACAGCTGATTCGACACGCTGAAGAAGATGGCGTGGTGCAGGCCATGGGTGCAGCCTTGTCTGCCACCCAGCCGTTTGCCAGCTTTTTAAAAATGGAATATTATGATCTTTCAGGTTTTGTGCGCCACCTGCGTGCCGCTGTCAGCCAACCCGAGCTGGAAACGGCCTGCGACCGCGTGTTGGATCTACTGGCGAATCGTGTCCTCGTCTATGCCCGTCATACCTCGGATTGCGCAGCCACAGGTATCTCGATCTACCTGTCGCATCCCCTGGTGCCCGACAACATTTTCCAGACCCACCAGAGACTTTACCAGGCGAACCGATTCAGCCGTGAGACCCAGTGGGATGAAATGATCAGCATATTCCGGGAGCGCCTCAAGGGAACACTGGCCGCCGACTTGATCCAGCCTGCGGCCATAAAAAAGGGGCGGGCCCTATCAACAGGCACCCACCCCTAAAGGATTCTTAGCTTGGGTCGATCATTCCGGAGTCTTCAACCAGGGATTTATTCTGGGATAAGGACCTGGTCGATGACATGGATGACCCCGTTGCTGGCAGGGATGTCCGCCTTGATCACGGTTGCATTACCCACCATCAGGCTGCTGCCCGATTCGGTGATGCGGAAACTCTGACCATTGACAGTTTTGGCCGAGGTGAGCATGGCGGCATCTGCGGCCATGACCTTGCCCGGGACCACATGATAGGTCAGGATGGCTTGCAGCTGGGATTTATTTTCCGGTTTGAGCAAGTTTTCCACGGTACCCGGCGCTAGTTTGGCAAAGGCTTCGTCCGTCGGCGCAAAGACGGTAAACGGCCCCTCGCTTCTCAACGTCGCTTCCAGGTCGGCGGCCTGCACTGCCGCAACCAGGGTATTGAAGGAACCCGCCGCCACGGCGGTGTCGACGATGTCTGTGGTGTTCATGGCGTCCGATGTATTTTTCGAGGTTCCGTAGTTGCCGGCAAATGCCGACAGGGGCAGGATAAGCAGTATGATCCACACGATTCCATAATTTAGTCTTTTCATGTCTATTACCTCAATGTGTTGTTAGTTTGATATAACGAGTGACTTATCGTTTTTGCACCGCTTTAGCCGAGCATGTGCCGCCACTCCAGTGCTGAGTAAAATTAACTTGCTTTGAGCCGAATGACAAGCAGTGCAGATTAGGGGTATAGTGATAGACAGCACCTATCACTGGATCTGACGGCAACCATACTATTGGATCCTGCGCTGGCAGGTATATCAAAAAGCCCCATACGCTTGCGGCCATAGGTAGTGTCCATCCTGAAACGGCATCTTTCGGCCCAAGCCTGCGTTCTTGCTCGATTGAGCAGGTAGTGAAGCTTCGGCGCTATCCTCGACGTAGTGCCACTGCGCACGCTGTCGCTCCTACGGCTACGCCGTCAATTTCAATTTCGCTGCGGCCTTGGCGTGTCGCAGATCCCGCACTGCGGGGAACCCAAATCTGCCATTTCTGAATGGACAATAGGTAAGGCATTAATTTAGCGCTGCAGCGGTAGACGTTCGTCCGACCGATGCTTTGAAACCGAAACGGCTAAACTATCAATAATCAGGCCCAACCTAATGAAAACCAAATGTCATGCGCCCCATTGCCCCTTGTGCAGTGGTGACGATATCGATCGATTTTACGAGGACGACAACAGGATCTACCTGAGCTGTTTAAATTGTAGATTGGTTTTTGTTCCCAAAGGCTATTGGCTTGACGCCAAAGATGAGAAAACCATCTATGATTTGCATGAAAACGATCCACAGGATCTTAGATACCGCCGATTCCTATCCCGGTTAGTGTCACCACTCCTAGAGAGGTTGAATCCAAACCAAAAGGGCTTGGATTTCGGTTGTGGACCCGGTCCGACCCTGTCGGTCCTGCTGGAGGAGCAGGGCCAGCAGGTGGATCTCTACGACCCGTTTTATTACGACGATCCTTCAGTGTTTCATAAAAAGTATGATTTCATCTGTGCCACCGAAGTCGTCGAGCATCTGCGCGATCCCAAGCGGGAATTTGCTTCCTTGTTCAAGATGTTAAAACGCGGTGGATGGCTGGGCATCATGACGAAGCGGGTCATGGATAAATACGCTTTTGGTCAATGGCACTACATTCGTGATATGACGCATATTTGCTTTTATCGTCAGCATACTTTTGAATACCTCGCGCGACGGTTCGATGCCCGCCTCAACGTCCTTGCCAATGACGTGATTCTGTTCCATAAGAAGTAAATAGTCCCCTATTGCGCTCAAGGCCGCATGGGGCGGTAAGGGCATGGTATTACCGATGATGATTGTAGATTATCCTGCTCCATTGTTGGTTTATCCGGAAAACAAAAAGGAAGATCTGAGAACAGATAAAGGCGTATTTCAAATGATCGATAAGTTTAAGCGAATTGCACAAGCCATTCAGGTGCTTCGCCTGCCATCGTTAGGGGTTGGGCTGATTAGCCTGGCATCACTGGTGGCGATCGTTCTTATTTTCGCAGCAGGCCAGGGTGATTTATTTATTATTCCCTGTGTCGTCGGTTCGTTATGGGGGTTGAGCACGTATTCATTTATTGTGACCTTCCGCGCCGTACCGGATAAACCCAACGTCCCCTTGAAATTCTTCAGTAATCTGAAGCACACAATTACTCGGGTGTGGTATGGATTGGTCGGTGTCTTTTTCCTTGGCGCCACCGCCGCCATGCTTGTGGTTACCATTCGGATGGTTTTAATCTGGTTGCGGGACTATGGGGGCTGACCCGGCTACGGCCCATCCATTGCTTGAGCAAGGCGAGGAGGTGAAACGAGACACCCACCGCAGAGCCTATTTCGTCCCAAGTGGATGGGGCCAAATGATAATTTTGAGATCCGCTTATCGTTAAACAGGTTGTTGAAAAACTATTGCGTTTGGCCATACGGCGTTATAATTCGACTCAACATGCTCATTTATCAACCATAAACTGCGCTTTTTCCGCTAGTGGGTTATCCCCGGCACCTCGGGTGCATTGCTGTATTGTCGGGGTTGCATGGCAGCCATCTCTATCGGCGGCGATGCCTTGGTTGGCGCAGGCACCGGTTTTTTTACTGCCGGTGAATCGAATGTCTTGGCGGGAGGAGACTGCACCGGTGGTTCGGGTTTGGCAACCATGGTCTTTTTGGGAACTGATGCCGGTGCAACCGGCCTGGTCGGAGACTTTTTCTCAGGGGGCGGCAGCGGTTTGTCCGTCGATGCGCCGGTGGCCTGGCTAACGATGGGTGAGGGTGCCGGAGCCTGCCGCGTCGTCGTTTCGCTTCTGGGGGACAATGCAGCCAGGGATTGTTTGATCTGACCATCGGCAGGATTCAAGCCTGCGGCAACCCGGTACGCCTCAATGGCCTCTTTTTCCCGCCCCATGGCTTGAAGCAAGCCGGCCCGTCGCTTCTGGACGGCAAACTCGTCGGAAGCGCCTTTCATCAGCGCCGCATCACACGCCTTCAGGCCATCGGGACCACCGGCTTGAAGGCACTGCGCAACCTTGATTTCTCTTTTCGTCTGGGCAAGCCGAAGGTTTTTGGTTGCCTCCCGATTTTTTGGATCTGCCGCCAATGCCGTCTCATAATCGCGAATGGCGTTGCCGAAGCGATCCATCTCCAGCCAGACATTGCCCCTGCCCGTTAACAATTTGGGGTGGTCGGGGTTCACCGCGAGCCCATCGTTGCAGGCTGTCATGGCCGCATCACCCTTTAACTTCTCACACCGGATGATGCTCAAGCGGATCTGTGTATCCTGTTTTTTCGACCGGGATGCGGCGGCAGCGCTCTTTTGTTGCTTTTCGATATACTGCTGCTCGTCCAGGTAACTTTCGGCAAGGATCAGCTTCTTTTTGATCGCGTCGTCGCCCGGAAAGTTTTCCAGTCCTTCCTGCAGCACTGCAACGGCGTCCGCATAACGCCGGAGTCCCATAAATGCATCGCTGAGTGCAAAGCGAATCTCCAGGTTGCCCGGATCGCGAAGCAACTCCCGCCGACATGGCGCAAGAGCGGCCTCCCCGGTGGCGGACAGGCAGGAGGGGGCGTCCTCAGCCGTCCAGGCAACTGTAGTGGGGTTTGCGAATATGAGAAGTGTCAGCATCACGATCGCCGCCGTCCGGCCGGTCATGCAGGAACGTTTGGTTTCGCATTGGGTCATGGATGAGACCTGTCTCCTTTCACAGGCGGCTGACGTTATTCAAAGCCATTCTAAGCATATCCCTATTTAATATCCGCCACCCCCACCGCCGCCACCCCCGCCGCCATAAGGGTCATCCTGCGAGGTGGTCTGCCTTTTGCGGAATATCCAACTGCCGTCGGGAAGCCGGATCAGGTTGAACAGGTACCACTTGTTCACGGTGGTATATGGCGGGTCTTCCCTGGCGATCATGCTCTCGATGTCCCGGCGAAGCTGCGCCAGGCCATATTCATTGGCGTATGAACCGACGATGCCGTCACCGTCCAGATCCTCTCCGTGGAGATTGGCATGGGCGAGTTTTTCGATCTCCGGTGCCAGCAGGCCGGCCTCTTCCACCGATTCGGTGCCGCCGATGTCGCTGCTCAATGCCGTGATCAGGTCGCATCGATCCATGACTCCGGCGGCATTGGTGGCAAAGCCATCAGCGAATGCCCGGGTATTGGCAGTGGCATCGAGTGATGTGGCTGCATAGGTAATGTGGCTGACTGCACCCGCCAGGGCCTGCTTGACCCCGTATTGCGCCTTTGGTTCGTTTCCCATGGCCTCACCATCGCAGAGCATCCCGGCTCGGGCGATATTTGTCTTGATCCGCTTGAGATCCCGGCTCCCATCGGCCGCGGCTTGCGCATATTTCAGCGACTCTCCTGCCTTCTTCTCCGCCAATACAAAAAGACCTTCCTTGTTTGGGGTCTCATACCATCCCGTCATGGCGTGGCCGATATGGACATGGGCGATTGTCGGGGCGCGACTGGCGCATCCCGCCATGGCCAGAATGGCAGCGATTAGGAGCGTCCATGCGTATGCTTGTTTCATTTTTCTCTCCTCTTGACCGGCCTGCATGGTTGCGTTTTGCGGGTTGGCCATCCATGCGGGCTCATGGCAACCGGGCCACGCGAAAACCGAAGCTGCTGCTGCGGTAGTCCGGATCGAAGCGGTTGCGGAAGGCTGGGCGAACGAACCCGGGCGGGGTGAACCAGGACCCGCCCCGCAGAACGCGACGGCCGCAGTCACCGTTTTCCCATGCAGCCCCATCCAACGGCGCTTTCTCGTAACTGTCGTTCCAGCAATCCGTGACCCATTCGAAGACATTTCCAATCATGTCGTGAAGGCCGAATGCATTGGCCTGAAAAGAACCCACAGGCGCCGTGTGCACAAAGTCGTCCTGGCAGTCGAAAATCTCCCATCCCGGATAGGTTGCAAGGGTCGACCGGTCGGCCACATTGGCCGATTTACAGGTATCGGTCGGGGCCGCCGCTACGGTGCCGATATTCGCTATCCCTGCCCGGGCCGCATATTCCCACTCCGAGGCACTGAGCAGTCGGTATTCACGGCCGGTCCTGTCGGCAAGCCAGCGCAGGTAGGCGTGGGCGTCATTCCACGAAACACAGCTAACCGGGTGGGTGTCGTCCTGTTCAAATCCCGGCGCTTGCCAGCTGCGTTCCTCATCCAGTCGCCAGGATCCGTCATAGGTCCTGCAACCGGCTCCCTCGTGTCCGGTTTCATCGGCAAACCGGGCAAACTGCGCTTTGGTGATTTCGTACCGGCTTACGGCCAGCGCATAGTCGATGGCCACCAACCGCCCGGGAACCTCATTGGTTTCACTATCTTTTCCCGCTGCAAGAGCACCTTGAATGAACGTCCCGGCGGGAATGACAACCATTTCCGGGCAGGTGTCACAATCTTTGAAGGCAGTGCCTGGCAATGCTGCCGCCGTCTGCTTATCCTCCCGGCCAACTGGCAGCAGGAACCAGGCGGCCAGGGCAAGGCCGGCCGCAGCGGCAAAGATGGCAACTGCGGCAAACCATTTTCTTTCGGTCTTTGCCGCAGCGACAGCTGCGGAAGGGTCGTCTGTCCGAATAGGATCGGGTTGGACAGGTGACGGTTCCGCGACGCGCGGCGCGTCGGTAATCGCCGAAAAAGCATGATTCAAGGCAGCTGCAAATTCACCGGCGGTTTGATAGCGATCGTCCTTTTTTTTGGCACAGGCTTTGGCCACCAGTGCATCCAGGTTGCCGGGCAATGTGGGCTTCAGGCGCGACGGGGGCACTAGATCGCTGTGGATCACCTTGTAGATTACCGAAGCGAAGGATGAGCCGGTGAAGGCGCGTTCGCCGGTGAGCAGTTCATACAGAACAATCCCTGCAGAATAAAGATCGGATCGTAGATCGACGGTTTCCCCGAGGAGCTGTTCCGGGGACATGTAACCGGGGGTGCCGAGAATGGTTCCGGTTTGGGTCAGTTCTGACGACTCGATCCGTGCAATGCCAAAATCCATCACCTTGACGGTGCCGGTGTTGTCCCGCATGATGTTTCCGGGTTTGACATCCCGATGAATCACACCCATTCGGTGAGAATAGTCGAGGGCGGCCAACACGCTGCTCAGGATCAGCTGTATGTCGGCCAGGGAAAACCGGTGTTTTCCTTTGAGCAGGTCGACCAGTGTCTGCCCCTCCACATACTGCATGGCGATAAATGCCCGCCCGGCGTCTTCACCGTATTCATAGATTCCCACGATATTCTGGTGGTTGAGGTTGCCGGCTGCCTGAGCCTCACGATGGAACCGCTGGGCGATATCGTCATCCGGTGGCTCCGTAAAGCCGAGATGAATGGTCTTCAGCGCCACAAACCGTTTGATCATGGGATCGAAAGCCTTGTAAACAACACCCATGGCCCCTTTGCCTAGTGGAGCGACGATGTCGTACTTGCCAATTTTTTGTTGGTTGGCGTCCATGATTCTTCCAGGCGTGAAAAAGTGATACATCGTGGTATGCTTACATGTTGATAATAGTAAGAATACGCATGCTGATGTCAAGCATCCCGCCGGGACCGGCGCGCACCATCCTGCGCCACCGAGGTCTTGAAGCAGATTCAGCGGATATCGTCCTATGCAATCTCAGATAGCCGGTTGGTGAGACGTCCGATCGCCATTACCCTTTCCGGCGCCGGGCAATCCGTTTATGCGCTTAACCATCCGGTAACCGAAAATTCCTTGACCGGACTCCGGAAAATGGATAACCCTCAATTGTTCCCTTCACATCCGCTTTTCTTGTTCCTGCAGATCGCCGTATCACAACTGGATTCTGCGCAACTCCAACTCTGCACGGGGACGCGTTCGCGTCGCAGAGGCCTCAAAGGTGTCGTTCTAATGAACCAGCAACCCTATAAAGGATTGAAATCCAAGATAGGGGAAATCAAGTCCAATACCACCCGCACCCGGCTTGTCTTCATTTTCCTGTCGGTGCTGCTTCCGTCACTTTTAAATTCAGGTGCAAGTCCCGCGCTTTCTATTGAACTGAAGATCCACGCCGCCGGTCCACCCTCAATTGACATTTCGGCGGCAAGCCGGCCGGACCAGCTCCCGCAAAGTCGTGTTGCCAGAGGCAATCGAAACATCATCACTGCCTGGTACGCCGGTCCGACGGATCGATATCGGCATGGCGTGTTAGGTGATGAACTGGAGGCATCGCGGCTGGTTGTGGAAACCGCCGAGGGGAAACGCCTGCACATCGATCTTCCACCTTCACGAGTATTCGAGGATCTGGAACCCCGACTTGCCGACCTGAACGGAGACAATCGGGATGAACTGATTGTGGTGGAAAGTGACATGGACTCGGGCGCATCGCTGGCCGTGTATGGTATTGTCACCGGTCGTCTCGTTCGAACGGCTGCAACGCCTTTCCTGGGCCAGCCCAATCAGTGGCTAAACCCCCTGGGCGTGGGTGACTTTGACGGCGATGGGCGACCTGATATCGCCCTGGTCGCCACACTCCACATTGGCGGGCGATTGCGCCTTTATCAATTTAAAGACGGAAAACTCTCTTTGTTCGCGGAATATCCAGGTGTAAGCACACACCGAATCGGAATTACGGAACTTGGCCTTGGACGTGTCATCTCCGCGGCACCCCGTGATCGGTTGCTGGTGCCGAATCAAGCACAACGGGCGATGATGATATTGGCGTGGTCACCCGACGGAGGGCATGAAATGACCCGGGCGGAATTGCCCGGGACCCTGGGATCGTCATTTATACCGGTGAGAACCGGCCGTTGGCGCTTTCGATTGGATAGTGGTAAGTCCTATGAAATTCAGATGGAAAATTAAACCGGCACAGGAGGCCGGATCTGAGATGGGTCTATTATCTGCTGAAAATACGATATTCGCCTTGAATGACTGGATGTGGAATCGGTGGTAAAATGAAAAGATCAGACATACGCGCACAAATGCGCAGTGATCGGGATAGCAAGACGCTTCTCGACCAGGCCAGACAATACGTTTTTGAATACATCGAGGCCGTTGACGAACGGGCGGTGTTCCCGGATGAAAACGCCATCCGAAACCTGGATCGCTTCGACGAGCCTATGCCGGAACGATCGCAATCCGGAGCCGGCACCCTGGAAATGCTCAATACCTATGGTGCGCCGGCCACCGTGGCCCAGACCGGTGGGCGCTACTTTGGCTTCGTCAACGGCGGGGTTGTTCCCGCTGCCCTGGCCGCCCGCTGGATGGCGGATGCCTGGGATCAGAATCCTGCATTGTACGTGATTTCGCCGGTTGTCGGCAAACTGGAACAGGTCTGCGAGAACTGGCTGCGCGAACTACTGGAGCTGCCCGATGGCACCGTGGCCGGCTACGTCAGTGGCTCTTCCACGGCGACCCTGTGCGGCCTGGCTGCGGCCCGCTACGCGCTGCTCAGGCGGATAGACTGGGATGTCAATGCCAAGGGCCTTTTCGGTGCGCCGCCGATCCGTGTGATTGTCAGCCAGCAGGCGCACAGTTCGGTGTTCAAGGCCCTGGCGTTGCTGGGACTGGGCAAGGATCGCATCGAGCACGTCCCGGCAGACAGCCAGGGACGCATCGATACCTCACGGATTCCCGTTCTGGACGACCGATGCCTGTTGCTTCTCCAGGCGGGCAACGTCAACACCGGGGCCTTCGATGCGTTTGAGGAGATCTGCGACCCGGCTAAGAAAAATGATGCATGGGTGCACGTGGATGGCGCCTTCGGGCTGTGGGTGAAGGCATCCCCTGCACGAAAGGCGCTGGCACAGGGCGTCGAGTTGGCCGACTCATGGTCTGTGGACGGCCACAAGACTCTGAACACGCCCTATGACTGCGGCATTGTGCTGTGCCGGCAGCAAGATTCACTGGTGGCTGCCATGCAGGCCAGCGGCGCCTATATCCAGTACAGCGAGCATCGGGACGGGATGATGCATGTGCCCGAGATGTCCCGCCGCGCCCGGGCTGTCGACCTGTGGGCGACCCTCAGGTACCTGGGCAAACATGGCATCGCTGACCTGATCGATGGGATGTGTGAGCGTGCGGCGCAATTTGCCGAGCAGTTGGCCGCCCACCGATTTCGCATACGCAACGAGGTGGTGTTCAACCAGGTTTTGGTTGCCGGTGATACACCGGGGCAGACCCGGGAAATGCTGTCAACCATTCAGGCGTCAGGCGTCTGCTGGTGCGGCGGGACGCAATGGGACGACGAACCGGCCATCCGCATCAGTGTCAGTTCCTGGGCCACCACCCCGGCTGATGTGGACCGATCCGTGGAAGCGTTTGTCGACGCGCGATCGAAAGCCGGGCTGGACGATACGGATGGTTGATGAGGCCAAAATGAAGGCTGGCTAAACAACCGTGCAATGCCGTCGCTCCCCCATGAAAACGCATAGCTGAGTTCTTGAGATGATAGTATACCAAAAAAACGTAAAGATCACTTCCGGGCAGTTTGTGGACATTCTCGAACGATCCGGCCTGGCGGAGCGCCGTCCGGTCGATGATGCAGCGTGCATCGCCGGCATGGTGAAAAACGGAAACCTGACTATCACCGCCTGGAGCGGAAAGACCCTTGTGGGTATTGCCCGATCCGTCACGGATTTTTTTTACTGCTGCTATCTTTCCGATCTTGCCGTTGACCGTGATTGCCAGCGGCAGGGCATCGGCAGGGAGCTGATTGCCCGGACCCAGGCGGAACTTGGGCAACGCTGCTCGATCATTTTGCTGTCAGCCCCCAAGGCTGTCGACTATTATCCGCGAATCGGCATGCAGCGGCATCCGCAGGCGTGGGTGATGGTTGGGAAAAGGTCAAGGCGATCGTGAAAATCCTTTCCCTCAGCGTACTTGAACAGGATGAAAGAGTCGTGCGGAGGGATCAAGTGTCTTGATCTATACTTGAACTGCGATATTGGCCCGCATATATTCGGAGGCGCTTTTCGAGCCCCGGAGCGTTGATTTTAAACCCCCAGCAGCTTACGCTTTCAAAGGTTTTGAGATTTTCGGTAGGAAAATTTGAACGCAGGTTCCTTTTTCGATTTGGGAGGAGACCTTAATCCAGCCATTGTGACGCTTGATGATGCCGGCTACCGCGGCCATACTCAGTCCTCTTCCTTTAAATTTGGTTGAATAGAAAGGCTCGAACAATCGACGTAATGTATTGCCGTCCATTCCTGTACCGTCATCCTGAAAGCCGATACATGCGTAGTCACCGGGCGTGAGCTCGGATTTTATATCCTCAGGAATCGTGGCCCATGGGAAGAGTTGACTGCTGATAAGAATAGATCCTTTACCAGCAATGGCCTCGTCAGCATTCGTAATAATCGCTAAAATGACCGTGCGGATTTGAATCAAATCAACATCAACGGTAACCGATTCATTGGTCAATTCTGCATCCAGCTGCACCGTCTCTTTAATGGAACGCTTAATAACTGGGAAGACCTCATTAAAGAGTGCTTTCAAGGAAAGGACCTGGGTGGCAATGAATGTCCCTCCTTGTGCATAAGCTATCAGCTGATTGGTCAGATTAGACATTCGCTCGATGACGGGGCGTGTTCGTTCAATGTAGGGAAGGATCTCTGATTCGCCCTGGACAATCATGGAGATAAGATCGATATTGCCAGTTAAAACTTGTAACGCATTGTTGAACTGGTGAGCTACACCGCCGGCTAAAGCGGCAATGGCCTCCATATTTTGGGCCTGAGTCAATTGTTTTTCATAGTGGATTAGCCGATGGGTTTTCCGCTCTACTTCTTTTTCTAATTTCTGCTGCTGTTTCCGCATCATTGACGAATAGATCAGGCTTTCGATTCCGTTGACCGCATTACGAAGGATGATGGACACAACTTCCAGAGAACCGTCTTGAAGCTTTGACGGTTTGGGTGGAAAAATCCCTATAAAAAGTCCTCTGATACGCGAATACGTCGCCATCACATGAAGCAGGATTTGACGGCTGCCGTCTTTTGAATTTACGGTGATCCCCCGCCTTTCGCGTATAGCCCAGGCCACGAATCCATTCTCAATCATAAACGCCAATTCATCTTCCAGACCATTTTTTGCATCGGTGGGCGCGCAGGTAGACATTTGCATATCGGATGTCTGTTCATCCACGAGATATATGGCACTGGAATCAAAGTTGATTAAACGCCCAATGCGTTCGATCGTCTCTGAGGTGACGGTCTCCGACGTGCATTCACTGTTCACTTCTTTTTGAAAATCACCCAAAGTTAACGCAAATTCAATGGCATTGTGAATAAACTGGATATTTTTTTCTTTGGGATCCGCCTGAATAATTTCTTCTTCGTCAATGATCATAATACCTACCGTACCCACTAATTGCTGAAAATAGCGTCCATTAGACCAAATTGATGCACAGTCTGACGGATAACCATGTTTATATTATTGGTCGAGATGGCAATTTTATCCAAAATGGTATGGTCAAAACTGGGTATACATCGCTCTCCACTGCTTCCGATACCGAGTCCATGCGCGATGATATCTGCCAAATGGACCATACCGGCTTTTTCTGGGTTTGGTGCACTGCTGGGTGAGTGGTGATGGACACTATTGGCTGTTATCTCAGCTGGAAGATTCCATTTTTCTAATAATAGTATTGCAACCTGAGAATGATTCATTCCGATTATCTTTTTTTCCGTGTGGAATATCGATGTGTCGGAAGCATTCCCTAATTTAATGCAAGCTTTGGCATGTTCCGGATAATACTTGTGAACGATTAATTTCCCGATATCGTGCAATAACCCGGAAACAAACAATTGCTCGGTCTGGGCCACATTATTCAGGGCGGCCAGGATGCGTGAAACCATTCCGCAAGCCAGGCTATGACGTATAAACGCTTCCATGTCTAAAATTTCTTTAGGAATATCTTTAAACGCATCCATTACGCATATGCCGAGGGCTAACCCACTGATCTCCTTTGTCCCGATAATGGTTACAGCGCGTGATATGCGGTCAATCTTGGATGGGAAGCCATAATGAGCCGAGTTGACCATTTTTAAGAGCATGGCGGCCAGACTGGGACTTTTGTTTACAACCTGAGCAACGTCATTGGAAGTGGCAAGTGGGTCGGCCATTACTTGGTTAAGGTCTGATATTATCGTAGGCGCCTCAGGCAGTTTGATGTCCATCCTATCAATTTGCCCTTTAATTTCATTGGGTTTACTCAGAATTTCGCTGTCCGCGAAGGAGTGGCGGGCCGGCGGTGGAACACTACCAAATGTGCCCTTCAGTCGATGAATCAAAGAGGTCTTGTAAATTTCCCTTAGTACTGAATGGTTGAGGTCAGCGTTTTGGAATACGAGGTTGATCGCATTTTTTACGCGCTCTACGTTTTCATCATCCATCTCCGGGGTATCGGCCACCTTATTATCTGGTCGTCCGACGACACTGACACCCATTACACCCCATATTTTAAGTATTCTAATATGTTTCTGGGCTATTTTCTGCCCTTTGGATAGCAGCAAACGGGTATTAATGTCGTGAATATCTTCATCCAAGACCATTCCTTGTTCCAAATTTTCAACAGCGATATAGCCCATTTGAATCCTGCCCAATCAATTTTAGCCGAACGCTTTTCACATCGGTCGCGTTAATAATGGTTCTAAAATATTCTATCGCCTCAACGTGCTAATACTTAATGAAATATTTAACGAACGGCAATTAACCGTCGACAGATTTTTAGGAAACGATACAATCGATTTTGACATTAAATCATCATAATCGTCTGAAAATTATTAAAAATATTGAAATGGTTAAACGAAGATGGCTGATATCATAATCGCTTAAAAATGAGCCTGCGTTGGGTCGCCCAATGCCCGTGTATTCGTTTTCGATTGCAGAAGGCCTCGATTGTTAAAAGAATTGGACAACCTTGACGGATTCGTAAAAACTCCGATATCTGTGTTACGCTTCATCCTTCGTCACTGCGGAGTACCGTAAGTACGCCTCATTCCTCAGGATGGAACATGAATGTTCGCCGAAAGGATGGCGA
>RCNC010004851.1_pt1 | contig 13967 bp, 13 predicted proteins | sample 2041301 | NCBI WGS metagenome assembly RCNC01 (sample SAMN09708231, study PRJNA481090) | Marine sediment metagenome, whole genome shotgun sequencing project. | biome: marine sediment; feature: ocean; material: sediment; isolation source: Sewage treatment plant 13A marine sediment (STP13A) ... | reverse complement strand
AAGGAAAGCCCTCCACCCTGTCCGGCGCGGGGTAGCCGGTGATTCAATTTGGGTGTTTGAAAAAAAACACGTCAGACGCAAACAGCAATCAGTCTCACGCGGGAAGTCCCGCAGGGACCACTGAGCCCGGTCAGGAATCCACCGGCTGCCCGTCAGGCGTTGAACGGAGAAACGGCCCCTTCAGCCCCCGGATTGCCACATTCTGGTCCCCTGCCGGTCATGCAAACCCGATTTAATACCGTATTAATTCACATCTAAGTCTTTGTCGTGCTTGACATTCGCTTTCTAAATCTCTATCGTGCACTTTAGTGGGAATTTGTGGTTAATTATGTAAGTTTGGTGGGGAAGCAGTGTTTTTTGGTGAGACAGCAATCAACCTGGACGCGAAAGGGCGTCTGGCTGTACCGATCCGCTACCGGGATTCGATCCAGGAGCAGTGCGGTGGCAAGTTGGTTCTCACTTACAGTGCTTTCGATTCCGGGGCTTTATATCTCTACCCGGACAAAGAATGGGAACGGGTGCGGGACGACGTGATGGGATTGAGCACATTCAACCCGGGTCACCGCAGCCTCCAGAGGAAACTGGTGGGGAGTGCCAGCGCAGTTGAACCGGACGGCAACGGCCGGATTCAATTACCGCAGACGTTGCGGCAGGTAGCAGGACTGGAAAAACGGGTTGTGTTGCTTGGAATAGGTAACCGCTTTGAGATCTGGAATGAAACGATTCTGAATCAGAAGCGGGCAGAAGAAGAACGCAGCCTTGACGAAGGCGCATCAGAAGAAATGGCCCGCTTGATTCTATAAGCGGGTGCAAGACGGCCAGAGGTGCAGTACTGAGTAGATGAGTGATTACCAACACCAGCCGGTATTACTGGAAGAAGTGGTGGAAGCACTCAACATCAGGCCCGACGGAAAATATTTCGACGGTACTTTTGGCCGAGGAGGGCATAGCCGGGCAATTTTGGCCCGCTTGTCCAAGGAAGGCTGCTTGTTAGGCCTGGACAGGGACCCGGAAGCGATAGCTTCGGGTAACGAATTGCAGAAAAGTGATCCGCGATTTTCCATAGTTCAGGGCGACTTTGCAGATTTGGAACGCTACGTCCGTGAGTGGGGCGTTGATGAAGGCCTGGATGGCATCTTGCTTGATCTCGGAGTTTCATCACCGCAACTGGACAATCCGGAACGGGGTTTCTCCTTTATGGGGGATGGTCCACTGGATATGCGTATGAACCCATTACAGGGTGTGTCGGCCAAAGAGTGGTTGGCTGAAGCGCCGGAACGGGAATTGACCCGCGTGTTTTGGGAGTTCGGAGAGGAGCGCCATGGGCGCAGGATTGCCAGGAACATCGTAATGGCCCGGCAGCAGCAGCGGCTTGAAACAACAGGTCAATTGGCGAGATTGATCGAAAATACGATAGGCCGTCGGGAAAAGAATAAACATCCAGCTACACGATGTTTTCAGGCAATCCGAATATTTGTAAATGATGAATTAGCCCAACTGGCGAAAGGTTTGGCTACAGCGATAAGGTTGTTGCGCCCGGGAGGAAGGCTGGTAGTGATCAGTTTTCATTCCCTCGAGGACCGCCTGGTCAAGCGGACGATAAGAGAAGCCGCAAGACCAGGACGGGTCCGTAAGAATATACCGCAACACCCGGATCTAAAGTCTGTAGTGAAGCCAATTGGTAAGCTCATCAAAGCCTCTGAAACCGAACTCTCCGTCAATCCCCGTGCACGAAGCGCTGTCATGAGGGTTGCGGAGAAACTCGGTTGAATGCTCGACTCATTGTCTTATTAGTTGCCCTGGCTGCGGTTATCTGCAGCGCGCTCGGGGTCGTCTATACACGTCACGAAAGCCGCCAGGCATCGGTACAGCTGGGCTTGCTGGAGGACGGGCGTGACGAGTTCATCGCCGAGTGGAGTCGCCTGCAGCTCGAGCAGGCATGGCTTGCAGATGCCAGCCACGTGGAGAGCAAGGCCCGTGAACAACTCGGGATGAAAATCCCCGAAGAGGCCAACATCCTGGTGGTGGAGAAGCTATGAGGCCTGTTGAGAATCATATGGCCCCGGTCAGCAGGCTCTACGGGTTTCTGCTGGTCTTTTTACTCTGTTCAATAGCATTGGTCGCAAGAGCGGTAAATCTGCAGGTTGTGGATGCTGAGTTCCTGCAGGACCAGGGCGAGGCACGTTACCTGCGGGAAGTGGTCGTACCCACACGTCGCGGCAATATTCTTGACCGCAACGGCGAACCTCTGGCGGTGAGCACACCGGTCGATTCCGTTTGGGTTAATCCAAAAGTTCTGCTGCAAACACCTGAAGACATTGAGCCGCTTGCCGGTGTGCTGGGCGTTGATGCAGACGAGATTGAACGGCGCCTGACCCAGCGCTCCGGCCGCGAGTTTGTCTGGCTGCGCCGCAGGTTGCACCCGGACGTGGCGACGCAAATCAAGTCTCTCAAGTTGCATGGTGTGTTCCTGCAAAAAGAATACCGCCGGTTTTACCCGGCAGGGGAAGTAACTTCCCACGTGATCGGATTCACCAATATTGATGATGTCGGCCAGGAAGGGCTGGAGCTGGCCTATAACGACTGGTTACAGGGTAAGCCGGGCCTGAAACGCATCATCCGGGACCGTCTGGGCCGCACCGTTGAACACGTTGAAATGGTCCGGGAGTCGGAGCCCGGGCACGACCTTAATCTTACGATCGATCGCCGCCTGCAGTACCTCGCATACCGGGAACTCAAGCGCACCGTGCTGAAACACGGTGCGCGCTCCGGTAGCGTCGTGTTGCTGGACGTAAAAACAGGTGAAGTGCTGGCCATGGTTAACCAGCCTTCCTACAACCCCAATCACGCCGACATGGACAGCGACGGCTTACGCAATCGCGCCATCACAGATGTGTTTGAACCTGGCTCGGTGATGAAACCATTTGCAGTTGCTTCCGCGCTGGAAACCGGCAGGTGGACGCCGACCACGCCGATAGACACGACTCCCGGCCGAATTAATATTTCAGGGCACACCATTTCAGATCACCGTAACTATGGCCCGATCGATGTGACCCGCCTGATTACCAAGTCTTCAAATGTCGCAGCTACCAAGATTGCACTGGACCTTAAGCCGGAACACATGTGGGATACCTATGACCGCTTCGGTTTTGGCGACGTGACCGGAACGGGATTCCCGGGTGAGTCAGCGGGTGTGCTGCGCAACCATCGCCGCTGGCGCCGTGTGGAGCAGGCCACCCTCGCATACGGTTACGGGATTTCAGTGACCGTACTGCAATTGGCGGAGGCCTATGCTGCGCTGGCGGATGAAGGCCGTTTGCGCCGACCGAGCCTGGTTATGGGTGCCTCTAATCCTCCGGCTTCAATTCTTGACCCAAGGCTTGCCCGTCAGGTCGCGGCTATGTTGGAAACAGTGACCGGCCCGGAAGGGACCGGTAAGAAGGCGCGGGTTCAGAATTACCGGGTCTCCGGAAAGACCGGCACATCACGCAAAGCCAGCGCGTCGGGTTATGCGTCACGCTACATCGCCACTTTTGCCGGATTCGTGCCGTCCAGTGATCCGCAACTGGTCGGCGTCGTCATGATCAACGATCCGTCCGGCGGAGAGTATTTTGGTGGGCTGGTAGCCGCGCCGCTGTTCTCGGAGGTCATGACCGGTGCACTGCGGTTATTGAATATCCCACCGGATAACTTTGAGGGCATGGTTACCCAGGCTGCCGGACCGGCACCAGGGGGTACCCCATGAGTTGTCCGATGACGGTCCAGACTTTGCTTGAAGGTTGGTGCGACTCTGTTCCCGATGTCACCATCACCGGGATTGAACTTGATTCAAGACGGGCGCAACAGGGGCACGCCTTTCTGGCTGTGGCAGGCGCAAATACACACGGAGTGGCGCATGCATCGCAGGCACGGGCGCGCGGCGCTTCGGTAATCATCCACGACGGACTGGGAGATCTGCCCGAATCAGGAATTCCAGCCGTAGAAGTCGAGGGATTGGGTAATCTGTTATCTGCCATTGGGGCACGTTTTTATCATTCACCTTCCGATCACCTGACCGTTGCAGGAGTGACCGGAACCAACGGCAAGACTTCGACCGCCCATTTCATCGCACAGTCCTGGCAAAGAACCAGTGCGGATGCGGGCATCATCGGAACGATCGGCTATGGGCCGCTCGGGCGCCTGCAGCCCGCCAATATGACCACGCCTGACCCTATCTCCTTACAGGCTATGCTTTCTGGCTGCATTGACCAGGGCGTAGAGAAACTTGCCATGGAAGTATCCTCGCATGCCCTGGACCAGGGCCGTTGCAATGACGTTGCTTTCGACGCTGCAGTGTTCACCAACCTGAGCCGGGACCACCTGGATTATCACGGCAGCATGGAAGCCTATGCGAACGCGAAGCGCCGTTTGTTTATAGATAGTCACCCGCGGTTCGCCGTGGTCAATTATGACGATGCCTTCGGTAAAGTCCTGGCTGGTGAAATCAGCAATGGCACGGAGGTTTTCACTTACGGCACCAATGGCTCCAGCGAACTGAGGGGAGCGGTGTTGCAGATGGATTCGTTGGGCATGACCCTGAGGCTCGTGTCTCCCTGGGGCGGAGGCGAGGTACGCACCGGTTTGCTCGGCGCATTCAATGTTTCCAACCTGCTGGCTGCGGCCGGCACGCTGGCGCTGTTGGGAATGCCCTGGAGTCAGGTGATGGATCAATTGGAAATGATGCGCCCCGTTCCGGGCCGGATGCAATGCATGGGTGGTGAGGTGGCGCAGCCAGTCGTAGTCGTTGATTACGCTCACACACCTGATGCCCTGGAGCAGGCTCTGAAAGCCCTGCGGTCACATCTTCATGGCCGATTGGTGTGCGTATTTGGCTGCGGTGGTGATCGGGATGTCGGTAAACGTCCGATGATGGCTCAGGTGGCCGAATCGCTGGCTGATCGCCTTGTCATGACGTCTGATAATCCGCGTGATGAGGATCCCTCTGCCATCATCAAAGACATGCTGGCAGGCCTGGAGCGGCCCGATGACATACAGGTCATTGAAGACCGGGCTGCCGCGATACGCCATGCAATCCTGGAGGCAAACAGTGGGGATATCGTGTTGATTGCCGGAAGAGGCCATGAGGCCTGGCAGGAAGTGCAGGGACAGAAAATACGCTTCAGTGATGAGGTGGCCGTCAATGCTGCGCTGGAGGAGGCTGCATGATCCGGTTGCCGCTAAACGATATCGCAAGCGTCCTTGGGTGCCCATTGCAGGATCAGAGTGTTGCGATTGAAAGCATCGTTATCGACAGCCGCCAGGTTCACTATGGCGCGTTGTTTGCTGCATTGTCCGGTAGTAATGTCGACGGTCATGATTTTGCTGAGTCCGCCGTTCAATTGGGTGCCTCAGCCTTGCTGGTCAGTCGCCCGCTGGACCTGGATGTGCCCCAGTTGGTCGTTGATGATGTGCTGCTTGCACTGGGAAAAATTGCCGGATTGCTGCGCAAGCGACTCAATCCCAGGGTTGTTGGGATCACCGGCAGTAATGGTAAAACCACCGTCAAGGAGATGGTCGCGAGCATCCTCAGCCTGGAAGCCGGCGTATTGGCGACAAGCGGAAACTATAACAACGAGTTGGGTGTTCCCCTGAGCGTGTTTGGATTAGAAGAAAAGCACCGTTATGCCGTGCTCGAAATGGGTGCCAGCAAATCCGGTGACATCGCATACCTTGCAGATATCGCAAAACCTGACGTTGGCCTGGTTACAAATATCGGACCTGCCCACCTGCATGGGTTTGGTACCGAAGAAGGTGTGGCTCGCGCCAAAGGCGAGCTTTATTCGGCTTTACCCGCTAACGGCTTCGCCGTTATCAATGCAGATGAGCCCTGGTTCGAATTGTGGCTTGCCATGAACAAGGCCGGCAATTCGCTGTCTTTCGGCAGTCATGCAGACAGTGATATACGGGTAGATATTAAAGATTCACAACCCGTGATTATCACACCCGCTGGATCATTCGACCTGCAACTGGCATTACCGGGCCGTCACAATCTGCAAAATGCGGCAGCCGCAACTGCCGTCGCGTTGGCATTGGGTATTGGATTAGACAAAATCAGGCAGGGCCTGGCAGCAGTCACACCCGTGCCAGGACGCCTTAACCTGATTAAGACCGAGGCCGGCTGGACAGTGATCGACGATACCTACAACGCGAACCCGGCGTCACTCTATTCGGCTCTGCAAGTCCTGGCTGGCATGCAAGGGCAGCCCTGGCTGGTACTGGGCGACATGAAAGAATTGGGTGTGGGCAGCCGTAAGATGCACCGGGAAGTGGGTGAGGCCGCCAGGATCATGGGTGTGCGCCAGTTGTTTACTACCGGGGACTTTGCCGAATACACGTCGGAAGCTTTCGGGGACGGTGCTGAGCACTTCGCAAGCCGTGAGGAGTTGGCGCAGGCGTTACAGGCGCAATTACGGGCCGGGATCATATGCCTGGTCAAGGGGTCGCGCTCAATGGGTATGGAAGCCATCGTCCAGGCCGTCACGGAGCCGTCAGAAATAAGGGAGGCCGGATAATGCTTTATTGGCTTTTTCAGCAACTTGCAGAGGTCAATCCCGGATTCGATGTTTTCAGTTACATCACGCTGAGGACAATCCTTGGTGCCTTGACTGCCTTGATGATTTCGTTGTTGCTCGGTCCCTGGTTCATCCGGCGACTGGTCAAACAGCAGGTCCGCCAACCGATTCGCAAGCTGGGCCCGGAGAGCCATTTCTCCAAGGCAGGCACCCCGACCATGGGTGGTGCGCTAATCCTTTTCTCCATAGTCGTCTCAACGTTGCTGTGGGCAGACCTTTCCAACCGATATGTATGGGTGGTCATTGTTGTCACACTGTTTTTCGGCCTGATCGGCTGGGTTGATGACTACCGCAAACTGATCCTGCAGGATTCTGAAGGCCTGCCGGGCCGTTGGAAATACCTGGCCCAGTCGATTGGCGGCGCGGCTGCGGCCTGGTTTTTATACGCCACCGCGGATGTCCCCGCTGCCACCGAGTTGATTGTTCCTTTCTTCAAGGATATTGCGATTCCGCTGGGTGTTTTTTACATGGTTACCACCTATTTTATGATCGTCGGCTTCTCTAACGCGGTGAACCTGACCGATGGTCTGGATGGACTCGCCATCATGCCTTCAGTGTTCGTAGCGGCTGCGTTGGGTATTTTTGCCTACGTGGCCGGAAACTCGGTTTTTTCGGACTACCTGGCTCTCCCGTTTTTGCCGGGCTCTGGCGAGCTCGCTATTTTTTGTGGCGGCCTTGCAGGCGCCGGGCTGGGCTTCTTGTGGTTCAACACATATCCGGCACAGATATTCATGGGTGATATCGGAGCGCTGGCAGTGGGCGCGGCTTTGGGGTTGATAGCCGTGATCGTTCGGCAGGAGTTGGTATTCATCCTGATGGCTGGCGTGTTCGTTATGGAAACCGTATCAGTCATATTGCAGGTCGCCTCCTTCAAATTAACCGGAAAACGTATTTTCAGGATGGCACCCATTCACCACCATTTTGAATTGAAGGGCTGGCCCGAACCGCGGGTAATCGTCCGGTTCTGGATTATTTCCGTCATTCTCGTTCTGGCGGGACTGGCAACTCTGAAAATCAGGTAAGCATGGCCAAATGATAAAAATGACAGCGGCAATGAAAACCAGTGGCAGAAGAAACCAGGCATTCCAGGCTGGCTCTATGCAGATTCCAGTGCGCCCGGACAGCTGGGTTCTGCTACCTGCGTTGTTGTTGCTTTCCATCGGTATCGTCATGGTTGGTTCCGCATCGATTGCCATCGCGGAAGGCCAGGGGGCCAGTACTTACCACTACCTGCTGCGTCACCTGGTATTTATTACGATTGGTGTAGCGCTGGCGTTTTCACTGAAGGTCATACCGATGGCCTTTTTCGAACGGATCAGCCGTCCGATGCTCGCCATGTCCGTGTTACTGCTGCTGCTGGTTCTGGTTCCAGGCGTAGGTCATGAGGTCAACGGAAGCACACGTTGGATTCGCCTGGGCTTTGTCAATTTTCAGGTCGTAGAAGCCGTCAAATTGATGGTGATTATCTACCTGGCGGGCTACCTGGCGCGCAAGGCAAAACTGGTGCAGACCCGATTCTTTGACACGCTCAAACCCCTGGCTTTTGCTGGCTTGCTATCCGCCATACTGCTGATTCAGCCGGACATGGGCAGCGCCGCTATTATTACCGCAATCGTTGCCGGCATGGTGTGGCTGGCCGGCGCGGCATGGCGCCACATTTTTGTGCTGGGCCTGCTGACCTTGCCTGCCTTTGGTTTTGCAGCGATGGAGCCCTACCGCCTGCGCCGCATCGTCAGTTTCATGGACCCCTGGGCTGATCCGTTCGCAAGTGGATTCCAGCTGACCCAGGCTCTGATCGCAATCGGACGTGGTGAACTGTTCGGGGTTGGTATTGGTGCCAGCATTCAGAAGCTGTTTTACCTGCCCGAAGCGCACACTGATTGCTGGCAGAAGAGTTTGGCCTGGCCGGCGTCATCGCTGTTTTGCTGCTGTTTCTGTTGCTGGTTACAAGAATCATGGTGATCGGAATCATGGCTCACCGGAACAACCGTCCTTTTGCAGGATTTGTTGCATACGGCATTGGGTTGTGGCTCGGTCTGCAAGCCGTGGTCAGCATCGGGGTGAACCTGGGTGTATTGCCAACCAAGGGTCTGACCCTGCCTCTGATCAGCTCAGGCGGCAGCAGTATGTTGATGACCATACTTGCACTGGGGATTGTGCTGCGCATCAAGTACGAACTTGACCGGGACAATGTCCAGTATTTTCGGAAGAAGACGTCCATGAGGCCGGTCGAATGAACGCTGAAAAAGGAGGCGTAGTGATCATGGCGGGTGGAACCGGAGGCCACATCTTCCCCGGACTCGCGGTTGCAGATTGCTTGCGTCAGCAGGGTGTGAGGGTGCAATGGCTTGGCGCGCGCGGAGGCATGGAGTGCCAGAAAGTACCTGAAGCCGGATATCCGATTGATGTTGTAGATATCACAGGTTTGCGAGGAAAAGGACTGAAGCGCTGGCTCCTGATGCCCTTGAAATTGCTGCGTGCAGTCTTTCAGGCTTTCAGGCTGATGGGTGAGCATAAACCGGCGTGTGCGATCAGCTTCGGGGGCTATGCTGCCGGTCCCGGTGGACTTGCTGCCAGGCTCAGGGGAGTGCCCCTGCTGGTGCATGAGCAAAACAGGGTCCCGGGAATGACTAACCGAACCCTGGCGCGTTTTGCCCGCAGAGTTCTGCAGGCGTTTCCAGGAACCTGGCCAACAAAGTTGCAGGCAGAAACCTGCGGCAACCCGGTACGCAAAACGGTGGTTGACCTGCCGGCGCCAGCGACTCGAATGGCTGGACATGGCGAAACACTACACTTATTGGTAACGGGTGGCAGTCAGGGCGCCAGGGCACTGAATCGCCTGGTACCAGAGGCAGTATCCCTGCTGTCCGGAGGCTTGACTGTCGAGACGAGGCACCAGGCGGGTAAGGGCTGGAAAGACGAAACCGCGGGCTTGTACCTAAAAGCCGGTATCGAAGCGGATGTAACAGAATTTATCGACAATATGGCAGGCGCCTACGGGTGGGCTGATATCGTGATTTGCCGTGCGGGTGCGTTGACGGTTTCCGAACTGGCCGCGGCCGGGGTGGCCGCCATATTGGTGCCTTTTCCATATGCTGTCGATGACCATCAGACCCGCAACGCAGAGTTTCTGGTTGAGGCCGGAGCTGCCGTGTTGATGCCGGAAGCCGGACTCAGTGCCCAAGCTATGGCCCAGGCGCTGGAGCCGCTTGTCGGCGATCGCGAGCTGCGGATTTCAATGGCCAACAAGGCACGCGCCGTTGCCATCCCCGATTCGGCCGAGCGAGTGACCCGTATGTGCCGGGAGTATCTGCCGGCATGAGAGGACTGGGATCACATCTGCGGCCCATGAGACGAGTCAATCGGGTGCATTTTGTGGGTATCGGCGGTGCGGGCATGAGCGGTATCGCAGAAGTATTGGTCAACCAGGGTTTCAAAGTATCCGGCTCGGACCTGGCGGAAAGCCACACCACGGCGCGTCTGAAGAAACTGGGTGTCAATGTATTTAAGGGACATGATGCAGCCTGTGTTGATGGCGCCGATGTTCTGGTTGTTTCGAGTGCCGTATCCGAGGAAAATCCAGAGTTGGTCGCTGCTCGTGAATTGAGAATCCCGGTAGTGCCCCGGGCCGAAATGCTCGCGGAACTAATGCGTTTCCGGCGCGGCATTGCCGTCGCAGGCACTCATGGTAAAACAACAACGACCAGCCTGACCGCGAGTCTTCTGGCCGCGGCCGGGCTGGACCCAACATTTGTGATTGGTGGGTTGCTGAATGCCTGGGGCACAAATGCCCGCCTTGGACAGGGGGAGTACCTGGTGGCCGAGGCGGATGAGAGTGATGGCTCATTCCTTTTGTTACAGCCGGTGATTGCCTTGATTACAAATATCGACAAGGATCACCTCGAGACTTACGAAAACAGCTTTGAAAACCTCAAGAAAGCTTTCCTGGAGTTCCTTCATCATCTTCCATTTTATGGTGCGGCAGTACTCTGTATTGACGATGAGCCGGTTGCTGATATGATTCCTTCAGTGACCCGTGCAGTGGTTACATACGGCCTTTCAGAGGATGCAGACATACGCGGTACCGACCTGGTGCAAGACGGTCGGATGATGCACTTCAAGGCGCATTTTCCTAACCAGGCAGGCGCCCTGGATGTCAGCCTGAACCTGCCCGGAATACACAACGTACGTAACGCGCTTGGCGCACTGGCCATTGCCTGGGAATTGAGCCTGGACCTGTCTCCCATCGTTGCGAGTCTCGGTTCCTTTGAGGGCATCGGCCGGCGATTTGCCGATGTGGGTAGTTTCGCGGTTCCCAATGGCGAAGTTATGGTGGTAGAGGACTACGGCCATCATCCATCAGAGCTCGATGCGACCCTCACAGCAGCCCGCCAGGGCTGGCCTGAAAAGCGGATTGTGGCTGTATTTCAACCGCATCGCTATACCCGTACCCGCGACTTATTCGATGATTTTTCGCAGGTACTCGCTTCGTCGGACATCGTGGTGCTGACCGACATTTACGCGGCGGGTGAAGAACCCATTGATGGTATCGATAGCGGTGCCCTGTGTCAGTCCATCCGGGCCAGGGGCCGGGTTAATCCTATCCTGATCTCAGATGCGTACGATTTGCCCGCTGAACTGCCGGCCATTCTGGAAGATGGCGATCTGGTTCTTCTGCTGGGTGCAGGAAACATCGGCCAGGTTGCGCAGCAGATCAGGGAACAGGGATTTTCGCAGGAGGGTATTGAATGAAGCCATTTCCTTCTCTCCAGGTTTCTGATCCTGCCGCCTTTGGCTGTGTCGGGCTGGTGATCGGCGGTGACAGCGCGGAGCGGGAAGTGTCGCTGGATGGCGGTAAAGCGGTCAGTGAAGCCCTGGGCCGCGACGGTATCGACTACCGGGTCTTTGATGGGGCCAACTTCCTGTTTGAAGCCATACGGCATGGTGAAATAGACCGCGTGTTTAATTTGATGCACGGGCCGGGTGGTGAGGATGGCTCACTTCAGGGTGCATTGCAGTTGATGGGCGTTCCCGTGACGGGTGCCGGTCTCGCATCATCCGCATTGACCATGGATAAGGTGCGTTCGAAATGGGTCTGGGAACGCAACGGGATTCCTACGCCGCCTTTCGACCATTTCGGCCCCGATGATCATGACTACCAGCGTGTAATAGAAAAGTTTGGTTTGCCTCTGTTTGTCAAACCCACAGGGTTGGGTTCGAGCATCGGAATCTCCAGGGTCAGCAGGGCAGAGGATCTGCAAGCTGCAGTTGACCTGGCCCGGAGCTATGGCGATACCGTCATCGTGGAGAAGGAAATCAGCGGCAAGGAATATTTTGCCGGTGTGCTGGGCCGAAATTCACTGCCTTTGATCCGGGTAGAAACGGCCAACGAATTCTACGACTATGAAGCGAAGTACGAATCGGATGAAACCCGGTATTTCTGCCCTTGCGGCTTAGACGGCGAAGTCGAAGCCAGCTTGCGGGATTTGTCTCTCAAAGCATTCGATATCCTCGGTACATCGGGTTGGGGCCGGGTTGATTTTCTGTTGGATGACTCAGGTAAACCCTGGTTTCTTGAGGTCAACACAACGCCGGGAATGACCGGCCATAGCCTGGTTCCGCAAGCTGCAGCTAAAGCCGGAGTCGACTTCGATGAACTGATCTGGCGGATTCTGGAGACAAGTCTATGACTACGCATACCGGCTTCAGCTACCCGGCCAGCAAGGGCTTCGCCAGTGGCATGTTTGCAGTGATTGCGCTGTTTCTGGTGGCAGTCGGCGGGATTGCCTGGGTCAGCATGGGTATCGTCGCTAATGATCGCTGGCCTATCCGCTGGCTGGAACTCAATGGCGCCTTCCAGCGGGTTAGTGCGGAACAGTTAAGAGCCAGCATGGCCCCGGAAATTGATGAGAGCTTTTTCACGATTGACCTGCAGGAGCTGCGTGATACGGCGACCCGGATATCATGGGTTTCATCTGTGCAAATCCAGAAAAAATGGCCGGATACGGTCACCGTCACGATTGAAGAATACACACCGGTCGCGCATTGGAATCGTGGGCAGTTGATCTCCGCCAGGGGGGTGGTGTTTTCCGTTCCCGAAGCCGATGAGATTCAAGGACTGCCCTGGTTGCTGGGAAATGAGGAACGGCTCGCTGATGTCCTCGATTCATGGTCCGAATTCAGTGAATTGCTGAACCCGATTGGATTGGGAATTAGCCGGCTCGAGCTGGATCGCCGCGGCGCCTGGTCGATGGAATTGAATAATGGCACCAGCGTCCAGTTGGGCCGCGACTTTGCAAGTGATCGTTTAACCAGGTTGCTGGCCAGCTGGGATTCGTTGATGCGGCAACAGCCGGTGCCACCACAGGATGTAGATTTGAGATACACCAATGGGTTTGCGGTCATGTGGCCGCAAGACCCGAAAACAGCCACAGGGACTGATAGCTGAATGAAAGTAAAAAAAGCAGAAAAATCGCTGGTCGTAGGGCTTGATGTCGGCACCTCTAAAGTCGTTGCCATCGTTGGTGAAAGCCAGCCCGATGGATCGGTCGAGGTAGTAGGGCTGGGCTCTCATCCATCGACGGGTCTGCGGCGGGGTGTGGTTGTCGATATGGCTTCTACTGAGCAAGCGATACAACGTGCTGTTGAAGAAGCGGAGTTGATGGCGGGGTGTGAAATTCACTCGGTATACGCGGGGATCTCCGGCAGTCATATTCGCAGTCTGAATTCGGATGGCACAGTGGCTATCAAAGACAAAGAGGTTTCTGAAGGAGATGTCGACCGTGTACTGGATGCCGCACGTGCAGTTCCAGTCGCGGCGGATCAAAAAGTCCTCCACGTGCTTCCTCAGGAATACGTGATTGATAACCAGGACGGAATTCGCCAACCCATAGGTATGGCAGGTGTCCGCCTGGAAGCCCACGTTCACGTGGTTACCGCGGCATTGAGCGCCACGCAGAATATCAGCAAGTGCGTTGCTCGGTGTGGATTGACAGTTGATGAACTGATTATGCAACCACTGGCAGCCAGTTTCGCGGTGTTAACTCCCGACGAGAAAGACCTTGGCGTCTGCCTGGTAGATATAGGTGCCGGAACAACTGATATTGCGGTATTTACGGATGGTGCAATACGCCATACGGCCTGTATACCGATAGCAGGTGACCAGGTCACGAATGATATAGCTGTTGCGCTGAGGACTCCGACTCAGCACGCAGAAGACATAAAGATCAAGTACGCCTGTGCGCTGGAACAACTCGCCCGTAATGACGAGAGTATCCAGGTTCCCAGCGTGGGTGATCGCACTTCACGTCACTTGGCAAGGCAGACGCTCGCACAGGTCGTTGAAGCGCGTTACAG
>RCNC010001916.1_pt1 | contig 13969 bp, 9 predicted proteins | sample 2041301 | NCBI WGS metagenome assembly RCNC01 (sample SAMN09708231, study PRJNA481090) | Marine sediment metagenome, whole genome shotgun sequencing project. | biome: marine sediment; feature: ocean; material: sediment; isolation source: Sewage treatment plant 13A marine sediment (STP13A) ... | reverse complement strand
ACCATATCGTGATCGTTGTTCATATCCTCTCCAGGCTGGTGCAGCGCCTCACGTGTTTTCTCCAATACCCCATTGGGCCTTCAAGTCTTCGATCCGATCCCGCAGCGCCGCCGCTTTCTCGAAATCCAGGTCCTTGGCCGCGGCCGTCATGGCCGCCGACAGCATGGTCACCATTTCGCGCGGAGACATGTCGTGATCCAGGATTCTCTCCCAGGGGCGCGGATCCTCCGGTTCGGTCTCGCGACCCCGGTCCCCAGCAGCGACGGTGGACTGGAGAATCTCCGCCCGACTCTTGGTGATGGTTCGCGGTATCAGTCCGTGCTCCTGGTTCCAGGCGAGCTGCCGCTCACGCCGACGGTTGGTCTCACCAATAGCCAGATCCATCGACCTGGTGATCCGGTCGGCGTACATGATAACTTCGCCATTTACGTTGCGGGCCGCCCGTCCGGCCGTCTGGATCAGACTGCGCTGGGACCGCAGGAACCCTTCCCGGTCGGCATCCAGGATGGCCACCAATGAAACCTCCGGCAGATCAAGGCCCTCCCGCAAGAGATTCACTCCGACCAGCACGTCGCTTTCCCCCAGGCGGAGCTTGCGCAGGATCTCGATCCGGTCCAGGGCTGCAATATCCGAATGCAGGTAGGTCACCTTGACCCCGGCCTGGGCCAGGTAGTCCGTCAAATCCTCGGACATTTTTTTCGTCAAAGTGGTCACCAGCACGCGCTCTTGGCGGGCGGTGACCACCCGGATTTTTTCCAGCAGATCATCGACCTGGTGTTTGGCCGGCAGGACCGTGATGGGCGGATCCACTAGACCCGTAGGACGGATCACCTGCTCCACCACCACCCCGCCGCATTTTTCCAGTTCGTAGTCAGCCGGGGTGGCGGAAACAAAAACGGTGGTCGGCATGAGATGTTCGAATTCCTCGAACAGCAAGGGCCTATTGTCCAGAGCGCTCGGCAGCCGGAATCCGTGTTCCACCAGGCTTTTTTTGCGCGACCTGTCACCGTAATACATGGCGCCGATCTGGGGTATGGAAGCATGGGACTCGTCGATGATCAGAAAATAGTCCTCGGGAAAATAGTCGAGCAGGCAGGCGGGCCGTTCGCCTGGTTCGCGATTGTCGAAATACCGGGAATAGTTTTCCACCCCGGCGCAGTGTCCTATCTGCTGGATCATTTCCATGTCGTAGCGGGTCCGCGAAGCCAGGCGCTGGGCTTCCAGCGGTTTGCCCACCTCGTCCAGCTCGCCCAGTCGAATTTCCAGGTCCCGGCCGATGGCATCGACCACCCGTCCGGTGCCGCCCTTGTCGGTGACGAACTGGGTGGCCGGGTAGATCACGGAGTTTTTGGTTCCGCCGAGGGAACGTCCGGTCAGGGGCTCGACCCAGGTCAGCGATTCGATCTCGTCACCGAAAAATTCCACCCTCAGAACTCGCTCCTCGAAAGCTGAGCGAATCTCAACCGTGTCCCCCCTGGCCCTGAAAGTACCGTAGCCATATTCCAAATCGTTGCGCTTGTACTGGATCTCCACCAGACGCGCCAGCAGGTCGTCCCTGTCCAGCTGCATGCCGGAGTGAAGGGCAATCATGCATGCCTTGAAGGTCTTGGGATTGCCGACTCCGTAAATGGCCGAGACACTGGCCACCACGATGACGTCGGACCGGGCCAACAGACTGCTGGTGGCACGCAGCCGCAATCGTTCAATCTCGTCATTGATACTGGTGTCTTTTTCGATGTAGGTATTGGTGGCGGGGATGAAAGCTTCCGGCTGATAGTAGTCGTAATAGGAAATGAAAAATTCCACGGCGTTGTCGGGGAAAAATCCCTTGAGCTCTCCGTAAAGCTGAGCCGCCAGGGTCTTGTTGTGACTGAAGACGAGGGTCGGTTTTTCGAGCTGCGCGATGGCGTTGGCCATGGTGAAGGTCTTGCCCGAACCGGTCACCCCCAGCAGCGTCTGGAAACGGGTGCCCTTTTTCGCTTCGCTCACGAGTTCGGCGATGGCGGACGGCTGGTCTCCGGTGGGTTCAAAGGGCGAAACGAGACGGAAGCGGCCCATGACGAACCTACCGGCGCTCGGATGAGTCGGCCGCGTGGGCGTCCAGGATGATTTCCTGGCCCGGTCGTAAGCGGCTGATATCCCGAACGCGGCCATTGATGGAAACCTCGACCCCGCGCACCCGGGCAAGCTTCAGGCTGAAATGATCTTCCGCCCCCCAGAAAACCAGCAGCTGTCCGTTTTGCCGGTAAGCCCGGCCGGCTTCGAATCCGGCCTCCGGAACGGCCGGACCCGTCACTTGATCCGCGGGCCACTGCGCCTGCTGGAAGGTGCCTTCTCCATCCCGCTTGACCAGGATTTCCCGGGGTGAGTCGCAGACAATCCGCAGAACCAGCGGCCAGGCAGAATCGATCTGGTCCACGTAAAAAGGCTCCGGTTCCGGGGTTTTTACTTCCAGTTCTTTGGCGGCAGCTTCAATTACCACCGGTGGTTCGGCTACCGTTTCGGTCGGGATGATGGCCACCGTATCGGCCGGGACAATGGCCACCGTATCGGCCGGGCTTGGTTGGGCCTGGCTGGATTCGGATCCACCAAGGTCCTTTTCCCGACGAGCAGCCGACCGTTGCCTGAGGTCCTCTTCGGTGCTTGAGTCCATCATGGTTTCACGGCGGGAAACCTCAACCTCGGTCGAATCAGCTGGGACGTTCGTGGCAACCTTCTCCACGGTTGTTGTCGAGTCCTCGGTCGAGGTCATGGCCGCAACCGGTGTCTCTTCCTCATTCCCGCAACCGCGCATGACAAATAGCACCACCCCCACGAGGGCGACAAGGATCCCGGCGACCAGGATGATCTTGACCCAGGGCAGTCCGACATGGCTGATCTGGACCTTGTCTTCCTCCCAGATCATCTCCTTGCCCCTGGGCCCGGATTTTTTTTCGCCGGAAATCCTGTTATATAGACTCAGCACCGTTTCGGGATCCAGGCCGAGGTCCACAGCGCAGGTCCGCAGGAAACTCTTGATGTAAAGAGGGCCGGAAATCTTGTGGTATTCGTCGAGCTCCAGGGCATTCAGGACCGGAGGGGGAATCTTGGTCCTTTCCGATAGCTGGGCGATGGTCAGATCCTGGGCCTCGCGGGCCTCATTGATCAGCTCCCCGGGGGTCCTCAGCAGGGGATTATCGCTCATCACAGTCTCCTTGTGACCGGTGGTCCATCCGCCTCAACGGAGAGAGTCCAACAGCTCTTCCAGTTTGCCGGCTTTCGCCTCGTTTTCAGCCAGCATATCCCGTTGTTTCTGGACCACGTGGTCGGGTGCGTTGGCGGTGAACTTCTCGTTGCCGAGTTTGGCGCGGCACCCTTTCATCCAGCCCTCGATTCCCGCCAGTTCCTTGGTCAGCCGGGCGCGTTCCTTCTCGAGATCGACCAGGCCTGCCATGGGCAGGAACACTTCCACGGTTCCGGCAACACCGATTCCCGCGGGTGAGGGGTCCTCGCCCACGTCCGTCAGCTCCACCGACTCCATCTTGGCCAGCAGGGTGATCAAAGGCAGCCCCGCGGTCAAATCCTCGGCTTCGGACGCTGAAGGTGTGCGCAACAGAGCGCGTCCCCTCTTGCCCGGCTGAACACCCAGTTCCTGTCTGAGATTCCGGATCACCCCGACAATTTCCATCACCTGGGCAAACTGCACTCCCTCCCGGGCAAAGGGGGTATCCCCCTGGAATCCCGGGTACGAAGAATTTATAAGGAACCCCCTGGACGGAGGCAGCCAACTCCACAACTCCTCGGTGATAAAGGGCATCATCGGGTGCAGGAGCTTGTAACTGACAGCCAACCCGAGAACGGCCACCGCCAGGGCGGGTCCTTTATCCCGGTCATGGCGCAGGCGCGGCTTGATGGCCTCAAGATACCAGTCACAGTACTCGTGCCGGAAGAAATTGAACACCCCATAGGCCGCGTCGTTGAGCCGTCGCTTTTCCATGTTGGCGTCACTGCCGGCGACCGTCTCCAGCAGACGGCCCAGAATCCAGCGATCCTCGAGTTTGAGGTCCTCATCGGCAAGGTCCACGGGAGGTTTTCCACCGAATACGCCCGACCATAATTCGCCGAATAGTTTCGCCGGATGCTCCGACCATTGGTTCGCCGAACCAAGCTGGCCGATATCAAGGGTCAAAGGGGCCGGGCCTTCAGCGGCGTGATCGCCCAGCTCAGCCTCGTCCCAGGCGCCGAGAACCAGCTTGGTGGCCTGGAAAATCTTGTTGCAGAAATTCCGGCCCACCTCGAGGGTCGCCTCGGAGAAAAAGATGTCCTGACCCGTCGGCGTCAGCATGACCAGACTGCACCTCAGGGCATCCGCACCGTACTCGTCGATCAAATGGATCGGATCGGGACTATTGCCCAGGGACTTGCTCATCTTCCGGCCCTCTTCGTCACGGACGATCCCGTGGAAGAGAACTTCCCCAAAGGGTTTTTCACCCAAAAATTCGTAGCCGGCCATGATCATCCTGGCCACCCAGAAAAAGATAATATCGGGCCCGGTAACCAGAACCGATGTCGGGTGGAATTTTTCCAGATCGGCCGTTTTATCGGGCCAGCCCAGCGGGGAGAAAGTCCACAGCCAGCTGCTGAACCAGGTATCCAGGACATCATCCTCCTGGGACAGCTGGCCGCCGCCGCAGGCCGGACATTTTTCCGGCGTGGTCCGCGCGGCGATTTCTTCATCGCAGTCGTCGCAGTACCAGACAGGGATCCTGTGCCCCCACCAGAGCTGTCGGCTGATGCACCAGTCCCGGATGTTGTTCATCCAGTTGTCGTAGACCCCCACCCAGCGTTCTGGGAAAAGCTTGATCTCTCCCTCGGCGACCGCCCGCACGGCCGGCTCGGCAAGTTTATCCATCTTCAAGAACCATTGCCGCGACAAGTAGGGTTCGATGACGTGGCCGCACCGGTCGTGGTGTCCCACCTGGTGCACGTGTTTTTCGATCTTGTCCAGCAGGCCCTTTTTTTCCAGGGCCGCGACCACTTGCTTGCGGCATTCGTTCCGGTCCAGACCGGCGAAGGCTCCCGCCTGCTCGTTCATGATCCCGGCGGGGGTCATGCAGATAACCTGCTCCAGATCCTGGCGGCGCCCCACTTCGAAGTCGTTGGGGTCGTGGGCCGGCGTGATCTTCACGAAACCAGTGCCCTTTTCCGGATCGGCATGATGGTCACCGATGATGGGGATCTCCCGATCGGTCAACGGCAGATGAACGGTGGACCCGATCAGGTGTTGGCGCTCAGGGTCCTGGGGATGGACCGCCACCGCCGTATCACCAAACATGGTTTCCGGTCTGGTGGTGGCCACGGTGACGTGGCCAGTGCCGTCAGTCAGGGGGTATTTCAGGTGCCACAGGTGACCCTCGATCTCCCTGTACTCAACCTCGTCGTCGCTGATGGCCGTCAGGTCGTGAGGACACCAGTTGACCAGGTAGACATCCCGGTAGATCAGGCCTTTTTCCTTGAGCCGGACAAAAGCCTCGGTCACCGCTTTATTCCGCTGCTCGTCCATGGTGAAGGCTTCACGGTTCCAGTCCAGAGAACATCCCAAGCGCTGGATCTGCTGGACGATTCGGCCGTGGGTCTGATCCTTCCAGGCCCAGGCCTGCTCCAGAAAAGCCTCGCGTCCCACTTCCCTCTTGTCGATGCCCTGTTCCGCCATCTTGCGGGTAACCACCTGTTCGGTGGCGATGCTCGCGTGGTCAGTCCCGGGAATCCACAGCGTGGGCCGGCCCTTCATGCGGGCCCAGCGAATCAGGGTGTCCTGGATGCTGTTGCTCAGGCAATGCCCCATGTGCAGGATGCCGGTCACGTTGGGCGGGGGCAGCGTGATCACAAAGGGATCGCCGTTGCGGGCAGGATCGGGCGCGAAAAGCCCGGCCTGCTCCCAGGCCTCGTACCACTTCTGCTCGAGGCCGCTGGGGGTGTATTGCGACATGTTCCTGATTTCTGTCAAGACCTCTCCCGTCGAAATACTCGAACCGGTCCGTTGAAACTCCTGGGAAGGCGGAATCTAACATCTGTTCCGGACCGTAGCAATGTGGTAATATCCTACCACATCAGGTGATCCTGCAACCTTGGGGCTTCAACATGCGGTACCTGGCCGTTTATCGTGAAACGACCTTCGAGCGGGTCACGCGCCTGCTGGGCCTCTATCTGCTTGCCCCGCTGTTGATGACTCTGACCCTTCCGGTCACTCTTCAAATCGCCAACAAACCCGACTACGGCTTTTCCGTCCGTCGCCTCGAAGTCGCCGAAGTTGTTCCCCAGGGCCCGGCCGAGCAGGCCGGGATGCGCAAGGGGGATCTGATCCTGGCCGCGGATGGCCGAGAAGCCGAGAACATGGCGGCCTTCTATGCCGCCTTGGCCGGGCACAGGGACCCCACCCCACTTTCCCTGGAAATATGGAATGGATCGATCTCTCGGCACCTGACCATCGTCCCGGACAAACCGCGCCAGGCCGTCATGATCCGCAGTTACGGCCTGTGGGTTTCCGGTCTGGCCTTCCTGATGATCGGCTTCTGGGTCCTGCTGCATCGACGCGACCCGGTGGCACGGAATTTTTTCGGGCTGTGTTTCATCTTCGCCTTTTTCCTGCTGGACGTTCCTGACCACATCAGCGTGGCCTACATGACCGCCAAGGAGTTGATCCGCTTCCTTTTTCAATTCCTGTTGCCCGCGTATTTTCTGCGGTTTTTTCTTCAGTTCCCCAGCCCACGGAACAAACTGGCGCGGGAAAAAAGAGGGATGCGCATGCTGCTGGTTCCCAGCTGGGTGCTCTTCGGTTTTTTCGTGTGGCTGTTCTATCTGAATCCCGCGCCCGGCGGGTATCTGGAAAACATCCTGCAGATCGTATCCCTGATTTACCTGATGGGATATTTTCTGGCGGGGTTGGTGATCTTCGCCAGGAGGGTCATGCGACGCGACCGCCCCATCCAGCAGACCAAACTCAAGGTCATCCTGCTGGGTCTGGTCTGCGGGTTGGCTCCCTTTATTGCCGGCACCCTGCTGGAAAATCTTTTGCCGGGATCCTCCCTGCCCCACTGGCAATACCTGGCCTTTTTCCTTCTTCTGGTTCCGCTCAGCTTCGGGTTGGCCATTCTGCGCTACGGTGCCCTGGACACGGCGTTTGTCGTTCGCGCCAGCCTGATCTACGGCCTTTTGACCCTACTGGTCTTGCTCATCTATTTCGTGGTTGTCCTGGGGGTGGGTGATTTCCTGGCCAAGATCTTCCAGGTCGAAACCTATCGCGTGTTGCTGGTGGTGATGGCGGGCAGCAGTCTGGCCATCTTGCCGTTGCGGCGCTGGATCCAGGGCATGATCGACAACGCATTTTATCCCGCCCGGCGCGCCAACCGCCGGGCCATGACCAAACTGGCCGACCGGCTGACTCGCCTGATCGATACCGAAGAAGTGGTCCAGACCCTTTTGCATAGCATGTCGGACCTGTTTCGTCCCACGGGCATAGCTTTGTTTCTGGCCTCCGGCGAGGACAAGGCCCCGCTCGTGCCGCGATTGGCCCGGCTGTCACCGCCAGTGGAAGGCAGCTTCAGTCCCGACGGGATCGAACAGTTCCAAAACGATTTCACCCTGGATCACGACTGCGGACTGGCCATCCTGCTGGACCGTATCCGCCGGCCGGTGTTTGCCGAGGAGCTGGAGGATTATTTCTTCGCCGGTGAAACCGACACGGAATCACTCGAGGTCCTGACTCGTCTGCAGGCGGCCCTACTGGTGCCCATGATTTCGGGCAACCGTCTGCTCGGTTTCCTGGCGTTCGGGCCCAAGAGCAGCGGGGCCCTCTACAGCCAGGAAGACCTCGCCAACCTGCGCGCGCTGGCCGTCCAGGCGGCTTCACTCATTGAAAGTCGGCAACTCTACCGGGAAAGCCTGCGCCGCAAACGATTGGAGACCGAACTCGAAGTGGCCCGGGATATCCAGGCCCGGCTACTCCCGACCGGTCCCTTGGACACCGACCTGTTCAGCATTTGCGGCCGCAATGAACCCTGCCGCATGGTGGGGGGCGACTATTTTGATTATTTCCAGCTCGAGGATGGAACCCTGGGGTTTGCCATCGCCGACGTTTCGGGAAAAGGCATTCCCGCTGCCCTGATGATGACTTCGCTGGTGGTGGCCTTTCGTCGCGAGGCCAAGGCCGGTTCCGGACCCCGTTCGGTCATGGACCGACTCAATCCCATCGTGGCTTCCCTGGTGTCTTCCGGCAATTTCATCTGCCTGTTTTTTGCCATCTGGAATCCGGATACCGGCATCATCCACTATTGCAACGCCGGCATGGATCCCCCGGTCCTGTTTCGGAAGCGGGTCCTCTACCGGCAGAAGCTTAAAAAGGGCGGTCCCGTTCTGGGAGTCGAGCCCGAACGCACCTACCGGGAAGGGGCCCTGGCCCTTGAACCCGGCGATCGACTGTTCCTGTTCACCGACGGGTTGACGGAGGAACAGAATCCCTTCGGGGATTTTTTCGATCTGGGCCGTTTGCTGGATCTCGTCGCTGCCAACCAGGAACAATCTCCCTTGGCCTTGATTGAACGAGTATTTGCCGCCGTCAATGCATTTGGCGGTGAGGAAAGATCGGATGACAAAACTGCAATCATGTTGGAAATAAAGAACTTAAATTAATTCTTCACCTCCGGTCCTCTTCTTGCTCAAGCCTGGGTGGAGCCGGCCGATCATCAAGGGTTTCACCGGTGTGAAAATTCCCTCAAGTCCCCCGGGCTTCCGGCCGATTCCTTATGAGTTCGCATCGTTATCACCCCGGAACCGGAAAGGGGGGATTGGCATGACGCCCGAGTACTATTTCGTGATGGGCCTGGCTTTGATCGATCTCTTTTGGTGGTTGAGAAAATGATCACCGCCCTTTAGCCCCTGGCTGACGGTATTCGCCACAGCCAGGGGTTTTTTCATGCCCTCGACTCTCTTCCATCCATAAAAACTCAGGAATATCAGGCAGTCGGCAAGACCAGCCGGGCGGACATAAACCCCAACCAAACCGCTCCCAGACCGAGAATCAGATTCGCCGAGACGTTGAGCAGGGCCAGGTTGGAAGCTCCCTCCTGCAGGTACCGCAGGGTCTCGTAGCCGAAGGTGGAAAAGGTCGTGAAGGCACCCAGGAAGCCCACGGCCAGGAGCATACGCACTGGATGCGTGACCAGGGTCGAGCCGCGATCCAACTCCAACAGAAAGCCAAGGGCCAGACAGCCCAGGACGTTGACCAGGAGAGTTCCGAAGGCGAAATGCCCCCCCAGATTTCGCTCGGCGAGAAGCCCGACGCCATAGCGCGACACCGCTCCGGCGGCACCGGCGATCCCCACCAGAAAAAATGTTTGCATACTCGATCCTCCGGCATAAAAAAAGGCGGCCGGGAACGGGGCCCGGCCACCGTCATTGATTCAAATACGGGTCAACTTCCGAGGACCGCCTTGACGGCCCTTTCGTATTCGGCCTTGCCGAAGGCGCCCACCCACTTCTCCCGGACAACGCCTTTTTCGTCGATCAGGAAGGTGGTGGGAATACTCTGGATCCCGCCGTAGTTCTTGATCAGGTTCATGTCGTTGTTAAAAAGCACCATCTCGAAGGTAAGACCGTGGGCCTTGGTGTAGGAGCGGACCTTGGCCTCTCCCTCACGTCCCATGGCCACACCCACGACCACCAGGTCGCCGCTGTAGGTCTCGCTCAGTTCCTGCAGATGCGGCAGGGCCTTGCGGCAGGGAGGACACCAGGTGTCCCAGAAGTCCAGAATCACGGCCTTGCCCCGCAAACTGGAAAGCTGCAGTTCTCCACCGTGGATCTTCTTGAGGGTAAAATCAGGGGCCGGGCTACCCTTGCCAAAGCTAGCGGGATCCGATGCTTGCGCCTGTTCGGCGGTATTCGTACCGTCGGCGCCACTGCTTTCAGAATCATCACCGCATCCGGTCATGGCCCAAAGGCTCAGGGCCAGCACCATCATGGTCGCAAAGAGAACGGTCTTTCTTTTCACAAAAGATCCTTCCAGTAATTTTCGGTTCGGGAATCCAGTTGCGTAATCAAGTTGAGGCAGTAGGTCCCCGGTTCAGGTGGTTAGCGCCAGGCGGGGCCACTTTCGCGGCCCCGCCCTAAAAGGATACAAATAATTTGGCAAAAAGATCCCCGATATGCAACTTTCTCCCATCAAAGAGATGTCCGATCGGAACCAAGGCTTGTCTAAGGCATTATTCTTCGTATAGTACCACCCATGAAGTCGGTTTTCGCTCACGCGGTGAAAACATAATGGGCCATCCCCCAACGAGGTCCGGCGGAAAATGGAATTTGCCCCCCGAAATCGATCTGTCATTGTCCTGGGTCTGCTTCTGGCCCTGGCCGCGGCCGCCTCCTCTGCCGGCGCCGTGGAAATCGATGTCGTTCCCCGGAGCGAAATCGCGGTCATCGGTCAGGATCTGGTTCTCGAAATCACGGTCAACCCGAACGCCCCCGGGACCGTCCTGGCCGAGGGACTGGAGATCCAGGTCTCCGTCAGCGATGGTCCGGTTTTTTTTGGAGCTCCCTACCCGGTAAAAGCCCTTGCGACCCCGGGAACGGATCCGGCTGCCTACCAGGGAACCGCAAAATTCGAGTGGGCCGCCCCGGTGGGTCCGGAAGCGGAACCTGTTACCGCAAATCTGATCGTCACGGTGACGGCCAAAACCACCGCCGGGAATACCGAAACCGCCAAGTGGAACGGGACGATCAAGGTGGACTTCGGCGAGGAATGGTCCGCCGACAAGATCAGTGATTTCATCGAGCGCCGGGGCATTGGTTTTTTCCTGGTTCTGGTATTCGGCTTCGGTTTGCTGATGAGCCTGTCCCCCTGCATCTACCCCATGATCCCTATCACCCTGGCGGTGATCGGCGCCCAAAGTCAGGAAAAGGGAGCCATGCACGGGCTGATCATGTCCGTTACCTATGTGGTGGGCATGGCGCTGGTCTACGCCATCATGGGCGCCTTGAGCGCCACCGTATTCAGCGGCATCACTGCTTTCATGCAGAGCCCGGCGGTTCTGGTGCCCATCGCCCTGCTCCTTTTTATTCTTTCCTTCAGCATGTTCGGCGCCTTCGAACTGCAGGCCCCGGCCTTCCTGCGGGACCGTCTGCAAGGCCCCGGCTCGAGCAACCGCACGGGCTTGATCGGCGTGTTCGCCATGGGACTGGTGGCCGGGCTGGTGGCTTCGCCCTGCGTGGGGCCTTTCCTGGCCGCTCTGCTGGTCTGGGTGGCCACCACGGGCGACTGGGTGCTGGGTTTCTTTTCCCTGTTCACCTTCGGCATCGGCATGGGCCTGTTGCTGATCGGGGTCGGTACCTTCCCCGCCATGTTGGGATCCATGCCCCAGAGTGGCGGCTGGATGGACACCGTCAAAAAGGGCATGGGACTGTTGCTGGTGGCCATGGCCTTTTATTTCGTCCGCCCCGGCAGTGTTTTGCCCGCGCACATCTTTTACCCCCTGGTCGGGGTGACCACCATCCTGACCGCGGTGTTCATGGGAGCCTTTGATTCGCTGGCGCCTGAAGACGGCTGGTGGCCCCGCACCCTCAAGGGTCTCGGCCTGGTCGTATTCGTGGCGGGACTGTATTTCCTGGGCGGGTCCTTCGTGCAAAACGGATTCATGATGCCCTCGCCATTTGCGAAAATGGCCACCGTATCCGGACCAACCACAGGCCCGAAGGCGGCCTCCACTTCCCGCGCGACCGAGACAAATGCCGGCGCGACAACGACCGCCGCGCCCCTGCCCGCAAAGGTCCAGTGGAACCTCATCCACACAGGTGAATCCGTGCAGGCCTTCATCGACGGCAAACGGGCCGAGGCCAAAGCAGCCGGCAAGCCGGTGATGATCGATTTCTGGGCCCAGTGGTGTGTCTATTGCAAGAAGCTCGATAAACTGGTCTGGAATGTTCCGGCCGTGGTGGCCGAGTCCCAGCGGTTCGAGACCATCAAGGTCGACGCCACGGCGGCCGACGACGCCGAGATGACCGCCATCAAGGAAGAGTTCAAAGTTCCCGGCCTGCCCCGGGTCATTTTTATCGACAGCCGTGGCGAGGTGCTTCACGGTCGGTCCACGGGGTGGCAAAAAGCCGAGGACATGCTCGAAATCATGAAGAGCATTCGCTGACCCGTCCTACTGGAAACGCACCTCGAACCGATGGCCCCCGTCGAACACCTTGAGGGGCCCGTTGCCGGGGTTCTCGGTCAGGATTTCGGGGAAACCATCCCCGTTGATATCCAGCAGTTCGATCTTGCCGAAAAAGGGCTCGTCCTCCCATTCGATATCCCCGGACACGGAATCCACTACCTGACCGGTATTGAGAACAACCTCCACCCTGCCATCGCCGTCCACGTCTCCGCATCTGACCTGCGTGGCGGGGTACTCGTTGATGCTGGTGAAATTCTTGGTGAAGTTGGCACCGTCCACGTAGACGATGCGGTTGTCGGCAATCATGACGATCTCGTTCGCCCGGTCATCGTCAATGTTGGCCGTGGTGAAGCACGTAACCATCTGATATTCGCTGGGCAGGGATTCCCAGAGCAACGGGTAACCGTCCAGGCCCCACACATAGACTTTTCCGGTGCTGGTTCGGCACAGGAGGCTGTCATCGAGGCCGTCTCCATCCAGATCGGCCGTGAGAACCTCGTCCGGGACACCGCTCAGCTGATTGCTTTTCCAGACCCGGCTCATGCCTTTTCCATCCAGCTTGGAAACCTGGACGGTCCCGAACCGCTCGGCGATGGCCAGGAACATCCCCTCTTCCCCATGGATGGGTTCGAACATGGTGACATGAGATATCCGGTCCGCGGCCCAAGCCAGATCCCGGTATTCCGAGTAGGTCAATTCCCCCTGGGCCGAAGCCAAACCCGGCACGAACCCCAGGATGAAGGCCAGACCGAAAAGAGCCAGAAAAAGCGCGGGTCTGATCGGGGCCAGCCCGGTCGCCGGTATCGATTCGCGTGCAATCTTCATTAAACACCTCGGAGCGGAAAGCCGTGGTCCAGCGCGTAGCAGGGCAGTCACGGCGGGTTGTTCAGGGGGTGACCCGACTAATATAACCCATGCCAGCGGCAGGGTCATGCTTTTCGAAGTCACCTTTGGCGCCGATGGGAATAACCCCGCCGGTAGATTTTTGATCCGGATTAGGGCCAGGAAAGACCGGCGCCGACCAGTACGGACCAAACCTGGTAGGTACGGCCGGCGTTGATGAGCCAGCGGTACTGGGCCTTCAGGATGAACATGTGGGTGGGTTTGAAGTACCATTCCTGGCCTGCTTCGACCAGAAGGGACCAGTGGTCCCCGGACGCGATATCGTGGGGTTCAGGGCGGGTGATATCGGCCGCCCCGGTCCCCACTCCGAGAAAGGGGTTGACCTCGACCTTGCGGTCCCCACGATTGTTGAAGTAGCGGCGTAGAATGAGGTCAACGGAAGTAATGTCGCCCCCATCGGGAATCTGGAGATAGTCCACCTGAACCACCATCCCGGCCCGCCAGTTCAGGATCCCCCCAAAAATGTTGACCGGCGATCCTGGCCGGAAAACCAAGGAGCCGCCATATCCCTGGTCGCCGGATTGATCCAGAAATCCGCCGCCAAAAGCCCAGTGCCCGGTTAAAAAGACGGGGTTCTCGAAGGGTTTTCCCATCTGTGATGGGGGCAACTCCAACCGGTCATTTCCTTCGGCCAGTTGGGCGTAAGCCAAATCCGCATAACCCAGGGTCAGGACAAATATCCCCATCAAGGCGCGGGCAAGCAATCCCGCCCCGCCTCTTGGCAATTTCGAGGTTCGTCTTCGATGTTCCTGCAAGCTCCAGGTCCCGCTTTCGGATGCACATATACCAAGGGATATCCTATCGGATTTTCCCATGCAAGGCCGGTGCCAGGGAGTGTGATCCTGAGCTTTGGCAAATGGTTGCCATCAAATCAAATA
>RCNC010001915.1_pt1 | contig 13972 bp, 13 predicted proteins | sample 2041301 | NCBI WGS metagenome assembly RCNC01 (sample SAMN09708231, study PRJNA481090) | Marine sediment metagenome, whole genome shotgun sequencing project. | biome: marine sediment; feature: ocean; material: sediment; isolation source: Sewage treatment plant 13A marine sediment (STP13A) ... | reverse complement strand
GGGGTTAGCGAGCGAACTGAAAATCGATTTTTTATCCTTACGGTGCTGCGCAGCACTGCCGTTACAGGCAGAACATTCCCCGCGGCTTGTCGCGGGGAGGGTTCAATTCTCCAGAATTTTTTAGAAATTGTTCATAACCATCCGCACTGATATCCAACGACCTTGCAGATATCAGCTCCGGTATTTTTCAACGATGTTCGAAAATAATCACAGCGGGCCAAATCTTGCCAAAATGGAAACTCGGGTGGTACCAAGGGGATCACCATCGCATTTCAGGGAGATTCCCATAATTTCTGATTGTTAAGGTGATCGACAATTAATCCCGCCTCCGGCAAATCAAGAGAATTATTGGAGTTACAGGTGTGCATAACATCCTGACATCCAGGAGTAAATTCTTATACACTTAATTGACGCTTGACCCGCATAGCCGATTCAATTTATTCATGGTGATCAGGAATGGTAGATTGTCCTTCCTTCCTATTTCGATATCTTTGCAAATATTATTAGAATCTACGTCAACCGTCTGTGGCTGAAGCACAACTGACCCCGATGGTTTTTTTGAGTTGATAATCAACTTCCGAACGCATCGATTCTTCAGCATACGGCCGGTCGACGGGTTGGGGCCGTTTAGCCTGCAGCGTAGCGTGGCGGATAGTCGGATCGAGTGTCGCACCAGTCAGCCTGGGGCGGATCGGGTAAAACATCAAAAAAAGGAGATTGGATATGAAAAAAGTGCTGTGGATCTTATTACCGGCCATCCTGCTGTTCATCGGAACCGCCGAAGCGCAGGATCAGGATCGGATCGCACCCATGCTCGAGAAAGGTACCAAGGAGTTGGGTTTCAGTGGGTACATTGATTTCGAGGGACCCGCAGGTGGAGTGGATATCGACCTGGATGTACGTTATGGCTACTTCCTGTCCAGGCATATGGAAATCGGTGGATTCGGCAATTATTCCAGAATGATTAACGGAGATGTGGTGCGCTACGGACTGGGCGGGTTCGCCGAGTATCATATCTTCGGCTACAGTATGGGTCGCACGATTCCCTATTTTGGAGCAGACCTCGGGCTGTTTGCGCTGAATTGGGATGTCGGAGAGAACCAAAACGCCTTGGCATTTGTTCCACGGATTGGGATTAAGTGGTTTTTACGCGACTATGTTGCGGTCGACACAAATTTATACCTGGGCTTGGCAACGGAGGACATCTACATCAACGACAACAGCAGTGATAAATACGACTTCGGTATCAAATTCGGCTTGCGGGTCTACTTCTGATTAAAATTTTTTATAATCGGATCATTGTGGGGATGAATCCTGCAACCGGGATTCGTCCCCGTGAGCAAATGGACGGGGAAAAGGACGGTACAGCCTTGGTTCATTGCCGTTATCGTTTTAGAATTCTAAAGCTTTACGATCCGCATGTGCGTAAAGATATTCTTGATGGCGTCAGCCCGTCGTCGACATGGGCGCCCAAAATTCACATTGCCGATGATGATGCGGAAAAAGAGGAATAACCGGATCGCATGCGGGTTCCCGCCCTATGGACAATTCAAGCATTATATTTTTTCTGAATAACTAGTTTTCCGTTTGTTATAGGTAGTAAAAAAAGTTAACAGTGTTTACAGTATCGCCGATTCTAATCGGTGCCGATATCTGCGAGGATCTCGTTCAGTATTCCTGCAAAATATGAAAAATTCGATAAAACAATAGGTTAAATTCAAAGCTATCCATCCGCCTTCGCACCACCCATTCTGATTCGCTGCGTGGTCTTTATAAAACCCTTGACAACGCCATTGCTTTAAATTACTTGCATCTTGCATTAGATGAGAAATGAAATTTATTTAAAAACAAGTAATTAAAACGGTTTTAGTCTCTTAAAAACCGTTCGGGTAGACAATTCACCACGATTCTTGCTCATTTTTCTGCATGGGGGTTCTAACGATCCATGAGATATGCTTCCACAATTATCGGAACCGGCTGTGGATTTCCTGAAAGTCGGGTGACCAATGACGACATCATCGATCGGTTGGAAAAGAACCAGATTACCACCAACGACCAGTGGATCCGTGATCGCACAGGCATTCGTGAACGGCGGTTTTCCAATCTGGATAACTGCGACGAACATAATTCATCCCTTGGCGTGGCGGCGGCGACAAAGGCGCTTGCCATGGCCGGTCGGACGCCCGGTGACATCGACCAGATCGTTTATGCGACCTGTTCGCCGGACACCCTGCTTCCATCCACGGCCTGCTGGCTTCAGCATAAAATAGGTGCCCCGCAGGCCTGGGCCATGGACATCAATGCCGCCTGTTCGGGTTTTATTTATGCACTGGCCACGGCGGATAAATTCATCCAGTCCGGCCAGACCCGCACGGCGCTGGTCGTGGGCGCCGAGGTGCTCAACCCATTCATCAACTGGCAGGACCGCGGATCATGCATTATTTTCGGTGACGGCGCCGGTGCCGCGGTCGTGGAACGTACCGCCTCCGATGCCCCGTCGCGAATCCTGTCCAGCCACCTGCTATCTGACGGCAATCTGTGGGAATTGCTCTATATTCCAGCCGGCGGCTCATGCAAGGAGGTTACGCCCGGCCGGTTTTCCAAGAACCTGCATAAAATACGGATGTACGGCAAAGAGATCTTTAAAGTCGCCGTTCGCACCCTTGCCGAGTTTGCCACGCGGTCGCTCGAAAGCAACGGATTCACCATTGACGACGTTGACTGGTTCATCCCCCACCAGGCCAATTACCGAATCATCGAAGCCGTCGCCAAACGACTGCACTGCCCCATGGAGAAAGTGGTGGTGAACGTGGACCGATATGGCAATACATCCGCGGCCACCATTCCCACGGCCCTGGATGAGGCGGTGAGGGATGGCAGAATTCAAAAAGGACAGCTGATCCTGCTCGATTCCTTCGGCGCCGGCCTGACCTACGGTGCCATATTGATGCGTTGGTAATGATTGGAAGAAGAAGATGCTTCTTGACCGATTCTTTGAAAAAGGCAGGCAGTTTTTAGGTTGCCAGGTTCCCATCATGTGCGGCGCCATGACCTGGGTGAGCGATCCCAAGCTGGTCAGCCATATGGGGCGCTGCGGTGGTTTTGGCCTGTTGGCCGGGGGCAATGCGCCCGTCGATGTGCTGCGGGCAGAGATCGAAGAGACCCGGTCCATCTCAGACAAGCCTTTCGGCGTAAACCTGATAACCATTGCACCGGCGTATCAGGAACAGCTGGCAATGGTATGCGAGATGCGATGTCGCGTGGTTGTTTTTGCCGGTTCAATTCCCAAGGAAATTGAGATCCAGCGTGCCAAGGAGAGCGGGGCGCGCGTCATCTGTTTTGCGCCAACCGATCAGCTGGCCTTAAAGCTGATCAAAATGGGTACCGATGCACTGATCCTGGAAGGCTCAGAAGCCGGTGGGCACATCGGGCCCGTATCTCTGACGGTGCTGATCCAGCAGATCTTGTTCAATGTAGAGTCAGTGCCCATTTTTGTTGCCGGCGGAATTGCCACCGGCAGGATGATGGCCCACCTGTTGATGATGGGGGCTGCCGGTATCCAGATGGGCACGCGCTTTGTCATGTCCGAAGAGTGTGCGGTGCATCCCCAATTCAAAGAGACCTTCCGGCGGGCCAAGGCCAGGGATGCGGTGGCCACTCCGCAGTTTGACAGCCGCCTTCCCGTTATACCGGTGCGAGCATTGAAAAATGTGGGTACGAATGAATTCGGGAAACTGCAGCTGCACCTGATTCAGAAGCTTGAAAATAAGACTATTGATCGCGTGGAGGCCCAGTACGAGGTGGAACGCTTCTGGATGGGTGCGTTAAAAAATGCCGTCGTTGACGGCGATATGAAAAAAGGGTCCCTCATGGCCGGCCAGAGCGTGGGCCTGGCGGATAAAATTCTGCCCCTTCAAGGCATCTTCGATGAACTGGTCAACGATGCCGAGACGGAGATACAGCGGCTTTCCAAAATGTTTTTCAACTAATCCGCTTCAATCGTTTTCCCTGACCGCCCCAGTATGGTGTTGACATCCCCTCTGGAATCTGGTTAACCCTTTATCTCTTTATGGGTTAACCAGATGGATTCCAAACAGAAAATCTTTAACATCCTGAATCGGGCCGATGGGGTGATTTCCGGTGAAACCCTCAGCGCCGAATTGGGTGTCAGCAGGGTTTCCATCTGGAAACATATCCAGGGACTCGTTCAGTCCGGCATTTCCATTGTCTCCTCCCCCAAAGGCTATTGCATGACCCGTGATCCGGACAGCCTGGTGCCGTGGGCATTCGAGGCATGGCAAGACCGCATCCATTATTTCCAGGAGACCGGTTCGACAATGGACGAGGCCATGGTGATGGCGCGAAAAGGCTGTGCTGATTTTACGGTGGTGGTGGCCCAGCGTCAGACCTGCGGTCGGGGGCGTATGCAGCGGACCTGGGTGTCTGCCGATGGCGGCCTTTATTTCACCGTGGTCGTTCGCCCGGATATCCCCATGGTGCTGGCAGGTCTGGTGAATCTGGCGGCAGCCGTCGACATGGCCAATCTTCTGCGGTCCCTGTACCAGGTGGACGCGTGTCTGAAGTGGCCCAACGATATCCTGGTGAACCAACATAAGCTCTGCGGCGTTTTGTCCCAGGTAGACGCCGAAGGGGATCAGGTGGCCCACATGAATATCGGCATCGGTCTCAATGTCAACAACGCCCCGGAAGCCGAATCGCCCATGGCCATTTCCCTCAAGGCAGTGCTGGGTCGATCCGTGCCGCGCCGGGAGATCCTTATCGCTTTCCTGAATGATTTTGAAAAGCGGATGTCGACCCTCGATCCCCGTGCCGTCATTGACGAGTGGAAATCAAACAATGTGACCCTTGGCCGGCCGGTCCGCGTCGTTACCGTCAAGGACATGGTTGAAGGGACTGCCGTGGATGTGGATTCACATGGCGGCCTGATCCTGCAGCTGGCCGATGGAACCTGCCAAACCGTGATGCATGGCGATTGTTTTCACCGTTAACAGGCTGTTTTTATCGGTTGTATGTTTTCAACCCATCGAACCAATAAACCCAACCAACCCTTAAAGGAAAACAGTTTATATGGATGCATCATCACAACAGTTAAAACGGATGGTGTATGCGGCCCTAATGGCGGCCCTGACAGCCGCCGGTGCCTACATTGCCATCCCTCTCGGTCCGGTGCCCATTGTCCTGCAAAACCTGTTCATCATGCTGGCTGGTCTGCTTTTGGGCGGCCGGTGGGGATTGATCAGCGTAGCGGTTTACCTGCTGGCCGGCGCCGTGGGACTGCCGGTATTTGCCGGCGGTACCGGCGGGGTAGGAAAATTCGTAGGGCCTACCGGCGGATACCTGCTGGGGTTTGCTGCCGCCGCCTATTTGATCGGCATCATTTCGGAAAGCGGTCGGGGGCGTGTGACCATCGATGTGCTGGCCATGGTTGCCGGCACATTGATCATATACGCCTTCGGCGTTTCATGGCTCAAGGTGGTCACGGGAATCAGTTTTTCCAAGGCATTAACCGTGGGCATGTTGCCCTTTCTCATCGGCGACGCCCTGAAAATTGCAGCTGCCATACCCATCGCCAGGGCTCTCCGGCCAATGATGGACGGCACTTTCGCTGCCGTAAGGGCTGCCGATTAAAACCGTGTCCATCATTGAGACCTCCCACCTCTATCATCGCTTTGCCGACGGCACCCAGGGGCTCGACGACGTCACCCTTACCTTTAACGAGGGCGAATTTACGGTGGTCGCCGGTGCCAATGGCTCCGGCAAAACTACGCTGCTGCGCCACATCAACGGTCTGCTTTTTTCCGAATCCGGGACGGTGACCGTATGCGGCAAGTCGGTGAAAGCGGATCCCTTTGCCGCTCGGAAACAGGTGGGTATGGTATTTCAGGATGCCGACAGCCAGATTGTCGGTGAGACCGTTTACGATGATGTGGCATTTGGTCCGGAAAACCTTTCACTTGAGCGGCAGCAGATCAACCAGCGGGTAAACCAGGCGCTGGCGGCCGTCGATCTTTCCGGGTTTGAAAATAAAATGCCCCACCATCTATCCGGTGGTGAAAAACGTCGCCTGGCCATTGCCGGGGTGCTGGCCATGGCCCCCCGCGTGCTGATGATGGACGAGCCTTTTTCCAACCTTGACTATCCGGCCACCTGCCGGGTGCTGAGTACTATTATAGACCTTCACAAAAACGGTCACACCATTATCATCACCACTCACGACCTGGAGAAGGTTATCGCCCATGCCCAGCGGCTGGTGGTCATGGCAAAAGGACGTATCGTAAAAGACGGAATGCCGGCCGAGGTGATCGGCGGCATCGAGCGATACGGCATTCGGTCGCCGTGCTCCGTGCAACTCGGCCGAGGAATCCGGCCATGGGTGAACTGACCGCCATCGGCTTCAGGCCCGGCCAGTCGGTGCTCCACCGGCTGGACCCCAGAACCAAGCAGATGCTGCTCATGGGGCTCAGCGTGGCGAGCATGTGGGGAAACCTAACTTTTTTGACGCTTTTCACCGTCGTGATGATGTTTTGCGTTAGCGCTGCCGGTTTGCGCATTCGTCAGCTGATTCTTGAAATCCGGTATTTTCTCTTTTTTCTCTGCTTTGTCTTCGGTGTTAGAGCGATAGCATTCACCGGCGGATGGACGCCCACCCTCCGTGCAGATGCTGCCGGAGAGGCTTTGATCGTGTGCTGGCGCTTGCTGCTGGTCGTCATCATGGGGTTGCTGTTGATGTCCACCACGCGAACCGCCGATATCCGGGCCGCCCTGGTCTGGTATTTGAAGCCAATACCCGTTGTTGATGAGAAAATGGCGGCCACCATGGTGGGGCTGGTGGTTCGTTTTTTACCGGTGATTCTCTTTCAAGGGGCTGAAATAGCAGATGCCCAGCGTGCCCGGGGGATCGAAAGACGGAGAAACCCGCTGATCCGGCTCATGAGGTTCACGGTACCCTTGTTCCGTCGTGTCTTTTTAAGTGCTGACGAACTGGCCGCGGCCATGCAAGCCCGGTGCTACAGCGAGCAGCGTACCCTTCCCGAGCTCTCTTTTGCCTGGCGTGACGGCCTGGCTATCGGCGTCGGGATTCTCCTATCCTCGACCGTGTTGCTTCCATGAGAGGATGTCCCCCAATGTTGCATAAAAATATTCTAAAAGTTAGCTAAACTATCGGAAACATAGTTTATATAGCCAAGTTGCTATCATTTTCTGGATGTCACGAAGGGTGAAGTCCAAGAATGTCACGGTTTTTCTCATATTTTTTACCTTTCAGGAAAGCTGGAGGACTTCAGATCCCGTGTTGTCAAGGGATCTCGGTAGCTGATTACAGCTTCACCCTTGACGCCTTGGCTCTGAAGGCCTCCAGCTTTTGCAACGTTGGGGTGTCAATAAACAAACCGTTTGATCAGCGGCATGATTATCGAATTCCGGACCTCCTGGAGCCATGCCCACACATCCATCTCTCTTTGTTTGACAGGGTATTAGCGGTGGTGTAAGGCATAGCAGCAAAAAATGAAGCCGATGACATGGGTCTGGCATTAAGCCTGTATTTAAGGAGTGTTGCGTTGAAAATTGTCATTGTGGGTGTCGGTGAAGTGGGATTTCACATTGCCAGTCGTCTGGCAATGGAGAACAAAGATGTGGTGGTCATCGATTATGACCCGGAGGCACTGAAACGAGTTTCTGAAAGCATCGACGTCCAGACGGTCGCCGGTTCAGGAAGCAGTCCCGCCATCCTGGAAGAAGCCGGCATCCGTGAGGCTGAAATCATGCTGGCCGTCACCGACTCCGACGAGGTGAATCTGGTGGCTTGCCTGATGGCCGACAGCCTGTCGCCGACCACCAAGAAGTTGGCCCGGTTGCGGGCAGCCGATTTTGACCGGTACCATGACACCTTCAAGGCAAACGCACCCCATATCGATACGGTCATCAACCCCGACATCGAGGTGGTCCGTACCATCGAGCGGCTTATGAGCGTGCCGGGCGCTGCGGACGTGGGCGAATTCGCCGACGGTCGCATCAAGTTTGTCGGTGTCTATCTGGACCCCGATTCTCGCCTGGCCGGTGTGCGCCTGGCTGATCTACCGACCGTTCTCAAAGAAGACCGACCCCTGATCGCTGCGGTCGTTCGTGACGACCAGCTGATCATCCCTAAAGGAGACAACCACCTGCGTGCCGGTGATCTGGTCTACTTTATCAGCGAAGAAAAAAACCTTTTCAAACACCTCTCCATCTTTGACAAGCACGCCACACCGGTCAAGCGGGTGCTGATCGTCGGCGGCGGACGCATCGGCTATCGGCTGGCCAAACAGCTTGAAGACAAGTCCATCTCCTGCAAAGTCATTGAAAAGCGCGCCAGCCAGTGCGATTATCTGGCCGATCGATTGGAGCGGACCGTCGTGCTCCATGGTGACGGGTCGGACCAGAGCCTGCTGGTGGAAGAGAATATTCATGACATTGATCTGGTGGTAACCCTGACCGGTGACGAAGAGACCAATATTATAACCTCACTTTTGGTCAAACGGTTGGGCGCCAGGAAAACCATTACCCAGATCAATAAATTCAGCTATTTTTCGCTCATGTCCACGATCGGCATCGAACAGGTGGTCAGTCCCCGACTGTCTGCCATCAACACCATCCTGCAGCATATCCGCAGGGGAAAGGTGCTCTCGGCGATCTCCATTAAAGGAGAAGAGGGGGAGGTGATGGAGGCATTGGCGTTGCCCACGTCCGACATCGTATCCAAGCCCTTGAAAAAGATCGCCTTCCCGAAGGGATCCATGGTGGCCGGCATTATCCGCAAAGAGACCATCATCATCCCCGGCGGCGACAGCGTCATCGAACCGCAGGACCGGATCATCATTTTTGCCACCCGTAAGGCCATTCCGGGCGTCGAGAAGATTCTGGCCGTAAAACTGGAGTATATTTAATTGCGTTGGCGCTATATCCTTAACACCGTGGGTGTTTTGACCCTGTTTTTCGGTGGGACCATGCTGCTGCCACTGGCCTTTGACCTGGTTGCCATGGACCGCAGCCTGATGCCGCTGGTTAAAGCCATGGGGATCACACTGGTTTGCGGAGCCGTTTTGATGGCTCTGTTCAGGCATGAAAAGACGGAAACCATGAGCCAGCGTGAAGGCATGGCCATCGTGTCCTTGGGGTGGACAGCCATCGGTCTGTTCGGGGCGCTGCCCTTTTATTTTTCCGATGCGTCCTTTATATTTGTGGATGCCATTTTCGAGTCCGTTTCCGGGTTTACCACCACCGGTTCATCGATTCTGACCGACATCGAAGGGTTGAGTCCGGGACTGCTCATCTGGCGAAGTTTCATTCAGTGGCTGGGGGGGATGGGCATCATCGTCCTGTCCATTGCCATTCTTCCCTTTTTGGGTGTCGGCGGTATGCAGCTCTACAAGGCTGAAGTGCCCAGCCCTGTGCCGGACAAGCTCAAACCCCGCATCCGCGACACGGCTATGATTCTGTGGAAAGTCTACGCGTTGTTCACCGTGGCCGAGACACTGCTGCTGATGGTCGGCGGCATGACTTTTTTCGATGCCTTGAACCATGCCTTCACCACCATGCCCACTGGTGGCTTTTCAACGAAAAACGCGTCGGTGGCCCACTTCGACAGTGTATACATCGATGTCGTTATCATCGTTTTTATGCTGCTGGCCGGTATCAATTTCTCTCTTCACTACCAGCTTCTAAAGGGCCGTCCGCTGGCCTTCTGGAAAGATTCGGAATGCCGGTTCTACCTGGCCATGTGCCTGATTTTGACCCTTGTAGTCGGGGCTGACATCTACCGCACGGTTTATGCGGATGCCGGCCAGGCCTTGCGTTACGCGGCCTTTCAGGTGGTCTCCATCGTAACAACCACCGGTTACGCGACAGCCGATTATGAATTGTGGCCGGGCATGTCTCAGGTCATCATCTTCCTGTGCATGTTCGTGGGCGCGTCGGCAGGCTCCACCGGTGGCGGCATGAAGTGCCTTCGCATCATGCTTTGCTTCAAGTACTGCTACAAAGAACTCTTTTCCATGATCCATCCTAGAGCGGTCACCCGCATCAAAATAGGCGGGAAAACGGTGCCCGAGGATGTCGTGAGAAGTGTGCTTGGGTTCCTGGCACTCTATATGGCCCTGTTCGCCCTGTCGACCGTACTGCTGGCCGGGACCGGGGTTGATTTTGTCACCGCCCTTGGGGCGGTGGCCGCCACGATCGGCAATATTGGGCCGGGTTTCGGAATGGTGGGGCCGGTCGAAAATTTTGCCCAGATTCCCTACTGGGGGAAGTGGCTGCTCTCCTGGTGCATGCTCCTGGGACGATTAGAGATTTACACCTTCATTATCATTGTCGTACCTGAATTCTGGCGCAAGTGAAAAAAGGGTTCAATTCTTGACCGCTTGGAGCCTAAAAAAGATTTTATTGCCAAATTTCATATTGACAAACAGCGGTCGGGCGTGTACTTACGTTTTTTCTTTTGGGCCGTTAACTCAGTCGGTAGAGTATCTGCCTTTTAAGCAGAGAGTCGTTGGTTCGAGTCCAACACGGCCCACCAGAATTTACAATGCTTGCGTCCCCATCGTCTAGCCTGGCCCAGGACACCGGCCTTTCACGCCGGCGACAGGGGTTCGAATCCCCTTGGGGACGCCATTTAAAATATATGTGACTTCCTATGTACTGCCGTTTGAGCGGTTTTTCATCGCACGAGCGGCTTTTTTGTTTTTTGGCAAAGTGGCGCTATCATTCGGATGAAGGCGCCATGCCGACAGATGTTGATTGATATGACGGCCCGGCCGCGTTGACAATGGTCCGGGCTTTATATAAAAAAGAGAGCGCCTTTATGTACCAGGCCAAACCAAAGGAATGGTATTTATGCTGAGCAAGAAACGGTCGTTTGCGGAAAATATACTGATATTGGGTCTTGGTGGCGTGGGCACCTACCTGGCTAAACGGCTGGTCCATGAAGGTTATGCCGTCACCGCCATAGAACCGGACGGCCGGTTGATCCGCCATATAGATGGGCAACTGGATGCTCGGCTGATTCAGGGATCGGCCATGAGTATCGCCTGCTGGCGTGAAGCCAGGGCTCAAACCATCGACGTGCTGATTGCCGTCACCGACAATGACGCGGTCAACATGCTATCGGCAATGATCGCCGACCGATTCGGCATTCCACTGAAGATTGCTCGCGTTCGTTCGATGGATTTTGATAATATAGATTCGGTGCTCAACGCCGATGACCTGAAAATCGATTTGATCATCCACCCGGAAGAGTTGGCTGCTCAGGAAATTGTTCGGCTGGTCAAACGGACGGCCGGCAATGAGATCATCGATATCGCCGATGGACAGACCCAAGTCATGGCCACCCGTGTCAACGAGGACTCGCCGCTGGCCCACCAGAAGCTGAAAACCCTTTCCATGACCCACAACACCTTTCCTTTCAGGGTCGTGGCCATTGCCAGGGGGATCACCACCATCCTGCCCGGCGGCGATCATGAAATACTTCCCCAGGATCAGGTGCTGATCATGGCCTCAAAGGAAGACCTTCCCAAATTGATGGCCTTGACCGGGGTAGAACAGCAGCGGCGGCACCGGGTGATGATTTTGGGTGGTGGTCTGGTGGGTTGCCGTGTGGCCGAACTGATGGGCAAAGACGTTCGGGTCAAAATCGTTGAAAAGGACGAAACCGTGGCCGCAGAGCTGTGTCACCTGCTGACCGATGTCGAGGTGCTTCACGGGGACGGCTCCAATGCCGAAGTCCTCGAGCAGGCCGGTCTGACAGACATGGACACCTTTATCACGGCGACCGGTGAGAATGAAACCAACATCATGAGCTGCATGCTGGCCAAGCACCTGATGAACACGAGCAATGGCGGCGCTCGCGGCAAGGATCGCAAAACCATCTCACTGGTGAATAAAGAGGAATATTTAGTGCTGGCCGCCACCAGTGGTTCGGATATCGCCCTGAACAAGAAAGTGCTGGCAGCCAACGAGATTTTGAAGTTCATACGACGCGGGGAATTGCTGTCGGTCGCACACCTTCACGGTTTTGACGCTGAAGTGGTGGAGATCCTGGCGGCACCGGATTCTCCCATCACGCGAATCCCGCTTTCTAAAATTGATCCGGATTTTCACGGGAAAATTCTTGTCGGCGGTGTTTACCGGGACGACCAATGGCAAATCGCCGTGGGTGATACCCGCATCCTTCCCAATGAACGTGTGATCGTCATCTGCAAATCGCTGCACCTTAAAGATGTGCATAAGCTTTTTTTTTAGGATAGGATTCAAGGATTCGAGGAGTCAAGGGCTTGTTTTCCAATGATCTCATCAGGGCTTTCAGCATTTCACTTGAACCCTTGACCCCTTGAATCCTCGACCCCTTCTTTTTCATCATCATCTTTTCCAGAACGACGGATAGAAGATCACCAGCGCCGAGAACATCTCCAGCCGCCCGACAAGCATGTTGTAGGAAAGAAACCACTTGCCCGTATCGGAAATAAAGGCATAATTTTCCGACGGCCCAACCGCACCAAAACCCGGTCCAATGTTCATGAGGGCGGCGATGACCGAACTCATGGCGGTCGTGTAATCCATATTGTCGGTAAGCGCCATCACACACCCGCCCGCCAACACCATGAAAATATTCACAATGAAATAGCAGATGGATAGGTGAATGATGGTATCATCCACCGGGCGTTGGTTCAGGCGCACGGAGATGACGGACATGGGCTGGAAAAAAATTTTTTTGATGGCGGCCGACATGAATTTGCACAGGACCACATAGTGAACAATCTTGATGCCGCTGGTGGTCGATCCGGCACAGGCGCCGATAAAGCACACGGCATACAAGAACATCTGGGAGGCCTGGGGCCATTGTTCGTAGTCGGCAGTGGTAAAGCCGGTGGTGGTCAACAGGCTGGTCACCTGAAAGGTCCCGTAGCGGATCGCATCCATCAGCCCGTAGGTGTTCTCCTTCCATAGTATCCAGGAGACCATGCCACAGAAAAAGAGCATGAGCCCCGCGTACCAGCGAAACTCCGTATTGATGGCCAGCGCTCGCCAATCCCCCCGGACGATCTGGTAGAAAAGCACAAACGTCATACCGCCAAGAAACATAAAAAGAATGATAACCCAGTCAAAGTAGGCGCTGTTGTAATGCCCGATGCTGGCATTGTACGGGGAATAGCCGGAGGTGGATACAGTGCCGAAAGCGTTGCACAGTGAGTCGAACAGGGGCATGCCTCCGAAGCAGAGCAGTAGGATCTCGGCCAGGTTCAATACCATGTAGATGATCCACAGGCGGACCATGGTATCCCGGTTTCGGGCATGGAATTTTTCTTTGGTAAGGACCTGGCCCGGCGATGACTCGGCCCGGAAGAGGCGCAGCCCACCCATGCCGTGGGGCAAGAAGATGACGGTCAGGGTCAAAAAACCCATACCCCCCAACAGATGCGTCTGGCTGCGCCAGAACAGCAGCCCGTGGGGCACCACCTCGATGTCCGTCAGAATGGTGGCGCCGGTAGTGGTGTAACCGGACATCATTTCAAAAAAGGCATCGGTGAAAGACGGGATGGACCCGTGGATCATGAAGGGAATGGCACTCAGTGCAGAAACGACGACCCAGCCGAAAGCAGCGATGAATATGCCGTCTTTGATGCTCAGGTCAAGGTGCTTCCTGAAAAGCCACCATAACGGCAAACCCAATAAGAGGATCAATGCGGCAGAAACAAGCAGCGCCAAAAAATCCCCTTCACGGTAGATCAGTGAACAGACCAGGGGCAACAGCATGGAGATGCCCGTGACCATGAACAGGGTGCCGAAAACATGAAGAATGGAAAACAGGTGCATAGGTTTTGTTGGATTTAAAATTGACGGATTCGTAAAAAGCCCGATATCTGCGTTACGCTTCATCCTTCGTCACTGCGGCGTACCGTAAGTACGCCTCATTCCTCAGGAT
>RCNC010005871.1_pt1 | contig 13979 bp, 11 predicted proteins | sample 2041301 | NCBI WGS metagenome assembly RCNC01 (sample SAMN09708231, study PRJNA481090) | Marine sediment metagenome, whole genome shotgun sequencing project. | biome: marine sediment; feature: ocean; material: sediment; isolation source: Sewage treatment plant 13A marine sediment (STP13A) ... | reverse complement strand
CTAGATATATTATAAGGTTCTCTGTTGCCGGCATTATAATAGCATTACATTGGATTACCTTTTTTGGATCTATTAAAGTGGCAAATGTTTCAATTGCTTTATCCATGTTTTCTACCGGAGCATTTTTTGCTTCTTTTATTGAACCAATAATATTTAGAAGACGGATTATTTGGTATGAAATTATTTTTGGATTACTAGTAATAATTGGTGTATTTATTATTACTAAAAGTGAAATGAAATACCTAACAGGAATAATTTTAGGAATTATTTCGGCTTTTTTGTCCTCACTATTTGCGGTTATAAATGGGAAATTCCTGGAGAAAAATTCAGCCACAGTTATTTCTTTTTATGAGTTTTTGGGTGGAGTTCTATTTATAACCTTGTTTATACCAATATTTGGTGATGGATTCTCAATGGAATTTTTTAAATTAAGTGGATCCGATTATGGATATCTGTTTATTTTGGCATCCATTTGTACGGCTTACGCATTTATAGCTTCGGTATATATTATGAATTATATAAGTCCTTTTACAGTAATTCTAACCTATAATTTAGAACCGGTCTATGGTATTTTGTTAGCTTTGATCTTATTTCCTGAATCGGAAAAAATGAGCCCTCAATTTTATATAGGCGCAATTATAATTATTTCTGTAGTGATCTTAAATGGATTCATCAAAAATTCTAAAAGATTAAAAAGAGTTGGCATTTAACATGTACCAAGTATAAAGTTTTTATATTTGTATACTAACTAACAAAATCAATTTTCAATGGAGTATTTAGAATTTGAACTTCCTATTAAAGAATTAGAAGAACAACTTCAAAAGTGCCAGTTAATTGGTGAAGAAAGTGATGTTGATGTAACTGAAACTTGTAAGCAAATTGAAATAAAATTAGTTGAAGCTAAAAAAGAGATATACAAAAACTTAACACCTTGGCAACGTGTTCAACTATCTCGACATCCATCTAGACCATATACATTAGATCATATACATGCAATTTGTGGGGAATCATTTTTAGAACTACATGGAGACCGTGGCTTTAAAGACGATAAAGCTATGATTGGTGGATTGGGTAAAATAGGAGATCAAAGCTATATGTTTATTGGTCAGCAAAAAGGATATAACACCAAAACAAGACAATATCGCAATTTTGGTATGGCTAACCCTGAAGGGTATAGAAAGGCTCTTAGACTTATGAAATCAGCAGAAAAATTTGGAATTCCTGTTGTTACTTTATTAGATACTCCAGGGGCATATCCAGGACTTGAAGCAGAAGAACGTGGACAAGGAGAAGCGATTGCCAGAAATATTCTGGAGATGGTTAGGTTGAAAGTACCTATTGTAACGGTAGTTATTGGTGAAGGAGCTTCCGGTGGAGCACTTGGAATAGGAGTTGGAGATAAGGTACTTATGTTAGAAAACACATGGTACTCTGTAATCTCTCCAGAATCCTGTTCTTCAATTTTATGGCGTAGCTGGGAGTATAAAGAACAAGCCGCTGATGCGTTAAAACTTACGGCTAAAGATATGAAGCGACTAAAATTGGTTGATGAGATCATTAAAGAACCTATTGGAGGCGCTCATAATGATAGAGAGGCAACATTCATTTCCGTTAGAGATGCGATAGTAAAATCATATGATACATTAAAAAACTTATCACCAAAAGAATTGGTTAAACAAAGGATGGATAAATATTCAGAAATGGGTGTTTATAAATAGAATTTCTTTTAGTTATAGTATGTCAAGCAAACCGAAATATTTTATTTCGGTTTTTTTTACACTTATAAACAATAATTTTCACTTGTTAACAGTTGAATTGTTTATTACCTGTTAAGATTCATTAGTCATCAACAGTCTACATTTTTAACAATTTAGTTACTTTAGCTCCCATGAAACAGCCAAACCAGATAACAGGATATCAAGTAGACAAAAGTACATTAATCAGTTTAGAAAAAGGAAAAATACCTCCACAAGCACTTGATTTAGAGGAAGTTGTGCTTGGGGCAATGATGATAGATAAAAAGGGCGTTGATGAAGTTATTGATATTTTAAGTCCGGATGCATTTTATAAAGAAGCACATCAGCATATTTTTGAGGCAATTTTTCAGTTATTTGAAAATAGTGAGCCAATTGACTTATTAACGGTTTCTAGCCAATTAAAGAAAAATGAAAAACTGGTGGTGGTTGGAGGCGATTTTTATTTGATTTCGTTGACGCAAAAAGTTTCATCATCAGCTCATATTGAGTTTCATGCACGAATTATTCTTCAGAAATTTATTCAAAGAAGTTTAATTAAGATTTCCAGTGAAATTATAGAAGATTCTTATGATGAATCTAAAGATGTTTTTGATCTTTTAGATAATGCAGAAGCTAAATTATATGAAGTAACACAAGGCAATATAAAAAGGTCTAGTGAAACAGCTCAAAATTTGGTAATTCAAGCCAAAAGAAAAATAGAGGAAATTTCTAATAAAGAAGGCTTAAGTGGTATACCTTCGGGATTTGCAAAACTTGACAGACTTACATCTGGATGGCAAGAAAGTGATCTTATAATTGTAGCTTCTAGACCTGGTATGGGTAAAACGGCACTAACACTTTCTATGGCTAGAAATATTGCTGTAAATAATAATATTCCGGTTGCGTTTTTCTCTTTGGAAATGTCGTCTGTACAATTAATAACACGTTTAATATCAAGTGAAACAGGGTTATCTTCTGAAAAATTGAGAACTGGAAGATTGGAAAAGCATGAGTGGGAGCAATTAAATGTAAAAGTTAAAGGTCTTGAAAAAGCCCCATTATTCATAGATGATACACCTTCTTTATCAATCTTTGATTTAAGAGCAAAAGCACGTCGATTAGCATCACAACACGGAATCAAACTAATTGTTGTTGATTACTTACAATTAATGACTGCCGGAAGCAATATGAAAGGAGGTAACAGAGAACAAGAAATTTCACAGATTTCTAGGAATCTTAAAGCGCTTGCCAAGGAATTAAGTGTCCCAGTAATAGCATTATCACAGTTATCTCGTGCAGTGGAAACCAGAGGAGGTAGTAAACGTCCTTTGTTGAGTGACTTAAGGGAATCTGGTGCTATTGAACAAGATGCAGATATAGTCTCTTTTATTTACAGACCTGAATATTACAAAATTGAAGAATGGGATGATGACGACAGAACACCAACTGAAGGACAAGCTGAATTCATTGTTGCTAAGCACAGAAATGGTGGTCTGGATAGTATTCGCTTAAAATTCATTGCTAACTTAGGAAAATTCGATAATCTGGATGATTTTGATACACCTTTCAATCAGGAATTCCACTCAAAAATGAATGCTGCAGCAAATGATGATACATTTAAGCCTGATTCGTTTCCTAGTGCCGATGATGCATTTGGAGATTCAAAGCAGTCAGATGAAAACGATGTACCATTTTAGACCTATTTGAGTGTAAATAGTTAACAACTTATCGTATTAAAGTTGACTTAATATTTTTACATAATCATTTATTTTAATTTAACTTCGCTTTCTGTTTTAAAAAGTTTAATTACCAGATGTTAAACCAAACTCGTACAACCAACATATTATTGTTAATTATTGTTATTCCGCTAGTATTTTATTTACTTAAAATACTATCGTTTATATTTATTCCACTGGTTTTTTCAATGTTTGTAGCATTACTATTCTTGCCATTAATGCGTTGGTTAACAAAAAGGAAAGTCCCAAAAGGTATAAGCATTTTTTTTGTTATTTTATTGATAATTGGTGGATTGATAATTGGTGCAGAATTAATTCAATTATCAAGTAGACAGATTATGTCAGCAGACACTGATTTTTTTGTTAAAGCTGAAGAAAAGATAACCAATTTAATAATTTATTTAGAAAATGTTTTTGGTGTAGAATTACAAAAAGACAAAAAGATATTGACCCATTTTTTACAAAAAGAAAACCTTGGTTCAACGGTTAATTTTCTACGAAAATCATTAACAATGGTACTAATGACTGCCTTTTTTGTTGTGCTTTTTTTGGCAGAATCAATTAATATGCATAAAGTATTAAACAAAACTATTTTAAAGAAAAAATATGCTTCAGTAAAAACTTTTATGAAGATTGAAAAGGATTTAATTACTTTCATTAAAGTTAAGTTTTTAGTAAGCTTACTCACAGGAATAGGTACTGGACTGGTTTGCTTATTTTTTGACATCAGTTTTCCAATATTTTGGGGGCTTTTTGCATTCATCATTAATTTTGTGCAAATGGTGGGTTCATTTATTTCAGTAATATTATTATCCCTTTTTGCATTTGTAGAGTTAGATCCAACAAGTACTTTATTCTTTTTTATTGTTACGATAACTGGAGTTCAGGTGATATTTGGAGGAATTTTAGAGCCTATTTTTATGGGGAAATCATTCTCTATAAACATTATTACAGTTTTAGTAATGCTTATGTTTTGGGGATTTCTTTGGGGAGTTCCAGGACTTATTATGGCAATTCCTATTACAGTATTCATTAAGATTATTTTAGATCAATTTCCGAGCACAAAACGAATTGCAAGTTTACTTTCTGGATCTGAAATAATAGTTAAATAATGTAATTACAATTCTTAAAATTTCATTAAAACAATTTACTCCGGAATATTTTTTGACTATCTTTCAATATATGAAAAAGATATTCTTAACCTTTTTTCTTTTATTGGTGTCAATAGGCTCTTTTGCGTCTTATATTCTTATTCCTATGGATGCTGAGACACAGGATAATCATTTAAAGGCTTATGGAATTACGTTTTGGACGTTAGAAAGACAAATTAAGGTTAAATGGCTTTTAAATTATAGAGGTGGATCATTTCTATTACCTGATGATGATGATATAAAACGTGAATGCCAAATAAGAGGTGTTTCATTTGAAGTTATTTCAACCTCAAAGGCTGAATCCATTTTACTAGAAATAAGTAGCCCTAGTAAGAACATGGAAGCTGTAGTATTGGAGAAAGCTCCTAAAATAGCTGTTTATACTCCTATGGGCAAACAGCCTTGGGACGATGCTGTTACTATGGTTTTAACTTATGCTGAAATTCCGTACGAAACTGTGTATGATGAAGAAGTACTTAATGACGGACTGATACTATTTGATTGGTTGCATTTACATCATGAAGATTTTACCGGTCAATATGGAAAATTTTATAGGGCATATAGAACGGCTTCATGGTACATCAATGAAAAAAGATCAGCAGAAGAATTAGCCAAAACATTGGGATATAGTAAAGTGTCAGATGCCAAATTAGCTGTAGCATCTAAAATAAGAGACTATGTAATTGGTGGCGGATTTATGTTTGCCATGTGCAGTGCCACGGATAGTTTTGACATTGCTTTATCAGCAGAAGGAGTCGATATTTGTGAACCTATGTTTGATGGTGATGGGAGTACGCCAAACTACCAGAATAAAATTGAATTTAAAAGAACTTTTGCTTTTACAGATTATATCTTGGAAAGAAGTCCGATGGTTTATGAGTTTTCATCTATTGACATGACCAATAAACGACGTATTCCAAAAATGACGGATTATTTTTCACTGATGGATTTTTCTGCAAAGTGGGATCCAATACCAACCATGCTTTGTCAAAATCACACGGCTTTGGTCAAAGGGTTTATGGGTCAAACGACGTCATTTGAACGCGATCATATTAAATCGAATGTGCTCATAATGGGAGAGAATAAAACCAATGGAGAGGCTAAATACATTCATGGAATTAAAGGAAAGGGTTTTTTTACATTTTATGGAGGTCATGATCCGGAAGATTATACGCATAGAGTAGGAGATCCAAAAACAGAACTAGGCCTTCATCCAACCTCTCCTGGCTACCGATTAATTTTAAACAACGTGTTATTTCCAGCAGCAAGAAAAAAGAAGCAAAAAACATAGATTAAATTCTTTCTATATAAAAATTGATGATGAAATATTTTCAAAAGCAATTAAAACTAAAGCCATATTCCAGAGGGTTTCATTTGATTACTTCCGAAATCCTTGAAGCAATACCAGAATTAAAACAAATAAAAATAGGTCAATTACAGGTTTTTATTAAGCATACTTCAGCCAGTTTAACAATAAATGAAAATGCGGATTCTACGGTTAGACAAGATTTTGAAAGTCATTTTAATACAGTAGTTCCGGAAAATGCATCATATTATAGACATACCCTAGAAGGATCTGATGACATGCCTGCACACATTAAATCGTCTTTAATGGGATCTTCAGTTCAGATTCCAATTACAAATGGAAGATTAAATCTAGGTATTTGGCAAGGGGTCTATCTTTGTGAACACAGGAATGTAGGAGGTTCACGCAATTTAGTTCTTACAGTCTTTGGGGAATAGTATGGTATTTACCGTTTAATTATTCCTAAATTAAATAAGTCAATGATTACTTTTAATATTCCGGATTTATGATAAAAAAGTATCCTTTAAAAAATTGAGAAAGTCATCATCAGGATTTGTTTTATTTAAAGCAAGGTAAGCTGTATAGGCTTCAGAATAAATACCTATTTTTTCACGAATATTTGCTTTTTTCACAGCCTTTGTATAATATGCCTTTGCGTTTTCTAGATTTCCCAAATAAATATTTCCTTCTGCAATTGTAGAGAGTTTATTTAAATTGTTAGCTCTTACTTTCGAAGCTACTTCAATGGCTTGTAAGGCATAAGTTTTCATATCTCTTTTATCATCTTCCAATAATAAATTTAGAAATGCGAGATTTATAGCATTCAAAAATATTTGTTCTGTTTGGTTATATTTTTTCGCAATCCTTAAGGCTTTTTTAAAGCATTTATATGCAGCTTTACCACTATCATTATTAGTATTATTTAAGTATTCATTTTTAAATAGATTACCTAATAAAAATAGCATATCGCTATCGTTTTGAGCCAATTCATTAGCTTCCAATATTTCAATAGCTTCATCTCTTTGCCCTGAACATTCCATTGCATATATCAGTTTTTCTAGCCCACTTTCATTTAAATAATCTAAAGCAGGTTTTAATTTTCTAGTAACTTCATCATATTCACCTAATGCAATATTTATTTCTTCAAAGTTGGTATATTTATTAAAAAACGGGTTATCTGTAAGTGTATTTAGGATCAGTTCATAACTGTCATTTTCTTTTGTTTTAGCATTAACCATCGATAAATGATTACCTCCAATATTCACCCATGATTCTTTACTAAATGGTCCTAGTGCGGAATCTTTTGAAACATATTCATCTCGAGTTGCTAAAGCAGTTTTAAAAGTGAAAGGATATCTATTTTTAAATGATTTAGACCAGTCATTACGTAATTGTACAATAAATGGTTGATCTTGTATTAGGTCCTGTATTTTATGTTTCCATAGTTCTTTTAGTGTATTATTTGTAATACCATTGCTGGGAGTTCCAAATAAAATCACATGACTTAATCGTTCTTTATGAAAATCGTTTAAATTTAGTATTGCTCTTTGTGCCACCAGACCACCAAGACTGTAAGCAACTATGGCTATTCTTTTATATTTTCCGAATTTATGTTTTATGGCTGCACTTAAATTTTCAGCTATTCTTTCTATATCATTAACCGACGCAAATACTTCTTTTCCTAATTGAGGATCAACATTCTCACTAAAACCAATATCCCATCCTTCCATTCGCTCTTCTTTGGACAAAAAATCTGGTATTTTCCCAAATGTTCTCCAAGCCTCTCCAGAGAAACCATGAACAAAAATTATGGCATTATTCGCGTCAGGATTTTCATAGAATACTTTTTTAATTTCCTTTTTTTCTTTTGTCCTTGAAGCAATTAAACCTTCATTATAAGTTTCCTGTTTAATAATTTTTTCGGTTGGAGCCTTACTTAATTCAAAATTATAATCAAATTGAATATTTACAAATGGTTTTTGTTGTAGTCCCTTTTGAAGTGCTATTTTAGGAACATTTTCTAAAACATAATCGATAACATCCGTTAATCGAATGTATGGATCAACAAATGCTGGCTGATGTTCACCTCTTAAAACCTCTAATAGACAAGTAGTAAATATGCTATTTTTCTCTTTAGTGAACTTATACGATCTTTGTTCATCTTTGCAAGCGGATATAATTGCCATTCCCTCCTCATCATCAATATCTTGTAGCATTCCTTCTGGATTTAACTTAACTTCATCACCTTGTTTATTAATTCTATCTTCAAGCTTTTCACTAGCATCTAAAATACCTTGACCTTTAGTTAATCCTTGTGCATGGCAGCAATCAAAAAAGAAAATTATTCTATCTGCTATCAAAGCATTTATCTTTTCTTTAAGTTCTTTTGCTTTTACCCAATGTGTCTTGAAATTTTTACTTGTAATTCCCGCAAGTTTCAAAAAATACCAATACTCACCCGCATCATCATCATATTTCTCTTCTCCATGTCCGGAATAGTATATCAAAACATTAGAATCTTTATTTATTTTATTCGATATTGTATCAAATGCATTTAGAATGTTTTTACGAGTAGCTTTTTTATCGATAAGAAGAATGACATTCTCTTTTGGATAACCAGCAAATTTTTTATCTAAAAGAACTTCCTTTATTGCCTTAGCGTCATCTGCCATATATTCTTCTCCTTTGCTACTCGCTCCAATTAAAAGAGCGAAAGAGTTGTTAAAATCTTCCATACTCTAAAGTTTATTTATGATTATTGACACAAAAACTTTTTCAATTCTATTGAAATAAAGGTTATTTATGCCAAAAAGTTAGTATTTGATTAAACATTTCAGTTCCAAGATATGGAATAAAGTGGGGATCGTTTTGAAAGGATAAAGGGTCATATCGTTTACCTGATGAAACAGATTGCAGTAAATATTTAAATGTATTGTCTTTATCTCCAATCAAAGCATAAAATCTGGCAATAACATAATCTATATTACCAAATTGATAATCTTTCCTGAGATTTTCTAAAGAAGCAATTAAATTTTTTGACAAGGCGATTTTATCGTTCTTATAGTAACATACAGCTAGCTTTGAAATAATGTCATGATCTTCAGGATCTGATTCATGTATTTTTTCATAAATTATTTCTGCATTATTATAGTTTTCCTTCAAGAAATATGCATATGCGACCTGATCATTTGGTATAGAGTCGCTATTTTTAATTACTTTGTCAAAATATTCTGTAGCTTCACTTTTTCTATTTAGTATTAATAAATCTGCACCTATTTTATTATAAACTTTTTGCCAATTCTTCTCTTCAGCCTTAAGTTTAAGTTTTTTTAAAATTGCATCTCCCATTACCTTATTACCATTACGTAAATAAGCTTTAATTAATGGAACTTTAAAGTAAGTCCTATCAATTCCATTTGAAAAAGGCTTAAGTAGGTCAATCACGCTATCATATCTTTCTAACTCAAGGTCAGCAAAAGCTTTTACTAGAATTCTATCTTCACAATCATAACATAAATCTAGATCAACCTCCTGCATACTTATTTTACTATAAATAGAATCTATATCCTCAGGCTTATTAACAAACTGAAGAGCTGCAGCCATCATGGTCTTATTTGTTTGAATATCAAAAGGGGAATAATTGTACTCTTTTTGCATAGTACTATAAATAATATCGCTTTTTCCACTCATTAGTGATTTGTAGAAATTCAACATATTGCGTTGTCTTTTATTAATTTTTGCACTAGTTTTAATTGCTTCCCTCCTCAAAGAATCAGCCTTTATAAAATTGCCCATATTATAGTTAACCGAAATTTGCAACATTTTAGGTTCAAAATAACTGCTATCCAATTCAATGGCCTTTTCCATAAGTTCCAAATACTTATCACTATCATCCTGGTAGTTAACTTTTGCCTCTAAAACAGCTAAATAAGCTTCAAATTTTGGTGGAATGTCCTGCAGTCTCACCTTATCTTCTGTAATGAGATAGCCTAAAATAAGTTGTTTGAGTGATTCAATACATTCTAAGGGATTATCTTTATTGCATTCAACAGGTTTAAAGGCATACGATTTTTCATCTTCGCTAATGGAACTTTGAAATATCAGTTTATTATTTTGTAGAAAAAAATTACCGGAGATTATCTTTTTAGGCTTAAAAAATTCCTCTAAAATAGCATTACCATCAAAAGATGAAGCTTTTGAAACTTTAAGAATATCAGAATAATCAGATACAATTTCCGGAGAAATTACTTGCGCAACTTGATTTTCTGTTATACCATGCATTATCCAGTCGGTAGTCATTTTACTAACTATATCAAGATCTTGGATTCCAGTATTGTTGCCAAATTTTAATATTGCTATTTTATCACTTGATTCAATTTCAGGTAATCTAATACTTTCAATAAATTTATTGTTAATGATGAAAATTGAAACTAAACCTACTAAAATGCTTAACATAACTAGTGAGGAAAAATACATTTTTTGAAATTTACTTCTCTTTTTATTTCCCTTTTTATCAAGTTCTATATGGTTTGCTTCAAGAGGGGCTAAAGAAAATTTCCAGATGTAGAAAATATTAATTGGGAGACCAATAAGCATTAATATTAGAATAACTGTTATTATTCTAGCAGGTATACCGATATAATCTTGGGTCACAGAAAGAACCTGAAGAATTATCCAGCAAGCAACTATATAAATTGAAAGTTTTTTGAATACTTCCTTTTCATTACACTCTTTGAGAAACGTTTTAAAGGTCATAAATGCAGTTGACAATTTTGGTCTAATTTAGGAATATTAGATTATATAATCGAAAATAAATTTGTTGAAGTTACCAGATTTTAGTAAATTCAGACATATTAATCCAAAAAAAGACAACCAAATGACAAAAGATTCGAAAAAAAAAGGAGTTCAGTCCAAAGACGGAGTGGACATTGACGTTACCAGAGGAGTTCAGTCCAAAGACGGCGTAGACATTGACGTTACCAGAGGAGTTCAATCCAAAGATGGAGTAGACATTGACGTTGACAGAGGGTAATACTATTTTTACTTTACTGCAGAAATGAATTATTAAATAAAAAAATCCGATTCTAATGAATCGGATTTTTTTTATAAGTGAAATAGTATTAGTTAATAGGCATATTGCCTTATTTTATTTTGTCAACAATTGCTTTAAAAGCTTCTGGGTTATTCATAGCTAAATCTGCAAGAACTTTTCTGTTAAGTTCTATTTTATTTGCTTTTAATTTACCCATAAATTGAGAATATGACATTCCGTATTGTCTAGCTCCTGCATTAATACGTGTTATCCATAACGCACGAAAAGTACGCTTTTTGTTTCTACGGTCTCTATATGCATATAGCATAGCTTTATCAACCGCATTTTTGGCTACTGTCCAAACGTTTTTACGTCTTCCGAAGTAACCTTTTGCTTGCTTGAGAACTTTTTTACGTCTAGCTCTTTTTGCAACTGAATTTACTGATCTTGGCATTTTTTTAATTGTTTTTTGTAGTAGGCGATCGATAATCGATTCTTTTTAAAAGCCTAACTCCAGGGTTATTAAATTGTTTTAACCAGAACTTCTTACTTTAATCGTAATTGTTCTTTAATACTGTTAGCATCGTGTTTATGTACCAAAGTACTATGAGTTAAAGCTAACTTACGCTTTTTTGACTTCTTAGTTAAGATGTGACTTTTAAAAGCGTGCTTTCTTTTTAATTTACCAGTACCTGTAAGCTTAAAACGCTTTTTAGCACTAGACTTTGTTTTCATTTTCGGCATTTTCTCCTAAATTTTATTTATTTCACTTATTATCCTTTGTGCTGAACTCGTTTCAGCATCTTTTTATTTTCCTTTTTTTGGAGCAATATACATTATCATCCTTTTTCCTTCTAATTGAGGCATTTGCTCAACTTTTCCATACTCTTCCAACTCTTGAGCTAATCTCAACAATAATATTTGTCCTTGTTCCTTAAAAATAATCGAACGTCCTTTAAAAAATACAAATGCTTTAAGTTTAGCTCCATCTGTTAAAAACTTAATAGCATGCTTCTTTTTAAATTCGTAATCGTGGTCATCTGTTTGAGGACCAAACCGAATTTCTTTTATAACAACCTTGGTTGCTTTGGACTTTAAAGCTTTTTCCCGTTTCTTCTGTTCATAAAGAAACTTTTTATAATCCATTACTTTACAAACAGGAGGTACAGCTTTTGGTGAAATTTCCACCAAATCAAGTCCTTGATCATCAGCTATGTCTAATGCATCTTTTAATTTGTAAATACCAATTTCAACATTGTCTCCAACAAGACGAATTTCTGGTGCAACAATTTTTCTATTTATTTTATGTTGATCCTCTTTAATTATCCTTGCTGGACCCCTATTTCTTCTTCTACGTATTGCTATGACCTTATTTTTTAGTTAAACGTTAAATTGTTTTAATGAATTATTAATTTCAGTTTTTATAATATTTGAAAATTCGTCTACTGTAATCATTCCTAAATCTTCACCACCATGTCTTCTAACATTTACACTATTCGTTTTTTCTTCATTCTCCCCAACAATAATCATAAAAGGTATTTTTGCTATTTCAGCATCCCTTATTTTTTTACCTACAGTTTCATTTCTGTTGTCAGAGAGGGCGCGAATTTCGTCATTTTCTAACAAATTTAAAACTTTTTTAGCGTATTTTTCATATTTCTCACTAATAGATACCACAATTACTTGTTCCGGAGTTAACCATAACGGAAAATTTCCTCCAGTATGTTCCAATAAAATGGCTACAAATCTTTCCATACTTCCAAAAGGAGCACGATGTATCATAACTGGCCTATGTAGTTCATTATCACTACCCTTATAGGTCAAATCAAACCTTTCAGGTAAATTGTAATCTACTTGAATTGTCCCTAATTGCCAATTCCTGCCTAGAGCATCCTTCACTATAAAGTCAAGTTTAGGACCGTAAAAAGCTGCTTCTCCTTTTTCTATGACATAATTCAATCCTTTATCTTCAGCAGCATTTATTATTGCTTTTTCCGCTTTTTCCCAGTTTTCTGGACTACCTATATACTTTTCTGGGTTATCAGGATCTCTCAAAGAAACTTGAGTAGAAAAATTTTCAAATCCCAAGGACCCAAAAACATATAATACCAAATCAATTACATCTTTAAATTCTTTGTCCAATTGATCTGGTGTACAAAAAATATGTGCGTCATCTTGCGTAAAACCTCTAACTCGCGTTAACCCATGCAATTCTCCACTTTGTTCATACCTATAAACAGTACCAAACTCGGCATATCGTTTAGGTAATTCTTTGTAACTCCAAGGTCTAGTCTTATAAATTTCACAATGGTGTGGACAATTCATAGGTTTTAAAAGAAATTCCTCATCTTCTTTTGGTGTATGAATTGGTTGAAAACTATCCTCTCCATATTTGGCATAATGTCCTGAGGTAACGTATAATTCCTTTTGGCCAATATGCGGTGTCATAACGGTCTCATAACCTGCTTTTTTTTGAGCCGACTTTAAGAAATTCTCTAATCTTTCCCTTAGGGCAGCACCTTTTGGTAGCCAAAGTGGAAGACCTTGACCTACTTTTTGCGAGAAAGCAAATAATTCCATTTCTTTCCCTAATTTTCTATGATCTCTTTTTTTAGCTTCTTCAATCAATTCTAAATACTCAGTAAGTTCCTTTTGTTTAGGAAAAGAAATGCCATAGATTCTAGTCAATTGAGGTTTAGTTTCATCCCCTCTCCAATAGGCTCCTGCTACAGATAATAATTTAATCGCTTTAATTAAACCAGTGTTCGGCAAATGTCCTCCTCGACATAGATCGGTAAATGTAGAATGATCGCAGAAAGTTATTGTTCCGTCTTCAAGATTTTCTATTAGCTCAACTTTATATTGATTATTTTGCTTTTTATAAAAATCTAATGCATCTACTTTTGAGGAGGATCTCATTTTATATTCGTGTTTTCCTCGAGCAATTTCTAGCATTCTTGCTTCTATTTTAGGAAAATCTTTTTCAGAAATTGAATAATCTCCAAAATCTATATCATA
>RCNC010001914.1_pt1 | contig 13981 bp, 13 predicted proteins | sample 2041301 | NCBI WGS metagenome assembly RCNC01 (sample SAMN09708231, study PRJNA481090) | Marine sediment metagenome, whole genome shotgun sequencing project. | biome: marine sediment; feature: ocean; material: sediment; isolation source: Sewage treatment plant 13A marine sediment (STP13A) ... | reverse complement strand
CGCGGCTGGAACTACGACGGCAGCGGCTCGGCGACGATGATCCCCGAGCTGGACTTCGAGGCCTACCGCGACGAGCGTTACGAGTTCACCTACGGCGGCAAGATCGCCGGAGGTACCTTCTAGGCTGAACCAGCGTTTGCCAACGCCCGGGAGTCCTTTGCCTCGGCAGGGACTTCCGGGCGTTTTTCTGTACGGGTTTTCCTTGCGGGCCCATGTCACACAGGCGGGATGAGAGACACCGTGGCCCCTTCCTGCAGAACCAGCAGCAGGTTGCCGGTGTATTTCGAACGGGAGACGATGAATTTGGACTGTGAGGCGTAGCCCTCCTCCTCCGCCTTCAACCGGTCACCCTTGAATTTGAGGGTGAAGGAGTCGTCAGGCTCCTTGTGGAAGGTCCCGTAAAAACCGGTACTGAAGCTGAAACTGAAGTCCCGGGAATCTTCACGGGTGAAGACGGCCTCCACGCCGTCATCGTAGAGCACCTGGTATTCGGGAAGGTCCTCCAGGCCCAGTTCGATGGACTGGCCTGCCTGGTAGCGACGGGAGAGCGCTCGCGGAGTTTCCTTGAACTCCAGTTCGGGAAAGGAGACCTCGTTCTCCCAGTTGATGACGAAGTGGCGGTGGAAGTCGATGTCGCCCCGCTTCTTCTCCTCCAGAACAACACTGCCCAGAATGGTTGCCTTGTAGGCCACCTGCTGGCTTTTCAAGCGGATCATGGCGTAACTGTTGTCATTCTCCAACACCCTGATCATGTTGTCGTGACAGCTCACCACGTAGGTCCGGTCGGACATGGTGATGGTGGTCCGCCGGCAGTTGACCAGCTTCACTTTTTTCAGGCCGGTGGACGTCACTTTTCGCTGTCCGGAATCTGACGATTGCTCCCCCATGTAATTCCCCCCTGAACGGTTAATCCCCCACCACCCGGTGGGCCCGAGCTTTCACCGCTGCTGGAATCTCCAGTCCCTGAAGCCGCGCCTCGGCGGGGTTGACCCACAGTTCCTGGACCACCACGTCCTCGATGGGTATGGATGCCGGATCTTCGCCGGCCAGCACCCGGGCAGCCATTCGGCCCCCGGCCAGGCCTGATCGATAGAAATTGAATCCCATGGATACGGCTGCTCCCCGCGGGCAGAGGTCGTTATCGTGGATCAGCAAGGGGATCTGCCGGCGGCGGGCCACGTCCACCAGAGCGGCAAAATTGAGCAGCACCGTGTTGTCACCGGTGATGTAGAAAAGATCGACCCCCTGGGCGGCCAGCATCTCCGCGGCCTCGCCGACTTCGGCCGGACTGTCCACCAGAACCTCCACCAGCTCCACGTCCATGGCCTGGCAAACCTGCCGGCCCACCTTGAGGCTGGAGGCGGCACAGACTTCAGCCGGATGACGGATGGTGCCGATACGGGCCAGGCCCGGCACCAGCTCGCGGGCCAGGGCCAGGGTCTCGGCCACCGGGGGGAATGATGCCACACCACAAACCGTGGGCAGGTGGTCCACCGCGGTACGCGCCGCACCGGCCCGATAGGGATCGTAGACCGCAGCGAATACCACCGGCACCGCCGTGCCGGTGAGGATTGCCGCCTGCAGGCCGGGTGTGGTCAGCGCGATGATCAGGTCCTTGGGCTCATCGGCGAATCGCCGGGCGATTTCCTGGGTGGCGGCATAGTCACCATCACCCTGCCGGATCTCCAGGTCCATAAGCCCGCCGTGGACATACCCGGCTTCGGCCAGAGCATCCACCACTCCCTGCCGGGCCCGGTCGATGGTGGGGTCGGGTCCGAACTGGAGGATGCCCACCCGCAATGGAGCCCTGCCGCCGGATTCTCCACAGCCGGACAGCACAACAATTCCGGCGAGGAGCAGGAAGCAAAAAGTGCGCAGTGACGATATATACATGCGGAACCCACCCTGTTAATCGAGGATACGGGATATTCGCCGGGCATTCAACCGCAGATACCGGTGGGTGGCCTCCATTGTCGATGGGGATTATGATGTGGGTCAGGTGGAACGATCGGCATTGAGAGGAATACACCGTGCGGCTGTTGTACATCAATCCCCACCGTGACCGGGACCTGGATGATCCCGACCGATTGCTGGACCGATATCGTTCCACGCAGCTCTGGTGCGGGGCTGTGGCGGCCAGAGGATTCGAGGTTATTGTCTGGCAATCCTTCCCGGCGGAAGCCCGCCGGGACGTTGACGGTGTCCACTACCACTTTCGCCCCTTCCCCCGGCGGCCGGACCGGTGCTGGCCTGAAGCTATCGCGGCCCGGGGTCCTGACGTCGTTCACCTGGACGGGTTGATCGCCCCGTTGCGGCTCCACCGCCTGCTCGCCGCCTGCCAGGCCGCCGATGTGCCGGCCCTGATCCAGGACCACGGCGGTCGCCGGGGCCCCGGACCAGGGTGGTACGCCGCGGCGGCGGTTTCCCCCCGCCCGCAGCCGGCGGCGCTCCTCTTCAGTGCGGCCGAACTGGCCGCACCGTGGCTGGATGCCGGGATCTTCCCCCGGGAGACGCCGGTGATCGAACTGATGGAGAGTTCCTCCACCTTCACGCCGGTGGAACGCGGCCGGGCCAGGGCGGAACTGGGCCTGGATGGGGATCCGCTGGTGGTGTCGGTGGGACGGCTGAACCGGGGCAAGGATCCGGCCACGCTGCTCTCGGGGTTTGCCTCCCTGGCCGAATCACGTCCCGCGGCCCGCCTGGCACTGATCTACCACGAGGCGCCACTCCTCCGCACGATGCAGCGACAGATCGGGGGCTCGCCCTTGCTGTCCGAGCGGGTGACGCTGCTGGGGAAGCTATCCCGGGAAGAGGTGCGTCTGGCCCTCAGCGCAGCCCAGCTCTTCGCTTCGACCAGCCGACACGAGGGCAGCGGCTTCGCCGCCCTGGAGGCCCTGGCCTGCGGAGCGGTTCCGGTTCTCAGTGACATCCCCTCCTTCCGGGCGATGACCGGAGGCGGCCGGGTGGGTGCTCTGTTTCCTGCCGGGGACGCCGGGGCACTGGCCCGGGCGTTTGAGGACGTGTGCCGGAAAAACCATGGCACCGGTTGGGACGCGGCACGGGAGAAAACGCTCCACTGGTTCCAGGAGGAACTGGGTGTCGAGGCGCTGGGTAGGAAAGCCGTGGCGGCGTACAGGTTGGTGTCCGAAAGAGGACGACGCTGACCCCGGTCAGGCGCCTTCCGGCCGGGAGGGGTCATTCACCGGCTCACTGTCCTTCAGCCGGCGAACAAAGATCAGTGCGCCAAACCCGGACTGGGAGAACAGCTGGCGGCCACGAAAGCCGTCGGATGATTGCACCCGGTGCAATTTCGGACTGTAGTCCAAAAGAGTTTTCTGTTCGTAATCCTGCCCGGATTCCAGCTTCAGCGCCTGGTCCAGATGTCCGCCCACCAGCCGGAGCAACAGTTCCATCAGCGCGGCACCGCGCTTTTTCGCTGTGGGATCACAGGCGAAGAGGGCTCCACAGTAGGTGCACGATCCGGTTTCAAACTCGTCCAGCAGGGGCCCCTCGGGGAACCGCGCCCGGCCCACCTTCTCCTCACAGAAGGGGCAGAGTGGACGCTCGCCGGCCCGCCGGTCAAATCGATCACGAGTGCTCATTGCTCACCTCAAGACGCCGGCCCGGCCGGCTCCGGGGAGCCGCTCATCGGGAGACGGCTCTCAACTGTATCACGCCAGGTCATCAGCACCCGGTCCGCCGCTGCATGCTCGCAGACCGCCGCCCGGCCGTTGGCGCCCATCACCGGCCACCGTTCCCGGTTGGCCAGAACCATTTCCAATGCCCCGCCCAGGGCGGCAGAGTCACCGGCGGCATGGATGATTCCGGCGGCGTGGCTGTCCAGCAGTTCGGGCAGCATCCCGGTGTCCGATCCCACCACCGGCAAACCGCAGGCCATCGCTTCAAGGCACGCCACGCCCTGGGCTTCGTGGAGCGAAGCCGAAACCATCAGGTCGGCCTCGCGGTACACATCCGGCATCCGCCGGTGATCGATCCAGCCTGACCAGGTCACCATTTCCGCAATACCCAGGGCGGCCGCCAGTTTTTCCAGGCGCTCCCGCTCCACACCGTCACCCACCACCCGCAGATGCATCCCGGGGTGGAGAGCGTGAAGACCGGACAGGGAGCGGAGCAGCACGTCAAACCCCTTGACCCGGATCAGCGAGCCCACCGCAAGGAGACGGGGGCCCGAACGCCCGCCGGGAACTGCCCCGCCCTCCCGGGGGCGGGGAGTGAAGCGGTCCACCTCCACCCCAAAGGGCAGCAACAGCGGCTCGGGAATTCCTGAAATCCCGAGGCGGAGCACATCCTGCCTCTGTCTGGCCGATCCCACGCCGAGCACCGCGGCCCTCCTGATTCCAACGCCAAGGCAAAGCCGCTGAAAAAGCGATCTCCGGGAACCGTAACCCGTGCCGGGTATGGAGACCGCTTCACCGGCGGAAAGCTTGAGCAGCAGGGGCAGGCCCTCCAGCCGGGCGAAGATGGCGGCGGCCAGCGCGGTCTCGTCACCCCACAGAGCCAGAACGGCATCATAGCCCATGCGGTGATGAGACGCCCGGGCCGCGGCCACCGCCGCCCGGAACCGGGCCGGCCCGACCACGATCCTCGACCGGTGGCCGAAAGAGGTCACGGCCAGCCCGTGCCAGCGGTACTGTTTCCGGCGGCGTGGGTATTTCAAGGCATAGACATCCACCTGGAAGTGGCGCCCGAGGCCGCGCACCAGTGAGGATACGCAGGGGAGAAACCAGTCCTCCTCACGGGAGGGGAAACCGGGAACGAACAGTGCCAGATTCACGTCGATTTCTCCGTGGTGATTACCCTGTCCCACCATCCTCCGCCCGGGCTCTACAATGTTGCCCGGTCGTGAGAACGAATGGTATACTATTTTATTAACTTGTGTAGAGACAAGCGGATACTATTTTGCCCCGGGCCCGACGGCGGGATCGTACCGTGAGGCGGAAAGCCGCTGTTGATCAAAGGGGGTCCACTCCATGCGTTCTGCATTCTTCGGGTTTCAGCAGCGGCGGTGGGTTCGATCCGCCGCTCCGGTCTGCCTGATCCTGGCGGCCCTGACCGCCGCTTTTCTGCTGGCGCCCGGCGCCGCTATCGCCACCGAGGAGAGTGAGACTGCTCCTCCGCCGGATACTCTCAACCCGGCCAACCGTTCGGCCGAGGCCCTCAGTGCGCAACAGACCATGATCTTCGACAAGGGCCGGCTGAGTTTCATCGCACGTAATGTCTCCACCCAGGAGTTGTTCCTCGCCCTGGCCGACACAGGCCAGTTCATGATCGAGGGGGTGGACCTGCTGCCCATCACGCCGGTTTCGGTTTCCTACACCGAGATGCGCGAACAGGACTGCCTGACCCAGCTGCTGAAGATGGTTCCCGACATCAATTTCATCTTCCTCGCCCGGGAACAGCGGCAGGAAGGGAAGTCGGTGGTGGAGAAGGTCCAGATCTACTCCAAGGATTCGTCCGGAATCGCTCCCGGTGAAGGTCAGAGTTACAACCCGCTGGATTTCCTGGCCACCGGCGGTGATCTCTTCGGCGAACAAGGCGGCTACGGCGGGGAGTTCGGGTCGGCGCCAGGCTACATCCCGCCATCCGAACCGCCAAAGTATATTCCGCCAGACAAGCCGCCGGTCTATATCCCGCCGGCCGCACCGCCGGTCTACATCCCGCCGGCCAACGATCCGGTCTACGTCCCGCCCCCCAGCGGCGGTGACCAGACCGCCGATGACGGCGGTGAGTAACGCGGGTCGAATGTGAAAATCCACCACGCCATGTCGTTCACCGCGGGCCATGGTTCGCGGGGCACGCTATTTCTCTTCCTGCTGCTGGCCCTGGCCACTGCCGGATGCGGTGGGAGCGAGCCGGCCACAGAGGCCGGGCCGCCCAAGGCCCGGGTGGAGACCTGCCGCGACCTGATCCTGCTGCTGGATCACGCCGTCCTGGAACACGACGGCCCCGGAAAGAGCGAGGCCAGAATCGAGGAACGACTGGTCTCCATGGGCGGACCGGAGAGAGCGGCGATTTTCGCCCACCCCGTATCGGAGATCAGCTACACTCTGGCGATTCACCCCGGTGCCCGTCTGGAGTTTCTGATTGGCATGCACCCCGATTGCTGGGAAACGGCCACTGATGGAGCCACCTTCGAGGTTCTGGTCCGGACAACGCTGGGCAGCGAAACCCTCTTCTCCCGGCACCTCGACCCGGTCCACCGGCCGAAGCATCAGGAATGGAAACGGTGCGAGGTGGATCTCCAGCAGTTCGCCGGCACCACCCGGGAGATCGTCCTGCGGACGGGCCCCGGACCGGCGGACGACCCGGCCTTTGACTGGGCCCTGTGGGGTGAACCGCGGCTGATCAGCGAGGGCCGGCGCGTTCCGGCCGAGACGTCGGCCCGACCCCACGTCATCCTGATCTCACTGGACACTCTGCGCCTGGATCACCTGGACGCCAGCGGACACCAGCGGCTCACCACCCCGCATCTCAACCGCCTGCTGGAGGAATCTCTCTTTTTCACCAATGCCCACGCGCCGAGCCACTGGACCATGCCGTCCCACATGAGCGTCTTCACCTCACTCCCCCCCGACATCCACCAGGTTTTTCAAATCGACGGCACAGCCCGGCTGGCCGAAGGCATCCCCACCCTGGCCGGCCAGCTCAGGAAGGCCGGGTATCTCACCGCCGGTTTTGCATCCTGCGGTTTTATCAAGGGAGACCTGGGCTTCGACCGCGGTTTCGACCGCTACTTCCTGCGGTACAACAATGCCCGGCGGCAGAACCGGCTGATTCGCGACTGGGCCTGGTCCAACCGGGACCGGGACCAGTTCATATTCCTGCACTACTTCGACGCTCACTCCGACCACCTCAAGCTGCCCTACACTGCGCCCCATGGTTTTGAAGACCTGTGGAGCGATCTGGAATCGGAGGAGATCTTCGGCGGCTGTTCACCGGACGGTGAACTCTGTGCCTCGAGCTACCTGACCCAGCTGAACACGGACAACGTGCAGTTGAAACTCGCCGAACGCCAGGCGATCGGTGTGATGTATGACCGCGGTATCCGCCAGCTGGACTACTCCCTGGCAAAACTGGTGGCCTGGCTGAAAGCACAGGGGCTGTGGGATTCGAGCCTGGTTGTCCTCTTCAGCGATCACGGCGAGGAATTCCAGGAGCATGGCAAGATGCTGCACCAGCAGCTGTATAACGAACTGATCGCCGTGCCGTTGATCATCAAGCTTCCCGGCGGAAACCATGGCGGCCGGAGGATCGACACACCGGTGGAGGCCATCGACGTGGCTCCCACCATCCTTTCCCTGCTGGAGCTACCGGTGCCTGAGATCATGCAAGGACGCTCCCTGGCCCCACTGATCGGTGAAGGGGCCGCAACACCGGACAAGGACCCGCTGATTTTCTCCTGGGCCCGAAACTCCTCTTCCATCACCCAGGGGGAGTGGAAACTGGTGACTGGAACTTTCGGCGGCAGGGAAGCACTGTTCAATCTGTCCACCGATCCCGGGGAGCGGCACAACCTGATCCGGCGGGAGAACCATATCGCCAGGCAGCTGCACCAGTTGCTGAAGGAGCAGCGGCATCGTAACCGGGCAATCGCTGACCGCATGTCGGCCAGCGGCCCCGCCCCCACCGACGGATTCAGCGACGAGGAAAGGAAGAAGCTTGAGCTTCTTGGATACGTTGAATAAATTGCGGTCAACAGCGCGGGTGCTTTTCGTCCTGGCCCTCCTCGTCCCGGCCATGGCCTGTGACTCCGGACCACCGATCACCGCCACCGGCCACTCGGTCATCAGTCTCACCGACCTCTTCAAGCGAGCCGAAAAAACCAACACGAGCAGCAAACTCTCCCTCGATGTGGTGCTCAATCAGGGGATGGAGACGCTGGCCGGGGCACAGCGCCCGGTCATCCGCCAGCACCCTGCCGGCACCCTGAGGTACCGGCTGCGTATCCCCCGCAATGCCGTACTGCGTTTCGGCTACTGCATGGCCCCCTACATCTGGAACCGGTCCCCGGATGGTGTTCGTTTTCACCTGCGGGCCCGCCGGATCGACTCCGGCGGCGGAGCGCCAGCCAGGCCGCTGGTGCTGTTCAGCGCCGCTCTCGACCCGAAGAACCAGCGCTCTCACCGCCGGGTGTTCGAACAGCTGGTGGACCTCGAAGAGTTGGGCGGCGGTGTGTGGGAACTGGTATTCACTCTGAGTCACGGGGCCGGAAAGAATGTGGAATGGGACGAAGGTTTCTGGGTCGACCCGAGGATCGAGTACCCGGCCGGTACGGTGGATATCCCGCCCGGTGACCCCTCACGGCCGGACATTCTGCTGGTGACCGTGGACAGCCTGCGGGCCGACGTGCTCCCCTCCTTTGGCGAACGGGGGGCCCCGGGCCCGGCGGCCGCCGCGGCACCGGTGATCAGCAGACTGGCCGCGGAAGGGATGCGGGCCGCCGCGGCCTTTACCCCGAGCACGCTGACCATACCGTCCTACGCCTCGATCCTCACCGGCGCCGCACCGGCGGACCACGGCCTGCACCGGGAAAACCAGCGCACGGCGCCCGCGGTGCCGACAGCCGGTGAGCGATTCGCCGCTCAGGGATACCGCACGGCAGCATTTCTCGGCACGTCCCGGCTCTCCGCCGGGCGTAGCGGACTGTCCCGGGGGTTCGAGCTCTACGACTGTCCGGCCGCCGGCCAGCGTTCGGCAGAGGAGACTGTCCTCAGCGTGCTGGACTGGATACGCAACGGGGACGGCCGGCCCTCCTTCTGCTGGATCCAGTTCAATGAGCTGCGCCCGCCGCTGGCCCAGTTGCGGGGCCGCGACCGCCACTACTATCCGCGAGGCGGGTACAACCGCTGGGACGAGTCGATCATCCGCCTGCTGCCCCATTTCGAGCGCCGTCTCGATCTCAAGCAGCGCTGGTATCGCTGGCTGCACGATGTGACCACCACCGGATATGTGGAGGCCAGTTACCTGGGGCAGGTGGACGAGGTGGATCGGCAGCTGGGCCGGGTTATCGAGGAGCTTCGCTCCCGCTCGCAGCTGGAGAAGACAGCGGTGGCGGTCACCTCCAACCGCGGTCTGGCCCTCGGAGAAAATGGAGTCTTCTACACCGGTGAAACATTGCAGCCGGGAGTGACCCGGGTGCCGTTGATCATCCGGCTGCCGGGTCGCATACCGGCAGCGGTCCGCCTGCCTGAACAGGCGCCCTGCACCACCGCTGATATCCTGCCCACGCTGCTCGGCCTGCTGTCGCCGGCAGAGACGGGGGGAACCATGCCCTCCCCCGCCGGCATCGATCTCCGGAAAGCCCTGGGCAATACCACCCCGCTGGAGCGGCGCCTGATTCTTCTCGAAGGGCACGTCGGCCGGGCAGGCCGGCCAAACCGCTACGCCCTGGTGGCCGGCGGGTACAAGCTGACCGAGTCACCGGGCAGCACCGGGGTCACCCCGGTACCCGGTGATCCCCATGCCTGGTCCTCCGACTCGCACTATCACAATGACGATCTGTTTCACATCCTCAGCGACCCGGGTGAACTGTCAAACCTGGACGGGTCGCGGCTGCTGGCCGACATCCAGAAGCAGATGCACCGCCACCTGATGCCGCTGGCCCAGGCTTCACCTGCGGCCTCCAACCGCGTGAGCAAGTAAGGCTCTATCCTTCAGCTGTTTGCATCGACTCCCGCCGGTTCTCACGGTGGAAACCCCACTTCTCACTCGCCTCGAATTCCGACAAACTTCATACTCTCGGCAAAAATGTTACGTAAGATACTCTAATAATCCTCCTCCAGACGTTCTATATATCAGGGTGACAGCGGCACATCGTCGTCTTCCCGTAATTCCTGAAACGTTTTCACTCGTTGAAGGGGAATCAATGGGCGTTCAGAAGAATGGATACAGCCATGAGCCGGCAACAGGCTGCGAGGAGGAAGAATTGTCAGACGCCGCACGGCCCATAGTCCTGGTGGTGACTCGAGCCATGGAAGCCATCGACCTGGAGATGGACCAGGCCTTGTGTCAATTGGCAAACCGCTTCGATATCCGTCTGGTGCAGACGCCATCACTGGCCCTGGCCATGTCCCGGATCGCCCGCGCCAACGAGGGAAATGTGGTATTGCTGCTCTCGGACATGCTGACCAGCGGAACCGAGGTGTTCCTCTTCATCTCAACGTTCAGCCAGGACTGGCCCGATGCCGGTTACCACCTCATCGACGCGATGGAAGGCCGGGTCATCTTCAGCGACCCCAAGGATCCCGACTCGGACCAGTCGCCGTCAATTCAAATCGAATCCAATGGCCGCGATCCGCTGGATACCTGCCTGGCGGCAAAGATGGTGGAACGCTATTTTCCGGAGCCATAGCACTCATTCCAGAAGATCCTGGGAATCAAAACGGACGGAACGGCTGACCCCGCATATTTTCAACAGATTCCCCGGCCCCAGGACCCAGGGCTCCGGCGATCTCCCGCTCCCGGCCGACGCTGTCAAAGGGGATTGACCCACTGCAATGATTCAAACCGGCCAAAGTCGCTATCAGCGGAACAGAGGGTGGCACCGTGCTCGATGGCAATGGCCGCCAGGTGGGCATCGCTGGTCAGGTTGCCGGCCACTCCAAGGGGAGAGGTAATCCGTTTGAAGACCTCCCAATGACGTTCACCGGGAGAGACGATGGATATGTTGGGGTGATCCAGCCAACCGTCAATGATATTGATCGCCTGCTCTGCAGTCAGCGGCCGGGGCATGGCTCGTCCGTTGGTGGTGATTCGTAAAAACCCGAGGACTACGGACCAGGCCAGACCGATCCGTTCGTATCCTGAAATCGCTCGTTCCAACCAGGTCCGGGCCTGAAGATGCTGAGGTGCATCGGAGTTGATGGCATAGATAAGCAGGTTCAGATCAACAATTCTCATTTGCGCACCGACAGTTTCCGAAGGATCTCTTCATCCTCCAGCGCATCGGCGACAAGCAGTGCCTTTTCCAGGTTGTAGAGTGGGGGGTATCCCATGGAAAAGGTCTTGCAACGATACGGCTTTTTCAGCTTCTTTCCCCGCGACCGTTCCAGTCCGACCCGCAACACATGATTCAGCATCTGCTTCAGCGGTACATCCTCGTTCAAGGCCTTATCCCTGACCTCCCCGAGAAGATCATCGTCTATCGTCACGGTTGTTCGCATGGTCTTATCTCCCTGTCAGCATCATAGCATCACAGGTAATGATGTCAACGCATCTTTTTTTCGTATCGGCAGATCGAATCCGGCCGTTCACCAGAATCGGTGGGGAAAATCTTTTCTAACGCCGTCTGATGCGGTGGGATTCCAGCTGGTGCCGGCGATTGAAGAGGCGGCGCCCGGCAAGGAGGGTGATCCCCATGCAGCCGAGGGAGGTGGCGCCGGCGATCATGAACATCACCACCATCTGGTATTTCACCGCATCCAGGGGGTCGGTGCCGGAGAGGATCTGACCGGTCATCATCCCCGGCAGGGCGACGATGCCCACCACCATCATGGTGTTGATGATCGGGATCATCCCCCGCCGCACCGCATTGGCCATCGGGCCGCGGGACGCTTCCCAGGCAGAGGCGCCCAGGGCCAGCTCCATCTCCACCTCCTCCCGCTTCTCGGCCAGACTTTCCAGCAGCAGGTCGAGGCTGAGGGAGATCCCGGTGAGCCCGTTGCCGAGGATCATCCCCAGCAGCGGAATCATGTACTGCGGCCGCCACCAGGGTTCCACACCGACGATCAAACCGGTGACGGTGACCGTGGTGATCAACCCGGTGACGGTGAGGCTGAGAAAGGCGAGCCAGGACACTCCGGCAAAGGTGCGGGAAGGACGGGTCACCGCGGCACGGCTGGCGACCACGATCATCAGCATGGCCAGACCGAGGACCAGCAGCAGGCTGTCGATGCCGAATACCCACTTCAGCAGGTAGCCGATGAGCAGCAGTTGGACCACTGTGCGCACCGAGGCAACCAGCAGCCGCTTCTCCAGCTTGAGGCGCAGGAGTGCGCTCACCACGCCGGCCACCAGCACCAGGAGGCCGGCCAGAACCAGGTCGATGGTCTGCAGCTCGATCACCCCGGCTGTGCTCGGCTCAACCATGGTTCTCCTCCGGGTCCAGTTCGATGCAGGAAAATGCCCTCAGATCCAGACGCCGGTGGCACCAGCTGGAGGCCTCGCTCCGGTCGTGGGTTACCAGCAGGGCGGAGAGGCCCCGCGTCCCCACCTCCCGGTCCAGCAGTTCCCGGAGACGCCCGGCGCTCTCCTCGTCCAGGGCACTGGCCGGTTCGTCCAGCAGGAGCACCGCCGGGTCGAGAAGCAGGGACCGGACAAAGCTCACCCGCAGCTGTTGTCCCACCGAAAGGGAACGCGCCTGCTGGTCCATCCGCACCCCGCCCACGCCGATGGCTTCAAGCAGATCCTCGGCCCGCCGCTCGGAAAAGGAAACACCGGCGGCGCTGCGGTAACCGAAAGGTCGGGCGAGGTTCTCCCGGATCGTTTCTTCGAACATCACCGGGCGCTGGGAAACATAGGCCACCCGGCGGCGATAGACAGGCCACCCGTGGTCTCCGGGAGGGAGACCGAGAAAAGTGACCTCGCCGCCGGCCGGGTCGATGATCCCGGCCACCGAGCGGAGCAGGGTGGTCTTGCCGCAACCCGAAGGCCCGGTGAGGGCCAGCAGCTCGCCCCGCTCCAGGGACAGGGAGACACCCCTGAGCAGGCAGTGCCCTTCGGCCTCCACCGACACCTCCTGCAGTTCCAGCACCTTTGATTCCACTCCAGCCTCCATTCCGGTTGAATCCCTATTTTACTCCAAAGTCCGGCTGTGGTATCATCCAGCGGTTAACTTCATGAATAAAAGATAGTTACAACTCATTCACAGTGCGGGCCACGGAGAATCCACGGCGTGGGGAGCGAGACCGACAAAGGGAACGTGCTGATCGTCTCCCGGGACGTGATCGGCGAACAGGTGGCCGGGCCCGGGGTCCGCTATCTGGAAATGGCGCGCTGCCTCTCCCCGCGGCACCAGGTAACCCTGATGGCGCCGGGGCTGGAGCAGGCACCGGCAGGCAACCTTTTTCGGCGCGAACCGCTGACCCGCGGCGGCCTGCAGCGGGAGATCTCCCGCTGCTCTGTAGTGATCTCCCAGGGGTTTGCCTGTTCCGCCTGGACCACGGCCACCACCCGTGCGGCACAGGTCATCGACCTCTATGCCCCGCTGCAGCTGGAGATGCTGGAAGCCGGCCAGGCCGGACACGGTTCGACCAATGAGGCCGCCTTCTACCGCCGCTACGTGGCCCGGCGGCTGCGCCTGCTGATGGCTCACGGTGACTTCTATATCTGCGCCTCCGAACGTCAGCGTGACCTCTGGCTCGGGTCCCTGGCCGCAGCCGGCCGGGTCAACCGGGCCAACTATCGCCAGGATGCCGGGTTGCGGGGGCTGATCGACTGCGTCCCCTTTGGTACGCCCACCGACCCCTTTCCCTGTTCGAGCACTCCCGGCGAAGACCGGCGGAAGGCCCGCAAGACGATCCGGGGTGTGGAGGAGAACGACTTCCTCCTGCTCTGGGGCGGCGGCATCTGGCCCTGGCTCGACCCCCGGACCGCCATCCGCGCCGCGGCTCTGGCCGCGGAGAAGCGACCAGGTGTAAAACTGCTCTTCCTCGGCTCGGGCCACCCCAACCCCGGGGTGACCACCGGCCAGGGGGCGGGTGAGCAGGCCCGCCGATATGCCGAGGAACTGGGGGTGCTGGACCGGGTGGTGCTGTTCAACGAGCAGTGGGTCCCTTACGAAAAGAGGGTGGTTTTTCTGGCCGCCGCCGATGCCGGTCTGCTGGCCCACCACCCGGGAATCGAAACGCGTTACGCCTTCCGTACCCGGCTGCTGGACTGCTTCTGGGCCGGGCTGCCGGTGCTCTCCACCACCGGGGACGAACTGACCGAGCTGGTGGTCCGGAACGGCGCCGGTATTGGC
>RCNC010001913.1_pt1 | contig 13981 bp, 13 predicted proteins | sample 2041301 | NCBI WGS metagenome assembly RCNC01 (sample SAMN09708231, study PRJNA481090) | Marine sediment metagenome, whole genome shotgun sequencing project. | biome: marine sediment; feature: ocean; material: sediment; isolation source: Sewage treatment plant 13A marine sediment (STP13A) ... | reverse complement strand
ACCCCGTTTTTCTTGTTGGGTGGGTAACTTGTTACCCACGATTTACCAAGCCGGATTGGTTTTATGCTTGTTACCCACGATTTACAAGCCGGATTGGTTTTATGCCCGTGGGTAACAAGTTACCCACCCTACGGATCCGACAGCCTGCGGATTACCGGAATAGGCATCCGGTAATGTGTGGCGAGCAACCTTTTCCTGGGCTGCCGGAACAGTGTTAGAGCTTAGTCCGCCTGGTTTCTTAGAAACGCTGGGATATCCAGGTAATCAATACTTGTATCCGGTGAGGAGAACAAATCCGAGGGTTCAGCTGACGCCTCGCCTGTTGCCTGTTTGTACTGGTCATCACCGCCCATATAAGAAGGCTCCGGTTGACCCGTGGTTCCATTGCGAACTACATGGATCTGTGTTTCAACTGGCTCAACCGGTTTACGCTTTTTCTGGCTGTTATTCAAACCTGTAGCGACCACGGTTACGCGCAGTTCATCACCGATCTCCGGATCAATCACGGTACCAATAACAACGGTTGCATCATCTGATGCCAGATCGGATACGGCAGCACCAATTTCTTCGAACTCCCGCATCGTCAGGTTCATGCCGGCAGTGATATTAACCAGTACGCCACAGGCACCCTGCAGGTTGACATCTTCAAGCAACGGACTACCGATGGCTGACTGTACCGCCATGATCGCACGGTCTTCGCCCTTCGCCTGGCCAGCGCCCATCACGGCCATACCCATTTCCGACATCACGGTACGTACATCAGCAAAGTCTACATTGATAAGGCCCTGACGGGTAATCAACTCGGCGATACCCTGAACAGCGCCCTGCAGGACATCATTGGCAGCTTTGAAGGCATTCAACAGCAATGCATCTGAACCCATCACTTCGGGTAACTTGGAATTAGGAATGGTTATCAGGGAATCCACATGTTTGGATAGCTCTTCAATACCCTGCTCGGCTATCGTCATGCGTCGTTTTGCCTCGAAATGGAACGGCTTGGTCACCACGGCAACCGTCAAGATACCCAGTTCCTTGGCGGCCTGTGCAATCACAGGGGCTGCACCCGTACCGGTTCCACCACCCATGCCGGCGGTGATGAAAACCATGTCCGCACCATCGATCATCTCGATAATCCGGTCGCGATCTTCCAATGCGGCCTGACGACCGACTTCAGGGTTTGCACCTGCACCCAGACCCTTGGTCACACTGGAACCGATCTGTAACAGGGTGCGACCCTTGAACTGCCTCAAAGCCTGGGCATCCGTATTGGCCGCAATAAACTCAACGCCTTCGATATTTGCATCTATCATCTGGGCAACGGCATTTCCACCGCCCCCGCCGACCCCGATCACTTTTATCTCTGCACTCGGTGTGTAGTTTTCCACCAATTCAAACATTTTTATAACTCCTCTCGCTCGCCGTTAAAATATCCGCTAAATCCCGATTGACCGTCTTGTAACGATTTCTGCTCTTGAATCTATTTGTCCGGATCTACGAATTCCACTAACTGATTAACTGTTTCCCGTCCAGGTAAAAATCCTGACCGGCCCTAAAACTCTCCTCTAAACCAACTCTGAACCCTCGACAGAAGTGAATCACCACCGCTCGGATTCGCCAGGTTGCGGCTACTGTCCGCCTGGCTGCCGTAAAGCAACAAACCAACACCCGTCGCGTGTACCGGGTTTGAAACCACGTCTGAAAGACCGGTGACATATTGTGGTGTCGCCAATCTGACAGGCATATGGAAAATCTCTTCCGCCAGGTCCACCGCACCTTCCATTTTGGCTGCACCGCCCGTCAGCACCATGCCGGATGCCACCACGTTTTCAAATCCACTGCGACGCAGCTCATTCAAAATCAGGGAATATAATTCCCGGTAACGTGCCTCAACCACCTGTGCCAGTGTCTGTCTGGCAAGCTGACGTGAAGTCCGGTCGCCAACACTGGGTACACGGATACTTTCATCACTGCCTGCAAGTTGTTCCAAGGCGCAGGCATACTTGATCTTGATGTCCTCGGCGTGTTGGGTCGGGGTACGCAGCGCGACCGCGATGTCGTTGGTCACCTGGTCACCTGCAATCGGAATACAGGCTGTGTGGCGTATGGCACCATCTGAAAAAACCGCGATATCGGTCGTGCCAGCACCTATATCCACCAGGCACACACCCAACGCTTTTTCATCATCACTCAAGGCCGCATAACTGGCAGCCAGGGGTTGCATAATTAATTCGTCAACTGTGAGACCGCAACGGGCCACACATTTACCCAGGTTCTGGGTGGCACTTAAAGCCGCAGTCACTACGTGCACATGGGCTTCGAGTCGCACACCCGCCATTCCGATGGGCTGACGGATGCCATCCTGGTTATCGAGCACGTACTCCTGTGGCAAGACATGCAGGATCTTCTGATCAGCAGCCACCGGTACCGCACGGGCAGCTTCCAAAACACGTTCAACATCACCTTCGCTGACTTCCCTATCCTTGATTGCTACCGTGCCATCTGAATTCATACTGCGGATGTGGTTGCCAGAGATACCGGCAAATACCGAGTGAATTTCACAACCCGCCATCAATTCCGCCTCCTCGACTGCACGCTGGATGGCCTGCTCCGTCGATGTCATATCTACCACCACACCACGTCTGAGACCACGTGAGGGATGGGAACCCAAACCAATGACTTCCACCGAGCCATCCGTCTGCAACTCACCGACGATGGCCACGATCTTTGATGTCCCGATATCCAGTCCCACGACCAGTGATTTTTCAGCTTTTTTCGCCATAATTCCCCGCAATAGCGTCTGTGTTTTGTGACCATAAAACGGCAAAACCGTTGGTGTACCGCAGATCCACACTTATCGGCGGCAACTCCTGACCCTGCATGAGATCGGCCCATGTGGATACCAGCATGTCCAGGTTTTTGAATATATCGCCCTTGCCAAACTTTACCTCGGTCCCGCCACTCAAGCGCGCTGACCATGAACCCCGTGCATCCAGTCTAAGATGCTCAACCCGCTGACTAATAAGGACCAGCTTGTCATCAAATTTCTGCCAGTTTTCAAATACCAGGCCCTGCTGGCTCAGCGGCCCTTCAAGCCAGGGCAAACCCCGGATATCTTCGGCTGATGGAACTGTAAACTGCTGGCCATTGGCATCCAGCAGATAGCCGTCCACCCAGTGAACGACAGGTGTAAATTCGTGAATCGTTACCTGCACCGTGTCCGGCCAGTTTTTCTGTACAGATACTGCTGAAACCCATGGTATATCACTGGCTATCTGGCGCATCACACCGGTATTCACAGTAAAAAAACTACCGTTGACCAGTGGTGCAAGACCGGCCCTGACCTGTTCCGCACCCACCCGCTCAAAAGGCCCGTCAATCTCCAGCCAGCGTATCGGCCAGCGTTCCTGGGCAATCATACCGCTGTAAACCCAGGCCACACCTGCTGATGCAAACACAAACAACAGCAAGGTCACGATGACACCTGCGCTGAAGCCCCGGACACCCTTACGCATGGCCTGCTTCACAGGCTGCTCTCCAGAATTCTCCAAACCAGTTCGTCAAAACTGATACCAATTTCCGCTGCCGCCTGTGGTACAAGGCTGTGGCTGGTCATTCCAGGTGTTGTATTCACCTCGAGAAACCAGGCTTTTCCTGCTTCATCCATGATGAAATCCACCCGGCCCCAACCTGAACAATCGAGTGCCTTGAAGGCTTCCAGTGAGCGGGCCTGCAGAGCCTTTTCTACATCTTCCGGAAGACCGCAGGGGCAAAAATATTGTGTATCATCAGATTCATATTTGGCCGTGTAATCATAGAATTCACGGGGTGTTTCAATATGAATCAGGGGTAGAACCAGGTCCCCGATGATACCGGCGAAGTACTCGTTGCCTTTGACCTCGGGTTCAACGATCACAGTCTCGCTGTATTTGCGGGCCAGGGTGATTGCTGCCGGTATATCGTCAGCATCCAGGACTTTTGAAATCCCGATACTTGAACCCAGACCGGCAGGCTTCACAAATAACGGCGTTCCCCACTGATTAACAAACTCGTCCGATAAATTCTCACCTTGCTGGAGAAGCGCAAATGCGGGTGTATTGATACCCTGTCTTTCCCATACCCACTTGGACCGGACCTTGTCCATACTGAGGGCAGAGCCGAGCAAGCTTGCACCGGTCACCGGAATATTCATCAGTTGCAAGGCACCCTGTATCGCGCCATCTTCTCCGCCCGGCCCGTGTATCAGATTAAATACCCGGTCAATGCGATCTTCATTGATGGCCTCGAACAAGGCAGCGCTGCCATCAAACAACCCGGTCTCGATCTGATTACGCCTCAAGGCCTCCAGCACTGCCCGACCACCATCCAGGGAGACTTCACGTTCAGCGCTGTCGCCACCGACCAACAAGCCCACCCTGCCGAAGCGCACGGGGTCGCTTATTTTCATTGTGGGCAACCTATTCAATTCATCACCCATTCGCTGCAGGCCTCGACGACCTTTTCTGCCGCATCGGGCAAGGCCAGCTGCCTGGCGGCAATGGCCATGGACAGCAAAACGGCACGATCAGAAAGCAGTGGTTCAAGTGCCGTTGCCAGCACCCGCGGTTCAAATGTAGCCTGGGGCAGGATAATCGCTGCCTTGGCAGAGGACAGGTATTCAGCGTTGCGGGTCTGATGGTCATCGACTGCATAGGCATACGGCACCAGCACAGATGCAACCCCGGCAGCAGCGAGCTCCGCAACCGTCAGCGCACCTGACCTGCAAATAACCAGGTCAGCCCAGGCGTAGGCTTCAGCCATGTCGCCGATAAAAGGCTGAATGTCCGCATCTACACCTGCCTCAAGATAAGCACCCTGCGCCTCATCAACCCGCTTGGCACCGGCCTGGTGCCGTACTTCGATTGCGATGGATGCAGGCAACAATTTCAATGCTGCCGGTACCGTCAGGTTAAGCACCTGTGCACCCTGGCTACCGCCCGTAATCAAAACCCTGACGGGGCCGGTACGCTCGAAAAGCCGGGTCTGCGGATCGGCCAGGGCTGCCACTTCACGCCGTACCGGATTTCCGCTATCAATTGCAGACATGTCTTCGGGAAAAGTACCTGGAAAGCCCTGCAATATCTTGCTTGACACGCGTGAAAGCAAACGATTGGTCATACCGGGAATACGATTCTGCTCATGAACCAGTACGGGTATCCCCTTGGTCCAGGCAGCGATACCACCGGGAGCGGCGGCATAACCACCAAAACTGACCGCACATAGCGGCGGGTTGGCGGCCAACAGGCGCCGTGCCTGCCAGACTGCGCGTAGCAACATAAAGGGCATGCGAATCCAGCGCATCAAGCCTTTACCCCGCAGTCCACTAATCGCTACCAGGTCAAGGTCTATACCGGCCGCTGGAACGGTACGGGCTTCCATGCCACCTTCTGCACCCAGCCAGCGTACCGGTATATCTTTTTGCCGCAGAGCATCAGCTACTGCGAGGCCAGGGAAAATGTGACCACCGGTACCACCTGCCATGATCAGCACACCCTGGCCGGCTTGTCTCATCGACGCGCTCCGGCGGTATTCGGGACGTGGGCGGCTTTGAAAGGCGCATCGCGATCCAGTTCGTAACGGATTCTGAAGACTATGCCCAGGGCCAGGAAGGTCATCAACACGCTGCTGCCACCCGAACTTATCAATGGCAGTGTCAGGCCCTTGGTGGGCAACACGCCGAGATTCACACCCATGCTGACCAGTGCCTGTAATCCAATCCAGAGACCGATGCCATAGGCGACATTGCCGGCAAACGGGCGTTCGGCACGGTGCGCCATCAAACCAATAATCATGATACGTGCGACCAGCAGCATGAACAGGGTCAGGATGAAAACCACACCCAGCAGGCCAAATTCCTCGGCCAATACTGCAAATATGAAATCGGTGTGTGCTTCAGGCAGGTAGAATAATTTCTGAATACTGGCACCCAGACCGACGCCAAATACCTCTCCCCGGCCGACGGCGATCAAGGCCTGGGTTAGCTGAAAACCACTGGCAAACGGATCTGCCCACGGGTCCATGAAGCTGACAATACGTCTTAAGCGGTATGGCTCCATCGCCGCGTAACCGAACACCGGCAATGCCATCATGCCCAGCACAAAGATATGTCGCCAGGCAGCCCCTGCAAGCCACACCATACCGCCTACAATAGCTGTAATCACTGCAGCACTACCCATGTCAGGCTGAACCAACAATATGACTGTCAGCATGGCTGCAAGCATCAGGGGCTTCAGGGTGTCCCAAAATCTGATCTTGACCATATCCGCCTTGCGAACCAGGTATCCGGCCATGTAGATAATCACCATGATCTTGACCGCTTCGACCACCTGGAAATTTGCAAACCCCAGCGTGATCCAGCGCGCACTGCCATTGACACTGCGCCCGATACCGGGAATAAACACCAACAGCAACACTGCTGCTGAAAGCCACATCATTGGCCGGGAGACACGTTCAAGGAACGCGATCGGTATGACTCTGAAAGTCGAGGCAAGCACTAAACCCATCACGATGTAAATTATGTGACGCAGGAGGTAGTGGTAAGTGCTCACGCCGTGACTTTCAGCGATCGCAATCGATGAAGAACCGACCATCACCAGGCCCGATGCAACTAAAAGCAATACAGGTACCAGCAACCACGCGTCAACCTCAACGGCCCTGTTCAAGCGGGAACCGCGCTGTGCCTGCTGTTTAATGGCTTTCTTTTTCATCTGATCTTCAATGTCGCGAGGCCTGCCAGTACCAGGATGACGGAAATAATCCAGAAGCGCACGATCACCCGCGGTTCCGGCCAGCCTTTCAATTCAAAATGGTGATGGATCGGCGCCATACGGAATATCCTGCGACCGGTCAGCTTGAATGAAGCCACCTGCAAAATGACCGACACTGTTTCCATGACAAAAACACCGGCCATCAGTGTGAAAACCAATTCCTGGCGCACGATGACGGCAATCAAACCCAGTGCAGCGCCCATGGCCAGTGCACCGATGTCACCCATGAATACCTGTGCGGGATAGGTGTTGAACCACAAAAACCCGAGGCCGGCACCGGCCAGCGCACCACAGAAAACGGTCAGCTCCCCTGCACCCGCAATATAGGGAATGGACAGGTAGTCTGAAAATACCGAATGACCACTCACATAAGCGAAAATGCCAAGCGCGACAGCTAAAAATACGGCCGGCATGATAGCCAGTCCGTCCAGGCCATCGGTCAGATTAACCGCGTTGGAGTAACCCACAATGAAAAAGTAGGTAACAAAGACATAACCCAACCCTAAGGGGATAACCACGCCTTTGAAAAACGGAACAATTAACTCGGTCTCGGCCGGTGACTGTGCGGTTGAATACAGATAGATGGCAGCACTCATGCCAACAATCGACTGAAACAGGTACTTCCAACGCGCCGCCAGTCCATCAGAATTCTGCAGTACCATTTTTTTGTAGTCATCAACCCAGCCAATCACGCCAAATGCCAGCGTCACCAGCAATACCGTCCAGATATACCGGTTGCTCAGGTCAGACCACAACAATGTAGAAACTACGATGGAAAACAGAATCAACGCGCCACCCATGGTCGGCGTGCCGGCCTTGGAAAAGTGCGATTCCGGGCCCAGCTTCCTGATCGGCTGACGTACCTGCTTCTTGACCAGCCTGCGTATGAAGGTCGGGCCAAGTACCAGGGACAGCGCCAAAGCGGTCAAGGCACCGAGGATACCCCGTAATGTAATGTAGCCAAATACACTGAAATCAGGGTTGGTTTCGGCCAGCCAATTGAACAGGTCCAGTAACATCAGCCATTAACCTCCAGGTATTCACCACCATTGGAAATGGCATCGACGACGTGTTCCATACCCATGGATCGGGAACCCTTTACCAGACAGGTCACTCCCGTCCTTATTTGTTTGCGCAAGAACTCGATCAGTTCATCCATGCTGCTGAAATGAACGGCCCCGTCCCCAAAAGCATCAACGGTCGCGGCGCTGGCATCTCCGAGGGCAAACAGGCGCTTGACCCCGAGGATTCGTGCTGCATCACCCAGTTCAGCATGCATCTTGCGGCTGTCTGCGCCCAATTCCTTCATATCCCCAAGCACCAGCCAGGGCTCACCACTGTGCTTGGCTAAAACCTGTAATGCTGCATATAATGAGGCAGGATTAGCGTTATAGGTATCGTCAATCACGGTCCAGCCCGAGTCGGATTGCTTCAGACTCAGGCGACCCGGCACCGGTTTGACTGCTTCCAAGCCGGCTTTGATTTCGTCAAGCGATGCACCCAAGGCAAGACAGACCGCAGTCGCGGCCATGGCGTTGGCCAGGTTGTGATGTCCGGGCAAGCGTAACTTCAGTTCATACTCTCCAACCGGTGTACAAATCACCACCTCGTCTTCTGTTTGACGCGCATGGATATGGCTCTCATCATCGCCATTGAAGTAGCTGACAGTTCCGGCATTATTAACGCTTTGCCACAGATCGACCCACGGCTCGGCTGCATTGATTATCGCGGTTCCGTCAGCGGGCAACGATGCATACAACTCGCCTTTTGACTGCGCCACACCTTCCACACTGATAAAACCCTGCAAGTGCGCAGGACCTATGTTGGTTATAACTCCGATATCCGGCCGGGCGATGTCGGCAAGATAAGCTATATCACCGGGGTTGCTGGCGCCCATTTCCAGGATGGCATAATCATCCGATGTATCCAGTCTGAATACGGTCAGTGGCAGGCCCAGTTCATTGTTGAAATTGCCGTCCGTGGCGAGTACAGCTCCCTTTTGTCTGAGAATACTGGCAATCATCTCCTTGACGGTGGTTTTACCATTGCTTCCGGTAATCCCCACTACCTTTGCCAGGCATTGCTGACGCCAGTCTGCGGCCAGCTTACCCAGCGCTGTCAGTACATCGGCAACCAACAGTACCGGCAGTGTTGTTTCAACTTCACGGCAAACCAGCACGGCTACTGCACCGCACTCCTCTGCCTGTTTAATATATTCGTGGCCGTCAAAGGTCTCGCCGGGCAGTGCTGCAAACACCATACCGGGATTAATCTGGCGACTGTCCGTGGTAATGCCGGTAAAGGTGAGATCACTATGCAACGGACCACACCCCAACACGGTTGCTAAACGGCTGAGACTCATATGGATCATGCGGCAATCTCCAGCGTATCCGGCATGTGCGCATGGTCTGTTACGATGGCCGCCTGGCCTTGGTCCCCATCCGTACGTTTCATACTTCCCGGACGTGTTGTTCTTGCTGGCAGGGGTTGCATGACCTCAAGTTGATGCAAAACACGGTGCCAGGGCATTCCCAGCAAGGCCAGTGTTCCCGCTGTTGCAAGCAGGCTCATAAGGTTAAGTTTACCCAGCAAACCGGTATGAACCCTTTCTGAGCCCCATGGCCCATCAATGCGGAAAGTCGTCCCGCCGATATGCATGGATTGTATTTCTGCCCTTAGTTCCGCGCCTTTCTGAAGACCAAAACTGAGCATTTGCATACCGTTGTTCAATTCGCTATACCATCTTCGGCCCAGGCTGTTATCGTGATTGATGATGGCGAAGGACGGTGCGTAATCGGTAAATAGAAGCCGCTCAGCGACAGCTTGGCCAACCGTATCTGATTGGCGATCAAGATAGTTGCGACTGAGGTTTGTCAAAATCGCCGCATCAAACTGCACTGTCTCAACGTGTTGCTGTTTCAGGGCTTCCGATGAAACCTCCATGGCCAGGTGTTCAATCCCCGATCTTGCGCAGTCGGCCAACACCTGCTGAATTCCAAATGCACCAGGTGTTGTGCGACTGTTACCCAGACTATCACCTGGCGCGCCTGCCACTCCGGCATTCCCATATACACGTTGCCAGGACTGGGCCAGGTAGTGTGCAACCGAGGTTTTGCCATTGCTGCCGGTCACGCCGGCAATTGTCATGAGCTCTGAAGGTGCCGCGTAGTACCGCGATGCCAATTCTCCGAGCTTGTGTCCCAGGTCGTTTATCTGAACGGCTGGCACATCCAGTGCAGGCAGTACCCGTAAACCATCATGTATCACCGCGACGGCACCGGCATTTACGGCAGCCCGCGCATAGTCCAGCCCGTGACCCACCTGACCCTGCACGGCCACAAATGCTTCACCGGCCTCGATACTGTGGTTGTCAGGATTGATACCGGAGAGCCTGACCTGGGGTGCGTCATCGACCCACCCTTCGAGTAATTCATGCAGATAAATGCTCAAGATCACTGCCCCCCCACGTTGTCACCGGCTTCCACCAGCATGGCCGGGTAATCATCCGGGGGAATATTCAAGATGCGCATTGCGCCGGTCATGACTTCGGAAAACAGTGGTGCTGCAACCAGGCCACCGTAATACTCTTTACCGGTCGGGTCATTGATCACCACCACGCAGACCAGGCGTGGATTGCTGGCCGGGCCAAATCCCGCGAAACTCGAAACATACCTGGCGGCGGCATAACCCGATGCACTGGCCTTGTGGGATGTACCGGTCTTGCCGGCAATACGATAATTGGCAACACGTGCCCTGGAGCCGGTACCTGCCTTGGTAGTCACCGTTTCAAGCATCTTCGCTACTGCATTAGCGATATCGGGATCAATGGCGGAAATAGGTGGGTTACCGGAACCCAGGATGAAAGCGGGTTGATGTAACTTACCACCGTTGGCAATGGCTGCATAAGCCTGCGCCAGTTGCAGAGGTGTAGCGGAAACTCCATAACCATATGAGATGGTTGCCTGCTCCAGGCGTCTCCAGCGACGATGGTTCCGCAGTACACCGGCAGATTCACCGGGGAAACCGGTTCCGGTTGCCTCACCAAAGCCATAGCGACTGTAGGTATCCCACATCTGTTCCGGTTCCAACTGCAGGGCCAGTTGGGTGACACCCACATTACTGGATTTTGTCAGGACACCGGTGACATCCAACAAACCGTAATTGTTGTGGTCACGGATGGTATGGCCGGATATCACGGTATAACCGGGTGATGTTTCAACCGGAGTGGTGGGCACGGCGATACCATTTTCGAGTACCGAGGTAATCGCAATGGGTTTCATCACCGAGCCTGGCTCTATCACATCCGTCACTGCACGGTTGCGCATGCCATCGGTATCGTGCCCGGGATCATTGGGGTTGTAGGATGGCTGATTGACCATGGCCAGCACTTCACCACTATTAACATCCAGCACCACTACGCTGCCTGAGCGCGCGCCATGTTTCAGCACGGTGCTTTTCAGTTCGCGATACGCCAGGTATTGCAAACGTTTGTCGATGGACAGGTGTAAATTCTGACCCGGATCGGATTCCTTGATCAGCTCAACTTCTTCAACTGTCTGGCCCTTTCGATCCTTGATAACACGTTTGCTGCCGGGGCTTCCTGCCAGCCAGCTATCGTAGGCGAGCTCCAGTCCTTCCTGACCAATATCGTCTATGTTGGTAAAGCCGATAACATGGGCAGTTACTTCTCCTGCCGGATAAAAGCGGCGATACTCTTTTTGTAAATAGACACCAGGGCTATCCAATGCGCGGATATCATCGGCAATGGCAGGATTCAACCGTCTGCGCAACCAGACAAATTCCTTGCCGGAGCGCTGTGTCAATTTACGTTCAATCTCTTCCGCATTGGCACCTATCAGGTCTGCAAGCGGTTTGATTTTTTCCGGGTATTCAAGTAATTCGCCGGGGTGTACCCAAACAGAATCAACCGGTGTGCTCACCGCCAGGGGTTCTCCATTACGATCTGTAATAACACCCCGTGTCGATGCAATAGTGACTTCCCGCAAATGCCGGGCCTTTCCCTGACCCTGCAGGAAGTCAGTCTCCATGACCTGTAAATTCACTGCCCGTGCGATCAAAGCAACTGAACACAACAAGAATATAAGCAACATGGCGTAAAGCCTGCTGCTGGGTATAGTTTGTTTGTTCTGTTTGCTCAAGGACGGACAACCAGTATTTTAGTCTCGTCAGGTTGCTGCATTTTCAGCACCTCACGCGCGGTTTTTTCAATCTGGCTTGCATCTGCCAACCAGCCCTGCTCTATCTGTAAACGACTCCATTCAGCCAAGCCTTCATCCTGGTGGGCTTCGAGAACCCCCAATTCAACGGCGAGAAGACGGCTTTGGTGCCGGGTATAAACTACTCCGAGAGCGCTACTGACATCGGCGAGCAAAACAAGAAGTAGAATTAGTATCTGTGAATTCACTCTACTTTCTCCGCAACCCTCATAATGGCGCTTCGCGCCCTGGGATTTGCGGAGAGTTCCTGCTCGGAAGAGCGAATGGCTTTACCAACCAGTTTTAGACTTGGAGACCAGTCCGGGTGCTCAGGAATATTGCGCCGAACCTGGCCTGGTCTTACGGCTTCTCTAAATGTCCGTTTGACCAGGCGGTCTTCTAGGGAGTGAAAGCTGATCACCACCAGCCTTCCTCCCGGGCGCAACTGCCTAATTGATGCTTCCAGCCCGGAGGCCAAATCACCCAGCTCGTTGTTAACAAAAATCCGGATCGCCTGAAAGCATCGTGTTGCCGGATGCTTTTTTTCCCGGTTACCAATCGTAGCTTCGATAAGCCTTGCCAGCTGTGTGGTCGTTTCCAAACATTGCTGCTGTCGGGCTTGCACGATACTCCGGGCGATCCTGCGCGCATGGCGCTCCTCTCCAAACTCCCAAAACACGCGGGTCATTTCCCGCTCCGATGAACCTGCGAGCCACTCGGCCGCAGACACACCCCTTGTTGGATCCATCCGCATATCCAGCGGGCCTTCTTTCATAAACGAAAAGCCACGCTCCGGATCGTCCAGTTGTGGTGAAGAAACTCCAAGATCAAGCAAAATGCCATCCAGGTTTCCTTTCGTGTGCCACTCCTCGACCATGCGGTCCATCTCCGCAAAACTACCCTGAACTATGGAAAACCTCGGGTCATCGCCCCATTCTTCCAATCCCGCTGCCACCGCCTGCGGGTCTTTATCCAGCGTAAATAAGCGTCCTTGCTCGGTCAGTCCGGCCATAATGGCCCGACTGTGCCCGCCTCTGCCAAAGGTTGCGTCGAGGTAAAACCCGTCTCCCCGAACCTCGAGTGATGAAACCGCTTCTTCCAGCAAAACAGCTTGATGCTGGTACGTTTTCATCAGTTCCGCTCATAACCTCCGGTCTAAAATCATTCAGCTCAAATTGAGCAACGGACTACAACTAATTGTCTATAACACCAAGCGGGCCATCTCTGCTGAAGGCTGCTCATCGAGACTTGATTCTTCCTCGCGCTTGGCAATAAACGTTTCTTCATTCCAAATTTCAAAACGTTGTCCCATGCCCAGCATGATCACCCGTTTCTCAATACCCGTCGCCTGGCGCAAACTGGGCGGTAATAGAATTCTTCCATTACCGTCTGGTTCCAACGCAGTTGCGCTACCAACGAGGCGACGTTGCAGGGTCCTGTGGGCGGGGTTAAAGCTGGGTAAGGCCATGACATCATCACGAACGCTTTCCCATGTCTTTTCGGGTTGCAGCCATAAAGAACCTGTATCGAAGGCGCTATAAGTCAATACAAGCCGGTTTTGGCATTGCACGACCAGGGATTCTCTGTACCGAATTGGTACCGCGAGTCGCCCTTTCGCATCCAGGTTAATAGCTGTTTCACCGAAAAACACTTATTTTCCCCACTAAATTATACTTGTTTACCACATTTACCCACAATTATGCACGATAGAGGCTGAAAGCAATAAAGTCAAGCGGGATAAAGGGAGTAGACCAAGAAGGCAAGGCAGGTAGGTGACACTATTATGACAGTCTTGGGGCACTGTTGAGTGCCAGAATCCAATATGTTGATCCTGAAAGCGGAAAATGATCTATATGTTGTGTTATTGAGCTGTTTGGTGCCCACCGGCCGCGGTGCTGCGGGGGTGGGGGGTACCACCTGAGACCGTGAGCGACATGGATGTCGCGCCCGAGCTTACATGGA
>RCNC010001912.1_pt1 | contig 13983 bp, 13 predicted proteins | sample 2041301 | NCBI WGS metagenome assembly RCNC01 (sample SAMN09708231, study PRJNA481090) | Marine sediment metagenome, whole genome shotgun sequencing project. | biome: marine sediment; feature: ocean; material: sediment; isolation source: Sewage treatment plant 13A marine sediment (STP13A) ... | reverse complement strand
TTGATAAAGATTCTGGCCTACTGGGGCGAGGAGGCGATCATTAATTTGGTCCTGGAATCCAAGCTTGACCTGGCCATCTTCGCCATTCCGGCAAGCAAAGAGTTGAGCATGGACAAGACCCAACCAATAACAGCCTGCATTTCCAAATGGCGAAAAATCCATCCCGAAACGGTCCCCGTCGCGGCCAAGGCCTGTTCCAACTATCTAAATGGGTACCTGGCTCGAAAGGATGCATTTAACCGTGGTTTTGAAGTCGGTCTTATGTTAGGAACTGACGGTTTTCTGGCAGAAGGTTCCATCGAATCAGTCTTCATGGTCAAGGACGGAATTCTCAAAACTCCACCTTTAGGTCGTGTTCTGTCCAGCATTACCCGTTTATCAATACTTCAGGTTGCACCAATGATCGGTATCCCCATCTCGGAGGAGCCGATTTTGCAAGATGAGCTTTTTACGGCAGATGAGATTTTTACCTCCTATTCGGGTACTAAGGTCTCACCAGTAGCCCGTTTTGAGGACCGGGTTCTTCAAGCACCGGGACCGATAACCAAAAAGGTTATGAAGCAGATGAATAACATCATCAGCTTTTCAGATGACCGGTTCAATGACTGGTTCCAGGCGCTCAATTAAACTTTTGTAACAATTTAGCATCTTTAAAATATTATAAAAAGTGACATGAGGAATCTCTCATAGATATATTTTTTAGTACTGATCCATAACTTGGAGGAAAATCCTTATGAAATTAAATAAATTTCTGGTACCGGTTGATGGCTCTGATTACTCCATGCGGGCAGCCAAGTATGCTGCAGAACTGGCTAAGCTCATGGGCGGCGAAATCGTGCTAATGCATTGCCATAAATCGTTTCCGGTAGTTCTGGGAGAACCCCATTTCCAAAATGCAATCAATAAAATAATGGAAAAATCAAACAAGCTGGTAGAGCCTTATCGAAAACTTTTTCAGGAAACCGGGACTTCTTTTGTAGAAAGAATTCTTGAAGGGCCTGCTGCCAATGCTATTTGTGAAGTTGCCAAACTCGAAAAATTAGACATGATTATCATTGGTTCTCGAGGGCGTAACAAATTGGAGGGGTTACTGTTAGGAAGTTGTACCCAAAGGGTATTAAATATGGCGCCCTGCCCTGTCCTGGTTATTCGATAATTTGATGAAGAAAATAAATTCAATCGCTCCCGACTCTGACAGCATCGAACTGAAAAGATCGGATTTGCGCTCCCGGATCGGTCCGCTTCTGCTGTTAACCGCCATTTTCTTTTTTAACTTTACGGCCAGGGTGGTCTATGCGCCCTTGATGCCGGAAATCGAAGTAAACCTTAACATTACCCATGCTGTTGCCGGCTCCCTGTTTTTTTATATCTCCATCGGATATTTCATCACATTACTTGGGTCCGGTTGGATTGCGGCCAGCCTGAACCATCGACGAACTATTATTCTTTCCACTGTTGTTCTTGGTCTTACTTTGATCTGCACGGCTTTCAGCAGTGGTCTCTGGACCATTCGGATTACTCTGCTCCTGTTAGGAGCTGCTGCCGGTCTGTATCTGCCTTCAGGTATTGCCACCCTTACGGCCTTGATCAACCCGCGACATTGGGGCAAAGCTATTGCCGTCCATGAACTGGCTCCTAATTTGGGTTTTGTGATGGCTCCTTTATTATCGGAGTTAATCATGATGTGGTTTTCCTGGCGGGCGGTCCCCGTAATGCTGGGTGTTACCACTATTTTACTCGGAGTCACCTTTGCCCGCTACAGTCGCGGAGGATCATTTACCGGTGCCGCTCCTGGATTAGCCTCATTTAAAGTCTTCCTTGCCAGTCCTGCCTTCTGGATTATGGTAATGCTGTTCGGCCTGGGAGTCGCCGGAACCCTTGGTGTTTACACCATGCTGCCGCTGTTTTTAGTCACTGAACATGCCATTGATCGAAACTTTGCTAACGCCCTGGTGTCTTTTTCCAAGATTTCAAGCCTATTTATGGCATTTGCAGGTGGATGGGCTTCTGATCGCTTCGGCCCACGTAAAACAATGATTATCGTTTTCCTGTTTAGCGGAGTTGCTACGATTGCTATGGGCACAGTTTCCGGCTATTGGATTTTATTGGCAATTTTTCTACAGCCGATGGTGGCAGCATGCTTTTTCCCGGCAGGTTTTGCAGCGCTCTCCCGTATTGGACCGACCGGAGCCCGTAACATCGCCGTCTCTCTGGCCGTACCAGTTGCTTTTATGATCGGCGGTGGGGCCGTTCCCGTCTTTTTAGGCTTCATGGGCGATGTTGCTTCATTTGCTGCCGGAATTTGCTTGGTCGGCAGTATAATTATCCTGGGTGCGGTTCTTGCGTATTTCCTTAAATTATAATCTCCCACATTAATGTTTGACAATTTGTAATGAAGCCCGACGCAGGAACCCACGAGAATACCAAACCCGTCTAAGATCTGATTTATAAACCACCTCTATATCTATCAATAACTTTCCAGCATCTTGAAAAAAGCGTTTCACTTATCCAGTAAAACTATTTAAATACTTTATCTTGACAAACTAAGTTATAATTATATTATATTTATGCTTTAATATGCTATTATATTAGATAATATATTTTATATTATTAAATTTATGCTTGACAAACTAATTTTTTTATGTAAAATATGGAACCAATCTTTATAAACTACATTAGAAATAAATGGGAGGGCTTAACACGATGACTTACTGGATATCCGGATATCTCACCTTAGTCCTGTCGATAATTTTACTGGCGGCAACCTGCCCGGTTTAAAGTGGAAAAACTCATTCTGCAATTTTATACGCTCACAGATGCTGCCAGGGAATTAGGACGCTCCAGGCAAAGTCTGCATGAACTGTATATGCGGGGTCGTCTTCCTTTCGAGAAGATTGGAAACAAAGTGATGATCACCGGGGGTACTGTTGCGTTTTTAAAACGGAACCCTGAAATGCGGATTGATAAAAAGGTTACCGGTGGGATATAAATAAAAGGCGTTTCAAATTTGAGCCTGGCCCCAGAGAAATAGGCTATGCATTTCACAGGGCAGGCGTAGAAATCGGACGGGTAAGAACTGACTTCGAATAGAAACTTTTTGAAACTGGCTCAAATGTAAAGTTATTTTCGGAGTCTATGCTTACCTGATCGAGCCCTTACTTCTATATATCGAAATCAATAACGTCGGAGATGTTCAGCTCCATCATCTTCACACTGGCAAGTAACCTGGTCGTGTTCCTGGTTATGGCCGGGATATTTTCGGCCAGATCTTTCAAATCTTCAGCTGTATTACGGAGCAGTTTAATCTTATCGTCAATTTTTTTTAATTCATTTTCAGTTAGCATCATTTTTTCCGCATATCCTTAAATCTCTTTGCCTTGACTTCATATCTGGGGAGTGTACCGTAATCGTTGAATATGAGGTCATACCTGAGGTTGGTTTTGAGCCTTAACTGGTCTGTTAGTTTACTTTCAATGGATTGGCGCCGGTCTGTGGAACCCGGCATCAGTTCAACTTTCAGGGTTATCTTTTCGGCATCACCGGCCTTTTCCACGATCACCTCATACTCATCGCCGAGACCGTTTATGCCTCTTACAACCTCTTCTATGGCTGACGGTGCCAGGAGTACCCCCTTTACTTTTGTTATATCGTCCGCCCTGCCCACAACGCCGCCTTTTATTATCCTGAAGGTTCGACCGCATGAACATGATTCAGGGGCCCATTCGATGATGTCTTTGGAATCAAAGCGCACACAGGGCTGGGCCATACGATCTAAAGCTGTAATTATCATCTTGCCCCTTTTGCCGGGCCCGGTGATTACTTCCCCAGTGTCTATGTCTTCAATTTCAACGAGAAAAAAAGCCTCATTAACATGCATGCCCCCGGGTTGATGGCTGCATTCATAGGACCATGCGCCTATTTCCGTGGCTCCTGCATGGTCATAAACTTTTGCGTTCCATGCTGTTTCAATTCGTTTTTTTGTGCTGGGTATGCCTGCTCCAGGTTCTCCTGCACATGTTATCTTGTTAATAGTCAGTTCTGCCGGATCGATTCCCATCTGGTTTCTTGCCGTATCCGCCATGCCCAGAATATATGTTGGAGTCCCCATGAGGGCTGTTGCACCAAGTTCCTGTATTTTAAGTATTCTTGCTTTTGTATCTAAAACACCTCCCGGCACTACTTCACAACCTATCTTTTCTGCTCCGTAATGCCCGGCCCAGAAAGCCACAAAGACATTATAACCGAAGGGAATAAATACGCGGTCCGTAGGGCGGTATCCTTGTGCCCACAGAAGATATGCCCAGCATTCAGCCCACCATTCCCAGTCCTGCCAGGTATCGGGCTGATACACAGGCTGACCGGTTGTACCGCTGGTCTGCCTGTATTCCGTAACTTCTTCAAGGGGAACGCACAGGGCGTCACCATAGGGAAACGGATCTTTTTTCTGGATGTCGCGCATCATGGACTTTTCCACTTTGGGGACATGTTTGATATCTTCCAATGACCGTATGTCATCAGGTGTGATCCCTGCTTCGTCGTATAGGCTCCGGTGAAATTTTGAATTCTTATACGCCCACTGAAATATTCGCGAAAATTTATTCAGTTGGAGCTTTTGAAGCTTTTCAAGGGGAAGGGTTTCAAGTATAGGATTCCAGTAGCTTTGTTTGTCATTCATTTTAAACCTTTTTTTAAAACAGAGAGCTTACGATCCTGATTATGTCCATTTGCATCTGTATGTTCTATACCGTTCCATCGCTTGAACAGGTTGTGCTCAATGCCCATATAATCGAATATTTTACCTATGGTTTGATCGATAATGTCGTCTATTGTTTTCGGCATGTGATAAAAGGACGGTACAGGCGGCAGAATATGAGCACCTAAGTCAGCAGCCATAGTCATAAGTCTCAGATGGCCCTTATGCAGAGGTGTCTCCCTGACCACGAGGACAAGTTTTCGTTTTTCCTTCAAGCTCACGTCTGCAGCTCTTACAAGCAGATTTTCGGTATACGAATTTGCAATCCCGGAGAGGGTTTTGATGGTGCATGGAACAACCACCATACCTTCGGTTAAAAATGAACCGCTTGCAACAGAGGCAGCTATATTCTTGTGGTCGTATATATAATCAGCCATGGCTGCCACTTCTTTAGCCCTGTATCTGGTTTCAATTTCTATATTGAGTTTAGCCGCTTCAGATATGATAAGATGTGTTTCAAAATTTGTATCCTTAAGAAGCTGAAGCATCCTGACTCCATATATAACGCCACTTGCTCCGGCGATTCCTATTACTATTCTGCTGGTCACTGGTCTCCTTTCATTATAAGTTATAAAACCTCTTTTAAAATAAGATCCACGAGTATTTTACTGTTGCTTATTACCTTCCTTATACCATCTTTGCTTATGTTATCCCAGTGTATTCCGGCTGTGACCACAACTCTTGTGTCCAGTACTGCGGATAGTACTTCCGATACCGCCTTGGCAAGTTCGTCTTCCTTATGGGCCGGAAAACATATGACCGAAGCGGTCGCGCTCATGGCTTCCGGATCTTTCAGGCTTGGTCTTGACTGGGCCGCGGATACGGCCCCTATATGCGGCTTTTCTCCGCCCCATATTGCAACCAGAAGGTCGTCTCCGATCCGCCTGACACCGGCCTCTATGTCAAATGAGCCTGTTTCGGTTTTCACTTTAACTTCAAAAAACGTCTTTTTCATGATTTCTTCTGGTTTTGTTGATAAATTTCATCAAGCAGATTCACTGCTTCCTTGCCGAACTCCGGAGTATTCAAGTGAAGATTCACTTCTTTTACCGGTATATCTGATTTAAGGCGCTTCTTAAGGGCTGTTGTAAAGGAAGCATCTGCTGCAGGATCATATAAGGCATGCCCCTCTTCGTCAAGAGAACTCCAGCCTTTTAAAGGAATCAGAACAGCACATGGCGCACTTGAAAGGTTCAGCCTGTTTGCCATTATTTCGGCCATCTGTTCTAGTTCTTCCGAACTAGTCCTTGCCTCAATGCGAAGCTTGTCTATTACGGCCTGCGGTCTGTCTTCATATTTTTTAAGAAGCTCAGCCTGCCCTCCTATACTTATCATATCAAGGCCTGAAGGTGCAACCACCTGTGGTATACCTGTTTCACTTGCTGCAAGCAGGCGGTCATTTCCCGCCGCACAGTTGCCTCCTAAAAGTTCCTCTCCTATGCCTCGACTGACTAAGTCTATTACGCCCTGGAACCAACCTTGCCGGACAAGTTCATCCATGGCACGGTCTCCCCGTCCCTGGGCATGGCACGGCACAGGAATGTACCCTTTCTCTCTGAGATAATGTATTGCCGGTTCTACAGCCCGTTCTGCAAAACCAAAAGAAGTAATAGCCACGACAGGTTTGTCAAACTCTATCTCCCATCCGGGAGAGAGTTCAACCATGCCGCAGATTGCACCAACAGCGTTTATGAGCTGTACTTTGAGTATGGGGTTTGATTCCACCACATCAACAACAGTGTTGAGCATGGTTATATCTTTTGTTCCCACATATTTTCCCACGTATTTTGGATGTCCGGCCATACTCGAAGCCATCAGTTTAGGCATACCAAAAGGCATGGTTTGCATAATGCTTGTCGATACCAAAGATGAAGTCCCTCCTCCAACTCCTAGTACACCATGGATCTTACCGTTCTTAAAAAGGCGACTTACGATTTTTATCCCGCCCCGGATCTGGTTTTCAGTTGCACGGTCCCGCTCCGTGCGGTATAAACGACGGACTTCTTCTATATCATCGATACCCCCTTCCCTGGCTACTTCCTCACAAGTGATATCACCCGGAAAGAATGGTTTCTGCTCCATGCTGAAATCGAGAAGCATGGCGGTGTGACCCCTGGATTCTATAAGGTCCTTTACCATCTTGAATTCAGAACCGCGCGTATCGAGATTGGCGATAATCAGTATAGTTTTTTTCATATTGGCATTCCCTTTACATGAAGCATAAAATTTTGATGGCGTCGTAAAAAAGTCTCATCTACTGCGTTGTAACTGTTTATTTACCCTAAGGGGTTTAAAGAATCATTTTTTTTCCGAATTCCGAGTCTTTATGCTTTCTTTGAATTGGTTCCAGAATTTCTTGTCCACATCTTTCCAGGCCGCTCCCCATCTTCTTTCAAAATAAGATGAGGGCAGTCTATCCTGCCAGGCGCTCCATGGGTTTTCCCCTTTTTCCCTGGCTCTCAATGCATCAATCAGATAAACGGTGATATTGCTGAGTTCCTCTTTGGGAATATAAGAGTAAGCGCCTTCTCTTATGGTCCTCACCAGGTTTTTGGCGGTAAATGCGTGGGCAGTCAACATAACGGCCGGTATGTCTCTATTGTTGGCAATATCAAGTAAACCGTAACCGTCAACACCCATGATATCCAAAATAGCTATATCGAATTTCTCGGATTCTAATAGCTCTTTTGCTTTTTCAAAAGTAGGAGCCGTCACCACGTCACACATTTCGAGTAACTCTTCCAATACTTCCAGAATATCCGGTTCATCATCTACAACCAGAACTTTTTTACCATCTAACAAGTCAGTATCGGACATGCTGGTATCTCCTTATATGAGTTCGAGACCTTTGATAAACAGTACTTTTCAAAGGTCTCAGTTGGTTAATTGTCGATACGATGTTACTAAGCGTCTAAAGTCCCAATTCCGACCACCGTTCCTTGACCTTCTTAACCACCTCGGGATCCAGTTCGATGGGTATCGGTTTATCTTTCCAATCATAGGGTATGGTGGCATCCAGCAGGAGTCTGCCTGTAATCTCCCTGGCATTGATTGGAAGGGAGGGATCCAGCGGTGTAGATCTGCCGCGTTTGATTACCTGGCTTCGGTTGGGCTGGAACCGAAAGCTCAACGCATACATCACTCTGGGAATATCCCACGGGTCGATGTCTTCATCCACGACAATGACTGTTTTTAGACCGTAGGCTCCCATCTCCGTTGAAATAGCGGCTGTAAGTACCTGATCCGCATGCCCCGGATACATCTGCTTCACGGAGATAATAGCCAGGAACCTGCCGGAGCCTTCAGGTGGACAGTAAACGGCTTGCAAACCGGGTATTTTCATGGCCAGAAGTTGCTGCCACAGGGTAGCGCCGTAAGAAAGCGCCATGGTCATGTGGGTGTCGGTAACAGCTCGACCCACAGTGGTTCCCCACATAATCGGGTTGTTTCTATGCGTAATGCATTTGACATCGATAAAATTACGCGGATCGGTACCCACTCCCGAATAATAGCCGGTGTACTCACCGAAGGGTCCCTCTTCCATAAATTTATCGGCGTCCACTTCACCCTCGATCACTATTTCCGCATGGGCGGGTACGGGAAGATCCACGGTTTCCCCTTTAACCACTTCCACGGCTTCACCCCGAAGCGCACCGGCGACATCATATTCCGACGTAAAGGCCGAAACACGGGCCGCACCCAGAATGAATAAAAGGGGGTCGCATCCGATAATCGAAGCCACCGGCATCGGTTTACCCATTGCCTGATATTTTTTTAATATGATGTCTGCGTGTTTTCCCTTTATGAACTGGGTCCCCATCTTGTCCTTGCTGAAAAGCTGGCTCCGGTAAGTGCCCAGGTTGACCCAGCCGGTCTCAGGATCTTTACAGATGATAAAATGAGCAGTACCGATAAAGCGTCCGCCATCCAGTGGATACCACTTGGGCACAGGAAACTTAAAAAGATCTACATCATCACCGGTTAAAATGTTTTCTTTACATGGGGCAGCGTTGGCTTCCACCCACACAGGTGGCGTAAGGTTTTCACCCAGCTCGGCCCATGCCTTGTATAGATCCACGAGCGTAGAGTCAAGGGGCTGTCCCATAATTAATGCCAGCCTTTGCGTTGTGGTGCATACGCTGGTAATGAGCGGGGAGTTATAATCTTTTATGTTTTCAAAAAGAAGTGCCGGTCCGCTTTGCTCTTCATTAAGTTTGGCGATATGCGACAGCTCCAGGTTCCAGTCTACTTCCGCTGTTATCTTTTTACATAATCCCTTCTCAACACCCTCGTTTATAAAATCTCTCATTGATTTCATGTATTTACTTCCTCCTCTCTTGAGTTTCGAACTTATTACCTATCCTATATTTTAAGTCCACCTGATGCCCGGTTTTATCCTGTAAACCGGTTCGGACATTTTTACCTCTTTAATGTTAGAAACGTATGACCGGCTGCCGCCGCCCTTTTAGCTATGACGAAATCTTAATGCGCTTCATGGCCTGTTCCATCAAGAGCTGGTACCCGCTTTTCGCCCCGATCACGGACTTGGCTTCACGACGGCTCCAGACCGTTTCCGGTCGGGCCTGGACAATGAACAGGTTATCCGGGAAAGTTAAATCCTTGTCGATGGCCCACTCTATGTCCATGGGTCGGCCGTAATGCTTCTCGATCGTCTTTGCCATTTTGGTAAGGAGTTTGACCTCGCGGTCTTCGAGACAGCAGGTGCATTGAAGATCTTCCTCTACATCCGCATCGATAACCCCCCCCTTTTCCGGGTCGAATACACACTCTATATGCTTGGTTGAGATGGTTTTTTCACTCGTTTCCATAATGACCTTGTCTACAACGAATTTATCCGGATTCACGGAACCGGACACCACTGTTTCCCCCAGTCCCCAGCTCCCCTCAATCACGACCTTGGACAGGTCGCCGTCCGTTGGATTCAGGGTAAACATGACGCCGGCCGTCTTGGAGTTGACCATGTGCTGCACACCGACGCTGATGAGGACCTTGTCATGAGGAAAATTATTTTTAATTCTGTAGTCTATGGCACGTGCCGTAAAGAGGCTGGCCCAGCATTTCTTTACTTTTTCTACCACCTGTTCCGCTCCCTGGATCCGCAGGTAGGTATCCTGCTGGCCGGCAAAGCTGGCCGTGGGCAGGTCTTCTGCCGTAGCACTGGATCGGACCGCCACCGGGACCGATTCAACCCTGCAGGTTTCACAAAGGGCCTCGTAATCTCTTTCAATGGCGGCTTTTATCTCTTCTGGAAGTGTCTTTTCGATAATGATTTGTTGAATCTTTTCACTGGCCGCATCCTGTGAGGCGATATCCCCGACTTTCATTTCCGAAAGGATACGGAAAATATTATTATTTATACCGTTTTCAGTGACGTACTGCTGGTAGCTTTCCGTGGTCACCGCAAATCCCGGCGGCACGCGGATTCCGGCATTGATCATCTCTCCCAGACTGGCATTCTTGCCCCCGACCTTTGGAAGTGAGCTTTTGTTAAGTTCTTTGAAATTAAGGGTATACTCCATAGTCTTCTCCAGAGGGTAACATTTTTCCTGCCTCCCTCCACCATACCGGAGGGAAGCAGGAAGCTGTGATTTTAGATAGCTTCTGCAGACATGCCTACGGAAGCCTTACGAAAAAAGAGAACTACCCTGCTTTTTCCACGATGGTTACAACACCTGTGTCTCCATCCACCTTGAGGATATCACCTGTATTGATGACCGACGTGGCTAGTCCGGTTCCGGTAACCGACGGAATGCCGTACTCCCTGCACACGATTGCCGCGTGGCTGGTGAGACCGCCGATATCCGTGACAGTTGCCTTGATATTCGTAAACACCGGTGCCCAGGACGGGTTGGTGGTGGGGCACACCAGAATCTCTCCGGGTTGAAGTTTTACGATATCCTTTAGCACCTTGAGAACCCGTGCCGGCCCTTCCGCAACACCTGCCGAAGCGGCAAAGCCTTTGACCTCGGAAACATCTCCATCAGCTGTTGCATCTACACCTTTGAGCCATTCCTTTACACGGTCCGTGGTTACACCCCAGAGCATAATGGTGAAAGGTTCCGCCACTTCTTCAGGCGGCACACCCAGCGCAGGGGAAGGATTCCAGGATTTTGCGGCTTCGAGAATCTTTTTACGCTTTTCAGCCTTGGCCTTGTAGTAAGAGCCCCTTACCGGGATATCCACACCAAGCGCCCATCCGGTAGCCGCCTCCGTAAGCAGTTCAGGTACTTCGTATCTGTTGAACATAAAGATATCATCCACCTCATTGATCATACCCGCATCCACAAGCAAGGATCCCAGCTGCCTGATTTTGCCAAACCAGATGGTATGGAACCAGTGTTCGACCCAGAATAGATGGTCTTCTGCATACCTGTAAATGGTCCGGATGGTATTGTAGGCATCATCGAATGCCTTTCGGTCTTCATCGGTCTTAATCAGCGCCTTGTACTCAGCGATAATTTCATCCCTCTGCTTGTTGATTACATCCAGGTCACGTTCGATGGTCTCTCCCCTGTCAAGCCGTTCCAGATAGCTCTTGATGTACCCGTAGGGAATCTCGGGTGTTGTGATCCAGCTCCCTTCGTGATGGAACCAGCCGCTGCCGCACGATACATAGAACCACGGGTCACTGGCTTTTTCATACTCTTGGAGCCAACTCTTTCCTTCAGGTGTGTTTTCGAGACCTGCTATTTTATCTGCCACAGGAGTGTCGCTCTTCAGCACATCCGCCACTCCCTGAGAGGCATGGGCCAGTCTCGACAGCCTGCATAGCTCTTCTTCGGGCTTGAACATGGAAACATAAGCCCCGGCCACCATTTTCCCGATGGCGCTCTCGCTGATGCCGGGGAAAAGCTTTCTGGCCACATCGGCAAACATGAGATAGGCCAGGTAGGTCAGGTTCAGCATTTCAAAATGATACTGCCAGCCTTTGATCATTTGCATGGCCAGTTTATCAAAGGATGCCATGAGATCGTAGGAAACATAGCAGCCGGTGGGTGCCGGCAGAACCTCGTCGTCAGGCACATAATTCGGCAATTCTGCGGGGACCTCCACGGCCTTCATTTCCTCTCCCAGAGCCTTGAATTTGGTGAGCCATTTATCCCACAGTTCGTCATAATGCCCGAACACATGGAAGACACGTTTTTCAAAGTAGCCAGCCTTTTCTCCGATGATTTCATCGGGCGGGGGAGCGATGGCGCAGATGTACATGTAGGGTCCAACCATCCTCTGGGCGATACCCTGGGCCGGAGGGATGCAGAACACCCGGGTGGTATACTGCGAGAGAGAGATTTGCCATGCCTCCTGGAAGATCTGGTCCAAAGGCGGCATGGGTTCCGGGGCATGGATCTTATCCAGATACCAGAACTGGGCTTTTTCCCATTCAGCCCTGTCCTGAGAAAACTGATAATGGGAAGGATACATCTCTTCCCATCCTTCCAACTCGGCGGGGATTTCGTACTCGTGTGGATCCGGAAACCTTCCTTTATTTTCATCTGGCATCTTAGTCCTCCTTTTTGTTAAGCAGTCGAAGTTATATATAAAACCACTTCATCAGCGGAGGTCTTTGAAAATGATGGTTTATGTTCGAGTTCAAGGAAGGCAAAAAATTTCAACTACAGGTCCACCTGAGGCGAATCGAGGGTTAAAATTTGAGCCTGACGTAAATATCGGGCATAAAGTGTGGTTTTCCAAAGGTCTCCAGTGGTATTGAATAGCGTTTCAGTGCACTTAACCGGAGAAATCCTGAAAAAATAAGCAACTGTAGGTTTATGGATGATTAAACAAATACTGTCAAAGCAATTAAATTTATGCTATCCATAAGTAATTCTTATAGGTCATTTGTCTCTATAAATAATATTTAACCCAGGGAAATGTATGATTTTGCTGAACTCATAAAATATATTTTTCATAAACCCCAGATTTCTAAGTAAAAAAGATTATATGCAAGTCGTAGCTGTTTTTCAGGGGTGAAACTATGCTTATAGTATGTCGAATTCCTGAAAAAACGGACCCACGCAGTAGATGAGACTTTTTACGGCACCATCAATATGGAAGGTGTTCTATGCTAAACTTTAATCAGCTCAGAATATTTTACCACGTAGCCAAACATCGGAATTTCACAAGAGCTGCCGAAGATCTGTTTATTTCCCAGCCGGCTGTTACGGCCCAGATGAAAGCGTTCGAAGCGTATTGCGGTCTCAAGCTTTTCAAAAAAAAGGGACGCATAAACTGGTTGACCGATGAGGGAAAGACACTCTTTGAATACGCCAAAACGATATTTACCCTTGAAAATGAAATCGAAAGCACCATCGATGACATGAAGGAACTCAAACGGGGTGTACTGCGCATCGGAACCACCAAAGCATACGCTCGTTATTTCATGCCGCTGATGCTCTCCACATTTCACAAAAAGTATCCGGATATCGGGATCGAACTCAATGAGGGCAGCTCCCTTGAAATGACCTATAGTTTGCTTGATTTTAAAAACGAGGTGGCCATCATAGCCAAAGCAGGAGATGTCTCCGGCATCCGGTTTATCCCTTTTAGCAGGGAAGAAATGGTAGTCATCACCGCACCGGATCACCATTTGACTCGCAAGAACGCTATCTTTTTCAAAGACCTTGCAAATGAGCCTTTTATTATGAAAGATAAAGGGTCAGGCACACGCAAATTGGTAGATCGGTTATTTGCTCAGAACAATTGTACTCCACATATCCTCATGGAAGTCAGCAATGCCGAATTTATCAAGCAACTTGTACAGAGGGGAGACGGCATCTCCTTCCTGGTCCGAGAGACGGTAGCCGCTGAGCTTTCTGATGGCACATTGGCTGCGGTTCCATTAAAAGGGAAAAAAGTCTATCTGGACGTCAGTATTGCCTATCTTGAAGGCCAGCATCTTTCACCGCCCGCAAAGGCTTTTATGGAAACACTGGAAAAACTCCAATTCGGAAAAGAAATAACGCCTCAGGGCATCGGAGTGTTTATGGCAAAAATCCTGTCCCAGCAAAAACAAAAAAAGTGAACGGTTCCAGGTTCAGGGTTTAAAGTTCCAAGGTTAAAGGCTCCTGATATTCTTAACTCGTTTCAACCCGGAACCGTGAGCGCTAAACCGCTTAACTCACACATAGCTGAGAGTTTAGTATTGTAATGATGGGACAGAAAATGATACAAAAAGAGGATCAAACAAGTCTGAATGGATACTTCATCCG
>RCNC010001911.1_pt1 | contig 13989 bp, 10 predicted proteins | sample 2041301 | NCBI WGS metagenome assembly RCNC01 (sample SAMN09708231, study PRJNA481090) | Marine sediment metagenome, whole genome shotgun sequencing project. | biome: marine sediment; feature: ocean; material: sediment; isolation source: Sewage treatment plant 13A marine sediment (STP13A) ... | reverse complement strand
TATTATTTGTATTTATTTTAGATATTTTTAAATCATATTAGTCAGCAAACATTTGCTTGGTGATGAAACAGAGGATGACCTGAGCCCGGATCTTCACATCACAGTAGAAAAATACAATTACCGTATGAAAATCTATCCCGTTTCAGCTTTTGTAGTCTGCGATCAGAAGTGGTCCTCTCAGTATGGGGGTGATGTGAATGAGATTAACAGTATCCAGGTCAGGTTCCTGGAAAAGATTGAGGGGGAGTGGAAAATCTCATTTGTCTCCTGGGTAGGCGTGGATGGATACGGTGAAATAGAGGAGGTAGAGGAGCTCCTGGACTAACAGTCGCCCTATTTTTTCCTGATAGTAACCTCTTTCGATTCACTCTGCCAGAGTCCGTGTTTGGTGCAGACCGACATGGCCGATAGGTTCATGGATACCGGTCCGGGTGCAATATAGAAATCCACTTCAACATGCTCTGGTTTATTTCCCAATGAACCAGGGGCAAAATGGGCTTCGGCAAGAAAGGTCTCACGGTTCCATAACTGCACATATTTAATATGATGGTCGGGATCGTCCGGGTGGTTGTATTCAGATCCCATTCGGACTTTCACTTTAAACTTTTCACCTTCAGTGGCATATGTATCACAAATGACAAAGGGGGTGTGGCGATCGAAATAGTCTTTCCTTACCTCTTTCTCCTCCTTACTGATATCTACAGGATTAAATATACGTGGCATCGATTACTTGTTTTAATTCATTGTAACAAATGGGATTAGGAGGATCGTTTCTTTTTAAACTTAATGGTTTCAATCTTGGTAAGTAGCTTTCGCAGCAAATTAAAATATAGGGCCAAATAGAGGAATAAGGCGTACACCCAGATAACCAACACATTATACCAGAGGGTGTCGATCTTTAATCCTCCCAGCATTTTATATGGGGCATACAGATGAGCTCTGCCATATCTTGAACCGGGTTCCTGGTAGATGGGTTCGTACTTTCTGATCAGTTTACCCTCTTTTTGCACCACCTTGTGAAGCACATCCCGATTGACCATCAATTCAGTAAGTCTCACGTTATCATAACGGTTTCTGAAGTTTGTGTAGGCCTCAAGACCCCCGATTTCTTGAACGAGATTTTTGTTGATCTCATTTTTACTCCTTTTTGATAGGGTGACATTGTGTCGGAATATCAGATCAAGCTCATTCAAATAGGAGGTGGTGGCATCGGCCACTGAATCATTGAAGGTCTCGGGATCCAGATAGAGATCAGTATTAAAGATAATATCGGGAACCAATTGAGTAAAATTGAGAATCTCGTCATGCAGGATATTTACATTAACCCTTACTTTTTCCGGATTTGAATTGTCCGTTAGATACTCCTGGGTCTCATTCAGTTTATCCTTCAGCTTGGGAATCAGGTAAGCTTGAGGGTATGTGGTATTACTTATCTTTTTATCGATATCGTAATAGATTTTCTGGTATTTGTTTTTCTTAAACTGTTCCACAGTTAAAGCCTCATAGGACCAGCGGGAAACCATCAGGTCACCTATGACAGGTACATACTCGTAATTGGTAAGGCTTTTGTGCAGCTTGTCAAATTTAACCAGGACACCGCAGAACAGAATCTGGGGAATAAGCATTAGCGGAACCAGAATGTAGATTGTGACTACCGAATTCAAACCCGCTGAAATATTTAGCCCCAGTAGATTTGCAAAACAGGCGGTTGAGAAAAGGACCAGCCAGTAACTGAAGCCCAATCCATATATTTCAAAAATCAGGTTGCCGATCAGTACATAGGTGATTGACTGAAAGGCAGAGATCATAAACATAATCAGGATTTTGGCCTTCAGGTAACTGCCGCGGCTTAAGTTAAGGAACGATTCCCGCTGCAGAATCTTTCGGTCCTTGATGATCTCTTCAGAGCTGATGGTTAAGCCAAGGAAAAGAAACACAATGACACTCATCAACAGAAAGGCAGGCAGATTTACATTGTTTCGGAAAACATATTCAGCCGGATTGTCAGCGGTTCCGCTGAAATACTTGGTAAAATAACCCATGATCACGGCCAAAAGTGGAGCCTCCAGCAGACTGATCAGGATGTACTGCATGTTGGTCAATTTGGACAGAATATCTCTGGTGAAGAAGATTTTTGTCTGCTTAAAAAATCCGGGTACACTGTAGAAGTTTTCAGGCAGTTCCTCTTTGACCGGTTCCGGCATGGTTCGGCGTGCGTTGCTTTTTTTGAAATGCTCAAACCACTCCTTGGGACTTACCTTACGGACGCGTGAGAGTTTCCCATACTCATTGACGATCTTGGCCTCAATAATCTGGAGTACCTGGTCGGGATCCACGTTCCCACATCTTATACACTGATCCTCTTGGGCATTGGCATGGTTACTTCTGGTCTTAAAATAGACCACAGCTTCAGAAGGATTTCCGCAATAGATTTGGTATCCACCTTTATCCATAAAGATGATCCGGTCGAACATTTTGTAAAGGTTCGACGAAGGCTGATGGATATTGATGATAATCAGTTTCCCCTTAAAGGCCTGTTCCTTAAGCAAGTTCATCACCATTTCAGAGTCCACCGAAGAAAGTCCTGATGTGGGCTCATCCACAAAAAGAATAGAAGGTTCACGAATAAGCTCCAGGCCTATATTCACTCTTTTACGCTGCCCGCCACTGATCACCTTGTTGAGGGGTTTCCCTACCTTCAGGTCACGGATTTCATAAAGGTCCAGATCGATCAATACCTGTTTGACTGCCTCCTGGATCTTCTCTTCTTCGTAGTCAGCCAGGCATAATTTTGCATTAAAATAGAGGTTTTGCTCCACGGTGAGATCTTCCAGCAGCAGATCGTCCTGGGGAATAAAACCGATCACCCCATTCAGCTTTTCCTCCTCTTCATACAGGTTATATCCATTAATAAGGATTTCCCCTTTTTGCGGCCTGAGGTTTCCGTTAAGTACATTTAGCAATGTAGATTTGCCTACACCGCTACCGCCCATAATTCCAACCAATTTACCTGACTGTTCCGATAGCTGAAAGCCATGGATTCCATTTTCACTGTTTTTGAATCGGAATTCCACATCCCTGGCCAGTAAGGTTATTTTTGTGGAAATGGATGAAGTTGAAAAGGTACTTGCCACATCCGTGTAATAGACAGCTTCAATATTCTGGCCCCTGATGGACGAACCATGTTCAAAGGAGTAAGTTAATCCTGAATGAATGATCTGCCCGTTAAGAAAAAGGTCCTCCGAGCCATGATATCTCATGACAAAGGTATTTACGCTGGGAATACTTAAAAAGGAAATCTCGCCCTTAAGATTTGGGTAGCTGATGTGATGAACTCCCTCTACGCTGCATTCTTCGTCGCTGTTAATAAGCAGCACAGACTCTTTCTGAGCAATATCCTTTAGCGAATAGATGATGAAATTGAGAATGTCCTGATATTCATCCTCATCAATATTAAATGCCGATGCTACGGTTTGCAGAAAATCAAGTTCTGTTTCACGGATCTCAATACCAAAAGCGATATACTCTATCATCTGGAAAATGACATATACCTTCTGTCTCTGTTCCAGCTCTTCATTGATGGTTTCACAAATGGAGAGAATTCGCACAGCTGTACGTGCAGTCCTTTTTTTACCTTTTTTGCTTCCTTTTTCGATGTGATCCTGGTGGTAAAGGTGGAGGTATTCATCAAAAATATCCATGTACTTCTCCACCAGTTCACTTGAAAGCTGGCGCGAAAGAAAAGATCTGATGATGGCTCTTTCCTTTTCTGAAATTTCCTGAAGCGCATCAATATCAACGATAAGCGCAAAAAGTTGCATTAATGCTTTAAGAATGGCTTCACTCATGGATCACCCTATTGCTATATTTCTTTACTTTTTAAAGCTAAATACGAATATATTCAATTTTAAGAGCTTACAATCTTATTAGACTTTTTTTTATTACTTTGTCAATCTGACTGTGCAGCAAATCAGAGATTGTAAATTAAATGGCAAAAGTTGAAGTTATCATAGATTTTAAAGGACCTATCTCCTTTGCAACCATGGAGATGATACTTAATAAACTTCGATCGGCCGAGGCATTCAACGAGATGAAAAAGCCTGCCAAGAAAAGGCTTTACGGAACCGTGGTTGAATCCATTGATAACATTTACAAGTATGCTGCCACTGGTCAGACCTCTGCCCGGAGTAAGAAAAAATTACCTATTCTTGGCGTTAAAAAACAGGGAAAAGATTTTGTTGTCACCGTAGGAAATCTGGTTACCAACAGTGTGGTGGAGGACCTCAGGTTCAAGCTAGATCGGGTGAACCAGCTTGACTACGAAGCTCTGAAGTCCTTGTATGAGGATGTGATTAACAAAGAAGCCGGAGAGGATGACAAGGGAGCAGGCCTGGGATTGATCACCATGGCCCTCCGAACAGAGAAAGATATCAAGTACTCTTTTTCACTTATTGATCAAATACATTCATTTTTTCAAATGCAAATTACTATAAACGAATAACCCATGGAAAAGCTAGTCATTGAACCCACATTTAATTCCCCAAGAGTTATTCTAGACCCAGAAGCGAATCAGTTTGAATTTTCCGGTGAGTCACGGCCTGAGAATGTGCGTAAATTCTATTTGCCAATTTTAGAGTGGCTGGACAGTTATGCCAAAGAGCAATCTGAGAAGAGCAAGTCTGATCGAGCTTCAAGCCTAAAGGTTCAGTTCAACTTTGAATATTTTAATTCCACTTCGGCCAAATATATACTCGACATTTTTAAGGCACTTAATGTATTAAATGACCTGGGGATGGATATTCTTGTGAAGTGGCTTTATGAAGAAGACGATGAGGATATGCTTGAAGTAGGAGAGGAGATGTCCAGGATGTCCAAACTTGATTTTGAATATGTAAATACAGATGCATAGAACCCACCGGATTAGAGTCTGATTCCGATCACAACTATATCATCTATCTGCTCCACATCTCCCTGCCACCTGGCCAGGGATTTATCCAGAATCCTTTTCTGATTTTCCATAGGTTCTTGCTGAATCTCAATGAGAAGCTCTCTGAATTTTCTGGATCGGAAAGTTTTGCGAGAGGGTCCACCCAATTGATCCACATATCCATCTGAAAATAGATAGAGGGCGTCATTCTTCTTTATTTTAACCGTTTGACTGGTATAGGGCAATACATTGTGATCATAGATACCTATGGGCATCCTGTCTGGCTTCAGCTGTTGAATTGCCCCCCCACGGACCAGGTAAACAGGGCGATTGGCTCCGGAAAACTCCAGGGTTCCAGCTTTTTGATCAATGATGCAGATGGAAATTTCAATTCCATCTTGGGTTTCACCTTTGGAACCGGTCTGATGAAGGGAAGTAATCATAAAGTCCCTGAGTTTCTCAAGGATCTCATTGGCTTTGAGGCCTTCATTGCGATTAATAATTTCATTCATGGATGAGATACCGAGCATACTCAGGAAAGCTCCCGGAACACCATGGCCTGTGCAATCAGCTACCGCCACAAGGAGTTTATCTTCCATTTTCTTGGTCCAGTAGAAGTCCCCACTCACAATATCCCTGGGCTTGAAAAGAATAAAGTGATCGGACAGGTTATCGGACAGGTGGCCAATGGGGGGCAGGATGGCTGCCTGTATCCTTTCGGCATAACGAATGCTATCCAGGATCTGCTCCTTCTGACTCGTAATGGTGTCACGTTGCAGGGTGGTCATATCCAACTGTGCTTCAATTTCCTCCTTCTGAGCTTCAATCTCCTCCTTTTGCATCACCACTTCCCGGGTTCGCTCCTTCACCTTCCCTTCCAATTCCCGGTTCATTCGGGAGATGCTTTCCACATAGTCATGAATTTTCCGGGTCATCTCATTGTACCCTTCAGCCAGTTCTCCAATTTCATCATTGGTGCGCACGATGGTATATCGCTCATCCCCCCCACCGGTGGTATTTTTAATATTGATCAAAAGCTCTTTCACCGGCCGGGTTATATCCAGATTGGTCCACCTGATAAATAGCAGTAAGTATATAAAAGAGACCAGGATGCCGTTTACGATGCCCACCAGCATCACAATGGAGTCGAGGGCATTAACATAAAAGAATCTCTGATACTTTTCCAGGGAAATGGTCTCCTTGTCCGAATGGATAATGTCGCTCCAGGGACCAATCAATATCTCTCCCTGTTCTTTGCTTAAAGATTCCAGGTTGAGTTCTTTGATGGAGGTCAGGCTAAGGACCAGATAGACCATCACAATAACCAGCGGAAGAAAGGTCGTCATCCCACTGGCCACCAGGAAGCGGTATCGGATCTTTCCCCCTCTGCGCTTAAAAACCTGTACCCTCAGATCTTCTTCGGTATAAACGTGATCGATGTACCTGATGTGTACCCTATGTTTTTGCCAGTAGTATACAAAGAGAAATTCAAGCAAAGAGGCCACCAGGGAGAGATAACTGAGCTGAATAAACATCTGTCTCTGGAACTCCTCCTCAAACTTTGAGGGTATAATCACAAAGAAAAGTCCATAGAGAAGGACCACCAGGTTGGGGAATGTAAGAATGACACTGTTTACAATGGGCGTATTTAACAGGCGTTTTTTACAGTAGCGGTGAAGCTTTTCTGGAATTTCACGTTTTTGTCTCTTCAGCTTAAAATAGCGTTTGAAGCGTCTGTTGTAAAGCAAACCAGCCAGGAAGCTCGCTGTCAAAAAGATAAAGAGAATGGCGAAATATTTTGGGACATAACTACTATCTCCAAAAGGATCTGGCTCGTCATCGTGCTCTCCTTTTTTATTTACTTCCAAATGCAATCCGGAGTTTTCGGTCGCTGAAGTATCGGATTCTGCATAACTTTCACCGATTTTGATGGCTCTGTTTTCAATGCTATCAATATCATTCTCATCCATTTCCCCCAAAGGTTCAAAAGGCATTGCCAATGAATCAGCAAGGCTGATGGAATCGTTACGCAATGAATTTTTCAATTCGACAACTTCCGGAATGGCCTGGTAACCTAAAAATAGCAGAAATGGAATCACCAGCATAAAATAGAGAATGGTGGAGGATAGATAGATCCTTAATCCATAAAATTTAGGAACACTTTTATCGCTGCTGCTTTTTTTTGCCATTGGCTCTAAATACCTTATTGAATAAAAATAGCCGACATAATTATCAATTCAAAGGATTGTATCATATAGTGCAACTTTTCTATGAGGATCAGACATTGTTTCCCGACCACTCTTCGGGCCATTCGGACAATCCTTTGTAGAACATCAGATGCTCGTGGTGGGGTTTCACCTTCTCCTCAATGGCCAGCATCTCATCGGCCGTAAGGGATTCAAACTCCTGGGCAATCCTGATGTTTTCTTCCAGTTCAGCTATGTTATCCAGTCCCACGATGATGGTGCTGATGGGAAGCGACATGGTGTAGCTCATGGCCTCCTTCATGGTAATGATTCCACCATGGGAAAAGATTCGGTCGCGTGCAGGGATCTTCATGCCAATAATCCCCATCTCCTTCTCAACTGCTGTTGGCAACAGCTTTTCAATATAAGAGTTGTGGTGTTTATCGGCCGCATTCAAGGCCATCAGAACCGCATCAAAGGGATAACGCTCGATCAGTTCCTTCATGGGATCAGGATCGGCGTGTCCGGTAATTCCAAGGAAGCGAACCATCCCCTCTTCCTGTGCTTTAATCAAGGCCTTCATACATCCGTCATCGGAGAATATATAGTCAATATCCTCATCGTCACCTGGCTTAATGTTGTGAATCTGCCACAGGTCGATGACATCAGTCTGCAGGTTCTTTAAGGAGCTTTCCAGGTGACGCATGGCCCCGTCATAACTCCGGTCATGTGTTTTTGTGGCCAGGAACACTTCGCTCCGACGGGTAAGCATCACCTCACCCACATGCCTTTCACTGGTTCCCCTTAAATGGTCCCCATCCTGGCTGAGCCCATCCTGGCCATACCATGCTGAGGTATCAATATAGTTGATACCCATATCGATGCACTTGTTCACAATGGCGATGGCCTGATCTTTCATTCCCACCTGTTCCACAGTGGCCTGTGCCCCCAGACTGTAGATTCCGACCTTGGCTCCGGTTTTCCCAAATACACGCTGTGGTATTTTTAGTGTGGCTGGTCCCCCGGCGGTGGTGCAGGATTGAAGACTGGAGAGTACCGGGGCCATTCCTAACATGGAGGTACCGGCTATCAGTTTTCTAAGAAATTCTCTTCGGGTATCGTCGGTGTAGAGTTTCATGGGTCTTATAATTTAGGTAATGGATCACAATGGCTTTTTGCAATATAATCATTATTGTTTGGGCAGGGGCAGGTTCATTTTCTCCACAATAGCAATAAAGCGGGTGCTGTCATACAGGTCTGTAAAACCATTAAAGCCAGCGGCAAGATAGGGCATGTTGGGTTCATGTGAAGCATATCCTTGTTCAAGATCATCCAGGGCCTTGCTGTATTCTCCATTCGAGCAGTGTCTGATTGCCATTACATGGGGAGACACATATTTTATCTGAGCCAGTAGCTCAAATTGATGTACTATCTCTTTCTCAGCGGCAACGTACCCTTGCTTCTTAAAAATCAGATCAAAGGATTGTATGGACTCTTCTCCGAAATAATTGGCCAGGGCCTTTTTTCGATATTCAAATGCCTTATCATACTCTCCCATGCCAAGAAGAGTTACTTTCTTATTGGAGATTGAAAAACCATGCTTAGAATTGATGGCTAGGCCCTTATCAGCATACTCCAAGGCTTTCTGGAATTGGCCTGTGGATCTCAATACAACTGAATATAGTGACAGGATCAATGGATTCAATGGGTCCAGTTCTACGGCCAGCTCTCCCTGGATCAGGGCCTCATCAAATCGCTGAAGAATGAAAAGTAAATGCGCATAGTATATGCGTGACATGGCATCGTTGGGATTGATAGCCAGGGCCTTCAGGAAGGCTTTTTCACCCTCTTCCCAGTTCCAGTCTGTCCAGACAGAAATGATGCCATTTAAAAAATGGGAATCTGGAAGGTCGGGATCCAGTTCCTTAGCTCTGCCGATATTTTCATGTACCATCTGCCGACCCACTTGCGGTTCTACTTGTTTCATTTGCAATCGTAGGACCCAGATCTGCGCCATGCCTGCATATAACGGGGCCCACTCCGGATCTTTTTTAATGGCCTGACTTAAGTATTCAAAGGCCAAATCCAGTGACTCTTTACTGAAATCTCCCCAGAGCTCATAACTACTGAGGTAGGCATCATAGGCTTCCTTGTCCACTGTCTGCAACTTGTCTAGCCGGTGTTTTTCATCAGTCGATAGTTCGACCATTACCTCTTCAGCAATTTGCTTGGTAATGCGATTATAGAGGTTGAGAATCTGGCTCTTCTCTTCTTTGTAATCGGCCACCCAAATTTGTTTCTCATCGCCTTTGGTACTTATCAGCCGTATCTGTATACATATGGTATCTCCCAGGCACATAACTGCAGTTTCCAGAGCGGCATCGGCTCCCAGCTCCGATGCAATCTGAGGGATGGTCATATCCATATCTTTGAAAGCATTAGAAGAAGTTCTTGATGTTACTTGCAATCCACCTAACTGTCCCACATCTCCGATCAGTGAGGCATGCATCCCCGATACAAAGTACTCCAACTCATCATCGCCGGTAAAATTGTCAAAAGGCAAGATGACCAGGGATTGAATATCTCCAGCCTGGAGTCGTTTAGGTCGATCAACAATGTGAAGGGTGACCAGACCAACAATCACCATAAAGCTCACATAGGTGGCTATCCTCCAGGTATTGGGGACCTTAGCTTTCTCAGTTTCCTCAGTGTCTTCTGCCGGTAGTGTTTTCTCGATCCCGTCTGGTGTCAAGTCGTAGATCCAGGCCAGGATTACTGCAAGCGGAAACCCAACTGCCAGGATCACCACCACAATGGTGGCCAGTTTGGGCGGAAGATTAAGTGGTTCAGTCAGGTTGTTGACCAGTTCAATCAGCACAAATGAGGCAGAGGCATAAACGGTGATCACATGGACCACCCGGCGCCTTTTTAGCTCCTGCCAGAATTGAGAGATTTTGTTTGGTCTTTGTGGCATAGGGGATGAACCTCTTCCGTAAGTTACAGAATTTATTGTTTCTTAGGATGAGGCAGATTCATACTATCCACAATAGCAATAAAGCGGGCGCTGTCATACAGCTCAACAAAACCATTGTCCCCCGCAGCTAAGTATGTCATATTTGGCTCATGCAGTTCATATCCTTTCTCCAGATCATCCAGGGCTTTGCTGTATTCTCCATTTGAATAGTGTCTTGCTGCCAATACATTTTGAGGCACATATTTTTTCTGAGCCAGTAGTTCAAATTGACGAACAATCTCTTTTTCAGCGGCACTGTAGCCCTGCTCCCTAAAAATCCGATCAAAGGATTGTATGGACTCTTCTCCGAAATAATTGGCCAGGGCCTTTTTTCGATATTCAAAAGCCTTATCATATTCCCCCAGGGCCAAAAGCGCCAGTTTCATTTGAGCGGCTGCACCAACTGGACTGAGGGTATTGGCCTTCTCGGCAAATTCCAAAGCTTCCTGGAATTGACCCGTGGATCGCAGGACTCCTGAATATAATGCCAGAATGAACGGATTTAAGGGATCCAGTTCCACAGCCAACTGCCCCTGGGTCAGGGCCTCATCGGGTCGCTGAAGAATGGTAAGTAGATGCGCATAGTAGATGCGGGACATCACATCATTGGGATTGATGGCCAAGGCCTTCAGGAAGGCTTTTTCACCCTGCTCCCATTTCCAGTCGGTCCATGTGGATATGATGCCATAAACAAAATAGAAACCACGAAAATCGGGATCCAGTTCAATCGCCCTGTTCATGTTTTCATGTACCATTTGCCTTCCCAAGCTGGGTTCAACAATGCCGAAGTGCCTGCGCAGGACCCAGACCTGTGCCATGCCTGCGTATGGCGGGGCCCATTCTGGATCCTTCTCAATAGCCAGACTTAAATATTTAAAGGCATCATCCAATTTGCCGGGATTTTTCCAGAGCTCATAACCCATGAGATAAGCTTCATAGGCCTCCTTATCTACGGTTTGTATCTTGTCGAGCCGTCGCTCTTCGTCACTGGATAATTCTACCATCACCTCTCTGGCAATTTGCTTGGTGATGCGGTTATAGAGGTTAAGGATCTGGCTTTTCTCCTCCCTGTAATCAGCTACCCAGAGTTGTTCTTCATCGCCTGTGGTACTTATCAGCCGGAATTGTAAACAGATGGTATCGCCCAGGCACATCACGGCTGTTTCCAGGGCGGCATCTGTGCCCAGCTCTGATGTAATTTCAGGAATAGTCATATCCATATCTCTGAAGGCACTGGATGAAGTCCTGGATATCACCTGCAAACCTCCTACCTGGCCCATATCGCCGATCAGTAAAGAGTGCATACTTGATACCATATTCTCCAGCTGATCATCACCTGTAAAATTGTCAAAAGGCAAGATGACCAGGGATTGAATATCCCCAGCTTTCAGCCCTTTTGCACCACCCACTATGTTCAAGGTTAAGAGCCCAATGATCACCACAAAACTTACATAGGTGGCTATCCTCCATGCATTGGGCACCTTCATCTTTTCAGTGCCTTTTGTTTCTTCTACTGACCTGGTCTTCTCAATCCCCTCCGGAGTCAGGTCGTAGATCCAGGCCAGAATCACTACCAGAGGAAATCCTACTGCTAGGACCACCACCACAATGGTGGCCAGTTTGGCTGGAAGCTTTAAGGGTTCTGTTAGATTATTAACCAGCTCGATGAGGACAAACGAGACTGAGGCATATACAGTGATCACATGAATGACCCGGCGCCTTTTAAGCTCCTGCCAGAATTGGGATATTTTGCTGTGCTTTTGGGGCATGTTTTGAGTTTCATTCGGTCGGCACCGGCAGATTAAATTTTTTCAGGATCTCCACAAAGCCCGGATAGGATTTAAAGTGTTCATAACCTTCATAATTGCTTGCTATATAAGGTATTTCCAGATTTCCCTGCTCATATAATTCTTCCAGGCAGGCAAAGGCTTTATCATACTCACCTGCTTCTATATACCACATCTTTTTGGTTCTGACAGCCATCTGGCAGCCCGGTCTGCCATATTCCTCATTGATCTTCAGTAATGCTTTCACAGCAGCCACATAGCCTTGCTCGTGAAGGGTGTTTTCCACAGTCATTTTGTGTTCCTCATCCCAGCAGGTCACTTGCTTCCATCTTTTAATCCACTTGTCATAATAGCCGCCGTGGCGATAGGATTTCAGTATATTAACTGCTGCCAGATAATAACCAGGAGTAATTGCAAGGGCTTTCTCAAAGTGTTCAACAGCGGAAGGGTAATCGCCCACATCCTCCATGACAACAGCATATAAGCTAAGCGCCAGGGGTTCCAGTGGATCGAGCTCCAAACCCAGGCTTGCCTGGATTAGCGCTTCATCATGTCTTCTCTGACACATAAGATAATGTGCATAATACAATCTGCAAAGCGCATTATTTGAGTTCAACTCGAGCGATCTTAGGAATTCTTCTTCTCCTTTCTCCCAGTCCCATTCAGTCCATACGGCAGTAACTGCCTTAACAAAATGAGCATAGGCTGAATTGGGGTCCCGTTCCAGAGCATCCTCCAGGTAGAGATTGATCTTTGGAGTGGCCATATTTTCCGGGACAAATCCAAGATAGCCAACGAACATCCATGTAATAGCCATACCTGCATAGGGATCGGCCCAGTCCGGATCCAGATCAATGGCCCTCTGAAAATAGTCCCAGGTCTTTTGGAAGTCTTCCGGCGTAAGCTGATTCAAGTGATAAAGTCCTTTCAGATAGGCATCATATGCATCTGGGTCCACTGTTCGTTTCTTAGCAATCAAGACCTCTTCATCGCTTGATAATTCCACCAGTACCTCCTCAGCAATCTTTTTGGTGATGCGGTTGAAGAGGTTGAGGGCCTGGCTTTTTTCTTCCCTGTAATCGGCCACCCAGAGTTGTTCTTCATCACCGCTTGTGCTCACCAGACGGAATTGTAAACAGATTGTATCACCCAGGCACATGACGGCTGTTTCCAGGGCAGCATCTGCTCCAAGCTCTGAGGCAATCTCGGGGATGGTCATATTCTTTCCCTTAAAGGCATTGGACGATGTCCTGGATTTAACCTGTAAGCCACTCACTCTGCCCATATCTACAATCAGGGAGGAATGCATTCCTGCGACCAGGTTTTCCAGAGCATCATCACCGGTGAAATTATCAAAGGGAAGGATCACTAGCGACTGAATATCCCCGGCTTTTAGCCCTTTTGTCCCTCCTACGATGTTGAGGGTTAACAATCCAACGATTACCACAAAACTCACATAGGTAGCAATCCTCCAGGCATTGGGAACTTTCGTTTGTTCAGTCCCTGCCGTTTCTTCAGCAGTTTTGGTCTTCTCGATCCCCTCAGGAGTTAGATCGTAGATCCAGGCCAGTATTACGGCGAGGGGGAACCCAAGCGCAAGAACTATCACCACAATGGTGGACAGTTTGGATGGAAGACTTAAAGGCTCTGTCAGATTATTCACCAGTTCGATAAGGATAAATGAGGCGGAGGCATAGACGGTGACTACATGGACCACTCGTCGTCGCTTCAGCTCATGCCAGAATTGTGCTAACTTATTTGGCTTCTGTGACATGATTGGATATTTATTTGGGCAGGGGCAAGTTCATTTTTTCCAGGAGTTCTATATACCTGGGATCGTCGATCTTGAAACGTCCGTTTGCATAAATATTTAATCCAATGTATGGGATATTTGCGTCCTGATTTTCAAACCCTATCTCCAACCAGTTCATTGCTTTGGATTGATTTTTTGCTAGGAGGTATGCTTGTGCTATCTCAAAGGGAAGTAAATGGTCTTGCTTCTCCAGGTGCTTCGCAAGTATGTAAGATGCTGCGGTAACTCCTTCTTCGTTATAGGTATGTATCACTGTTGATTTT
>RCNC010001910.1_pt1 | contig 13990 bp, 8 predicted proteins | sample 2041301 | NCBI WGS metagenome assembly RCNC01 (sample SAMN09708231, study PRJNA481090) | Marine sediment metagenome, whole genome shotgun sequencing project. | biome: marine sediment; feature: ocean; material: sediment; isolation source: Sewage treatment plant 13A marine sediment (STP13A) ... | reverse complement strand
TTTCGGGATGCGGCACGAGCTCGAGCAGCGAATGCCGAAGCGGCAGCTCGGCCTCGCAGATCGTCGCGGCCTGGGCCTCGGGCGAGAGACTGCGCATGCGCTCACGAGCGGCTTGGCGATCGGCTTGCGCGAGCTTGATCAGCGCGCGGGCATCGGGAATGACGAGATCGGCTTCGAGAGGCATGTCGGTCGTACGGAGGATGCCGGAAAGGCCGCTGCATTGCCCGGGTCGAGTGCCCGTTAGCGAGCGGGTTGCTGCAGGCGCCGCGCTATCGTGATTCCGTGATCATTCCGATGGACGAGATTCGAGGCCGGCTGGCGGCCTTCGACGCCACCCGAGTCGACGTGGCGGGCCGCCGGCAGGCCGCCCATCCGGGCCACGACAATACCGCCGAGGCATTGCGCAGCGTGGTGGTCGACCTCCAGCAATATGACTGGCAGGGCGACAAACGGCCTGGCGTCCCGGCTGGCCGGGAGTTCATCTACGAACTGCACGTCGGCGCCTTCACCGCTTCACCAACCAGTGGCGTGGCCAAAAACCTGCGCGGCACCTACGCCGGCCTCACCGCCCGGATAGATCACCTGGTCCAGCTCGGCGTCACTGCCGTCGAGCTCATGCCCGTGCACGCCTTCGATACCCAGGATGCCCCGCGGGGACGGGCCAACTATTGGGGCTACAGTTCACTCTCGTTCTTCGCCCCCCACCCGGGTTTCGCCGCCGCTAAAAATCCGACCGCCGTCGTGGACGAGTTCCGCGACATGATCCGCGCCCTGCACGCCGCCGGTCTGCGCATCATCCTGGACGTCGTCTACAACCACACCGCCGAAGCCGGGCCCAAGGGTCCCACCGTCAGTTGGCGAGGTTTTGACGAAGCCGCTTATTACATGCAAGACAAGGACTTTTCGCTGTATCGCGATTTCACCGGCTGTGGCAACACCTTCAACGCCAACCACCCCGTGGCCTGCCGCCTGATCACCGATTCGTTGCGGCACTGGGTCGCCGACCTGCATGTGGACGGCTTCCGATTTGACCTCGCGGCGGCCATGGCCCGCGACCAAGACGGCGAACCCTTGTCGCGGCCACCGGTATTGTGGGCCATCGACTCCGATCCCGTGCTGGCCGGTACCCGCCTGGTGGCCGAGGCCTGGGACACCGGCGGGCTGCACCTGGTGGGCGACTTTCCCGGCGATCGTTTTGCCAGTTGGAACGGCCCATACCGCGACGCGGTGCGGCGTTTCCTCAAGGGCGACGCCGGCATTATCGAAGACCTCATGGCCCGCATCGTCGGCAGCCCCGATCTCTTCAACCGTCCGGGCGATCGGCCCTCGGCCAGCATCAATTTCGTGACCTGCCACGACGGTTTCACCCTGCGTGATCTGGTGACCTACGAACAGAAACGCAACGCCGAAAACGGCGAAGACAATCGGGACGGATCTGACAACAATCTCAGTTGGAACAGCGGTCACGAAGGGGTCAGCGAAGACGCCGAAGTGAACGCCCTGCGCGAGCGCCGTCTGCGCAATTTCATCACCCTGTTGTTCTTCTCCCATGGCACGCCCATGCTCCTGGCCGGGGACGAATGGGGCCAATCCCGTGGAGGCAACAACAACCCCTGGTGCCTGGACAACGAACGCAATTGGCTGGACTGGGACTTGGCCGGTGACAACGCCGACCTGTTGCGCTTCGTGCGGCTGACCGCGCAACTGGCCAACACTTTGCCGGCCCTGGCGCAGGATCGCTTCTGGCGGGCGACCAACCCGCAACAGGAAGGCGAAATCACCTGGCACGGCACACAGCCCAATCGCCCGGACTGGACTCCGACTTCCTGCCACCTCGCCTACGAATTGGCGCCACCGGCCGGATCCGAGCGGGTTCTTGTGCTTTTGAACGCCGAAACCACAACCCAAAGTTTTTCCCTGGCGCCGCCACCAGAAGCGACTCAGTGGCATGTGGTTATTGATACCGGGGCCAAGGCTCCGGATGACGTCCATCCAGAGGCATCCCTCCCGCACCCGGTTGGTGCCATCTTGAAAGTCCCATCGCACACGGTTGTGGTCCTGATGGCCCGGCCGCTAAAAGGCTGAAAACTGGGCAACATAAGGCGCCATACGGATTTCCGTAGTCAAAAAATGGGCGCAAATCTAAATTTAATCGCAATTTGTCGGGAGTTTTTGATACGGTACCGCCCGTTACAGACCCGGGAGGGCTTACCCGAATCGAACTCCATGGCTAGCATCGTGCCTGACATCTTGCGCTGCATCTCGCCTGATTCGCCCAGCCCTCCCGATGTCTGTAAACAAAGCCGCTCCCTTCGCCCGGGGCGGCTTTTTTATGCACGTCGAAAATTGGCGGATAATGAGCCTAGTAGCGGCGGGTCCACTTCAATTCCAGACCAGAGTCCTCTTCACCCTGCCCATAGGTCGTGACAACTTTGAGAATTCGCGTCAGGGTGTATTCCATGGTCAGATAATAGGTGCCGCTTTTTTCCAGGCTGTGGTGGTACTTCAACATCAATTTGGGATTGATGAATTTGCCAACCATCAAGGTGCTGTCGCCGGCCGAACCCGACCCCATCTCGACCATGTCCACGCCCAGCGAATTGGAAACCGAATTCTGCAGGCCCGCCGTGCCGAAGGCCATGGCCAGTCCGGCCAGGTTCTGGCGCAATTCCTGACCCGCCGAGTCCTCCCCATTGACCCCACCGCGCTGGTCGTTGTCCAATTCGCTCAAGGGACGACCAAAGAGCAGCACCGCCATGATGTCCTGTTCCTGATAGTCCGGCTCCGAACTCAATTCGATCACCGGGTCGCTGGCCTGGCCCGAAACCTGGATACGCACCAGGGTGCCCGACACATCGACCTCCAGCTTCAGGTCCAGGGTCGGATCGGGCGGCACCGCGCCGTTGAATCGCACTTCGCCCCGTTCCACCTTGAAGACGCGGTTCATGAACTGCAGGGTACCCTGGACGACAATCACATTGCCGTGAACCTTCGGCTGCGGCTGTTCGTCTTCATCAAATCCCCGCCCCACCTTGAGATCTCCGGACAATTCGATATCCAGGCCATAGCCATGGATCCGCAGGTTACCGGGCACCAGGATTTCCAGGTCCATTTCCGGCAGGAAGCCTGGACCGCTGGGCGATAATTCCGGCCCGGCAGCCTCCGGCATCACGAACACCTGCAGGGATTCGGGCAACGCTGAAACCGAATCGGCCAAGGCCCATAGCAGAGGCTCACCCTCGGCAGCCAGCAAACTGCGTGGCAGCTCCGGCAGGCGGAAGAAACCCGACTCGACCGTAATCCTGCCGCCGACGATCGGATTTTTCAGATCACCGGTGAACTGCAGGTCCACGTTCGTATCCACGCGGGAACGGTTGGGCAGCCGCACAGCCAATTGCGGTGCCCGGACATAGCCTGTCACCGATCCGGACAAGGCCGAACTGTCCGCCGGCGCCTTGTCCAGGGGAATTTCCACCGCCAGCGCAACGGCCAGATCTCCTTCGAGGGAAACCTCCGGCGGCAACAACCGATTCAAATGCACCAGGCCCAGGGTCTGCTCCGGGACCGCAAAGCGAGCCGGTTCGCCCGGTGTGTGCTGCCACGCCCCGGTTTTGGAATCAAACCTGCCGAGCATGTCGGCGGTGCCGGTCAGCACTGTCGAGTCGGCTAATATGACCGCCATTTCCGAATGCACACCGGCACTGTCACCGGCGGCCAAAGCAACCTTGAGATCAACGCCCAGGCTGGAATCACCGCGGCGGGGAATCAGGCGGGCTTCCAGTTGCCCCTCCAGGGTGGGTTCAGTCCGCGTGCCCTGCAGATCAAAGTTGGCCTTCAGCGAAAAATCCTGTCCGCCGTCGGCCGACCAGAAACCGGATGGAGCCAGGACTGCCAGCAAATCTTCCGGCAAGAAGATCGCCAGCTGACTGGCCAGGTCCATTCCCGCTTCATCCAACCGCCCGCCCACCGTCAATTCGCCGGGGTCACCGGCAATCACGAGCGGCGACAGGTCAAGGTCCCAGGGGCCGGGCCCCAGCTCCAGAACCGCCGGCTCTTGCAAGCGCACGTCCTGCCCGAACCCCACCACCACCAGGCTGTCCAGCTGCACTTTGCGGTGCGCGGCCCGGCCCAGAGAATCCGCCCAGACCTGTCCACCGATGGCCAGACGGTCAGCCCCACGCCAGGCATCCAGCGCGAATTTTCCGGCGAGGACATCGTCAGCGTCGCGCTCCACTTCTGCCCGGGTGTGCAGCGAATCCAACTGGGCACTCGGGGTTATCAGGCCCGCAGGCAAGGCCATATCCAGCTGGCCCCCAGCCAGGTCTCCACTGACTTGAAGTTCCAGGCGCGGCACCGTGATCGGCGGCGAATGCAGCTCTCCCTGCAGAGTCATCACCAATTCAGGGGCCTGTATCGTGCCGCCCAACTGCGCCTTCAAATCGAACAAAGCTTCGGTTCCAGCGAGGGAATCGGGCAGCAAAACAGCTACCAAATGGGTGTCGGTCACGGCAGCGTGCAGGTCCAGTTCCAGGGCTCCCAGTCGCAGAGCCCCGGCGGCGCTGAGCTCGGCACCCAGGAGGGCAATATCGAGAGTATCAAGTTCGACCGATACGGCGCCCAGGCCCGTGGCCACAATGTCATCGAGATCGGAATCCAGATGCCCGGTCAAAAGTCCGCTGTCCAGCCATGAGGTCGGACCGAGGTCCAGGGCCACTTTCAGGTCCAGGCGCGGCCGATCATAGACGCCGTCCAGGGACAAACTGCCGACGATCTGGTCAAACCTCTCGTGGGGAAAATCAGCCGGCAGGAACGCCTGCAACTCCTGGGCGCCAGGCAGGACAAAATCGCTGGTAAAAATGCCGCGGTAGCCGGCGTCCGTGTGGGATATTCGGGCCGTATTGGCCAACCGAACCGGACCCGAGGCCTGCCGCCAGGTCCGGACGGAATCCCCGGCGTCATGGCCCATCGCGTCAAAGCGCAGCGAGAGACTGTCCATGACCGCCACGAATGATTCGCCCGTTGCCGCCGAATCAGCGGCCCCATCGAGAGTCACTCCCAGGCCCAGGTGTTGCAGTGAAAGCTTCCAGGGTTCGCCCGTCAGGGAGTCAAAAGCCGTGGTCGAAAAATCCAATTCCAGATGTTCCACCACCGCTTGGGCCTGATGTCCGTGGCGGGCCTCCAGCGCACCTTTGAATACCAGATTGTCGACCGCGATATCCGCCGTCAGGTCGGCTTGCGCCAGCTCCACCTGCCAGTGGGAAAGCGCGACCGAAGGCCAGCCGGCAATAGCGCCCGGCCGTGGAAAACCGGGCTGCCCTGTACTGTCCACCGCGGCCTCAGCCCGGGTCGTGTCCGGTTTGGACGAAGCCCAGGCCAACAACACCCGTTCTATGGCAGGACCGTCCAGACTGCTGGCCACCACCAGCAGGGAATCCACCGCAACGTCCTTGTGACGCAAGGCTTCCAGGTCCACGCGCAAGTCCAGCACGGAGATGTGGGCCAGGGTGTCGGGCGGCGAATCACCATCGCTCCAAACCAGATCAGTCAACCGCAGATGCCCGGGTTCGGGCCAGTCGGCCTGAGCCAATTCGATCCGTCCCGGCACCGATTTCGCCGCCACATCCAGCCCCACGCCCAGCAATTTTTCGCGCATAGTGCCACTGCCATAAAGCCCCAACATCAGCAAAGCCACCAGGATAATCAACCACATGAGGGTGGCCAGCACACCACGCACCAACAGGCGCAGCAACCGCACCCAGCGCGGGCGGGGTACAGCGCCTGTGTCCGCCGTTTTTTTGCGTCGCCACATCACCATGGGTAACCAATCCCGAAGTGCCACAATTCCTTGGGCTGGCCAGGCACCAGGTCTGCAACGTTGACGGCATAGCCAAACCGGAGGGGTCCAAGCGGCGTCCGAAAGCCCATCGTCGCCCCCACGGCAACCGGATATTCGTCCAAATCGAAATCGCTATTGGATCCCCAGACATTGCCCGAATCCAGAAACACGCCACCTTCCAGAATCCAGAACAACGGAATACGAATTTCGCCGCTGGCCAGGATCACGGTTTCTCCCCCCCGCGAATTGTTTTCATTGTCACGCGGGCCCAGGCCATGCCGTTCGTATCCCCGGTGGGAGTTGTAGCCACCGGCGTAGAAGCGACGGTTGGCCAGCACTTCGGTGTCGGATTTCAGGGGCACCGCCAGCCCGGTGCGGATCCGCGTGGAGAAGGTCAGGCCCAACGGCAGATCCAGATATTTGGCAGCATCTATCTGTCCCGAAACGTACGGCACCTCGGAAAAAACCCAGGGTTCGGCAAAGGTCAGGATCAACTTCAGGAACCCACCACGAGTCGGGAAAATAGGATCGTCGGTGCGGTCCCATTTGCGATTGCCCCACACTTCCCACAACCGTCCCTGAGGTTCAGGAGTCTCGCTGGAGCCGGGAATCTTTTCTTTGATATTGCTGACGGACAACGCCGTGCCAAAGTTCAGAAAGTCGCGATTTCGGGGGCGAAAGCTCTGCACGATCTCGACCCGGTATTCCTGGGATTCATAGGCGTCCTCGTCGATGCCGATGAGATCGACACCCACCCGGGTACGGGCCCGTGGCGACAGCCAGCCCAGCCAGAAGACCCCCACGCCGGCATTCAATTCATGGGTGGCGAAGGAGCCACGCACATTGAAACCGCGTCCCTGACCAAACAGGTTTCGGTGCAGCCAGGTCGAACGGACCATCCAGGGATTGTCCGACCAGGTGCCGACCGAGGCGTCCCAATTGCGCATTTTTCCGTTTTCCAGATTCACCTTGAGGCGCAGATGGCCAGGTTTCACTTCTTCGGTGACCAGTTCCACCTGCCGGAAAAGTTGGGTCAGCCGCAGATCCACCGCCGCATTCGTCAAGCGGGTTTCGGCGTACTCGGTGCCCGGTTCGATATTGACGGTCCGCCGCGCCAAACCCAGCAGGTCATCGCTGCACCCCGAAAACACCACCTCATCGATAACGTAAAAATCCCCGGCCTCGATGAGGTAATCCACCCCGACCCTGCCTGCCCCCTGCGGCACCAGATCGTATTGGACTTCCACCAGGGCATAGCCGGCATTCTGCAGGTAGGTCTGCACCGCGACCAGGCCAATCACCAGTGCCTCGTCCGTAAAAATCTGTCCGTCCGAGACCAGGCCGTGGACCGAGGTGTCCGGCACGGCGACGCCCTCAGGCCAACCGAGGAATCGGACCTCGCTGACGTGCACCGCCGGCCCCGGGATCACCGAAATGACCAGATCCAGCTGACGGGATTCGGGACGTGGTGAAACGGTGGGTATAGCCTGAGCCGCGGGATAACCCCTGACCGCAAAATACAAGCGGATTCGTGCCAGATCTTCCGCCAACATCTGAGCCGAAAATTCCGGCCGTTGCTGACCGCGCAGAATTTTCCACTTCCCGGAGACCGCCAACCCGCCCTTGATATCGCCGTTGAATTCCTTGGGCACGCCTTCGAGCTGGAAGGACTTGATGGCCCATTTGTTGTAGCGGGACCAGTTGACCGGTTCGGCGGCATGACAAGGAACAGCCCACCAGGGTGCGGTGAGACAGAACAGGAATATGGCGATCAGACCCCGGGCAGCGAGGATCCGGATTTGGGCAGGATATTCTGGTGTCATGGTGCCGCCAGAATACCCTCTGTGACCGCCGAAGTCCAACCGCAGATGGGAATTCCGTGGCCCACAGCTGAATCCGGTTGTAGGTTATTGCGTGTCATTTCAACCCGGATCGCAAAGGACTTCGCCATGGCCGAGACGCCCATCTACCTCGACTACAATGCCACCACACCGACAGACCCTCGGGTGGCCGATGCCATGGAGCCCTATTTGCGGGATCATTTCGGAAATCCGAGCAGCGGACACATCTGGGGCCAACGCTCGCGTGAGGGTGTGGATCGGGCCCGCGCCCAGGTGGCCACCCTGCTGCAGGCGGCACCTGAGCAGGTCATTTTCACCAGTGGTGGCACCGAAGCCAACAATCACGCCATTATCGGTGCGGCGCGTCTGGCCCAGAAAAAAGGCCGGCCCGGCACGGGGCATATCGTCACCTCGGCCGTCGAGCATCCGGCCATCAGTGCGGTCTGCGACCATCTGCTGACTCAGGGCATCGAAACGACCGCCGTTGGGGTCGATGCCACCGGGCGCGTGGATCCGGCCGCAGTGGCCGCCGCCCTGCGGCCGGACACTTTTCTGGTCACTGTCATGCTGGCCAACAACGAAGTGGGCACCCTGCAGCCCATCCGGGAAATTGCGGATATGGCCCGCGAAAAAGGGATCCTTTCCCATAGCGATTGCGCCCAGGCCGTCAGCAAGGTGCCGGTGGGTCTGGTCGATCTGGGCGTGGACATGATTTCCCTGGCCGGGCACAAGGTCTATGGGCCCAAGGGCGTCGGCGCCCTGGTGCTGCGACCGGGAGTTGCGGTGGACAACCTGATGTTCGGCGCCAACCATGAAAACGGCCGGCGCCCAGGCACCGAAAATGTCCTGGAAATCGTGGGCCTTGGACAGGCCTGTGCTTTGATCGATGAGGATTTGGCCCACGAGATGGTTCATCTGGCCGGATTGCGTGACCAGCTGCAGGAACTTCTGCTGTTGGGCCACCCCACTGCCCGCGTCAACGGCCATGCCACCGAGCGGTTGCCCAATACACTGAGCATCAGTTTCCCTGGGCGGGTCGCCGGCGAAATCCTGGCCCATTTGCCGGATGTGGCCGTCTCGGCGGGTGCTGCCTGCCACAGTGAAGGCGTCCACATTTCCCATGTGCTGACCGCCATGGGTGTGCCGGTCAACTACGCCCTGGGCACGCTGCGCCTCTCGGTTGGGCGCATGACACAACCAGGCGACATCACCGAGGGAGCCGCGCGCCTGATCCGGGCGGTCCACGCCGCGCCGGATCATTCGTAGGTCAGAGGAAACTTATTTCAGATCTTCGAGAGGTTTCAAACTGGAGAGCTGCTTCTGCATGGTCGGGCAAGCGTTCTCTTCGGACAGGATCTCGGCCAGGGTGGTGCTTGCGAAGGCTTCCTGCACATGGGCCATCGCTTCGTCGATGCGGCGGTGCAGCGGGCAGAGCAGGGAGCTGTGGGAATCCAGATCCAGGGGACACGACTCGATGCGCTTGATCGGGCTGACCGCGTTCATGATATCCAACATGTTCAACTCTTCGGGTTTGCGGGACAGCACAAATCCGCCATTCAAACCACGAGTCGAATACACCAAGCCCCCACGCACGAGAGACTGCAGCACTTTCGAGAGATAACTCTGGGGCACCTTCATCGACACGGCAATTTGCTTGGTGGTCATGGGCTTATCGGCTTCGCCACTGGCCAAGGCCAATACAGCGCGCATCGCATATTCTACGGTGAGTGAAAACAATCCGTATTCCTCTGGCTGGAAAACGTTCGCAATTTCATTAATCAGATATTCTTGTCCAAATTAGTCTTCAATCAACGATCTGTCAACGACCGAAGCTCAATCCGACCCGCACGATGAGCATATCCCAGTTGTACGACAAACTGGTGCCATCGTAGGAAAATTTGTTGGTATCAAAGCGGTTGTAGGTGTACTCGCCCACCAATTCGATATTGCGCATTTTCAGGCCCAGTCCGGCGCTGTAGGCTGGTGAGTTGTAGGAGGCCTTGAAAGAGCTGCTGTACTGCAGTTCGTCCCGGTACCGATTGTTCACCAGGGCGATCCCGCCGGTCAGGAAAAGGCGCGCCGGCGAATCGCCGCCACCCATGAAGGCCTGCATGTCGAGGCCATAACGATAGTTGGAAGTGCGGATTTCGTAAGCCAGGTTGGATCCGCCGGCAAAGTCCGTCACGCCCGAAGCAGTGCCAAATCGCGTGTAATGGAAAGCGGGAGAAACGGCGAAATATTCGCCCAGGTATTGCCGAAAGCGCGCGCCAAGTTGGTAGCCCGTGCTTGAGCCAAAGCCGTTATCCGTGGACCAGAAGTCATCCGACTGGTCGCCCATGGGTTCCGCCAGGCCCCCCTCAAAAATCAACTCATGATTGGACGGTGACTGATGGTAACGCGGTCCTCGAGTCGCCAGAACCACCCGGGCCTGAGCCTCTGATACGATGATCAGGCCCAGTAGCACCATCATGGTCACGGTTGCGGTTCCAGTCGTCAGCTTTTTCATGAGTCGTTGCTCCTCCGGGTGAATAAGATCCGGAAAAAAGAAGGGGGCCCACCAGTGGACTCTCAATCCACGCCTGCAATTGCAGGTTTGGTGCCGAAAAAGGGATCGGCATTGAGTAAGCGCACATCTTGTTTTTTAACAAACACTTACAAAGGTCCGCTGCCGGCCTCACCCCACCCTGGATCGCCTCCAGGCCGTATTAACCTGTGCCCCCAAAAGGACACTCTGCGCCGGGATAAGGACAAAAAGAGCCCCGGAAGGGCGTTGCCGACCTTCCGGGGCCATGGGTGAACGGGTGTCTCGCCAGGTCTAGATCTGATTCACCTTGCCGGCGACCCCCAGTTTTTCCATCTGCCGATACAGCGTGCTGCGGCTCACACCCAGGCTGCGGGCCGCCTTGGCCCGATTGCCATCGGCTTCAGCCAACGCCAGCAGGATCCGCGAACGGCCCGTGGGCGTGGCAGAGATCCGGCCGATAATCCGGCCCCGCGCACCCTCGGATGCAACCTGTGGCCCCGTCAGGTACAGAAGCTCGCCAGAGGTGTCGCCGATCTCGACGGTGACCGTGCCTCGCGAAGCCAACTGCACGTGGGCCTGCCGGGCTGCCATTGCGATCTCCCGCACATTGCCGGGCCAACTGTAGGTCTGGGCCAGATCCAGGCTGTCCTGGTTGAAGTACTGCACCAGATCCACCGCCTCACCGGTCACGTCCTCCAGGAAGTGACGCAGCAAGGGCAGGATGTCCTCACGCCGTTCGGTGATGGGCGGCAGGCGCAGCGCCAGGATCTTCAGACGGTAATACAGGTCTGCCCGGAACTTGCCTTCAGCCACCAACTGTTTCAGATCCGCATTGGTCGCGGCAATCAGGCGCAGGTTCGTATGGCGTTCGGTGGGATCACCGAGCGCCTGGTAGGAACCGTCCTGCAACAAGCGCAGCAATCGCGGCTGCAATTCCAGAGGCAGGTCGCCGATTTCATCGAGGAACAACGTGCCGCCGTCGGCCTTGGCTGCGTACCCGATGCCATCACTGTCCGCACCGCTGAACGCACCACGGGTATGGCCAAAGAACTCGCGCTCGAAAATTGACTCGGGAATGGCCGAGACATTCACGGACACCAGTTCGCGGCTGCGGCGTCCACTCTTGTTGTGCAGGCGTCGGGCAAAGAGTTCCTTGCCGGTGCCGGTTTCGCCGGTCACCAGTACGGGCTCTTCGCTGTCGGCAAAGGCATCAGTCAACTGGATCATGTCCCGCATGCATGACGAAACGTGCACGATGGGAGCCTCGATCCGGCGCCGCACCGCACCGTGCATGCGGTCGGCCGAGACAATCATCCGACGGGCCTGTTCCGCATCCGAGCGCAGACTCGAAATGTTGGTCAGTGCCGTGCGGGCCTTCAGGATCCAGAAGTCCACATCCATTTTCAGGAACAGATCCAGCGCGGCCATTGAATCGTGCCAGGCATCGTCCAACAGACCCGAAGGATCCGGGCACACGCCACTTTCCAGGCGGGCAACACTGATGTCTGCCGCCAGGAGCAGGACGATGGCCAATTCATGGCGGCCACCGACGTCACGCAGCAGGGCCGCCGCGTCACGACAGTATTGGGCGGCGGATTCGAAATCCCCCAGGCCCAGCATGGTAGCCGCCAAAACCCGTTTGATGACGCCTTCCTCGAAGCGGTCGCCCTGTTGCCTGGCCAGGGCCAGAGCCCTCGTCAGAACCGGCACAGCTTCGGTTTGGCGTCCCAACAATTCCAGACATTCGCCCTGCCGACGCAGGACTTCCATGACGATGTCGCCACTGGGCGCGATGCTATTGCCGATGGCCAGGGCCCGGCTGTAGTAGCGGCGGGCCGTATCGATTTGGCCTTCGTCACGATGCACATCACCCAGGAATTCGAGAGCCAGGGCTTCTTCGCGCGTGAGCATCAGGTTGTTGGCCGCTTCGTAGGCCGTCATCAGTTGCTCGCGGGCACCGGCAAAATCGCGCATCAGGCGCATGGTATTGCCCATGGCGATACCAACCCGACACAGACTCTGCTGCGCGTTGACCTCGGCCAGCAAGCGAGCCGCCGACTGCAGCTCGGCAAACGAACGGCTGAAGGCCCCTTGCTTGTAGTGGGCGATGCCGATATTCAGTCGGTTGCCCCCCATGTTCTTGATCATACCCAGCTGGGAATGCAGCGTATGGGCCCGTTGGAACCAATGCACCGCTTCGCGATAGTCGGCCCCCCGAAAGGCGATCACACCGAGCAGATTTGCGGTGCGGGCACCGTCCAGTTGGCGATTCAGGACGCGGTAAACCGAGTAGGCCGCTTCCACATCTTCGCGGGCGCTGGCCGGATCACCCAATACTGACCAGGCCTGTCCCCGCAGGAAGAGGTAGTCCGCGATGACCGGCGGCAAGGCATAACGGTGGTTGTCGATAAAAGCCGTGGCCTTCTCGACGACCTGCAGATATTCGCCGCGTTTGTGGGCAAAAGCCAACTCGACGACTTCCAGTTCAGGCAGCTCCGTGGGGATCATACCCCAACGGCCAGCCGAGGCGTGAAGGACTTCGAAGTCCTGGAATCTTTCCAGATGGAAAAGATTGCGGGCGCACAGGACTACGCCATCCTTCACTGTCGGGCTGCCAGGATCGGGCACCAGGGCGACCGGTGCGGGATCCCCGCTCTCCAACTTGTCGAGACAAGTGCGGGTGAGCTTGAGCGAGCTCGTGTAGTCTTCGGCGAGGAAGGCGCTCCACGCTTTGTCCCAGGCTTTGCAGTCCAGGGGTTGATCACTCAGGGACCGGTTGGCCAGATGGCCAACCGTCCCTTGAGCGCGTTTTTCACTGCGCATAGCGCCCCTCCACAACCTCACTGGATTCGGCCAGGAAGATCACGCGGAAGGTCAGGATCGAGCCATTGTACTGGGGCACGAGCAGCACGTTGGTCGAGCGCATCAGTCGACTTAAGAAATCCTCATTCGAGCTGAACTTGCCGACGGTATCATCAACGTCATCGCCACTGGTGGGATCGCCATCAGGTTCGTTGCCGTCCAGGGGGTCGCCTTCAAGGCCACCACCACGTCTGCCGGTATCCAGGGCCAATTCACCATCGGCAGCAGCCAAAGAGGGAAAGATCCCTGCGGCCAGGAGTACCGCGGGCAACAATAGAAACGCTGTCCGCTCCTTCAGATATTTGATGAGATTTGCCATGGTTTCCTCCCAGGGATGGGGCCAATTCGCCCCGATCAAGTCGGCGGGGTATCTGTGAACCTACAGAGAGCGGGAGGTAAAGAGAAGAGGCGAGCTCAAAAAAGTCGGCTCATATATGAGAGTCAGGATGGTTGGCAGCCGGATCAGACGGCCACTTTGGCCCATTTTTCCAGCGCAACCCTAACCTTTGCCAAACGAAAGGATTTGCATCTGTCGTGGGGCCCCGGATTGCTGTAGATTGTACCGGTGGCCGCATTGGCCCCTTTTTCTGTTCCCAACCCTGGAGTGGACATGGAATACCGTTTTCTGGGCAAATCCGGCCTCAAGGTCAGTGCCCTTTCGTTTGGTGCATGGGTGACTTTTCAGGATCAGCTGGATGTGGACAAAGCCTACGATTGCATGAAGACCGCCTATGACGGGGGCGTGAACTTTTTTGACAACGCCGAAGCCTACGCCGGCGGCATGGCCGAAACGATCATGGGCCAGGTTTTCAAGAAAGCCGGCTGGAAGCGGACTGACCTGGTGGTCTCGACCAAGATTTTCTGGGGTGACTCCCCTCAGGAGCCGGGTCAACCGGCCAAGTATGGTCCCAACGACCGTGGATTGTC
>RCNC010001909.1_pt1 | contig 13996 bp, 10 predicted proteins | sample 2041301 | NCBI WGS metagenome assembly RCNC01 (sample SAMN09708231, study PRJNA481090) | Marine sediment metagenome, whole genome shotgun sequencing project. | biome: marine sediment; feature: ocean; material: sediment; isolation source: Sewage treatment plant 13A marine sediment (STP13A) ... | reverse complement strand
CGACCACTCACCGGACCGCTTCGACCTCGACCGTTTCGACATCTCGAATACCGCCTTAAAGACGCCTGCGCTCAACTCCTGACCCCTGAAAACCAACCTCTCCACCAAGCCCTCGCAACCGGATCGTGACGCGGTAGCCTTGAGCGGTTGAGCGGTCGATTCAGCGGCGGAACGGTCAGCACCGATACCGGCCTGCTGACCGGGGAAGTCGGCCGGATTCCAGCTCGGGGCGATCTCGTCTTCGTCGGAGCCCGTCGAGGCGATGGTGTAGATCTCGCTGTTACCGTCACGGTCTGAGTGAAAAGCGATGCGTTCGGCCGGTTCGTCTTCCTCCGGGCGGACCCAGGGGGTCCATTCAACGCCCAGGACATACTTCTGCATCCACCGCAGCTCTTCGACAATCCGAACTCTCAGAAGCCGCGGCTCACGAATCCCGTGCTTCTGCCTCGGGAACTTGATGAACCGGGTCGGGACACCGCGTTCCTGGAGGGCATCAAAAAAGACCATGCTCTGGTTGGTGCTGCTGGTCTGATCCTGTTCGCCGTGGAGAAAGAGCGTCGGGGTCTCGACATTTTCCACGAAGTTGATGGCCGAGCGACGCCGCCATTCCTCTCGATTGGTCCAGTGTTTGCCTCCGATGTGCCAGTTGGAGATGTCCCAGTTGAAACCGGGACCGCTCTCGCCGATCCAATTGCTGACGCCTGCACCCACCGATGCGGCCTTGAATCGATCAGTCTGGGTGATCACCCACCCGGAGAGGACTCCGCCCCAACTCCAACCGGTCACACCCATCTTGTCTTTGTCGATGTAGCCGGCTTCGATCACATGGTCGACCCCCGTCATGAGGTCGTGATACTCACCGCCACCCATGTCGCCCATGAGACCCCGAAGAAGATCGTCGCCATAGCCGCTCGATCCGCGCACGTTGGGCCCGAGGACTGCATAACCGAGGCCGGTGTAAATGACGAGATCGGGCTCGAAAGTATTAGCCCAGTATCCGTCAGGCCCACCATGGATCTGCAGAATCAGCGGCAGCTTCGTTCCTTCACGATGGCCGGCGGGACGCATGAAGATGCCCTCGATGGGCATCCCGTCATGGCTCCGCCATCGAATGACCTGCGATCTCGGCAGGAGGATCTCGTCCTCGACCCATTCGTTGGCGCGGGTCAACCGAACGGAGTCGGATCCATCGATCCCGGAGCTGTAGAGATCCGTCGGTGTGACGAAGTCGTCGAAGGTGTAGGCAATGGTCGACCGGTCGCGCGAGTAGGCCACCGCACGGAAGGTACCTTGCCTCGATGACAGAGCCTCCAACTGATCAGTCGCGATATGGAGTCTGTAGAGATTCGTGTTCGTGCCGTGGACCTCATTGAAGAGCAGGCTCTTACCGTCTGTACTCCACACCAAGTGATCAATCTCACCCGTATGATGAGCTTCGAGCTTCGTGACGGCTCCTGAATCCGGATCCATAATCCAGAGGAAGCCGCTTCTGAGATCGAAGGTCTCGCCGCTGCTGGCGTGGTACACGAAGGTCTTCCCATCGGGCGACCATAACGGATCGAGTTCGAGATCCTGATTGTCGGTCAGTTGTTTCAAATCCCCCCCGACGGTGTCGGCGAGATAGAGCTCTGAATGGAACGGAAAGTTGCCGCGATCGTGGGGCCGCGCTGCGAAAACCACCCGCATTCCGTCCGGCGAGACATCGAAGCTGTCGATCAGAAGATCCGCGCCGATGATTCTGCTCTCGGTCTTTGACTCGAGATCGGTTCGCCAGAGATGGGTCCACCTACCGTGGTTCTTACCGTTGGGCTCTTCGTTGACAAAAATCGGGTCGTTCCCGAGATCGAACTCGGCCTTCTCCTCATCCGTCATGGCCGCTTCCGAAACGAAGACGATACTCCTGCTGTCACCGGCCCACTTGTGGTCGGTGATCTCACCCCGGTGGTGGGTCAGCTGCCAGGCCTCTCCACCGCTCAGGGACATCAGATGGACCTGCGGCAGCTCGTCCACCTCGCGAAGCATGGAGAGGTATCTGCCGTCGGGGGAGACCCGGAAGCTTTCCCCATCCTCCGTGGCAACGAATGGAACAGGCTCACCGCCCGCGGAGGGGATCATGAAGAGGGTCTTCTCGTATTTGTTGGTCTCCCAGTTGAGCCTGCGCTCGGTGTAGAAGACCTTCGATCCATCGGGGGTCATCACGACATCCCCGATACGGACCATGTCGAGCATGTCATCCACGGTCATGGCCCGTTTCTCACCAAAGGCAGCCACTGGAATCAGGCAGACGATCCCAACAATCAGGATTCGGATCACTTTCCAACTATCAGCGAGCAGTGCCATCGAGATCGACCCCCGATTCCTAACAGGTCGTCAATTCGAAACGATCGATCAGCGCCCGACGAACGCGAGCCAGACCGGTACGCAGGTATTCGGCCTCGGCCCCGACGCCGATCCGGAAAAAGCGGTCCATGCCATAGCAATCGCCGGCGAGGACAAAGACGCTGTGTTCGGTACGGAGCCAGGTAGCCAGATCGGTGGAGTTCATATCGAAGTCATAGCTCATGAAAGCCATCCCACCAGCCTTGGGCGGCACGAATCTGATCAGACCCCCAAAGCCATCGACCCAGTCCTGGACCATTTGGAGATTGGACCGCAACATCGACCGATTCCGATCGAGAATCTGCGGCCGGACCTCGGGCGACAACGCGATTGTGGCGACTCGGTGGCTCAAAATCCCAGCAGTGATGGAGGTGTAATCGTGGTATGCCCACGAAGTGCCGACCGTTTCTTCCGGGCCGACCAGCCAGCCCAACCGAAGCCCGGGCAGGGCGTAGGCCTTGGACAGACCGCCGGCGATCATGACCCGTTCGGCCATCCCGCGAAAGCTGGTGAGCTCGACGCCATCGAGTTCGGCCCCTCGGTAGACCTCATCGGCGTAGACCCAGGCGCCGACACTCTCGGCGATGGCGACGATCTCGCGCATCTCACCGGCCGTCAGGGTGTAGCCGGTGGGGTTGTTGGGGTTGCACACCGCGATCATCTTGGTGCGATCGCCGACCACACTCCTGAGTTCGTCGAGATCGGGCGCCCAGTTGTTCTCTTCACGCAAATGGAAGGCGATGGGCGTCGCCCCGAGCTCTTCGGCGATCCCCCAGATCTGCATGTAGTTGGGGATCATCACAACGATCTCGTCGCCGGGTTCAAGCAGCGTGTGGCAGGCGATGAAGTTGGCTTCGGACGAGCCGTTGGTGACGAGCACGTTGTCGATCCCCTGGCCGGGGTAGAGCGAGGAGATCCGTTCTCGGACCTCGATGGAGCCGTTTGTCTGCCCATAGCCGAGCACGGTCTCCTCCAACTCCGCCAACTGCTCCGGGCCGAGCAGTTCCTTGAGGGTGTAGGGGTGGAACCCGCTCTCGGTGAGGTTGAACTCGACCGTGTTCTCGTAGATCGACTGGACTCTCTCGAGTTCGAAAATGGAAAACTTCATCGACTCTCCTCCTGCGACATTTGAACGACCTCATCGTAGACCCCCTGCGCGATCATGAGGTCCTGCACCGCCACTCCGGTCAGATCGCAGACCGTAACCTGAGTGTTGTCCGTTCTCCCCGGAGTCCGGCCCGCGACGACCGACCCGAGCTCGACGACCGATCGGCGATCAAGCGCGCCGGCGTCCGAGGCCCGGAAGACCTCGCCCCGGCTCTCCGACTGGGAAAGGCTGTCGACCACCACTCGATCCGCCCGACCGAGGATAACCGGGTCGAGTTCGATCTTCTCGGCGGTGTCCGAGCCCATGGCTGTGATGTGGGTCCCCGGTTGGATCCACTCCGCCAGCAACAACGGCGACGTGGAGATGGTCGTCGTGACGATGAGATCGCAACAACCGGCGACCTCCTCGGGACTCTGGACAAACTCGATCTCGAAATCGGTTGCGGCAAAGTGCTCGAGATAGGGCTCGATCTCGACGGGATCATAGGTCCAGGCGCGCACCTTCCGGCACGAGGTGATCGGACCGAGGAACTCCAGCTGCATCCTCGCTTGGAGACCGCCGCCCAGGATCCCCACACAGCGAGGATTCTTCGGCGCGAGATACTTGGCCGCCACCGCCCCGGCAGCCGCGGTCCGGATATTCGTGAGGTGCCCTTCGTCGAGTAGAGCCGCTTCGAAGACCCCGGTCTTTTGACTGAAGAGCAGCATCACACCCTGTCCCGATGACAGCCCGAGCTTTGGGTTGTCGTAGAAACCCGAGGCGATCTTGATCACATAGTGATCCCCACCGCGAATGTAGCCGTACTTGATGTGGGTCTCGCCGGGAGGATCCTCGAAGATCAACTCCCCCACCGGCGGCACGACCGCCCGCCCGTCCGAATAGGCCGAAAAGGCCTCTTCCATCAGCCGTACGGTGTCGAGTCTCGGGAGGACCATGTTGATGGTCTCGAGAGAAATCGTTCGACTCATTTCGCTGCCCTTCTGGCCACCCGTCCACCTCGTGGTCCTGATACAACCACCCCCTGGCATCCGGGAGCCGCGATTGAGCACGCTCAAGAATGGAGGAGACGGCAACAGACCTCAGCAGGTCTACTGCACTGCTACTTCTTCTATCATGGCCATGCCCCCAACCCTGTCGGCGTTGTTGGTGTAGACCTCCTGCACCATCTCCAGGAACGCGTCGCGATCGACCTCATTGAATTCGATGCCCCGTTCCTGAAGCTCCACCAGCGCGCTCTCGGTCATCTGCGCCATGGCTTCCCGCTCGGCACGGACGGAGGCTTCCCCTGCCCTGAGAACGGCCTGCTGGATCTCAGCCGGAAGATCGTCATACATCTTCCTCGAGAAGACCAGACCGACTGCGAGATAGAGGTGGCGGGTGTAGGAGACGTACTTGGTCACCTCGTAGAAACGCTCCTGAAAGAGATCGACGTGGTCGGTCTCGGCGCCGTCGACCACGCCTTGTTCGAGGGCCGAGTAGAGCTCCCCGAACGACATGGGTGTCGCTTGAGCGCCGAGGGCATCAAAGGTCTCGATCAGGATGGGGGTCGGGATCACCCGGATCTTGAGTCCCTTGAGATCTGCGGGGACCACCACGGGTCGCTCGGCGTTCCAGGTGTTTCTCTCGCCCGAGAACCAGTAACCCAAGACGATCACATCGAGTTCTTCCTCGATTCGCTTGGCCACCCTCTGACCCACGGGGCCGTCCAAGACCCGATAGAAGTGGTCCAGATCGCGGAAGATAAAGGGAAAGTTAAAGATCTCGGCCTCAGGTACGAACGCCGCCAGACCGCCCCCTGCGCTGGCTGCGGATGCGGCGAGGGCGCCCAGCTTGACCATCAGGCTGGTCTCCTCTTCGGTGCCCAGTTGTTCGTTCTCGAATATATCGACTCTCACGGCTCCACCCGACTCGCGCTCCAGGACCTCCTTGAAGGTCTCGAAGCCCACCTGGAACGGGTGCTCGACGGGTCCGTTGTGGGCCACCTTCATCACGATGGTGTCATCGGCAGCTCGACATCCGGTGATGGCCAGGGCCAACCCCAGGCTCAGCGCGATCCATCTGCGTCCCAGTCTATTCATAGCCAAGAGCCCCCGGCAACCAAAGGGTCACATCAGGTACAAAGGTGATCACCGCCAGCATGGCAAAAAGCACCGCCAAAAATGGTATCAACCGAGGCACGACCTTCTCGATGGGCGTTCCCGAAATACCGCAGGACACATACAGACACATGCCGACAGGTGGGGAGACCATCCCAATCCCGACGTTGGCCGCCACGAGAATGCCGAAGTGAAGCGGCTCCATCCCGAGACCCACAGCGACCGGCAGCAGGATCGGCATCAGGATGATGATCGGCGGAAGCGCATCCATGATCATCCCCAGGATGATGAAAACCAGGTGGACAAACAGGATGAAGATGATCCAGTTTGGGGCGTGGCTGGTGATCGCCTGCGCCAGCAGATGTGGCAGGCGATCGAAGGTCAGCACGAACGAGAACATGGACGCCATCCCGAGGACCACCATCACCACACCGGTCAGCGAAGCTGTGTTCAACAGGATCGTCGGAAGATCATCGAGCTTGAGTTCCCGATAGATGAAGAAGGAGACGAAGAAACCGTAGACAACAGCGACTGCAGAGGCTTCCGTGGGGGTGAAGATCCCGCCGTAGATCCCGCCAAGGATGATCACGATCATGAAGAGCGGCAGGACACCGTTGCGGATGATGCGCAGCTTCTCGGGCCAGGGGACCGGGTCTTCCAAGGGCAGATCGAGCCGCACGGCCTGGAAGCAGGTCAGAGCCATGATAGAGAGCCCAAGCACCACTGCCGGGACGATGCCCGCTGCAAAAAGGGCGCCGATGGAGATTCCGGACACCACCCCGATGATGATGAGATCGATGGCCGGAGGCACGAGAGTCGACACCCCACCTGCCGAGGCGAAGACCGCAGTGGCAAATTCGATCGGGTACTTCTTCTCTCGCATTGCGGGCAGGGCGATGGAGCCGATCGCCGCCGTGTTCGCGCTCGGGGAACCCGAGATCCCTGAGAAGAGCATGACCGAGAGGATGACCACCAGTCCGAGCCCCCCGGGGAGCCGGCCGACAAAGAGCATTGCCATGTCGACGATCCGGCGCGCCATCCCGCCATGCGAAATGAGCGTGCCCGCCAGCACGAAGAGCGGAATCGCCAAAAGGGGGAAGGAATCCAGACCGGCGAGAAACTTCTGCGGCAGGACGATCAGAAACTCGGGTGAACTGTAGAGCAGCCCAGCAAGGGCGCTGATGCCCAGGGAGGCCGCCACCGGGACGCCGATCAACAGCGCAACAGCCAGGGCAAGGACAACGATGAATCCCATTCCGCCCCTACCCTTCCCCTGCCGTCATGTCCTGCCACCAGTTGACGATCACGTAGTAGAGCATGAGCACCGAACCGACCAGCGCCGACGAGTAGGGCACCGCCAAGGACATCTGGGTGGCCGGAGCGGACATGTTGCGGACCTCGATGGTGAATTTCAAAGACTGGTACGCGAAGACAGCCAGAAAGGTCGCCACCAGGAGCGTCACAACGGTGCCGATGGCTCGCTGAACCGATGGGTTGAATCGATCCACCACGAAACGCAGGGCGAAGTGGGACCGGGTTTTGAAGGCATAGGCGGCGCTGAGCGAGGCCATCCACATCAGGAGGAATCGCGCAAGCTCCTCCGACCACGCGAGTGGCGCCTGGAGGAGGTAGCGGAAAACCACCTGAGAGAAGGTCACGGTCACCAGAGCCACGAGAATGGAGGAGACCGCGATCTCCAACGGGTATTTCACGAGTGTGCGCATGAGCATTCGCGACCCCCCGATCAGATCATGAGTTGTCCGCCGTTGACATAGAAATTGGCGCCGGTTGTGAACTCGGCGTCGATGATGCACTGGATCATGTTGATCACCTCGGAGAATTCCCCGAGTCGACCCATGGGCAGGGTCGCCAGTTCCCTGGTGAGCCCCTCCTCGGTCTCGAGATCATAGCGATCGATCACCTCGCGGGTCTTGATCGACCCGGGCACGAGGCAGTTCACACGGATCCGCGGGGCGAGTTCCCTCGCCATACACTTGGTCAGGGCGAAGATCGCCCCCTTGGCGCTACAGAAATTCGCCCCGTTCATGCGGCCTACCTGGCCGCAGGCGGCGCCTAGATTGACGATGAGGCCGGGACGATCCGGGTTGTGGAAGACATACTCCTGCGAAACCACAAAGTGTCCCCGGAGGTGAGCCGAGATCACGCTGTCCCACTGCTCATCGGTCATCTTGAGGAAGGGCGCGTCGCGGTTGATCCCGGCGAAATTGACCAGGATGTCGACCCGCCCGAACCGTTCGACCACCGCATCGAACATGGACCGAACCTCTTCACGATTGGCTACATCGGCCCGATACCTCATGATGCGATCTTCGCCGACCTCGGCCGCGATCCGTTCATAGGTCTTCTGGCTGTCCGCCTCGATGATGTAGTTCATCGCGATGGCGAATCCCTTGGCGGCGAAGTGTGCGGCAACCTCAGCACCCAATCCGCTCGATGCGCCCGTCAACACCATTACCCGTTCTTCAGTCATTTTCTGATCACTCCTCTTGTCCGCCCCAGAGATCCCCGACGGTGAAGCCGTTGGGGAAGGGGTCTTCGGGATCGACAACATACTGGGCGAACCCGGTGATCCACGCAGTTCCGGAGATTGTCGGCACCACGGCTCGGTAGTCACCCATGGTGGTCTCACGAACCAACCGACCGGTGAAGGTCGTGCCCAGGACTCCCTCGTGGACAAAGTCCTCGTTGAGCCCCAACTGGCCCTTGGCCCAGAGGGTGGCCATCTTGGCGCAGGTTCCGGTACCGCAGGGAGACCGATCGAGCACACCGGTCCAGGTACCGGGTCGGTCCCAATCCAGGGTGCCGGTGGAAACGATCACGCCGTTCTTCCGATGGGCATCGGGGTTTGTCGGCGGCCCCGAGAGCTGTCCGATCGTCACGCCACGGATCTCTGGGTTGCCCGGATGCACCGGCGTCTCGAGCTGCTCGACCGTCGCCGCCTTGATCATTTCGCCGACTCTGGTGACATCGGCGGCTGAGCCGGGTGTGATGGTGAGGCCAACCTGATCGGCATCGGCAATGACATAGAACATCCCACCGTAGGCGACGTCGACCTTTACCTTGCCGATCTGTGGTACATCGACCTCGGCGTCGAGATGGACCGCGAAGGCCGGAACGTTCTCAAACGTCACCCTTTTGACCTTGCCGTTTTCAACATCGGCCCGCACGGCGATGAGCCCGGCCGGAGATTCCAGCACAAGCTCGGTCACCGGTTCGGTCGAAGGCACCATCCCGGTCTCGATGAGGACCGTAGTCACAGCGATGGTGTTGGTGCCCGACATCCCGGGGTACTCGACCTGCTCCATGATCACGTAGCCGGCGTCGGCTTCCGAGTGGGTCGGCGGGAGGATCAGATTGCAGTTGGCCGCGGGGTAGCCCCGGGGTTCGCGAAGCATCCGCAGCCGAATCTCGTCGTACTCGTTCTGCAGATAGGTCATTTTCTCGAACATGGTCGAACCCGGGACATCCAGGACGCCACCCACGATCACCCGTCCCGGCTCTCCGCAGACATGGGTATCGACGGCTTGAATCATCTTGGTAACGCGCAAGATCGTTCCTTCCCTTCTAAAGGACGGTTGTCTTCATCCAACCGGCGGTGTTGTGGAAGTCTGCCACGACGCTTCCGGGTGGCACCAGTTCGTCGCAGGCGGCGCGGAGGTCGTCGCTCAGCGTCATCTCCAGCACCGGCAGAACATCTTCCAGGTGCTGCATGGTTCGCGGTCCGACCAACGGCGCAGTCACGCCAGGTTGGTCCTTACACCACAGAATCGAGAGCTGCGCGCCGGTCATTCCGGCCTCCTCCGCCAGCTTGTTGAATTCTCTGCCGACCTGGACGCCGCGTTCGGTCACCCGATCGGCATAGAACCCACCGCGCAACGCCGCCCGGGAACCCTTCGGATAATCCGATTCGTTGGAGTATCTGCCGGCCAAAACACCCATGGCCATGGGCGCCCAGGTAATCAGCCCGAGACCGAGTTTCTGGGCCATGGGGATGAGCTCGTTCTCGATCCGCCGATCGAGCAGGTTGTACGGGGACTCTTCGGAAACAAACCGCACATAGCCCTTGAGTTCGCTGGTCATCACCGCTTCGGCCACCATCCACGCGGGATGCGTCGAGCACCCGATGTACCGCACCTTGCCGGCTCGGACCAGATCATCGAGAGCACGGAGGATCTCGTCGAACGGGATCTCGGGCGAAGGCCGATGCAGCTGATACAGATCAATGTAGTCGGTCTGCAGCCGCTTCAGCGACTGTTCGCAGGCGCGGATCATATTGAGCCGCGAATGCCCACAGTCGTTGGGACCGATCTCGTCGGTGTGGTCCTCGAGGGTCACGCCCACCCGCCGCCGACCGTGGTCGACCTTGGTACCGATGAGCATCTCAGTTCTGCGCCCGTTGGCTTTGAGCAACCTGCCGATGACCTTCTCACCCTCTCCGTCGGCGTAGACATCGCCGGTTGCGAGATAGTTGATCCCGGCATCCATAGCCCTGTCGAGGATCACGGCACACTCGTCTTCAGGCGTGGGGTCCGCGAAATTATCGGTGCCCAGGGCAAGCGGTGCAACTCTGACACCCGTCCGCCCCAACAGTCGGTATTCCACCATCGAAATCCCTCCTCAGCTTCTATTTGTGCCAGCGCCGGCCGTTGTCCATGCCATCGGCGCGGGGAAACTTATCGTCGCGCATGGCGGCGTGATAGGCAAACATGGCCAAAATCACCGAGGCCTGTTTGAGATCGTCAGCCACCAGGCGGTCGAAAACATCCATATTCGTGTGAAAGGTCACGTTGAAGAACTCCAGGTCGTCCTGAATGAACTGGAAGCCGGGCAGGCCGACCTCGAGAAACGCCATGTGATCGGTGCCACCGGTGTTCCCCGGGACGATCCACGACATCCCGACATCCTCGAACGGAGCCATCCATGCCTCGAAAATCGGTCGGGTGGCGTCATTCCCCTGCAGGAAGATACCCCGGAACCGACCATACCAATCTACGTTGAAGTAGACCGAGAAATCCTCGTGGGCGGCCGTCACCGTTTCCGCTTCCCGATCGCCCAGGTGCTTTTCGACGTAGCCCCTGGAACCCATGATGCCGACCTCTTCCGCGCCCCATAAGGCGAGGCGAATAGTCCGCCTGGGTTTGGCGTCGATAGCGGCGAGGATCCGCATGGCCTCCATGACGATGGCGCTGCCCGATGCGTTGTCGGTGGCCCCGGTTCCGGCGGGCTCGGAGTCGAAGTGACCGCCGATCAGAACGATCTCATGGGCGAGATCGCTCCCCGGAATCTCGGCCAAAACGTTGTAGTCGAGCGGGTCGTCGGTCGAGAACTCGTTTCGTACGTCGACTTCCATCTCGACCTCATGGCCGTGATCCAGAAGCCTCATCATCCGGTTGTAGTGCTCGGGTGCGATGACGATTCTCGTCGTGCGCTTCGGCTTATCAAGGGGCATGGTGCCGTCCCCTCCGACATGCACAACACCCTTGTCCATGGGACCGACGTTGCTTGTGCCGATCTCTACCAGGACTTCAACCCCCTCACCGGCGAGGAACTCCTCGATCTCCTCGGGAGTGAGTATGTCGGCTTCCGGATCCTCTTTGTCGGTGCTTTCTCCGTAGCTCATCGGTCCGGTATCGAGCCGGTCGATCTCGAGCCTGGCCATCCCCTCGAGCTCTTCATCGGACAGCCGGACTGCCTGTGGTTTGAACTGGGGCTCCAGCTCACGCGGAGCCGAGACGAGGACGATCTTGGACGTCAGCTTGTCACGCCAGACCTCCAAATCCTCCACCGTGGTGAGCTTGGAGGTGTCGATGGCAACGACGGCGCCCCTGATGACGCCCTCAGTCCCACGAGATCCGGGAATCGGGTAGCCGATCACCGGTTGATACTTGGGCGAGATCATGTGGATCGAAGTGTAGGTGTTCTCCCAGCCATAGCCGAACTCGCCCCACGCCTCGAGTTCCACGTTCGCCAGCCCGTAACCCTCGAGGGTTTCCACCGCCCACTTCGTCGCAGCGTCGTAGGATGGCGAGTTGGCGTATCGGGGTCCATATAAGTCGGTCATTGCCCAGGCCAGCTCCATGACCTGCGATCGGGAGAATCCTTCTTCCCGCATTTTCACGGTCATCTCATGGTCGATTTCCTCTGCTGCAAACGATGCGGGTACCATCATCCACATGGCCATACCCGTGAGAATCGCTGTTTTGGTGGTGTGAACAAATCGATAAGCGATGGTCATACTCACTCCCACGTTTGTGGTCTCGCGTCTCGGCGTGGCCGGCACTCCGATTTCGTCGACAGTATACACTCGCTGAATTTTGTATACAATATTGAATGAGATCGAACAAGGATGGTTGAGTATGTCATTCGTCGGGTTCGCAGTCATCTTATTCATCGGCGTCACACTGGTCATCGGGATTCGCACGTACACAAAGATCAAGGGGTCGGCGGCCAACTACTATGTCGCCGGAAACGCGATCCCGGTTGGGGTGGTCGGAATCACCCTCTGCGCCCAGGCATTCGACGCCAACGGATCCATGGGGAATGCCTCGCTCAGCTTCGCCCATGGTTTGTGGGCGGGGGCCGTCATCCCCATCGGATTGGCGGGCTGTCTCTTTCTCACCGGCCGGTTCTTTGCCAGACCGCTGCACCGGATGCGACTGCTCACCCTGGCCGATTTCTATCGCCGCCGCTATGGCGACAGCTCGGAGACCCTGGCCACCGTTCTGATGATGATGAGTAACATCGTGCTCGTAGCAGGCAATCTGGCCGGTCTGGGTCTGCTGCTCAAGATGGTCTTCGGGGTTGCCTATCTCCCCATGGTCGTGATCATCGCGATCTGTATCCTCGCGTATGCGGTTTCAGGCGGGCTCTACGCCACGATTACGACGAGTGTTCTTCAAGTCGGGATGTTCATCGTCAGCATCGCAGTCGCGTTCTTCTGGCTGGTCGGATCGGTCGGATGGGAGGCCTATCTCGCGAGCATCCCTGCGGCTTCATTCGGTCTCGACCAGCTCTTCGCGGTTGAAAACCGGGCGCTCGTCAACTGGGCGGCCCTGGGCTCTCTGGCGCTGGGAGATGTGGTCGCCATCGATTTCATTCAGCGGGTAATCTCGGCGAAGTCTCCCCGCGACGCCAGCCGCGGTTGTTACCTCGGCGGAGTCATCACCCTCGTCATCGGTCTGATGGTCTCGCTCATTGGGCTTTCGGCGTATCTCTTCGGCAAAGACGACAGTTCTTTTCTGCTGATCGATCTCGCCCTCAACGACATGCCCATGTTGGTCGGTGCGGCGGTTGTGCTTGGGGTCATCGCCGCCAGCATGTCGACCGCAAGCGGGGTGGTTCTTGATCTCGCAAATCTGGTAACCCGTAGCCTGCTCCAGCGATACTCCAGGACCCGATGGAACGACGCGACCATGCTGCTCATCTCGCGATGGATCGCCCTCCCGACCATGGGTTTCGCAGTTGCCTTCGCCTATGTTCGGCCCGAACCCGGGATCCTCCTGATCCTCGCATTCGACATCGTCCTTGCGGGTTGCTTCGTTCCCCTGGCGATGGGCATCTACTGGAGACGTGCAAACGCTCCGGGGGCTGTCGCCGCCATGGTGGTCGGGACATCAACCCGGATCATCATGTACTGGTTGGTCCCCGAGAGTCTCGCAGGGATGGACACCCTGCTGGCGCCCGTTGCCGGTCTTGTGGCCTTCATAGCGGTCTCGCTTGCGACCCAGAAGATCGCTCCGCCCAAACATGAGGCGCTCACCACCATCCCGACCGATGAAGAGCTCGTGAGCGGTTAGCTGGCCTGCTCGGCCTCGTCCGCCGTATCGGCCTTGGCGATGAACTCACGGTATGTGGACAGGCGGTTGGTCTCGAGGATTGTCATGGCCGCGTCGAGCTTTCCGTTCTCGAGGGCCTGGATGATCTCTTCGTGCTCCTCGATGGACTTCTGCCAGTGATCGATGTCGGAGAATGCCCAGATCTCCAGACTGCGGACCCGAGATCTCAGATCCTCCAGCATCCGGCACAGAAGCTTGTTGCCCGAACGCGCCGACAGCTTTTCGTGAAAGGTGTGATTGTTCTCGATGCCGGCGTAAACATCCTTGTCATCAAAGGCCTGCGCGTAAACACCGTTGATCTTCCGCAACTCGACAATCGCATCCTTGTCCAACCGAACAAAGGCCTCCCTCGTGCCCAGGACCTCGAGGACGGTCATGATCGGATAGATTTCGACGAGATCGTCCACCGTCTCTTCGGGCAGCCGGAATCCCCGATGTGGAATGCGCTCGAGGAACCCTTCTGAGGCAAGACGGGCGAGCGCCTCTCTCACGGGAGTGCGGCTGACGCCCAATTTTTCGCTGACATCGTGTTCGCGGATGAACTCCCCGGGAGAGAT